>Ga0136617_10004042_pt1 | contig 13115 bp, 11 predicted proteins | sample AntDrymUQ3222106_2_FD_129672 | JGI IMG/M metagenome (GOLD analysis project Ga0136617, IMG submission 129672) | Polar desert sand microbial communities from Dry Valleys, Antarctica - metaG UQ322 (21.06) | ecosystem: Environmental > Terrestrial > Soil > Desert | place: Antarctica: Dry Valley...
ACGGTGCACGCACATCCGGGCACGACGGCCGCGAAATCAATCATCTAACGTCGACCCTCCCCGGAAGAGCCCATGCGCCTGCTGATCGTCTCCAACCTGGATTCCGCCAAGCCGTTCGGCCAGTTCACGCGGCCCTTCTACCTGGGTCGCGGGCTCGCCCGCCAGGGCTGGGAGGTGGCCAACGTCGGCGTGGACTGCGCGCGCGTGGACTTCGGCCCGGCGTGGTCGACTCACGACCAGTCGCTGCGGCGGCTGGCCGGCGCCACGCGGCACGCCGTGCGCGCGTTCGGGCCCGACCTGGTCTACGCACACCAGAACCTGCCGGGGATCGCGGCGCTGCTCGCGACCCGCGGCGTGCCGGTGGTGGCCGACTACCACGCGCTGCCCTCGCTGGAGTGGAAGGTGCTGGCCGACGCCGCCCCCGCCGGCGAGCGCCGCGGGCTGCGCCTGGCGCAGCACAAGGCCGACGCCGCAGAGCGCACGCTCGCGCGCTTCGCGCACGGCTCGGTGGCCGCGGGCGCGGGCCTGGCCGAGGACATCGTCGCGCGCCTGGACCCGGCCCGGCGGCCTGCGGTGGTGCCGAACGGCATCCCGGACGAGCTGCTCAGGGCGCCGCGCACCCCGTCGCCGTACGGCAGCCCCAACGGCGTCCGGCACGCGGTCGCGACGCTGCCCAAGGCGGCCTCGGCGGCCAACGAGCACTCGTTCGCGCTGCTGGTGGAGATGGCGCACGAGCTCGACCGCCAGGACGCGCGCGTGGTCGTGCACGTGCTCGGCTCCGACGACGGCCCCCGTGCCCCGGGCGTCGTCTACCACGGCGTGCAGGACAGCCTCGTGCCCTGGATCGAGCACGCCGACGTCTGCCTGCTGCCCGCGCCGGCCGAGGCCGCGCTGGCCGGCGGGGCGCGCAACAAGCTGCTCGAGTACCTCGGCCGCGGGCGCTGCATCGTGTCGACGCGCGAGGGCCTGCGGGCGATGGAGGGGGTCGCCGAGTGGCCGGGCGTGCACGTGACCGGCGACGCGCCGGCCGAGCTGGCCCGGGCCGTCGCCGACGCCGTGCGCAACGGCGGCCCCGGCCTGGCCGCCAACCGGGCCGACATCGGCCGCCTCTCCTGGGACCAGCTCTCGATCGGACTGGGCCAGGCGCTGCAGGCGGCGCACGCCGGCGCACGCTGAGCGCGCGCCGGCGGCACTCCCGGCTAGCGCTGGTAGATCCGCACCCAGTCGACGTGGAGCGCGACGGTCGGCGGCGTCTGCGCGTTGCGGGCCGGCAGCCAGCCGGTCGGGCCGGTGTCGACCTGGAGCCCGAGGTGGTGGCGCGTCGTGGGGCTGGCACCGCTCTGGTTGACGGTGAACTCCAGCTTGCCGTCGAGGAAGTAACGCAGCACGCCCGGCTCCCACTCGACGGCGAACGTGTGCCACTGGCTGAAGTCGCCCGACACCTTGTGGGAGGCGATCTGGTGGTTGGAGCCCCAGTGGCTGGTGAAGTAGTTCACGCTGCGGTCGCCGTCGGGCTGCTCGGCGATGTCGATCTCGCCGTCGACCGGCCAGCGCTCGGAGTCGGGCCAGAGCAGCGCCGCTGCCCCGTAGCCGGCGCCCTTGTCCATCCGGACGCGGATCTCCCAGCGCCCGTAGGTCCGCTCCTCCTTGTGGGACAGGCCGCCGCCGTCCTTGCCCCGGCCGGTGATCGTCAGCTCGCCGCCGCCCACCGTGACCGACTCGGGCAGGTAGCGGCCCACGTTGCCCATGGTGTTGCCGCTGTACACGCTCCAGCGTGACTCGTCGACACGCGTGCCGTTGAAGTCCTCCGCGAACGCGACGCGCCAGCCGGACGGGGTCACGGGCGCGCCGGACGCGCCGCCTCCGCCCGATCCGCCCGCTCCGGGGACGGGGGCGGGCGCCGGAACGGGCGCCGGAGCCGGGGCGGGCGCGGGCGCCGGCGCCGGCGCCGGGCCGCGCAGGATCACCCGGTCGACGTGCAGGTCGCGGTCACAGCGGCCGCGGCGGGCGTCGTTGACGAACGCCACCGTCACGCGATGCTGGCCCGGTGACACGCCCCTGCGGCCGCGGAAGCGCTTCCAGCGGGCGCTGCGCACGCGACGGGAGAGCACCCGGCGGCCGTCCACGCGCACGATCATCCGCGCGGCTCCACATCCGCCGCGGCGGGCGCGCACCACCACGCGCCGGGAGCGCGCGGCGGTGGTCAGCGAGGCGCGAGCCTTGCCGTTCGACCACAGCTTCAGGTAGCGGCCGCCGCTCGCCTTGCGTGACGGGCGTGCGGCGCCCGCCTTGCCGGTGGTCACCTGCATGTGCTCGGCCTCGACCGCGGCGAGCGGGGCCTGGGCGGCCGCGGCAGGCGGCAGCAGCGCGCCGATGGCGCAGGTCGAGACACCGGCGACGAGGCGCCGGCACGCGGACTTTGGCATGCGGGTTCGACTCCCTTTACGGAGCGGCCGAGCGCGTACTGAAGCCACCGCGCGCTGGGGAGGCGGCGGCCTCGCACTCGACCTGGATCACTGCACGGCACCCCCCCGGGCGCCGCGCGGGCGGCATACTAGCGGTCCGGTTTCCGTGGTGTCGGTTCCCACCCGGACGACCCCGACGAGCCCGGTCAGACCGGGAACCGGCGCCGCGACGCTCGTGCCGGCTCAGGTCGCGGGAGCGGCGGAGACGGGCAGCGACTCGACCGTGCTCGACAGGCCGAAGCCGGGGCACGGCGCGCCGCCCATCGCCCAGATCCGGCCCGCGCCCACTGTGGCGGTGAGCGAGTGCCGCGCCTCCTCGAGGTCGGGCAGCCGACGCCAGCGGTTCGTGTCGGGGTTGAACGCCCACACCGTCGGAGTGATCCACTTCTCGATCTCGTCGGCGCCGCCCAGCAGCACGACCTCGGACTCGGTGGCCACCGCCGCCACGCCGCCGACGCCCTGGGGGATCGCCGGCAGCGTCTCCCACTTCCCGGTGGACGGGTCGTAGCGCTCGAAGGCGTCGAGCGAGAATTCGGGCTCGTCGGGCTCGCGCCCGCCCGCGACGTAGAACTTGCCCTTCAGCGCCGCGCCCCCGATGTGGTGGCGGGCGGTCGGCAGGGCGGCGGCCCTGCTCCAGCTGTCCGTCGCGAAGTCGTACACCTCGAGCGCGTCATAGGGGTCGACGAGCGAGGTCGGGAAGGTCGGCGGGGCGCCGCCGGCCACGTAGAGCTTGCCGTCGATCACGGCGGCGGCCTCGGCGCCGCGCGCGGTCGGCATGTCGGCCAGGCGCGTCCACTCGCGGGACGCCGGATCGAACTCGAAGAGGGTGTTGACCGCCACGCGGTTCTCGAAGCCGCCGACCAGGTAGAGCTTCCCATCGTGGCTGACGGCGGCCGGGTGGTCGACGCGGATCGGTGCAGGCGGCTCGGTGCGGTAGCCCGTCTCGCCCGGCGCGAAGGAGACCATCTCGCTCACGGACTGCAGCGTCTTCTCCTGGTCCTTGAAGAAGCGGTGTCCGGCGATGAAGTACACGCGCCCGCCCGCGTAGGCCGACGCCGCCTCGTCGCGGCCGAAGGGCAGCGGCGGGTTCCGGGTCCATGCGCCGGGGGCGGCGGCGGGATCGCTCAGCGTGCGCAGCTCGCGCGGCTTGGGCAGGCAGGGGGCCGTCGGCTCGTCCGCCCGGTAGTCCTTGGGATCCGGCTCCAGGCCGAGCCAGGCGCGCGGCGAGCCGAACGTGGCCGCGGCAGCGCCGGCGATGACCAGCAGCACGGCGGCTGCGCCGGCGAGGACGAGGAGGCGGAAGGCCAGGGAGCGTGACTGGAGCATGGTCTCGAGGGGAACGAACGGCGCCCGCCCCGCATGATCGCGGGGCGGGCGCGGACACGTCGGATCAGCGGCAGCGCCGGTACGTCCGCTTGACCGTCACCTTCTTGCCGCCGGTGGTCGTGACCACGATGCGCACGCGGGTGCGGTCGCCCTTGAGCTTCACGGAGAAGCGCCGGGTCACCTTCTTGCCCTTGAGCGTGCGGACCTTCTTGCCGTTGACGTAGACGACCGCGCGGCGGAAGGCCACGCCGACCGGGCGCTTGAGCTTGATGCTCACCTTGGTGCGCCGCAGGCAGGCGTTCGCCGAGGGCACGGCGCCGCCGCCGCCGATCGTGCCGGAGTTGACCGGCGGAGCCGGAGGCGTCGGCACGGTACCGATGTTCGCCAGGTTCGGCGTGTCGGCGAACACCGTCAGCGCGCGGCCCGCGGCGTCGAGCTCGGCCACCTGCAGGGCGCTGCCCGCGGGCGGGAGGTCGAACGTGTTGTGCGCGACGCAGCAGTTGATCTCGTCGGACTCGGTGAACGTGTTGTCGGACGAGTAGCCGAGCACGTCGATGCCGGCCTGCGTCAACGTGAAGTCGCGCGTGACGATGCCGCCGTTCACTTCGATGGGCAGGAAGCCGTAGTACGGGTCGTCGGGACCGTCGCCATACTCGTTGCCCGCGCCGGCGTAGATGCCGCCGCCCTGGTTGTAGAACGCCTGCAGGTCCTGCGCCCGCGCGAGGATGGCCACCGAGTCGGTCGGAGTCTGGCGATCGTTGAGGTCCTGCGGGATGGGATCGTGGTCGCCCTCAGGGCGCGACGATGCGATGACCACCGCGCTGTAGAGGCCGGTGTTGATCGGCGCGGTGACGAACTCCTCCGAGCGCGGGTCGATGACCACGCGGGGCACGGCGCCCGGACCGTAGGCCTTGTCCATCGTCGTGACCACGTCGAGCGCGCCACGGTCGAGGACCAGGACCGGCTTGCTCGGGTCGGGCGCGCCGGCCCGCACGTAGTTGAGCGACTTCGCGAAGAAGGTGCAGTGGCCCGGCTTGGCATCACGGCCGGAGCAGTGATGGTCGGCGTCGTGCCCGGTGGCGACGAGGCGCCCGGCCTGGGCCGGGGCGGCGACGGCCAGCGCGACCGGGATGGCCACGAGCGCTGCCCGCCCGAGGGACTTCAGGGATGAATGACGCAACTCGCCAATTCCTTTCGGCTTTCGCAGAGACTCAGTCGTGTCGGGGACGCGCCGTCCCGCCGTCCGGGACGGCCTCGACTCCGGCTGGCCGGCCTCTTACATGTCCGGCGATGCGTAGATTAGCCGAGCACTGACGCGCCCTGAATCGGCCATTCGTCCGCTTCTGCGGCCGCAGTGCAGGCGCTCCGGCGCGCGCGGTCGGGACGCGGACCCACCGTACTGCACGTTCGGCCCGGCCGGCCGATCACCCGGTCGTGACGTTCCGGTCCTCCGTCGTGCGCCTCGCCGCCGCCGCGCTGTGCTGCGCAGCCGTCGCGCCCGCGGACACGGCCGGCGCCCGTGCGCAGTCGCCGCAGGCCTTCGAGGGCGAGTCGATGCGCCTGGCCGCCGCGTGGGGGAAGGTGATGCGCTCGCCGTCGGCCAGCGGAGGGCGCTTCCTCAACGTCTGGAGCACGGCGTTCGCGACGCGCACGGTGACCGCCGCCGGCGGCGACCGGATCGTCGTGCGCGCCCGCGGCACCGCGTGCCAGGGTGCGCCGGTGCTGGCCGTCCGCGTCAACGGCGCCCGAGTGGCCGCGCTGGCCGTGCGGACGCCGGTCTGGCGCTCGCACGCCGTGCGCGCGCGGGTGCCCGCGGGCCGCGTCGCGATCGCGGTCGGCCTGGCCAACGACCGCCGCACCTCGCCCCGCTGCGATCGCAACCTGCACGTGGACACCGTCGCCGTGCACGGCGACGGCCGCGACGAGGGTGCGGCCCCGGCCACGCCGTCGCCATCGCCGTCGGCCCCAGGTTCGGCGGCGCCGGCCCCGCCCGTCGCCTCCACGCCCGGCCCGGGCTGGCGGCTGACCTTCGCCGACGAGTTCGACGGCGCCACCCTCGACCGCTCGAGGTGGGCCGCCGACTGGGGCGCCTCCTTCAGCCGCCCGACCGAGTTCCTCCCCGGCCAGCTGCAGGTGGGCGCGGGCCGCCTGCGCATCACCGCCGAGCGCAAGCCGACCCCGAGCGGCCGCCCGTGGGCCGGCGGCCTGATCAACTCCCACGGGCGCTTCGAGCAGCGCTACGGGCGCTTCGAGATGCGCGCCAAGGTACCCACCGGGCGCGCGCTGTGGCCGTCGTTCTGGCTCATGCCGGCCGACAAGCGCGCGTGGCCACCCGAGATCGACGTGGTCGAGATGCGCGGGCAGGAGCCCGGCAAGGTGTTCATGACCTACCACTACCTCGACGGCGCCGGCGCGCACCGCAGCGTGCAGGGCCGCCATACCGGGCCCGACCTCTCCACCGGCTTCCACACCTTCGCGCTGGAGTGGAGCCCGGGCCTGCTCGTATGGGAGGTCGACGGCGTCGAGCGCCATCGCACCACCACGGCGGTGACCGACCAGCCGATGTACCTGCTCGCGAACCTCGCCGTCGGCGCCTCCGGCGATCCCGGCGACTGGATCGGGATGCCCGACGACAGCACGGCCGACGGCGCCCACATGGACATCGATCACATCCGCGCCTGGGCGCGGGAGTAGCGACGCGCCGTATTCCGGACCGGCTTCACCGATCCTGAACCGGTTCTGGATCGGACATCGTAAGGTGGAATGACGGTCGTATCCCATCCCGTCCGTTGACTGGATGACCGTCGCCCTGCGATGACCCATCTCCCGATCCGACTCCCCTTCCCGGCCGCCGCGCGGAGCCTGCGTCGCGATGCCGTCCTGTGGCTGGCCGGCGCCGCCGGCGTCAGCCTGCTCTGCGGCCTGCTGGTGTCGGCCAAGCCGGTGCCGATGCTCGGGCTCGCCGGCCTGGTCATCGCCACCTACGGATTCCTGCGGTATCCGCTGGCGACGGTCGGGGCGATCCTGCTCGTCCGGGCCAGCGTGCCGGAGATGCCGCAGGTCACGACCCTGATCGCCGCCGCGGGCGGGCTCGCCCTGCTGCTCGGCCGCCACCAGCTCCGGCGCCGGCCGTACGTGCTGAGCTTCGCCGCCCTGATCCTGCTCGGCGCGGCGTCCTACTCGTGGTCGGTGTCGCCGACCGAGACGGTGCAGCAGAGCCTGCGCTTCACCGCGCTGCTGGTGCTGCTCTGCACGGCGATCGTGGCCACCAAGAACCCGGGCGACCTCATGAAGCTGATGGCCTGCGTGCTGCTCGGGGCGGTCGTCCCGGTGGCGGTCGGGCTGATCCAGCTCGCCAACGGCGACTTCCGCGAGCGCGAGGGCGTGCTCGCCATCGTGGGCACGTTCGACTTCGCCAACGGCTACGCGCTCTTTCTGTCCCTGATCCTGGTGCTCGGGCCCATCACGCTGATGCAGGTCCGCAGGGTGCCCGTGCGCGCCGCGGGCACGCTTGCGCTCGGCCTCGCCGGGCTGTGCTTCTTCCTGACCTACTCGCGGATCGTGTGGATCGGCCTGGTGCTCGCTATCGCCGTGCTGGCCGTGGTCCAGTACCGCAAGCTGATCGTGGTGGCGGCCCTCGGCCTGCTGATCGTGCTGGTGGCCATGCCGTCGACCGCCGTCACGGTGCAGGAGCGCTTCTCCGACCTCTCGCCCTCATCGGCCGACTACCGCACCAACTCGCTCTCCTGGCGGCTCGAGAACTGGTCGCGGATGGCGCCGTACGGGACCGAGAAGCCGCTCGTCGGCTGGGGCCTGGGCAGCTACAAGGACCTCACGCTGGTCGAGTTCGGCGGCGTCGACAAGACGTGGTCGGATCCGCCCGAGACGCCGATCAGCGGCCCGACGGGCGTGTCGGCGCACAACGACTACGTGAAGCTCTTCGTCGAGCTCGGGATCCTCGGGGTGGTTCTCTGGCTCGGGACCCTGGTGGCCCTCTGCGTGGCGCTGTGGCGCGCCCGGGCGCACCCGAAGGTGCGACCCTGGGCCGGCGTCATGTTCGCCTACATGGTCGCGCTGGTGATCATGAGCATCGGCGACACCCAGCAGGACTACCGCGCGGGCATGTACTACATACTCGTCGCGGCCGGCGCCGTGATCGGCGCCGCCCGCGCCGTGCCACCGGTCACGCGGCCGCTGGTGCGCGACGCGTGATCGCCGAGCCGCCGCCCCGGCGACGCTCCGCGCGCCGCCGAGTCGTCCTGGCCGCACTGCTGGCCGTCGCGCTGCTGGCCGCCGGTGGGGTCGCCGCCGCGGTGCTGTCAGGCGGCCAGGATCGCCCCGGCTGGGCGCTGACCTTCAGCGACGAGTTCGAGGGCGACACGCTGGACGAGGCCAAGTGGTCGACGAACTGGGGCCGCTCCAACGAGGCCTTGACGCACTACCTGCGCGACCGGCTCGACGTCGACGGCGGCCACCTGCGCATCTCCGCCGTGCACGGCGGGGCCCCGAGCGACCGCCCGTGGAGCAGCGGCCTGATCATGTCGCGCGACAGCCACGAGCAGCGCTACGGGCGCTTCGAGATGCGCGCCAAGGTTCCCGCGGGGCAGGCGCTCTGGCCCGCGTTCTGGCTGCTGCCCAAGGGCGCCGGGGAGCCCGAGATCGACGTGATGGAGCACATCGGGCAGGAGCCGAACCGCGTCTACATGACCGTGCACGGCTACGGGCCCGAGCAGGAGCAGCGAACCTTCGACGGGCCCGACTTCACCGCCGGTTACCACACTTACGCCGTGGAGTGGACGGAGGGGCTGCTCGTCTGGAAGATCGACGGCGTGGAGCGCTTTCGCACCACCCGCGGCGTGCCGGACATGCCGATGTACCTGATCGCCAACCTGGCCGTCGGCTACCCGGGCGACCCGAGCCAGTGGGTCGGCGCCCCCGACGACAGCACCCCGTCGCCTGCGTACATGGACATCGACTGGATCCGCGCCTACGCCTGGCGCTGAGCCGGGACGCGACCCGCCGCCCGGCGGTCCGCCGGCGCGAATACCGTTGACTGGGAACGATGACGCGCGCCGCCGTCCTGCCCGCCGCCGCGGCGCTCCTCATCGCGCCCGCGTCCGCGCAGGCGCACGGGCTCGGGCAGCGCGCCGACGTCCCTCTGCCGCTCGGCCTGTTCGCGGGGACGGCCGTGCTGGTGCTCGCGCTCTCCTTCCTCGCGCTCGCGCTGCTCTGGCACACGCCGCAACTCAGCGAGCGGACCGGCCGGGCGCTGCCCGCCCCGCCCGGGTGGCTGGACCCGCTGTGCGGCGCGCTCGGGGTGGCCGGCTTCGTGGCCTTGGTGGCCTGCGGGCTGCTCGGCAGCCAGGAGCCGGGCGCCAACCTGCTCCCCACCGCCGTCTACGTCGTGCTGTGGGTCCTGGTCCCGGTGGCCAGCGCGCTGGCCGGCGACGTCTTCCGCCCGCTCAACCCGTGGCGGGCGCTGGGCAGGCTGGTCGCGCGGCGGCGGCGGCGCACCCCGCGGCCGTACCCCGAGCGGCTCGGCGCGTGGCCCGCGGTGGCCGGCCTGCTGGCCTTCGGGTGGCTCGAGCTGGTGGCGGCGGGCGGCGAGCGGCCGGCCACGCTCGCCTGGGCCGCGCTGGGCTACGCCGCCGTCCAGCTCGCCGGCATGGCCCGCTACGGGGTCGAGCCGTGGACGGCGCGCGGCGACGCCTTCGCGGTCTACTTCGGGCTGTTCGCGCGGATGGCCCCGGTCGGCACGCGCGACGGGCGCCTTGTGCTGCGGCGCCCGCTGAGCGGGCTGAGCGCGCCGCCCTGGCCCGCGGGCGCGGCGGCGCTGGTGTGCACCGCGATCGGCATAACCGCGTTCGACGGCGCGTCCACCGGCACGGCGTGGAACACGCTGGCGATCGAGGTCGAGGCACGCCTGCGCGGCCTTGGCCTGGACCGCCCCGACGCACTCGAGCTGACCTACACGCTCGGGCTCCTGCTGGCGGTGGCGCTGGTCGGGCTGGTCTACACGCTGGGGATCGCCGGCCTGCGCGAACGTGAAGGGGGTCTGACCCCGTTCAGGTGGTACGCCGGCTCGCTGGTGCCGATCGCGCTCGCCTACGTGGTGGCGCACTACTTCTCGTTCGCCGTGTTCCAGGGCCAGGCCCTGCCCGAGCTCGCCTCCGATCCGGCCGGGCGCGGGTGGGACCTGCTCGGCGGCGCCGGCAGCCGGATCGACTACGACGTGCTCTCCGCGCGGGTGATCTGGTCCGTGCAGGCGGCCGCGCTGGTCTGCGGGCACGTCATCGGACTAGTGGTGGCGCACGACCGCGCGCTCGTCGCCAACCGGTCGGCGGGCGCGGCGGTCCGCTCCCAGCTGGCGATGCTCGCGGTCATGGTCGCCTTCACGACCGCCGGGCTGTGGCTGCTGTCGGCGGCCAACGGGTGACGCGTAGCCTCTCCGCCGTGATCGACCTGCACAGCCACGTCCTCCCGGGCGTGGACGACGGCCCCGCCGACCTGGAGGGCTCGCTGGCGCTGGCCCGGGCGGCGGCCGCGGCGGGGACGCGCGTGCTGGCCGCCACGCCGCACATCGGGCTGCACTACGACGTGGCGCCCTCCGGGCTGGCTGCGCAGGTCGGGGCGCTCGCGCTCGAGCTCGAGCGCGCCGGCGTGCCGTTGGAGCTGGTCGGCGGCGGTGAGCTCGCGCCCACGCGGGTGATGGACCTCTCCGAGGCGGACCTGCGCGCCACGGGCCTGGGCGGTGGCCGCTGCGTCCTGCTGGAGTGCCCCTTCACGCCGGCGGGCGAGCTCATGATCCGGCTGGTGGCGCACCTGCAGCGGCTCGGCTTCCGCGTGCTGCTGGCCCACCCGGAGCGCTCCCCCACCTTCCTCGGCGACCTCATGCGGCTCGAGACGCTCGTTCAGCGCGGGGCGTTCGTGCAGCTCACCGCGGCGTCCCTCACCGGGCGCTTCGGACGCACGGTGCGGCGCTTCGCGCTGGAGCTCCTGGACCGCGGGCTGGTCCACGTGATCGCCTCCGACGCCCACGACGTCGCCGGACGCCCGCCGGAGGTCCTGTCGCTCGTGGCCGCCACCGTCACCGAGCGGCGGCTGGATCCAGCGCTCACCGCCTGGGTGTGCGAGGCGGTCCCGCGGGCGCTGCTCGACGACGCGAGCGTCCCTCCCGGGCCCGATCCCCGTCCGCGGCGCCGGCGGCTGCTGCGACGTCCGTGACGAACGGCGCCGCGCCCGGGTGGCGGAACGGCAGCGTGTCCGCCACGTCGGCCAGCCGCGGCGCCGTGCGGTCGCGCTCGGAGCAGAGCAGCTCGACGTCCTCCGGCCAGGCGATCCCGACGTCGGGATCGTCGAAGCGTATCCCCCCCTCGGTGGCGCCGTCGTAATAGCTCGTGCACTTGTAGACGAAGTCGGCCTCGTCGGAGAGCACGCAGAAGCCGTGCCCGAAGCCGATCGGGATCCAGAGCTGGTGCGCGTGCACGTCGTCGAGCTCGAACGAGGCCCAGTGCCCGAAGCTCTCAGAGCCGCGGCGCAGGTCGACCACGACGTCGAGCACGGCCCCGCGCGCGACCCGCACGAGCTTGCCCTGGCCGGGCGCGGTCTGGAAGTGGATGCCGCGCACGGTGCCCCTGCGCGAACGCGAGTGGTTCTCCTGCACGAACGGGCCGGTCACGCCCTCGGCGGCCCAGGCATCCTCGCGGAAGGTCTCCATGAAGAAGCCCCGCTCGTCCCCGAAGCGCTGCGGGGCGAGCAGGACGAGGCCGTCGAGCTCGGTGGGAAGCCGCTCCATCGGCGGGCAGGATAACCGCGTCAGTAGGACTGCCAGCTCAGCTGCCACCCCGCGTCGGCCGACCAGCCGACGTAGAGCGAGCCCGCGTCGGCGATCCCCAGCCCGGTCTTCGCGTCGGACTCGACCTGGAGCACGAGCTCGGCGTCGGAGACCGCCCACTCGACCTTGGACTGGATCGGGTAGGCCCAGCCGCCCACCTTGAACCCGCCGAGCCGCGCGTAGTCGTCCTGGTCGTCCTCGTCGTCCTCGTCGTTCTCGTCGTCTTCGAGATCGGCGGCCTCCTCGTACGACGGGAGCTCGGCACGGGCGCTCCAGGCGACGGGGAAGGGGCGCAGGACGATCTCCACGTGCGCACGCGCCTCGGGCACGGGCTCGCGCTCGGGCGCCGTCAGCGGAGCGAGCTCCTCGAGCGTCGCGTAGGTCCTCAGCTCCCAGCCGTCGCCGTTCGGGGTGCCGTCCGGGAGGCCCAGGAGGTCGACGAACAGCGCCGCGAAGGCGACGCCTTCGAGCGCGGCGGGGACGGAGGGGAGCTCGTTCACGGCGATCTGGCACACGCCCAACGTCGGCCGTCCCTCGGAGACGGGCCACGCCTCGCCCGGTTTGCCGAGCACGACCTGGCCGAGCCACGAGGTACGGGGATCCTCCGGCGGCCGGAAGCCGCCCACCCGGGCGACCGACGCCGTGCGCTCGTACCGGCTCGTCACAGGCCGCGCGAAGCCAGGACGTGCGGGATCGTGCGCAGCAGGATCTTGATGTCGGTCCACAGCGACCAGTTCGCGACGTAGAGGTAGTCGATCCCGACCATCTCGTGCAACGGCACCCGCGTCGAACCCAGGATCTGCCAATGCCCCGTCATCCCCGGCGTCAAGTGCAGCCGGTGACGCGCAAAGCCCTGCACCAGCGCGTCCTCGTCGACCACCAGCGGACGCGGACCCACCAGGCTCATCTCCCCGCGCCACACGTTGACCAACTGCGGCAGCTCATCCAGCGACGAGCGCCGCAGGAACTTGCCGATCGGGGTCACGCGCGGATCCTCGGCGATCTTGAACATCCCGCCCTCCACCTGGTTGAGGTGGCGCACCTCCTCCTTGCGCGCGTCCGCGTCCGCCACCATCGAGCGGAACTTCAACATCCCGAAGCGCACGCCGTCCTTGCCCACGCGCGTCTGACGGAAGAACACCGGGCCCGGCGAGGAGCCCTTCACCAGCACCGCCAGCAGCGCCAGCACCGGCGCCACCGCCAGCAGCAGCAGCGACGCCCCCACCAGGTCGAACCCGCGCTTGACCAGACGCGACGAGCGCGAGAGCCCGAACCGCCGCACGCCCAGCATCGTCAAACCGTCGAGGTGATCGAACTCCACCGACGAGCCCACCACCTCCAGCACGCGCGGCAACACGCTCACCCGCACACCCGCATGCTTCGCGATCCGGATCAGGTCCAGCGTCTCGCCCGAGCCGCCGTGGGCCGGCGGGGCGATGATCGCCCGGTGCACGTCGTGGCGGCGCACCAGCGCGCCGAACTCCTCCGCG
>Ga0136617_10004043_pt1 | contig 13115 bp, 15 predicted proteins | sample AntDrymUQ3222106_2_FD_129672 | JGI IMG/M metagenome (GOLD analysis project Ga0136617, IMG submission 129672) | Polar desert sand microbial communities from Dry Valleys, Antarctica - metaG UQ322 (21.06) | ecosystem: Environmental > Terrestrial > Soil > Desert | place: Antarctica: Dry Valley...
AGTGTTGGATGGCTACCGCGGGCCTCAGCCGCGACACCTCTAGTATCAAGATCGGGCAGATGGTCACCTGCAACGGCTACCGCAACCCGGCGCTGCTCGCCAAGATGGCCTCCACGGCGGACGTGATGAGCAACGGGCGCCTCCTCTTCGGCCTCGGCGCCGGCTGGTACGAGCACGAGTGGCGGGCCTACGGCTACGGCTTTCCCGAGATACCGGTGCGCATGCGCGCCTTCAAGGAAGCGTGCGAGATCATCCACCGCATGTGGACCGAAAACGACGTCGTCTTCGACGGCGAGTTCTACAAGCTGGACAAACCCATCAACGAGCCAAAAGGCATCCAGAAACCGCACCCGTCGTTCTGGATCGGGGGCGGCGGCGAGAAGGTCACCCTGAAGCTCGTCGCCAAATGGGGCGACGCCTGCAACGTCGGTGGCGACGCCGAGAGGCTGAAGCACAAGTTCGAGGTGCTAAAAGGTCACTGTGAGGACGCCGGGCGGGATTACGAGGAGATCATCCGCTCCACCTCCATCAACGTCTACCTACTGGAAGGCGGCGAGGACCCCGAAGTGGCAACCAAAGAGGCCCGCGGTTCCAAGAGTTACGAAGAGTACAGCCAGCAGTTCATGGTCGGCACCTCAGGGGAGATCTCCGAACGGTTGCAGCCGTTGGTCGAGGCCGGCGTGAACTACTTCATAACCTACATGCCTCGCGTCGCCTACGATCCCGCCCCCATACAACGCTTCGCCAAAGAGGTGATATCCAACTTCGCCTAGAAGAAGCCTGGTCTTCTAGGCGATTTTCTCTATCCATTCGGGCTCGGGCGTTATCCGGGGCTCGGGCTTGTCGCCGGGACCGTCGAGCCCCATCGAGGTCACGGTCATGGGTACACGGATCTTCATGTCGTGGTCGCAGAGTATTTGGCAGGAGAGCCTGACCTGGCCCGAGAGGTTCTTGGTCTGCAAGATCTCACGCTCGGCCTGCGTCATCTGCCCGGGCTCGTCTTCTACGTACTCGACGCGGCAAGTGGTGCATTTGGCGTAGGCGCCACAGCGGTGGAGGATATCCACGCTGGCATCCTCTTCTATCGCCAGCTCCAGACGCTTGCCCTCCTCGACGTCGAACGCCCCGACCCCCTCCACCTCTAGCTTCGATATCCGCTCCTCCTCGATAATAGCTTTCACCAGTCAGCCAGCAGCGGTCAGCAAGAAACAGAGAGTCTGAAGCCGGCGGCCGAGAGCTGACGGCTATTCAACCACTACGGTCGTTCCGACGCTAGTGGGCGTTTCGGAGACTCCGGGCCTCCCAAGAAGGGCGTCAATGGTTTAAACTGCTCCGGCATGAGTGAGGAGATGTATTTGGGCGATGGGCCACCTTCAGTAAGAGTAGAGAAGCCCTGGGGCAGGTTCGAGCAGTACACGCACGACCTCCCCAGCACGGTCAAGATCATCACCGTCGATCCTGGCGGCACGCTCTCGCGCCAGTACCATCACCGCCGCGACGAGCTCTGGGTCGTCCTAGACCCCGGCGCGAGCGTCGAGCTTGGCGACGATGTCCTCTACCCCGCCCCCGGAGAGAAGCTGTACATCCCGAGAGAGACGGTCCACAGGCTCTCGTGCACCGGAGATCGCCCGGTAAGGATCCTGGAGGTCGCCTTCGGGGAGTTCGACGAGGATGACATCGTCCGCCTCGAAGACGTCTACGGCCGCGTGGGACCATAAAGCAGCCAGTGGGTGAGCTTTAGGCCGGAGAACGGGAACCGCGACGATCCGCAAAGCGGCCCCCCGCAAAGCGGCTCCTCCGGAGGCCCTCCCGACGAGCGGTCCCCGGAGATGCGGGAGTCCCCGGAGGAGGAAGGGCGGCGCGGAGGTCTTACCGGTCGTCCGGATCGCGGTTTAGTGCCCGTAGTGGTCGTCGGTCTTCTGTTGCTGGCCCTCGTCATCGGCGGGATCCTTTTGTGGCTCTCGTACGGGGACCGGGCCGGCGGCGCGAGCGTCTACGAGGACTCGATCGAGTCCGGGCCTGAACCCGCGCTGCGCCTCCTGAACGGGCTAGGCCGGGTCCGCGTCGAAGGCGTCGAGGGACACGAGAGCGTGGAGATCAGCGCGAGGAGATACGCCCGCGGCCGCAACCCCGCCGCCGCGAAGGAGAATGCCGCCGACGTCCCGGTAAACGTCGCCAGCGAAGGCTCGACTATCGAGATCTCCTCGGACGGTGGCCGCAGGACCGGAGTCGACTACGACCTCAGGGTCCCGCCCGGAAGCACGGTCGAGGTCGACTCCGAGGCGGGGGACGTAGAGGTCTCAGGGCTGGATAATACCGTTACGGTGCTTGCCAGGAGCGGGGATGTCTCCGTCGAAGATATCCAGGGCTCCATCGGGATCGAGTCGCAAGCGGGAGACGTGACGGTTGGGTCGGTGAGCACGGAGACCGGGAACGCCGAGATCAACGTCGGCTCCGGCGACCTGGAGCTTACGGACCTCGTCGTGGGCATCCTGGAAGCGCACGTCGTGACCGGCGACGTCGCCCTCCTGGGCCGCTTCTCCGGTAGCGGCAGCATCTCCGTGGAGACGGGCAGCATAGACGTTCGGCTCCCCTCCGAAGACGCCAAAGACCTCGTCTTCGAGGCCCGCGTGGGCCAGGTCTCGCGCGACGACGAGCAGGAACCGGAGTAGCGTCCGGTGCCGAGTTGGGGTGGACGCCAGGGCAGGGGCCAGGGCGGGTCTTCGGGCTATTACTCGCCAGAGGATTTCGGTAAGGTGCTGCGCGAAGTGTGGCTTGCGCCGAGCCGCTTCTTCGGACGTCTCGACCCGGAAGGCGGACCCTTGAGGCCCGCCCTCTTCACCGCCGCCGTGCTCTACCTGAACCTGCTACTCGGGCAGCTTCTCAAGGTAGCGTGGAACCGCGAGTTCAACTACGGGCTCCTGACAGCGGCTCTCCCCGGGCTCGTCGTGGCGCTCATCCTGGCGCCCCTGCTCGTCGCGGGCCTTACGATGCTCGTCCTCACCATCCTCGACGGCGCCCCTTCCAGACGTAAGTTCGGTCCCGTGTTCCGCGCCCTGGGCTACGCGACGGCCATCGGGCTCGTACTCTGGATCCCCTTCGCCCCCTTTATCGCTCTACCCTACGGCCTCTACGTCGCCACCGTCGCCGTCAAAGAAGTGCTGTTCGTAAGCTGGAGGCGCGCGGCCACCGCCGCGCTAGTCCCCCTGGGCGCCGTACTCCTGATCGCACTACTCCTCACCGGCTTCGAAGAAGCCTACCAACTCCTCCTCAACCCACCGGAAGAATAACCCTGGACATTACGGAGAACGCGGACCTAAAAACGTCCGGCTACCCGGATAGCGACTCTAGCGCCAGCGCCGTCAGCAGAGCCGCTCCCCGCGGCAGTATCTCCTCATCGAAGGCGAACTGTGACGTGTGGAGACCGGAGACATCCCCGACACCGAGCCAGATAAACGCGCCCGGCAACTTCTCCAGAAAGTATGAGAAGTCTTCGGCGCCCATGGAGGGGTGGACAAGCTCCTCGACGCTCTCCTCCCCGAAAAGCTCTCCGGCCACGCCGAGTGCCAGCTTCGCCGCGCCGGCGTCGTTGCTGGTGACCGGGTAAGAGAACTTGTAGTCCAGCTCGGCGTCGCCGCGCATGCCCTTCGCCACGCCTTTCGCGAGCACTTCGATGCGTTCCGGCATCCTCTCGCGGAGGTCGGTGTCAAAGGTACGGACGGTGCCGCCCAGGCGGGCCGTTTCGGGGATGATGTTGAAGGCGCTACCCGCCCCGATCTCCCCGACCGTCAACACCGCTGGCGCTACCGGATCCACCTCCCTGGAGACGATGGTCTGCAGCGCCGTCACGACCTGGGCGGCGATAACGATGGCGTCCGCCGCCAGGTGCGGCATGGCGCCGTGGCCACCCGAGCCCCTGACCGTCATCTCGAAGGCGTCGGCGGCGGCCATTATGGGACCGCCCTTCGTCGCCGCGACGCCGAACGGCAACCCCGGCCACAAGTGCAACGCGAAGATCGAGTTTACGTCGTCCGCGACACCCTCCTCGACCATCACCCGGCCCCCGCCACCGCCCTCCTCGGCGGGTTGGAAGATGAACTTGACGGTGCCGTTCAACCGGTCCCGCATCCCCGACAACGCTTTCGCGGCGCCGACGAGCATGCTCGTGTGCCCGTCGTGACCACAGGCGTGCATCTTGCCGTCCGTGCCGGAGGCGAACGGCAGGTCCGTCTCTTCGTGGATCGGCAAGGCGTCCATGTCGGCCCGTAGAGCTACGGTCGGCCCGTCTCCCTCGCCCTTTAGAGTGGCAACGATGCCGTTCTCGGCGACGCCGGTCTGTATCTCCAGCGGCAGGCCGTCGAGGGCGGCGAGTACCTTCTCGGCGGTCTTTTTGGTATCGAAGCCCAGCTCTGGTTCTTTGTGGATCTCACGTCTGAGGGCCACTATGTCCTCGCCGAAGCCGTCCCGGACTTCCTCCACGAGGCCGCTGAAGCTCTGAGCAACGTCCACGACGTCTCCTCTCTAACCGCTACTTTGGATCTCTACTGGCGGGTATTCTAGCGGGTAATGTCCTTGACCCCGATACCCCACTCCGAGACGAGGTTCCCACCGAGGAAACCCGTGACGCCGAGCACGGCCAACCCCAAGAGGGCAATCACCAGATACGGTGGCGTCCCCCCGACGTCCGAGCCGCGCCTCAGAGAGCGCCAACGCCATACTGTAAGCTCGGCGAAGATAGCCGTAGTGCCGAAGGCCAGGAACTGGTGAGGTTCCATCGCCGCGAGTAGGATTGGGTCGTCTTCGTAGGCCAGATGCGAGACGAGCCCCGTGATGGTCGCCGCGATAGCCCCGAGCGTCCCGAGAACCAGTAGCAGCCACGCGGTAGAGTGCAGGTTCGGCCTCTTCCGCGCGACAGCGTCCAGGATCGCGCTAACGAACAGCAGCGCAATCGGGAAATGGTTGATCGCACCATGCGCGTGATTGATCATGTTCTCGAAGGTAAAGAAGTCGCCCACTGCCGCCTCTCCTCTCTGGATACTCTCGCAATAGAGTGTACATCGACAGCACACCCGAGGGAGCTGTTCCACTCCTCAACGAGCCTTGAATCGGAACAGCAGCAACGTCGCAACAGCGATCAAGTAGATCTCTCGTTTTCCTCCGTACCGGTTGCGCGCCTGTAGACGCGCTCGAACTCCGCGTCGAACCGCTCCCAGAGCTCGTCCTCCGTGATCCCAAGCCCAACCGCATCACGCACCAACGATCCAAGCCGTCCGTAAAAAGCCTCTAGCTGCTGCTCGCGCACCGCCTCCCCACTCCGCGCCACGACTACCGTGCCAACCCCGGGCCGGCTCTCTATCAACCCCATCCGCTGCAACTCGTTGTACGCTTTCACCACAGTGTTCGGCGCAACCCCCAACTCCCCAGCAAGCCCGCGCACCGTCGGCAACTTCTTCCCAGACCCCAAAGCCCCAACCTCCAACGCATGCCTCACCCCCTCCACGAGCTGCACGTAGATCGGCACCCCACTCCGCGCATCTACCTCCAACCATAAAGCCATACCCTGCCTCCTGTCTCCTTTGTGTTATATGTATGCTACAAAACTACGCATTTGTCGCGTGCCTGTCAAGAGGATAGTGGGGGTAAGGAGATGGGCATCGTTGATATGAGGATAGGCGGATCTTATTTTAAGAGGCATGCGAGGTGTTGGGGACACAGGAGGAGCGGGACGACAGAGCGGAGAGACGGGGAAGTTGGCTCCTGAAAACATCCTTGGTAAGGTATTTGGCTTCGAGGGGTTCCGGCCGGGGCAGGAGCGGGTGGTGGGGGCGTTGCTCGGTGAGCCGCCGGGATCGGCGCTCGCGGTCTTTCCGACGGGTGGCGGCAAATCATTGACCTATCAGCTACCGGCTCTGGTTCTGGGCGAGGCTGGTGAGGGAGTAACGGTCGTCGTGTCGCCTTTGATCTCGTTGATGAAAGACCAGATCTCCTTTCTACGCTCCCGCAAGATAGCGGCCGCCCGCCTCGACTCCTCACTCTCCAAAGAAGAGTACCGGGATGTCGAAGCATCCCTCGAAGACGGCTCCTTGAGACTCTTGTACGTCTCGCCGGAACGGTTCAACAACGAGCGTTTCCTGGCGCTGCTCGGTCGCGCCAAAATCTCCCTCTTCGCCATAGACGAAGCTCACTGCATCTCCGAGTGGGGCCACGCCTTCCGCCCGGACTACCTCAAGCTCGCCGAGACCGCGAAAAAGCTCGAAGCGCCTCGCATCCTCGCGCTCACCGCCACCGCGACCCCGCCCGTCGTCCACGACATATGCGCGGCCTTTAGCATCCCGCCCGAGAATACCGTCGTAACCGGCTTCTACCGCCCCAACTTGAACCTCCTCACCACACCCGTGACCGCTGGCGAGCGCGACGATTTGCTCCTCGCCCGCCTTCGGCATCCCGGGCGTCCGCCCGGCTCGACCATCGTCTACGTGACGTTGCAGAAGACCGCCGAGCGCGTGGCGCGGATGCTGGAGGAGGCCGGCCACGAGGCGCGTGCCTACCACGCCGGGATGAAGCCCGACGAAAGGGCGGCCGTCCAGGACGCATGGACGGAGAGCGACCGGGGAGTAGTAGTCGCGACCATCGCTTTTGGGATGGGTATAGACAAGGCCGACGTCCGCTACGTCTACCACTACAACCTCCCCAAATCCCTGGAAAGTTACAGCCAGGAGATCGGCCGCGCCGGACGCGACGGCAAACCGTCGGTCGTCGAGATGCTTGCCTGCCCGGACGATGTCCCAACGCTCGAAAACTTCGCCTACGGCGACACCCCAACACGGGGAGCGCTCCACTCCCTTATCACGGAGCTACTAGACCTCGGACCGGAGTTCTCGGTGAGCCTGTACGACCTTTCAGCCCGCCATGACATACGCCAGATCGTCCTGAAGACTGCCCTCACTTACCTGGAGCTAGACGGCGTCCTCAGGCAGGGCACCCCCTACTACGATGGCTACGAGTTCCGTCCACTCGGGGAGGGCGGCCCCGAAGCAGTTACCGCCGCGGTCCCCGGCGAGCCGGGCGAGTTCGTCGCGGGTCTCTTCCGCGTAGCAAAGAAGGGTAGTGTCTGGTGCTCGCTTAGCCCGGACGAGGCCGCCGCATCTTTAGGCCACCGGCGAGAGAGAGTCGTGCGCGCCCTGGAGTATCTGGATGGGCGAGGTTTGATCGAGCTGAGAGCTTCCCGCGTGCGGCATCGTTTCTCCCGTCTCCGGCCCGAAGAAAGCGCGGATGCGCTCGTTGCAAACCTCGCGCGCCGCTTCGCAGTCCGGGAGGAAGGTGAGATCTCCCGCCTCGGACGCGTGCTGGCCCTGATCGGTCACGAAGGCTGCCAGGTGAACACCCTCGCCTCCTACTTCGGCGAGACGCGCCCCGCGCCCTGCGGCCACTGCACCTTCTGCCACTCCGGAAAACCCCGCGAGATGCCCCCCACCACCAGCCTCTCCACACAAAGCTCCTTCTCGAAGCTCCAACCAGAGTTCGACGAACTGCGCCGGAAGCATCCCGAAGTACTGGACGAACCGCGCCAGGCGGCTCGCTTCCTCTGCGGCCTCTCCAGCCCGGCCACAACTCGCGTCAGACTCTCCCGCCACCCACTCTTCGGAGCACTCGGAGCCCACCACTTCACCGACGTGCTCATCCGCTGTCCAGAGTAAGCCGGCAAAGCAAAGCTGATCGCTAAAAGCTGATTACTACAAGACCCAGACACGGCCCGGAGACTCGTCCGGGAGGGAGATCAAGACCACCTTGCGAACTCCGCCGCGCCAGAGGCCATGCGCGATCATTGAGGCTCGCGCCATGCTCCGCCCGGGCTGGACGTCGGTCAGGAGCGCCGCGCGGCGCACGCCTTCGGGGATATTGTGGAAGCCGGCGAGCAGGGCGTCGGCGAAAGCCCTGGCGTCTATGGTATGGCCCGGCCCTGTGCCAGTAATCTCGGAGAACACCTCCGGGCGATGGACGTGGTCCTCATTCACGGGCTTGCCCAGGGCGCGGATGCCGCCGACGGCGACCACGAGTGTGACTCCTCCGGGTAGGAGAGGCTCATGCGCCGCCGTGCCCTTCAAGGGGCGCCGCCGGGAGCCGTCGGCCTCCACGAGCGTCACGCCATTCCGCGGGGCGAGAGCCGGGACCCACGACGGCTCGACGCCGCCCACGCGTTTCTTCGAGAGGATGGCACTCCCGGCCACGGTCGCTCCGCCACCGGCGAGGCTCTCCTCGACCTTCGAGCGCAGATCCTCTACGTCTTCAGAGGTCAGAACGGGGCCGATCTCTTCGGCTTCACTCACTAACATCTTCGTCGTGGGAGCCACGAGAACCGGCATCCCGGCCTCCTCGAGCTCGCCGGTTACCTGGAAGATCGCACCAGACTTTCCTCCAGCCCCCACGAAGGCAACGACGTCACCCTCCATAATGCCCAAAGCCTCGTAGAGTTCCAACTCTTCCTCTCGTCACCATCCAAACTCCCCGCTTCCCCTTCCCGGATGCCTCTCGCAGACATTGTAGGAAGCAGGTACCGCATGATACACCAGGAAATGATTCCATAAGTAGCCTGTGTTATGTTGGGCAGTAGAGGATTGTATGGGCGGGTGCGCGGGTATATTGTGCGGCTGGATATACCAATTATTGGTTCCGAGCAGGAAGGGGTGACGGGTGACGCAGCAGCAGGAAAGGGTCGAGAGGTTTTCGAGGGAGTTGAGGGAGGGTCCCCCGCCTTCCGAGCGGAGCATCAAGGAGATATTGGACGCGCTGAGGCCACAGCTACAGCAGTTGCTCAACAAGCAGATCGAGCTGGCCCGGACGGAGCTCATCCCCGTGGCGCGGCAGGCCGGCATCGCCACGGGTCTGCTGGTGGTTGGAGCGGTTTTCATGTTGTTATTCCTGGTCTTCTTCTTTCTGACCGGGATGTACTTCATGGTGGAGGTCTTTGGCTTCCCTTATTGGGCGGCTGCGGGCATAGACACTGTTATACTTCTCGTTATCGGAGGAGCGCTCGCCGGGGCGGGCGCGAACAAGCTACGGACCTTGGATCCCAAACCCCACCGGACGATAGCCGCCCTCCAGGAGAACGTAGAGTGGGTGAAGGGGAAGCTTAAACCGTGAGTGAGATACCGGAGCGCATAGAGCGCGAGATGTTCGAGATCCGGAGCCAGATGTCTCCGGATATGGTCGACCTGCGCAAGCACATCGAACCCCAGGCAGTCGCAGAGCAAGTCAAGCAGACGATGAGACAGCGCCTCCAGGACGCAGTGGACCGCGTCAAGGCCAACCTCAAAGCCAGGCAGCAGGAGCTCATCGACTCCACCAAACGCCAGTTATCCCTGGCCCGCAAGGCGGGTGAGAGCAGAGACGCCGCCCCCCTCACGGAGGCGGTGAAGAGCGATCCGCGTCCCGCCGCCCTGTTGGGCGTCATCCTCGTCCTTACACTCTTGATGGCCCGTAAGATCACCGGCGGCCGGGGATAGAGCGCCCAACCTAGAGACAAGCGGCCCCCTCCACGTCCACTTCCAGCCCGTCGGCGGGGCCGCCGGAGACATGACCCTCGCCGCCCTCATCGCCGCGGGAGTGCCGCTGGCAGAGGTGTCGTGCGTCCTGAGCAACCTAAACGTCTCATTTGAGTTACACACCGATACTATCGAGATCAGCGGAATACAGGCGCTCCAGGTCGAGGTCGAGTACCCTGAGCAGCACGTCCATCGCACCTTCGCCGGCATCAGAGGGCTTATCGAAGAGGCTGTCTTACCCAAACGGGCCGCCCTGCGGTCAGTGGCGGCCTTCGGGCTTCTAGCGAAGGCCGAAGGCCGCGTGCATGGACGTCCGCCGGAGGATGTAACCTTCCACGAGGTCGGGGCGATCGACTCGATCATCGACGTAGTCGGGAGCTGCGTTGCCCTCGAACTGCTCGGAGCAGATACCGTGAGCTGTGGTCTGCTGCCGATGGGTACGGGCGTTGTTCCCTCAGCCCACGGTCCCCTCCCCGTCCCTGGACCGGCGACGCTGGCGATCCTCGAAGGCTCACGGGTGCGCTGGACGGCGGAGCCCGTGGAGACGACGACCCCGACCGGAGCAGCCCTCATGGCGAGCCTCACCGGCGGAACCTTTACCGAGGCCGCACCCCCGATGATGTTAGGCTCGGTCGGCTACGGGGCCGGGAGAGCCACCCTCCGGCATGCTCCGAACCTACTGCGGGCAGTAGTAGGTGAGATCGAAGGCGCAAGCGGTTCCGGTGAACTGGAGCTACTACAGGCAAACGTGGACGACGCGCCCGGCGAGATCCTCGGAGCTGCCGTGGAGGCACTGCTCGCGTCCGGGGCGCTCGACGCCTGGCTGGAGCCCATAACCATGAAGAAGGGCCGCGGCGCCTACAAGGTCTGCGCTCTCGTCGAGAGCACGAACCGCGAGAAACTAACCCGCCTGCTTATGAGGGAGACCGGCTCTCTGGGTGTACGCCACCTCCCTGTGGGGCGAACGGTCGCCGAGCGCCGCGTCGTCGCCGTGGAGCTACCCTACGGTATCTGCAGGGTCAAGGTCGGGAGTCTAGACGGGGAGGATTTCATCGCCGCCCCGGAGTACGGGGACGCCGCCCGGCTCGCCCGGGAGAACGGACTCTCACTGCCCAAAGTCTACGCGGACGCTCGTGTTGCTCTCCAGGAGCATTCAGGAGGGAGTTAGAGAGGCCGTCCGGTCAAAATGAAGCAGTCGGGGGATGAGCCCAGCCCTCCTATTGCTGTTTGGGCTATCCGTTCCTTTGACAGGGAGGCATTCTCCGCCTGCATACCCTTCTCGCCGTCGAACCACTCGACCGTTCCCTGGAGCATGTGCGGGAGCCTGCTTTTCTCCAGGCCGTACCGACAAAACGCTACCCTGGTCCAGCAGGTGGCGCTGCACTGAGCGTGACCACCTTCGGTCGTGATTGCAGCATCGAAACAGCGGCGAGTCACTTCTGCATCGAGCGGCTGGCTTTACTCCGGGAAGTCGGAGTCGAGGAGCGCGGCGCAGTTCTCGTAGACGGCGACGGCCCCGGCGTCCTTGAGGTCCTCGTCGTCGTACGCGCCGCCGGAGAGTACGGCGACGGTGCGGATACCGGCTTCTTTCGCGGCTTCTATATCCCAGACTGAATCGCCGACGCAGACGGTCTCATCGGGGGAGGAGCCGGCCCTGCGTAGGGCCTCCTCGAAAATATCGGGGGCGGGCTTGGAGTTCTCCACGTCCTCGGAGGAGACGACACCGGAGATTCTGCCCTCGGCCTCCAGCAGCTCTATGTAGTGCTCCAGCTCCTCGTCCTTGGCACTGGTGACGAACCAGACGTCGTAGCCCCGCTCGACTAGCGAAGAGATAATCTCCTTCGCGCCGGGTAGCGGGAGGCCGTGCTCCTGCATCTCCATGTACAGTTCGCTGTGCAACTGGCTGGCCTTCTCGATGGCATCCTCGCCCTCGATAAACTCGGGGACCAGAAGGTCCGAGCCTTTGCCGATTTGCTTGTGGATCTTGGCCCGCGGTATCCGTTGGCCTACCTGCTCGAATGCTCGCCCCCACGCCTCCACATGCAGGTAGTTCGTATCCATCAAAGTCCCATCGACGTCCAACACCACGACCTTCGCCACGTAACAGACCTCCTCGTCGGTCTCGAATGTATGCCTTAGAATATCCTCATGAACGAACTCGGAAACACCCAGGCTCAGGAGAGAGAGAGCGGTGACACCGCCGGATACCACGCTCTCAAGGAAGGCGCGGGCGTCGTGGACCGTCCTGACAGGACGATACTACGGCTCTCCGGCAGGGACCCGGCGGGGATGCTGGACGCAATCCTTACCAATGCGGTGCCGAAAGGCGCTAACGCCGGCGTCTATGCGGCTCTCCTGAATCCGAAGGGTAGGATCCAGACGGACCTGCGCGCTCTCAAGAGCGGCGAGGAGATCTTGATCGACACCGAGCCCGAAGGCGCCGTGGCGGCCCGCGAAATCCTCGGCCGCTACGCCCCCTTCTCCCGCGTAAAGATCGAAGACCTCGTAGAGGACGACGAGCCCTGGAGCATCCTTGGCCTCTACGGCCCGTGCGCCACGGATCTCCTGAACAACCTACACCTCGCCGAGCATGAGTCCAAGGAGATCGAACTCGGCGGCGCGAACCTGTTCGCCGCCGGCGTCACGGCCCCCGTCCCCGGCTTCGACCTCCTGGGTCCGGCGGACGCTATAAGAGCAACCAGGACTTACCTAGTAAGCGCCGGAGCCACCTCTACAGAGACCGACGCCTACGAAACCGCCCGCATAGAGGCGGGCATCCCCCGCTTTGGCGCGGACATCACACCCGAGAACTTCCCTGGCGAGACCGGCATCCTGGAGCGCGCCGTGAGCTTCCAGAAGGGCTGCTACCCCGGCCAGGAGACAGTAGCGAGAATGCACTACCGCGGCCACCCGAACCGCAACCTCCACCGCCTCGTCGTTGACGGCCCCCCGCCCCCACCGGACACTCCCATCGTCCAGGAGGGTAAGCAGGTCGGCAGGATCACCAGCGTAGCGCCCCTACCCGTAAACGGCGACAACCTCGCCCTCGGATACCTCTCCCGCAACGCGGATCTCGACGGCACGCTGCATGTCGGGGACGCTAGAGTCTCTTTGCGAGCCTGAGGAGGACTCGACGGAATATGCAAGGCTTGAATCAACGCATAGCTAGCGGAACGGATACGCTCTCTCATAAGTCACCGCACGGATCGACGTTAACGGGAATGGCTCTCAATAAGCCGGCCGTCTGAGTCAAGGAGACGTTACAAGCGCGCTGCTTCGAGGGCTCCTTGAAAATGGCTCTCAAATAGATCGTGTTGCAGAATAGATTGTGAAACAATCCCCATAAACAAGTGGATTGTGGGCCGCTTCAAGAGAAGTTCCTGTTTTCGTTCTTCCGGTTTGTTGCGGGGGTTTGTGCTATTATCAGGCTAAATAGAAGTAGCAAAGTTTTAGGATATTTACGGTAGGGGTTGGATGTTAAAGATAGATAGTTTACGGGCGGAGATCGACGGCAATGAGATCCTCAAGGGCCTTGAGTTAGGGGTCGGCAAGGGTGAGATACACGCGATCATG
>Ga0136617_10004044_pt1 | contig 13112 bp, 10 predicted proteins | sample AntDrymUQ3222106_2_FD_129672 | JGI IMG/M metagenome (GOLD analysis project Ga0136617, IMG submission 129672) | Polar desert sand microbial communities from Dry Valleys, Antarctica - metaG UQ322 (21.06) | ecosystem: Environmental > Terrestrial > Soil > Desert | place: Antarctica: Dry Valley...
ACGATCATCGTCGCCTCGGTGTCCTGTATCTTCGGGCTCGGGTCGCCGGAGGAATATGGACAAACCGTGGTCTCGCTGCGTCGCGGTGGCCAGGCGCGGCGGGACAAAATCGTCCGCCATCTGATCGACATCCAATATGACCGAAATGATATGACGCTCATTCGCGGCACGTTTCGTGTTCGTGGCGACACTCTGGAGATTTTTCCGGCCTATGAAGACTTCGCCCTCAGGGTCGAGTTCTTCGGCGATGACGTCGAACGCATCGTCGAAGTGGATCCGTTGACTGGGGAGCTTCTCGTTGAACGACTGGAAGTCGACATCTACCCGGCCAAGCACTTTGTGACGACGGACGAGAAACTGAAGGCCGCGATCCGGGACATCGAGCTCGAGCTCGAAGAGCGGCTGCAGGAGCTGGACGGCAAAGGCAAGATGCTCGAGGGAGCGCGTCTTCGCCAACGGACGATGTACGATCTGGAAATGCTGCAGGAAACCGGATACTGCGCTGGTGTCGAAAACTATTCGATGCATTTGTCGCGACGGAAACCGGGCGAGCAACCATCGACCTTGCTCGATTATTTCCCGGACGACTTCTTCGTGATCATCGACGAGTCGCATATTTCCCTGCCGCAAGTTCGTGGAATGTACGGTGGCGATCGATCGCGCAAGGATGTCCTGGTCGAGCACGGGTTCCGCCTGCCCTCGGCGCGTGACAACCGGCCACTGACCTTCCCCGAGTTCGAGCGCATGATCCGTCAGGCAGTTTTCGTTTCGGCCACCCCAGGACCCTACGAGCAGGAGCACAGCGAGCAGGTCGTGGAGCAAGTCATCCGGCCGACCGGTTTGATCGACCCGGCCATCTCCGTGCGGCCCTCCAAAGGCCAGATCGACGATCTCCTGGGCGAAATCAACCAGCGGGTCGCGGCCGGGCAGCGGGCGCTCGTCACCACGCTGACCAAGCGCATGGCGGAGGACCTTGCCGACTATCTCAAGGAGATGGGTGTCCGGACGCATTATCTCCATAGTGAAATTGACACTTTGGAGCGGGTGGAAATCCTGCGCGACCTGCGGCTCGGCGTCTATGACGTGGTGGTCGGCATCAACCTCCTGCGGGAGGGTCTGGACCTTCCGGAAGTTTCGCTGGTGGCCATACTGGACGCCGACAAGGAGGGGTTTCTCCGCTCCGAAGGCTCCCTGATTCAGACCGTCGGCCGCGCGGCACGTCATGTCGACGGCCAGGTCATCATGTACGCCGACACCATGACGCGCTCGATGCGGGCGGCAATCGACGAAACGTATCGGCGCCGCGACATCCAGATCGCGCATAACGAGCGAAATGGCATCGTGCCACGCGGTATCGTTAAAGAAATCAAAGACATTACCGATCGCGTGCGCGCCGTTGCCGAAGAGCACGCCGGATATGTCGCTGATGGCAAACCCGGAATCATCGCCGAGATTCCCCGCGACGAGCTACTGCGGATGGTCAAGGAGTTGGAGAGTCAGATGAAGGCCGCGGCACGGGATCTCGAGTTTGAAAAAGCGGCTCTCCTGCGCGACCAGATTATCGAGTTGCGCCGGATTACGATGGTCGATCCGGTTCTCCATTGACGAAGGCTCGAGGGAGCACGGTGAGTGACACCGATCTCGGAAACGTGAGAAGCGAGCACTACGTGCTCGTGCTCAACGGTCCAAATCTGAATTTGCTCGGCGTGAGAGAACCAGCGACCTATGGGCTCGCCAGCCTGGACGATATCGTGGCCAGTCTCGCCGACGCCGCGCGGTCATCAGACAGGCCGCTCGCAATTCGGCACATCCAGTCCAACCACGAGGGAGCGTTGGTCGACGCCATTCAGGAGCACGGACCGGGCGCGGCGGGCGTCATCATCAACCCCGGTGCGCTCACGCACTACAGCATCGCGATTCGCGATGCACTGGCCGCGATCGCGACGCCGATCGTTGAAGTGCATCTTTCGAATATTCATGCCCGCGAAGAATTCCGGCATCGGTCCGTCACCGCCCCGGTGGTGACGGGGCAGATTGCCGGTCTCGGTGCCGAGGGTTATCGGCTCGCACTTCGGTTCTTGATCGCGCAACAGGAGGATATCGCAGCGGCGGCGCCATGAAAGATCGCATCGACCGCCTGCGTGAGGTCGCGGTTTCGCTTGGCGCTGACGCGACTATCGTCACGCACCCCGCGAACCGGCGCTACTTTTCCGGTTTCCCCGACACCGACTACGCGCCGGATGAATCTTCCGGCGTGCTCCTCGTCACTAATGAAAGCGCCGTGCTTTACATGAGTCCAACCAACCTGCCATGGGCCGAGAGCACAGTCCGCGCTCCCGTTGTGGTCCTCCCCCGGACCAGTCCCTGGCAGACCTTTCTCGGCGAATACCTCCGCGACAACGAATTGATGCGCGTTGCCTTTGAAGACCGCGCACTGACTGTCGCCGATCACGCCGCAATCGTGGCGGCGGCACCCGCTGTCAATCTCATTCCGGCCGGCACCTCCTTCCATGCGTTGCGGGCGATCAAGGAACTCGACGAGTTGGCGTCAATTGCTAAAGCGGCGGGAATCACCGACGCCGCGTTTCTTGCCGCCACGACGCGACTGGTCGCTGGGGTGACCGAGCGCGAACTTGCCTGGCGGATCGACCTCGCAATGCGAGAACTGGGAGCCGAAGGACCCGGATTTCCCACCATCGTCGCCGCGGGACCGCACGGCGCCCGCCCCCATCATGACCCGGGCGAGCGACCCATTGCGGAAAGCGAGCCGATAGTGATCGATATGGGCGCCATGGTCGATGGCTATAGCGCCGATCTGACCAGAACGATCTGCCTGGGCCAGCCATCGCCCGAATACACCGCCAGATACGCTATGGTTCTCGCGGCGCAGCTTGGCGCGCTTGCTGGCATCCGGCCCGGAATGACCGGCCGCGAGGCCGATGCCATAGCGCGGGAGGCGCTCACCGCGTCAGAAGTCGAAGCCTTGTTCGTCCATGGACTTGGGCATGGCGTCGGTCTGTTAATTCATGAGTATCCCTCGCTGGGAAAAATCTCGGAGGATGTCCTCGAACCAGGCCACGTCCTTACCATCGAGCCGGGAATCTACTACGAAGGATGGGGCGGAATTCGAATCGAGGACCTCTGTGTTGTCACAGCGACGGGTCTCGACATCCTATCGAATGCGCCGAAGTAGGAGGATCACGATTCCATGATTGATACCGGTGACCTCCGCAAGGGAGTGACGTTCGATCTCGATGGCCGGCTCGTCAAGGTCGTCGATTTCGCCCATAACAAACAGGGGCGTGGCTCCGCCCAGGTGAGAATGACCCTCCGTGATCTCCGCACCGGATCGCTGACCCAGCATACGGTCCAAGCCGGGGCGAAGTTCCCTCAGGTCCGGTTGGAGCGGCAGCATGTGCAATATCTTTATCCTGATGGCGACCACCGACACTTCATGGATACCGATACATTCGATCAGCTCGTACTTAATTCCTCCACCGTTGGCGAAAGCGCCAGATTCATTCGGGAGAACGACGTCGTGGACCTGCTCACGTATCAAGGCGAACCGATCGACATCGAGCTGCCACCGGCCGTGACGCTCGCGGTGACGGAAACCGATCCGGGATTGAAAGGCGACACGGCGAGTGGAGCGACCAAGCCCGCGACCCTCGAAACAGGGTTGGTCGTCAGCGTACCGTTGTTTATCAACGTCGGCGACAAGCTCAAGGTTGACACGCGTTCGGGCGAGTACATCGAGCGAGTCAGCTAGATGGTGCGATCCGGGGACCTCACGAATTCTGGTTCTCCGTCTCCGGAACGGGTCGCGGAACTTGTGCAATCGCTTGCATTGGTGATGCGTCAAACCGCGATCACCGAAATCGACCTGGAACTCGGTCCCTTGTCGGTCCGGCTGCGACGCCCGGCGCTCAACAGCAACGAACGCGAAGCGTCGTCGGCGCTCGCGGCTGAAGAATCACGTGGCACGCTCGCTTCCAACGAGCACCTCATTACCGCCCCCATGATTGGTACGTTTTACAGCTCTTCCACGCCGGGGGCCGCTCCGTTTGTCAGCGAGGGAGACGAGGTTTTTATCGGACAGATCATCGGCATCATCGAGGCGATGAAAATCATGAACGAAATCTCCGCCGACAGGGCAGGTACGGTGGAAAGCATCCTGGTCGGTAATGGTCAGCCGGTCGAGTACGGATCAGCGTTATTGCGCCTTGTGCAAACCGGAGCGGAGCGTCCATGACTGCGCGCATCCTCCCTGTCGGCGCGTTTGTCTGCCTGCTGCGCGAGTCTCTGGAGCTCGACCCGTTCTACGCCAATCTCTGGCTGGAAGGTGAGATCGGCGATTTCAGCCGTTCTTCGGCGGGGCATACATACTTCAGTCTCCGAGACGACGACGGCACGCTAAAGTGCGTGCTCTTCCGTAATCAGGCGTTGCGTCAGCATCATCCTCTCCGGCTCGGGGACCACGTCTCGGTTCATGGCGGACTCTCCATGTATGCGCGATCCGGATCTCTGCAGCTTGTGGCCGATCTGGTGCGGCCGGCAGGGTTCGGCGCGGCCTGGCTCGAGTTCGAGTATCTCCGCCAACGTCTCGCTGCCGAAGGGCTCTTTGACCCGTTGCGCAAACGGCCGTTGCCCCGATGGCCGCATACGATCGGGGTCGTAACTTCCCCACATGGTGCAGCGTGGCACGACATCCAGACCGTGGTTCGGCGGCGCTATCCCCTTGCCACGCTGGTGATCTCGCCCGCTCAGGTCCAGGGAGACGGAGCAGGCGAGAGTATCGTGGCGGCGCTTGACGCGCTTCAGCAGGAACCGGACATCGACGCCATCATCATCGCTCGCGGCGGTGGCGGCAATGATGACCTGTCTGCATTCAATGATGAACGGGTTGTACGCGCGGTTTTTGCGTCGGCAGTTCCAATTGTTGCCGGCATCGGTCACGCGACCGACCGGACGCTCGTCGAAGACACCGCGGATGCCTCCGCGCCGACCCCATCCGCGGCAGCGGAGATTTGCGTTCCCTCCGTCGTCGAGATCGCCGAACATGTGCGCTCGATCGCGGCGCGCCTCACCTGGACACTGGCCTCGCGCCGCGGAGAAGCTTCAGAGAGCGTCACGAGAGCCACCCGGCGAATTCGCTTGCGCAATCCAAGCCTGGAATTACACCGACGTCATTCGCTCATCGCGGGCGCCAAAGATCGCCTGGCCCAAATGACGCGAGCCCAGCGTGGCAGTCACGCTCAGCGATTGGCGGCGCGGAGCGAGGTTCTAACGGCACTCGACCCGAACGCCGTGCTGCGAAGGGGCTACGCGGTCCTTCGCCACAAGGCAGACGATCGCCCGCTCTTCAGTATCACCCAGGTCGCGGAAGACGACGACGTCGTCGTTTCGATAGAAGGTGGTTCATTCGAAGCAACCGTGCGACAAGGAACCCTCTCGAGCGCGAGCATACGGTGAACGAGAAAGTCGACGATACGCCGTCTTCCGACGATTTCAGACGATTGATCGCCGAGGGCAGCTTTGAATCGGCGCTTGGTGCACTCGAGGAAGTTCTCGCGCATCTCGAACACGGCCGGTTGTCGATGGACGAATCGGTCACCTGGTATGAGATTGGACTCGGTTTGACCAAGCGCTGTTCCGATTTGCTCCAGCAGGCAGAGCTCCGGATCAGCTCGATCGAAGACCGCTTCGCCGTCACCGTCGGTGTCGAGCCTGACTGGGACGCGGATGAATCCTGAGCTGAGGTGCGCCCATCGCGCTGCGACGGTCGCCGTAAGGGTGAAGCCGGCATGAAGCCCGAACTCATGCTCGAGCCATTGCCTCCGGGCAAGCTACCGGCGTGGCTCCTGCGCAAAGTGCTTCCCAGGTCGCCCATCGATCCGAACGTCATCGTCGGACCCGGTCTGGGTCGGGACGCGGCAGCCATGCTGGTCGGCGACCGCGTGATTGTCGCCAAGAACGATCCCATCACTTTCGCTTCGGAACATGGCGCGAAACATCTGGTCGAGATCAACGCCAATGATGTCGCATGCATGGGCGCCACGCCGCGCTGGCTGCTCGTGACCGGTCTTTTGCCTCATGGTGTGACTCCGGCCGGCGTACTCAACCAGTTTGCCGAGTTGCGGGAAGCATGTAGCCGGCGCGCGGTCGATCTCGTCGGGGGACACACCGAGATCGTGCCCGGTTTGCAACGGCCGATTCTGATAGGCATGATGCTCGGGGAGACCACGCCCGACGATTTGATCAAACCGGGCCAGGCACGCCCAGGCGACGTTCTACTCCTCACCAAAGGTCTCGCTATCGAAGGGACCGCGCTCCTCGCCAGGGAGCGCCGGGATGAGCTTTCAGCACGAATCGGGGAACGCGTGACCCAGACCGCGGAAGCGTTGTTGCGGCAACCGGGCATCTCGGTCGTCCGCGAAGCCATTGCGGCAAGGCGGGCCGGAGGTGTCACGGCATTGCACGATCCGACCGAAGGCGGATTGGCGACCGCGATTCGGGAGATCGGCGCTGTTTCCAACGCGGGCGCGGAGATCGATGCCGCGGCGATTCCGATCCTCCCCGAAACGCAGGCAGTCGCGGAGGCATTGGGGCTCGATCCACTCGGTATGTTGGCCTCCGGTGCGCTGTTAATAGCGGCTCGCGCGGAGGCGGTTGCCGCTATCAGGCGCGGCGTTGAAGCGGAGGGTATTCCGATCGCCATCGTCGGGCGGCTCACCGATGCGTCTGAAGTATTTACGATGCGTTCCGGATCGTCACACCGGGAACTGCCGGAGTTTGCGGTCGATGAAGTGGCGCGCGAACTGGGGAAGTCCGCCGATACCCTCCGTTCGCAGCCGGAGTCTCAGTGAGCCTACTCCTCGTCGCCAGCACCAATGCGGGGATTGGCATGCAAGACGGCATGGCTGTTCTCCGTTCCGGAGGGGCGGCAGTGGACGCCGTCATCGCGGTCATCCGGCGCGTCGAAGCCAACCCGGAGGATCACTCGGTCGGGTACGGTGGATTGCCCAACCTGATCGGCGAAATCGAGCTCGATGCCAGCATCATGGATGGTCGCACACTGGCTACGGGAGCAGTGGCGGCGCTGCAAGGGCACCAGGACGCGATCGATCTCGCCCGCATCGTCATGAATGAACTGCCCCACGTTTTGATTGCTGGCAGCGGCGCCGCACGGTTGGCCGGGGATTCCGGCTTCCCGCGACGCAACCTCTTGACCTCAGAGGCGAAAGCGATCTGGCAATCCCGAATCGAAACATCTGACAATGACGCCTATGGCGAAAAAATACGGGAGCTAGCACGAAAACTCAGCCGAGACCCGGAGCGTCCTCTGGACGCGCACGGTACGGTGAACGTCATCGCGCGTGATCGCGCCGGTGACATCGCGAGCGGTGTGAGCACTTCCGGCTGGGCCTGGAAGTACCCGGGGCGAGTCGGCGATTCACCAATCATTGGCGCCGGGAATTACGCTGACAATCGATGGGGCGCCGCGGCCTGCACCGGACGCGGGGAAATGGCGCAGCGCCGCTGCACGGCCCATAGCGTGGTGACGTTCATGCGCTTCGGGTATTCACTTCACGATGCATTGCGGCTCGCCGCATGTGACCTTCACGGGCTCGCCGACGCCTATCGCGGCGAGGTCAACATCATCGGGGTTGACCGAACGGGGCAGCACGCGGCAGCGTCGACGGTCGCCGGAAAAACGTACATAGTGATGACGGGTGCGATGCAGGAAGTCGCCGAGCACGAGCGCGAATTCGTGCCGGCGCCTGTCTGAGACCGGCCGTGACGACCCAGTGAGCTCCGCACTAAGGAGCCTCGGATTCGGCGTCATTAAACGTCTCTTGTGAGCGTCTCCAGGAACTCGTCATTGGTTTGCGTCTTCGAGAGCCGGCTCAGGAGCAGTTCGGTACCCTCGCTGCCACCCAGCATCGAGACCATGCGGCGCATAGTCCACACCTGACGCAGGGTCGCTTCATCGAGGAGCAGTTCTTCGCGGCGAGTTCCGGAACGTTGGATGTCGATCGACGGGTAGATGCGTCGCTCGGCGAGCTTGCGATCGAGATGCAGCTCCATATTCCCGGTTCCCTTGAACTCTTCGTAGATGACATCGTCCATGCGACTGCCGGTGTCGATCAAGCAGGTCGAAACCACCGTCAGACTGCCACCCCCCTCGATATTGCGGGCCGCTCCGAAAAAGCGCTTGGGTGGGTAGAGCGCGACTGGGTCAATACCGCCCGAAAGCGTCCGCCCACTCGGTGGCACCGCGAGGTTGTACGCCCGGGCCAGGCGTGTGATGGAGTCGAGCAAGATGACTACGTCGCGGCCGCCTTCGACCAACCGCTTGGCGCGTTCCAACGCCATCTCCGCAACCTTGGTGTGATCCTCGACCGGCTCATCGAACGTCGAGGAGATGACCTCGCCGTCGATCGACCGTCGCATATCAGTCACTTCTTCCGGTCGCTCACCGATCAGGCACACCATCAGGTGAACGTCGGGGCAGTTGGTGCTGATGCCATTGGCGATGGCCTTCAGCAGCATTGTCTTGCCCGCCTTCGGCGGCGAGACAATCAAGCCTCGCTGTCCGCGTCCGATGGGTGCGACAAGGTTGAGCAATCGCGTAGAGAGGATGTTCGGCGCAGTCTCCAGGTTTATGAGCTCGAGCGGAAAAATGGGGGTCAGCGTATCGAAGGAAGGACGCCGGCGCGCCGTTTCAGGGTCGATGCCATTGACGGCCTCGACCCGCAACAGGCTGAAAAACTTTTCGTTGTCTTTTGGCGGCCGCACCTGTCCACTGATCCGGTCCCCGGTTCGCAGACCAAACCGGCGAATCTGCGACTGCGACACGTAAATATCGTCATGTCCGGGGAGGAATCGCTGGCCTCGCAAGAATCCGAACCCATCCTCGATGATCTCGAGAATGCCATCTCCGAAAATTTGGCCATCTTTCTCCGTTTGCGCACGGAGCAGTTTCACCATCTGCTCCTGCCGCGGTAAACGGCTGAACGCCGGAATCTCCAGCTCACGCGCCATTTCGGCCAATTCCTCGGCAGACTTGGCTTCGAGATCCGGCACCGTCAGGTGAGGGGGACCAGTCCGGACTGGAGCAACGGCGGCATAGGGCGCCCCATTCCGTGGCCGTGGTTGACCGTAACCGCCTTGTCGTCCATCGCGGGAATCGCTGCCGAATCGCTCCGACCCATTCGGCCGATCAGTTGGCGTGGGCCGTGGCGCGCGCTCACGCCGCCCCCGCCCATCCCGGCTTCTTGGGCGCTGGCCGAACTCTCCGCGTCCGTCCGGCATCGGGTCCAATTGCAGGTGCATTGAGACGTCGCGAACGTCCGGAGGTGTGGTCACGGCAGGTGGTTCGCCGTTTCCCGCCGGTTCGACCGGAACGCTGGCGATAGCTTCGTGCGGTGTGGGAAGCTCCTCCAGTGGTGGAGCCGTCTCAATCGAATCGGTCTGGTCGGTCAGCTCAGTGGCGAGCGCGGCATCTACGCCGTTGTCGGCAAACTCATCAGTCGCCTTCGCTGCCGGTTTGGATCGCGTCGCGCGGCGGCGCGGCGCACGTTCGACTTCAACTGTCTCTTCGACCGTCAACAGGTTACCCTCCAGGTATGTGCAATTGTTGTTTCGAGTTTATTCACTGAAAATCCAGGGGTCGATGCGTAAATCTGAGTCGCTTTTGCCTTCGCCGCAGTCTTCCCGAGCGTCACACGGCCATTCTGAATTGATGGTACGGCCCATAGACACTCGCGCGCAGGTGGAACCGGGCGACACAATGTCGAGCGCTCCAACGAGAAGTGAGAGAACTGCGGAGGGCGAGGATCGAGTTTGCCCCCGGCGTGGCATCTACACTGTAGCACTGTGCTGGATTCGCGTCAACATGCGAATTTCTTAGTCTTTGGATTGGCATCCATCCGAGCGGGCCGAACCTAATCCACGGGAATGCCATACAGGTCGAGTTTGGCGGGGCGATGGATCGCGTCGACTTTCCGAATCGTCCCAGTTCGCGACCGCATGACGATCGATTGCGTGGTCGCACCCTCACCGAAGTAATGCACTCCTTTCAGGAGCTCGCCGTCGGTGATGCCCGTGGCCGCGAAAAAAACGTCGTCACCGTGGACCAGGTCTTCTGCCGTGAGCACGCGCGTCGCGTCGATGTCATGCGCGCGCACCGCCGCCCACTCATCTTCGTTTCGAGGCCATAGCCGGCACAGCATTTGTCCCCCGATGCAGCGCAGAGCGCAGGCCGCGACGACGGCCTCCGGCGCGCCACCGATACCCATCAACACGTCGATCCCGGTCCCCGGCGTGGCTGCCATCACCGCACCTGCCACATCTCCATCCGTGATGAACCGAATGCGAGCGCCCGCATTCCGAACCTGATCCGCCAGCGCTTCATGGCGGGGCCTATCCAGCATCACGACCGCCAAGTCGCGCACGTCTTTGTCAAGCGCCTTGGCGATATTGGCCAAGTTGGTTTCGACTGGCGCATCGAATTCGATGACATGCGCTGCTGCCGCGCCTACGGCGATCTTGTCCATATAGACCACGTACGGCGACTCGAACATCGACCCTCGTTCGGCAACGGCGACGGTGGCAATCGAATTCGCCATTCCTTGCGAGAGCAATCTGGTGCCATCGATGGGGTCAACCGCAATGTCGGTTTTGGGTTCTTCGGCACAGCCAAGGTGCTCGCCTTCGAACAGCATTGGGGCTTTGTCCTTCGCCCCCTCGCCGATGACGACGACACCGTCCATAGGAATCGTGTTCAACACCATCCGCATCGCGTCGACCGCCGCCTGGTCGGCGGACTCCTTCTGCCCGCGGCCCATCCAGCGTCCGGCCCTTAGAGCGGCAGCCTCGGTCACTCGTACGAGCTCGAGGGCAATATCCCGGCCGATCTGGCGATCCATGGCGTTCCTTACGTGCTTCCAGCGAACTGCCGCGCGGAAATCCGCTCGCGCTCCGCCGCTTCAAGCCATTTCCTGGCCGCATCCGGAAGATCCATCATGCTGCCGACCGCAACCGAACACTCCGGAAGTGACTGCAAGAAGGTGGCCCCGTACCGTTTCGTCAGGATTCTCCTGTCAAGGACGGCGCACACGCCACGATCCTGACCAGATCGAATCAGCCTGCCGAATCCTTGCTTGAAACGCAGTACTGCCTGTGGCACGGCGTAGTCATTGAATGCATTGTCGAATGCTTCGCTGCGTGCGGCAAACACGGGATCGGTGGGCACACTGAAAGGCAATCTCGTGATCACCAGCAGGCTCAACGCATCACCCGCCACGTCGACTCCCTCCCAGAACGACGCGGTACCAAGCACGGCGACATTGGACTCGCCCCGCAACCGTTCTGTCAACTGTTGCGGCGATCCGTCCCGCCGCTGCGCCAGCACCACGATTCCGGCGTCGTGAAGGGGCGCGGTGATCGCCCTCGCCATGTCAGCCAGTAAGGCGTGAGAGGTGAACAGCACGAGCGCCCGGCCCTTGGTCGCGGCAATAGCCTCGATCAGCGTCCGCTCCAGCGCGTCGCGGTACTCTGGAAATATCGGCTCCGGCATATCGTCGGTGAGATAGAGCAAGACCGAGGCACGATAATCGAACGGCGAAGGCACAATGAGCGAAGACGCATCGGGTATGCCAAGTCGCGATGCCAGGTAATCACAACGCCCGTCGACGGCCAGGGTCGCGGATGTCAACACCGTAGCCCGTGTTTGTTTGAACAGGCGCTCCCGGAGCAATTCACTGACGTCGAGCGGGGCGGATCGAAACGCGATCCGATTGAGAAGACCTTGCCGTTCAAGCCAGAAAACTCTGCCCGATTCCGGCGCGTCCAGTGCATTCGCGAACTTGGCCGCCAACTCCGTACCGGCACGAAGCGCGTTGCCGAGATCGCCAAGAAGCAACTCCTGGCGCTCCCCGACCTCGGCGAGATCGGCCGCGGCGACATCATCGACCTCGGCAACGGCGGTGGCGAACCAGCGCAACGCGGTCTCTGCCTCGTGCAGACTCCCGAGCAACCGATCCCACCCCGCTTCAACCGCTTGCCAGGCCGGCGCCGCGCGCGTCGCGGCGGTCACACGTTTCGCGCGTTCGGATGCGGCACCGCCGTTCTCCGCATCGAGATGCACGAATTCGAGTGCCGCAAACAGATCGCGGCCCACGGTCCGCACGGTGTCCGCTGCCGCCCGCGCGGCGATCAATCGCTCCCGGCCGAGACGGGCGCGCCGCTGCGCCGCACTGTCGGCCGCGGCGCCAAGCAGAAATGCGATCGCTCCCGCCGTGACGCCGGATACCGCGTCCCCATCGCCACTGGCGACCGCGTCGGCGTATTCGGTGAGATCGCGCTCGATCAACGTGACGGTGAACTGCGCCGTGGCCTGCGCTTCGAGATGATGTGCCTCATCGATCACGAGCGCGTCGTAATTGGGCAGGATGCCGTTACTCGACACCGCGTCCGTCAGCAGCAACGCGTGATTCACAACAACCAAGTGCGCGCTCCCCGCCGCGCGCCGCGCACGGAACAGAAAGCACTGCCCGCGTTGATGAAACACGCACGATCCGGGTTCGCACGCGCCTTCGTCTTCAGAAATCTGCCGCCAATGCACTTCTTCGCCGCCGGTCAATTGCAACTCCGCGCGATCTCCGGTTGTCGTCCTGGGCAACCAGGCCAGCGCTTTTGCTTTCAGGCGTGACTCGTCGGGATCGACTGAAAGTTGACGTTCCCAGGGAAACCATCGTCGCAGGCAGAGGTAGTTCGCGCGTCCCTTGAGAGTGGCGACGCGAAGGCCCACATCGTCCTCGACATAGTTGAGTGCCGCGATAAGATCCGGAACGTCCTTCCGTATCAACTGATCCTGCAACGCGAGCGTGTTCGTCGAGAGCACGACCGGTTCACCGCGCTCGCTCGCCGAAAGCGCGGCGGGGACCAGATACGCCAGGCTTTTGCCCGTGCCGGTGCCGGCCTCGACCAGAATCTGCCCGCTTTCGTTGATCGCGGCCGCGACCGCCTCCGCCATTTGCTCTTGCTGGCGCCGTCGCTCAAATCCCGAGATGACCTTTGTCAGCGCGCCATCAGCACCGATCACCGCC
>Ga0136617_10004045_pt1 | contig 13109 bp, 17 predicted proteins | sample AntDrymUQ3222106_2_FD_129672 | JGI IMG/M metagenome (GOLD analysis project Ga0136617, IMG submission 129672) | Polar desert sand microbial communities from Dry Valleys, Antarctica - metaG UQ322 (21.06) | ecosystem: Environmental > Terrestrial > Soil > Desert | place: Antarctica: Dry Valley...
AACGCGCGATCAAAGAATCTGAACGCGGACGCGAAAGATGCTGTGCTGCCGGTCGCCGCGATGAAAAACCCCGCGCTCGAAAAACAAATCGCCGCGCTGATGCAAAAAGAATTTAAGGTGGAACTTTTGAAAATCATCATCACCTGGGACGATTGGCAGCCGGTTTATCATAACGTCACGGGTGCGCTCATCGCACGCACGCTGGAAACGCGCAACCTCGTCAAAGAAGAAGGCAACTGCAAGGTTAAAAGCCTCCAAATCTTCCAGGACAAAACCGGCGCGGGCTACGGCAAAATGTATATCAACGGGATGGGACGCACCGACGATTACATTGTTCCGTGCGAAAAAGTGAAATAAACCAAACGACGAAACAAGGAAAAGGACGCTTGAAAAATCGAGCGTCCTTAATTTGACGGCAAACAAAACTCGGAGAAAAATCAATGAACGAAGAACACGCTCAAGAGCAAAAACGACTCGGCAAAATGTTTGTCGCCTTCGCACTCTTTCAAATTGTCGTTCTGCTGCTTGCAACTGTCGCGTGGATGTTTCTGCCGTGGCTCGGAATGGCGGGGCGCACCGAAAACGAAGCTATGATTTTGATGCTCGCGCCGCTTATCGGCGGTTGGGCATTTTCGATTATCTCGGTTGTGCTGTTTGTGATGTCGCTGATTGCCGGAATTGCCATTCTCAAAAACAGTAATGCGGGACGCGCTGTCGGAATTGTTACCGCGTATATCGCACTGCTCGAAATTCCGTTCGGCACAATCTTCGGCATCTACGCGCTTCGTCGTCTTAAATCGCTGAAGATAGAAATGGCGCGAGACAAAAAACATAAATAATGAAAATTCAATTTGTAAATACATTTATCAAAGGCATTTTGTTTTCCGGCTTGCTCGCGGCAATCGTGTTTTTATCAAGCGCGTCGAGCGCGGCGCAAACTAAACGCGCGGTGGACTCGGAAAAAGATTTTTTCGTGCCGTGCGCTAAAGCATTGCGAATCGGTTTGAGCGAAGTCCAGAAATTGCATTCTAAGGATATGGAACGCCAGACGAAAGGCAACAGCGATTCGGATACGGAACTGTTGGAGATACAGGGCGCGATGAAAAATTATATTTCCTGCCGCCGCGCCGATACCGCCGCGCGACTTAAAAAGCTGACGGCTGACGAGAAGAAACAATTCAATCTGAAAAGCGAAAACGCTCGACAAATCGCCCGAATGCGCGTTGATTTAATCCCATATATTTCGTTCGACGAAAACTTTGAAGACCCGCTTGATTACACAATCACACAAAAAGCAATCGCGCTCGTCGAAGATTACAAAGTCGGTTTGACCGGCGTTTATAAACAAACGAAGGACGCCGCCCCCGAAAAACAAATCGGCGAACTGCTCGCGCGAATCGAAAAAATCTCGCGGGAAGCCGACGAAGCGACGGAATTTTCGTCGTTCAAAAAGGCGGTTGAGAAAGCTTTGAAGGAGAGCGGAAAAGGAACGGAAAAGGTTGTTACGACTGCTTTTCTCGTCCGATTATTGAAGATGAATTTACCGGGTGGAAATTAAAATTCTTATCGCCTTTGGTAATACCAATCACATTTATAGCTCGCATAGACCGGAAGTTACAAAAATTATGTCAAACAATTCAAACCAAACGACGCGCTTTTGTCGCGCAATTATTTTCACCGCCACCGCGATTTTCGCGCTGACCATCTGCTCATCGGCGCAGAGCAAAACTTCGACGACGCATTTGGAAAAAGAACACGCCAAAGCCTTGCAGATTTGGCTCAAAGCGAATCCGAAATATCGCGCCGCGCAAGTTGCCGATTGCAAGAACAAATTCGGGCTGAAAAGTATGCGCGGCGATGATGCGAAGTTTCATCCGTATCACGCGGTTTATAATTTCGACAAAGACGAAACAAAAGATTTCGCCGTCGTTGTGATTGACGCGAGTCGCAAGCCGGATTTTCAATATACGCTGATTGTTTTCAAAGGCGATAAGCAAGGCAGTTTCAAAGCGGCGAAAACGATTGACAGTATGGATTTGCGGCAAGGCGGAATCTGGCTGGGCGAGATGGAAGAAGACGTAACCGATTTGTATATCGGCGAATTTCAAACCGACAACTGCTCGTATCTGCAATGGAGCAACAAGAAATTTGTTATCAAAAATTGCGAGGGAAATTAAGATGAATCGCAAAATAAAATTGTTACTTGCCTTCGTCGCGGCGGCGATTCTTGCGAGCGGAAACCTTTTCGCGCAAAAGCAAACAAAACCCGCGCCGAAAACCGTGATGGATTTTTATCTGCTCTTGCCCGCGGGAGAAGTCAAAGGCTTGGAAGTTAAAAATCGAAAATCTTTCGTTGCAATCGAAGACACGCGCAACGGTTACCTAAAGCTTACCGCGCCGAAAAATAATAATGATTGGGAAAAAGATGATTGGATGGAAATCGCGCTGTTCAAAAAATTGAACGGCGAATACGTCGTCGGCATAACAAGCGTCGGCTGCACGGCTACCTGTTCGGGCGGCATAGGATTTCTCGAATATCGGGGCGACCGCTTCGTTGACGTTAGCGATGCAATTTATCCACTCACACGGGAAATCCAATACAAGCAATACCTTCGCAAAAAGCGTCCTGAACAACCCGGATTGGGCGAATCAACTTTCAGCTCGGTCAGCCAATTGCCGCGCGACGGCAAAACAATCAAAGTCAGATTCACGGGCGAGAAGGGCAAAGAATTCATGTTATTTGAAATGACCTGGAACGGGAAAAGTTTCGTTGCAAACCAACCTTTTCCCGAAACGAAACCGCTTGCCGTGCCGTCAGGCGAAACTTTAGCGGCGGCGGAAAAATCCTGGTCGCCGTTCTTCGCCGCGTTTCGCCGCGCCGTGCAGAAACGCGACCGCGCCGCGCTGAAAAAGTTGTTGGCAAAAAATGTTCATTATGATTGTTGCGACGAAGGGTATAAGTCGGACGATTTGCGGCTCGCGCTTTTTGAACGTCTTGACCAGGACGAAAACGGCTGGCGCGATTTCAATAAAGAGTTGACCGAAACTTTTGTCGAAAGTCATATGGACGATGTTCCGGTGCGCTATGTCGGCAAAGTCGTGTTTGAGTATCGCGCCGACGAGAAGCGCTGGCTTTGCACTTCGTATGTCGCGGCGGAAACGCCGTAACAATCGGCGCTGCTCGATTTCAAAAAAGGGAAATGAAATGAAGATTCACACAGTTTTATGGCTAATTTTAATTGCGCTTTATATAGTTTTTCACTTTGGATTCAGAGAAATCGGCGGCAATCGTCTTTATCGAATCAACGATACAATTGCTTTTGAATTGCAGTCTGAAACCGATGAATTCAACGGCGTAACGGTTCGCGGTTATCACCGGACAAACGCGCTCGTTCGCTTTCTGTGCGGCGCGTGCGAGGTTGATTACGGCGAGGTTGATATGCCGCAAGCCAATTACCGCAAAGGCGATTGGGTTTATTCGGATTATCCGCAACACGAAGCGGCGAAAACCGACATCGTGAATTTAAGGACGGGCGACGCGATAAATGTTGACGTTCCGGGCAATCCTTCGGGAATGATTGATTTGCAGACTTTGCCTGAATACCGCGAGCGCGGGCTGGTTGCCGACGAACAAAATAAACTCCGCGCCGATGACGTTAAAGCGAATTTAGAGCCGCTTTCGACCTACACCGGGATGTGCGTCTGGATTCATATTATCTTCGGTCTACTCGCCTTGCTTCTGATTTTTCCGAACATCCTGGTCAGCATACTGGACGCTTTCGCTAGAGACAACCCTTCAGACGATTGGACAAGCAATCTCGACAATTGATTTTCAGAAACGTTTTTCAAAACAACCGTGCGAAAAAAAGGGCGAAACATCTTGGCTCTTTTTTATTTTCGGGTAAATTTTACCGGCGCGGTAATACGCCGAAGTTTCCTGACTCTACAACATCTAACACGGCAAACGTATTTAAAATCGCCGCCGATTTATTTGCTTAAACAGGAGAAAAATCCAAGCATCATTTACGTTTTTATGGCGGGAAAGAAGGAGTATAAATTTATGAAAAACTTGATATTAATTTTTTTGAACGGGCGAAATTCAAGCGTGAATTTGGCATGCGGAATTTTAATTTTACTGACGCTGGTTTTGGGTTGCAGCGACAGTGGCGATTCCGCCTCGAGCAATGAAACGGTAAATAAAACCGTTCCGCCCGCTTACATCGGCGTTTGGACGGGACAGGACGGCTCGACCGTGACGTTTCGCAACGACGGCTCCGGCGATTATAAATCCGGCGGCAAATCGGTCAGCGGCGCGGCGGTGGAAATTGACGAAGCGGCAAAGGAAATTCGATTTTCCCTACTCGGTTTCGATTCGGGCAAATACAAAATTGACCAAGCTCCAGCGAGCAATAAAATGAAGCTCGACGGAATGGAATACCGACGCACCGCAGGTTTTGACAGCAGCGATTCTGAAAAGACGGCGGACGCAACGAAAGACGGCGCGATTCCGTCAGAAGAAACCTTGCGCCCGATTGCAACAGAAACGATACGAAATTTTGACGCGGCGGTGCAGCAAGGCGATTTCAGCGATTTTTATTCGACCCTTTCGGAAACGTGGCAAAGCCAGATTACAGCCGCCGAACTTGACAAGGTGTTTGCGCCGCTGGCTGAAAAGAAAAACGATTACAAATTAAAAACGGACGCGCCTCTGGCATTCTCGTCCAAGCCGATTCTCAAAGACAATGTTTTAGAAATCAACGGCGGTTATCAAAATATCAAAGGAAAAAATATTCCTTTTCGATTGCGATACATCAATGAGAACGACGTTTGGAAACTGCTCGGCATTCGTCTTAATCCATGAACGGCTTTGGCAAGAACGAATCGAACATTATTTTTCGGTTGATGCCAATATCGTTTATTTTTCCGACTCTTAGTAACCGAAACAAATCAAATAAAACAATTTTACAGGAGAAAAAATTATGAAATTATCGAAATTAACTTTTACTGCAATGTGCGCTTTTGCGCTGACTTTCGCGGCGTGCGGCGGCGGCGCATCAACCGAAACTTCTAAAACCAACGCAACCAACGCGGCGAATACCGCGCCGCTGACAAAAACGGAGACGGCGGCTAAAACCGCTGCCGTCAAACAAACAACGCCGACCGAAGCAGGCGAATCGTTTTACAATGCGGTGAAGGCGAAAGACAAAGCGGCGTTCAGGCAATTGATGTCAAAAGATTCGATGGAAATTTTGAATGCGGCGGCGCAGGAGAAGAAAATGACGATGGACGACCTTCTCGACAAAGAATTTTTTATCAACGCGGCGATGCCCGCCAAGCTCGAACAGCGCGGCGAAAAAATCACGGGCGACAAAGCGACGACCGAAATGAAAGACGACAAAGGCGAATGGTCGCCGATGACTTTCGTCAAAGAAGGCGGCGCGTGGAAAGTTTCACTCGAATAAATTAGGAAGTAATAAGATGAAAAGATTTTCTATATTAACTGCGACAGTGCTGGCGTTGGCGATTAATTTCGCCGCACTCGCGCAAGCCCAAAGAAAAAAAACGAACGCAAAATCAACTGCGCCGCGCACGGTCACAGATTTTTATCTAAAGCTGCCGGCGAAATATCTGCAGATTTCCGACGCGATTCCGAATCGCCGGAGTTTAATAAAAACCGAAGATATTGCAAACGGTTATTTGCGGCTCGGTTCAAACGATTGGGAAGGCTGGGGCGAAGTCGCGCTTTTCAAACGCGCGAACAGAAGTTATATTGTCGCCGTTACCGAATACAGTTGCGGTCCCGAATGCGACGGCACTTTGACTTTTCTCGATTACAAAAACGGCAAATGGAAAGAAGTCGAACTGCTGCCGCGTTACACCGTCGGCGATTTGAGAACGGCATTTCACGGCGCAACCGAACGACAGCCAAACGAAGAAGAAACGAACGAACAGGTTTTTGAACTGCCGCGCAAAGGCAAGGAAATTACTTTAAAACTCGGCGACGCTCCCGTGATGGGTTTTCTCTGGACGGGCGAAGAATTCGTGTCGGGAATGATTTATCTGCGCGACGCAGCAGGAAAATAAAAATAGGAAAATAATGAAGAAATTCAATTTATCAATTTTAGCGGCGATGCTGGTTTTCGTTTTCAGTGTTATGGATTTGTCAGCGCAAACGAGAAAAAGCGAGCAGACAAAGGCTTGGAAACAATTTCAAACGGCAATTGCTCGCAGCGATAAAACGGCAGTTGCCGCGATGATTAAATTTCCGTTTGAAGCGTCAATTGTTGGCAGCAATCTAGATTACAAAATCGAAATGAAAGCCGATTTTATCAAAAACTACGCTCTGATTTTTACAAAAAATCGCCGCGAGATAATCGTTCGCGGAAAATATGAACCGATAGCGGACGAAGACGAATTTAATTTTGAAATGAATGACGACAGCAGGGGAACGCACGTTTTCAGATTTCGCAAAATCGGCGGCGTGTATTACCTTGTCGGCACAATTGGGGTCGGATGAAATACGAAAAATAAAATTCGCACCGCGACATTTTTGACAAATTTAATTCTGGACGGCAGTTTTGCCGATAAAATTTATTCTACATCTAAAAAAATTATGAAAAATACATCAATTTACCGATTTTGTTTAGCTATGTTATTCGTTTTCAGCTTTTCGTTTGCAATTGCGGCGCAGAACGCGAAACAGACGAAACCCGTCGTGATGATTCTGGGAACTTACCATATGTCGAATCCCGGACGCGACGTGAGCAACGTCAAAGCCGACGACGTTTTAGCCGAAAAGCGGCAGCGCGAAATCATCGAATTTGTCTCGTTGATAAAACGATTCAAGCCGACGCGCGTCGCCGTCGAAGAACCGATCTTGTCATTATCGGTTCGGGACACCTTAAACTTTTACAGCAATTCGTGACCGATTCAGGCGAATACGATTTGGAACAATTGAGCAAGTATTTACCGAAGAAATGAAAATAATTCTATCAATTTTTTTTTGATTCTGGCGGGCAATTTAGGTTTCGCTCAAACAATCGGCGCGGGCGAAATTACGCTAATCGAGCTGCGCGACGAAGGCGGTTTCGGCGTTGATAAAGGATTTGAAATCTCGCTCGAACGAGGCGGCGTGGCGACATTTCACGGCGGACAAAATTTCTACGGTCGCAAAGGAAATTATCGCGGTGCGTTTGATGAAAAACAGTTTCTCGAATTGGCGCAGTTGGTAATCACAAACAATTTCTTCGCGCTCAAAGACCGCTACGAAGGCAACACAATGGATGTCGGGACAAGAACGATAACCGTCGTTTATCGAGACAAGCGAAAGAGCGTCGTCAATTGGGGCGCTAAGGATGTAAAAGGGTTTTTGGCAATCGAAAAAGCAATCAAACAGCTGGAAGTCAAAATCAAATGGCGGGCAGAGGCGAATCAAACTTCCGCATCAAAAGAAAACGCGGCGAGTCAATTTTTCACCGGCAAACTCGCCGGGCGAATGATTGAAATACGTCTGCAATTCGACGGAGATGCGGCGACGGGCGAATATCGCTATTACGGCGGAAAAGGCGCACTGCAATTGAAAGGCAAACTCCAGTCGGACAAAAAATTAACGCTCGAAGAGTTTGACCCGAGCAATAAAAAAACCGGCGCGTTCGATTGCGACATCGAATTTGATGAAGAAGAAGCCGATACGACGCTTTCCTGCAGTTGGCAAAGTCCGAAAGGCGGCGAGACGGTAACGACTTTTCTGAAACAGCAGCACGTCGAATTTACGAACAATCTGCAAATTGCGACGAAAATTATTTCCGAAAAGAGACTCGGAATTGATGCGGCGTATCCGCAAATCACGGGCGTTAAATCCGCCGCAATCGCCGGATTTAACGCCCGCGTTGCCGCGCTTGCCGCGAAAGGAATCAGAGATTACAAGCGCAATTACAAGCCAACGCCTGACCGGAGCAGTTACGATTTGGAATACAAAATTCTGCTGGCGACCGATGATTTTATTAGCGTCGAGTTCAGCGAATCCGCTTTCGCGGGCGGCGCATATCCGAACGAGGCTTACTACACGGTGAATTTCGATTTGCGCGATTCGGGACGCGAGTTGAATTTGAGCGAATTATTCAAACCGAAATCCAATTTTCATACGGCGATTGCCAAATCCAGTTTAGCGTCAATCAATAAAGCGATGAAAAATAACGAAGCGGAAGATTTGCCCGCCGATATGGTTTCGAGCGTGGAAAAATGGGCGATAACCCGTCGCGGAATCGTCGTTTATTACGAATTCCCGCACGTCATTTTCGCGCTCAGTCGGGTTTTCGTTCCGTTTTCCGCGCTTGAAGAAAAATTAAATTCGAACGGCGCGGCAATGTCGTTGAGAAAAAATTAACGGAGAAATTTTATGAGAAACATTTTAAATCGAACAATTTTAATCGCGCTTTTCAGCTTCGTCGCGTTTATCGGCGCGGCACACGCGCAAAAAGCGTCGAGCGGCGAATGCGATGATTACGCTAAAGCGGACGCGGAGCTAAATAAAGTCTATGCCAAAGTTTTGAGCGAATACGCAAAGGACAAAGTTTTCGTTGCCAAATTGCGATCGGCGCAGCGAGCTTGGGTTGCTTTTACGACCGCACATCTCACTTCGCTTTATCCGAACGCCGCGGCGACTTACGGCAGCGTTAATCGAAGTTGTCGTTGTCAGGTGTTGGCGGATTTGACGCGCGAGCGCATATTGCAACTGCAAAAATGGCTTGACGGCGCGGAAGAAGGCGAAGTTTGCGCGGGCAGCATTAAACGAATGGAGGAAGATGAGGAATAAAATTATCAGAACAATTGTTGTGATTTCGGCTTTGATTTGCGGCGCAAATTGGCAGAGCGCAACCGCGCAAAACAAAGGTGGAGTTACGAAACGCGTCACGTTAACCAAAACTAAACCGTGCATGATTTTGACGGGCGCGGTGCAGCCGAAAAACTTTGACACATATATTTTTCGCGCCGCAAAAAATCAAACAATCGTCGCTGAGCCTTTTTATCACGGGCGCGAAACAAATCGCCCGGCTGATGATGAACAAGGCAGTTCCGGTTTCGATTTCGTCTCGCCCGACGGCAAAAGCATCGCCGACCCGCAAGACGTGATTTTTACGGCGACGCGCACTGGCGATTACAAAATTCTCGTGCGTCCGGCATATCGGCGCACGAATGCGAAATATGTTTTGAAATTAAGCGTCACGGATAAAATGCCGAAAACTTCCGACGATTTTGATAAACCACCAACTTGCCCGTAATTCGGAGATTAACAAATACGAAAAAATTCAATTTATCATTTTTAGCGGCGATGCTGATTGTCGCTTTGACGGTTAAAGATTTATCGGCGCAAACACGCATTTCGTTCGCTCGCGGCAAAAGCTCGACAACCGTTTCGGGAACTTTGAGCAAGCGCGGCGGCAGTAATTCAATCAAAAGCTTCGTCGTCTCCGCCCGCGCTGGACAGCATTTGTCGGTCGTCGTCAAATCGCGCGGCGATAATGTTTATACGAATATGAGCAATGAGGAAGGCGAGCGCGGACCGGATATGTATTACACGCGCGACTCAAACGGCGACCACGAATTTATTATCGAAAACGTCGGCGAACGCGCCGCCAAATATACGATGACCGTTTCGATTCGCTGATGAAAAATTTAAAGATAAACATTATGAAAATAAAAATTTATTCGATTGTATTTTTAATTGAATAAAACTAACGGATACTGTTGAGTAGTTTGTGGGCGAGCGTGGATTTTGGATTTTCTCTGACTAAAATTTCAAACTCGCGGCGGGCTTCCTGTTTCAAACCGTTTTGCGCGTAAAGCACGCCGAGCGCGAGATGCGAACGCTTGCCGGATTTTTCAAGTTTACCGATTTCGTCAAATAACGATTGTTCAATGACGCGAAAGCGCGCTTGCGGCGCGGGCGACGAAGGCGAAACGGTTTCGCTTCCGTCGGCTTTAATCGCCGTAACTTGCCAAGAATAATTTGCGCCGCGCGGCAGAGGCTCCGATGGTTTCCAACTCGTCGCGGTTAATTTTTCGCTCTCAGCAACGACGCGGAATTTGTCGTCAACAATCGTTACCGAATACGCGGTCGCATCTTTCAAAGGTTTCCAGTGCAAAACGGGCTGGCTTTCTTTGATAACCTTGCCGATTGGAGTTTGCAGAGCGAACGGAACTCCACCGTTTTCATCTGGTTCGCCCATCAAAACGCCGCTACTGCCGCCGAGTGAATTTGCCGCATTTGAAACGGAAACTTTTCCAGTTCGTAAACTTTGCCGAATCGCTTTTTGAGCCTGCGGCGAAAGATTTTCCAAACCTTTCACATTGCCGTTTTCATCAACTGTAACTTGATCGTCATTGAGCGCGAGTAAAGGCGCGCTGTTCGGTAAATTTTCCGGTGTCGGCGAAACAGCCGGCGATGACGAATTTTCCGGCAAAGCGTTGACGTTTGGCGAATCGTTTGTCGAGTTGACGTTTGAAATTGAAATCGTCGGCGCGGGTGTTATTTTGTTGACGTTCGCTTGAGCGATTTCGTTTTGATTGCTGCGAAGCAAAAACCACGCACCCAAAAAAACCGCAACTAAAATTGCCGCCGCGACCGGCGCGAAACTGCCGATTGAATCGAATGCAAAAATTCTCTGCCAGTAGGATTTGACTTGTATTTCAGCAGACCTTTTTGGCAAAAACGGTGCCGCAGCAATCGTTTGAAACGAGCGTATATCCGTCAAGTCTTTTGTGCATTCCGCGCAAACCGCAAAATGGCTTTCGGCGATTTCGCAGTCAACGGCATCTAATTTTCCGTCAACAAAAAGCGCGAGCTGTTCATACGGCAGATGCTCTTGTTCTGCCGAAAAATCACCAAACGCGAAATCGTTTCGCAGAGCTGAAAATGCTTTTGTTGCGCCAGTTTCACGCGCTAATCTTTCGCGGCACGTTTCACACGCGGCAACGTGTTTTTGCACGGCGAGCGTTTCCGCCGCCGCGAGTTCGCGTCTTTTATAGAAGGTAAAATTTTCTTCCGTAATGTGTTCTAAATCCTGCATTTATTTAGCTTCTCGCCGTTTTCTAAAACGAAAAATCTTTTTCATCATTGGTATCGAGTCATAAAAATTCGGTTTATTACCATGCGCAAAAACAATCGGCAAAATTTTTCGCTTTTCGCGCTGATTGCGTTTTCAATCAAAATCCTTTCATTCGTCTTGCCAATCTTTCCCGCGCCGATTTTCGCAAATTGATAACTTGCTGGCGCGTTAAATTCAATTTCTCTGCGATGCGATTATCGTCGAGCGGCAAATCGTTCCACAATTCGGCAAACGCTTCGGCACTCATCTCTAAAACGCGGGCGATTTTTTCAATTGTCGCCACACCGACGACAAGCCACAAATCGATCACGCCGCGCCCGTTTTCGTCTTTTAGATTCAGCAGAACGGCGGCGCGTTGGCGCGGCGGAAGGTCGGCAATTTCATTCCATAACCTTTGCAAATAATCGCGCCGCTCGGTTTCGGTAAAAGCATTGGGACGCAAATCGCTGAGTTGAATGTTTGGGCGTTCTTCACCTTTTTCATTTGTGTTTGCCGAATCAATCTCAACCGTTTCGTCCGTAACATTCCACCAATCGGCGCAAATGCTCACAAGCAAATCAATCTCGACGGGCGCGTCCGTCCATTCAAAAATCGCCGTCAATAATTCATAAGCGTTTTTCTGCTCACTCCAGGATTTTTCAACTTTTACGTCGCGCTCAAAGACACGCGCGTCTTCGCGCAAACTTTGAATTTTCAAACTCGAATCCGAATCATTTCTCCGAAACTGCCAGCGCCGAAAACCGCCGACATAATTTTGTTTTTCATCTTGCCAGAGCGCATATCCTTCCCGATGCGTCAGCAAATAACGCAAGCCGTTCTTTAAACGCCGACGCTGCGGATATTTGCGACTCAAAAAACGGTCGCAGGCGTTATAAGTCGTCACCGCAACGTAAGAATTAAAATCGTCAATCGTCTTCTTGTTCGATTCTGTCCGCAATCGCCGAAGCCACCCAACTAGCTGCAGCATTACTTCGCCGTAAATTTCCTCGCCGTCGTCCTGCGCTCCGCGCGTTTTGTAACGAATTATTTTTGAAATAACCGGCTCGGCATGTTCGGTCAGAAGCGCGGACAAAACACGGTCTTGCTCGCCCGCGTCAGAAGTTTGCGCGAAAATGTGAAGCAAAGAATCTGTTTGTCCGACATTCATTATATTGTTTATACAATCGAATGAATTTTACTCATAATTGAGCGACGATAGCAATAAAAGGAAATTTCTGGACACCGTTTGGATACGAAAATTCAATTGTGGTGCGATTAAATAAAATCTTAAAGCGCGTGTCGAGCGATAGCGGAACACAAGCTGGGAGAAAACCGGAAACGCTGAATTTCCCGACAAAAGATTTTATTTCTCTTAATTGAAAGCTGTTACAAAGTGATTGGTCTTTTCTTTTGTTGAAAATTGAGGTAAAAAGAATTTTCGATTTTCGGAAAAGTGAAAAACTTCGGGCAAAGTAAAAGCTGGGCAAATTGAAATTTTAATAGGAACTAGATTTGTGCTATCATAACGATAGCAAAGAAAAGGAGAATTTTTATAATGCCTAATGTATTGGTCAGAGATGTTGATGAAAAGGTTTTAGAGAAGCTGAAAAACAAAGCGGCGCGGAATGGTCGTTCATTGCAGCGGGAAGTTCAGATTATTTTGAACGAAGCGATAGATTTTGAGCCTTTGTCCGATGCGGAAGTCGCCCGAAAAATTAAAAATTCGCTTCGCGGGCGGCAGCACAGCGACAGCGCGGAATTGCTGCGGGAAGACCGAAACAGATGAAAAGAGTGGTTGATGCAAGCGTCGCAATCAAATGGTATGTCCCCGAAGTTTACGAGCAGGAAGCGAGCCGCTTGCAGAAAAGCGGAGACGAACTCCACGCGCCGGAACTTATCTTGCCCGAATTCGGCAATATCGTTTGGAAAAAAGTAATAAGGCGCGAAATAACCGAAAAGGAAGGTCAAAAAATTGTCACGGAATTTTCACGGTTGAATCTCGTTTATCATCCGCAACGGCAA
>Ga0136617_10004046_pt1 | contig 13109 bp, 12 predicted proteins | sample AntDrymUQ3222106_2_FD_129672 | JGI IMG/M metagenome (GOLD analysis project Ga0136617, IMG submission 129672) | Polar desert sand microbial communities from Dry Valleys, Antarctica - metaG UQ322 (21.06) | ecosystem: Environmental > Terrestrial > Soil > Desert | place: Antarctica: Dry Valley...
CAGGGATCGGGGCCGGCACATAGGCTGACGCACAGGGAGCGGCTCGAGCTTCAGCACCGCGTTCGTGCAGGTGAGACACATCTCACCGCAGCTCTGGCGATCGGGTGTTCAGCCAAATCGGTACAGCGCATTCTTAGGAAGACTGGCGGTCTGAAGCCGCGGATGAGACCACAGTCAGCGTTACGGCTATCGCTCGCAGAGCGTGAAGAGATTTCCCGCGGACTGTTGGCGGGTGACTCGTGTCGGATGATTGCGGGGCGGCTGGGTCGTTCGCCGTCGACCGTCTCACGCGACGTTGCGACGAACGGGGCGCGAGTTAAGTATCGTGCCTGGCGAGCAGATAACACGGCACACCGACGAGCGCGCCGACCCAAGATGCCGAAGATCCTCGCCTGTCTCCGGCTCAGGATCGAGGTGGTGAGTGGACTCGCTCATCGGTGGTCACCACAACAAATATCTGCGCGGTTGGTTCGCGATCATCCTGATGATTTGGAGATGCGCGTGTCACATGAGACGATCTACCAGTCGCTCTTTGTGCAGGGGCGTGGCGCACTTCGGCAGGAGCTCACGCGCTGCCTCCGTTCGGGGCGGGCGCAGCGTCGTCCGCACGGACGCATTGCGGGCATGGGACAGCTCAGGGATATGGTACTGATCAGCGATCGCCCCGCGGAAATCGAGGATCGCGCTATCCCTGGTCATTGGGAAGGTGATCTAATACTGGGCAAACAGTCTCGGTCCGCGATCGGCACACTCGTTGAGCGGCAAACTCGATTCGTCATGCTGGTCAATTTGAAACGTGGGCGGCTCGCTGCTGACGTGAAGGATGCTCTGATCGATGCGGTTCAATCGCTGCCTACGCACCTCCGCCTATCCCTTACGTGGGACCAAGGGAAGGAAATGGGTGAGCATCTGCCATTCACCGTCGCTACGGGTGTGCAGGTCTATTTCTGCGATCCACGAAGCCCATGGCAACGTGCGACGAATGAGAACAGCAACGGACTCCTTCGTCAGTATTTTCCGAAAGGCACTGATCTCTCTGGATATACGCAAGCCCGACTTGATGCGGTTGCGGCCGAATTAAATGGACGCCCTAGACAAACGCTCGGCTGGCAGTCACCATCTGAAGCATTCGCCGCATTGTTGCGATGACCGCTTGAGACCGCCCGCTGCCAGCTGGACACCTTGCCGAGAGGGTGGACAGAAAGAAGATCCTGATCTGGGCCCAGGTGGTGTTCGTGCTGGGATCGCTCGGCCTCGGTGCGCTTTCCTACTGGCGGGGTCCGATACCGGTGATTTACGGAGTCTTGCTAATCCACGGAGTGGCGCAGGCGTACAACAATCCCGCGCGTTCGGCATTGTTGCCCCGGCTCGTGCCGCAGCACGCGTTCGGAAACGCAGTGACGTGGTCGAGCAGCGCGTTTCAGACTTCTGCCGTGGTCGGGCCCGCGATTGGAGGTATCGTCATCGCCATCAGTGGCCAGGCAATGGGAGCGTACGTTCTCGACGCCGTCCTCACGACGATTACCTGGGAATGCTGCTCGCCATCAGGGCCGATGCCTCGATGCGCGCGTCTGATGGTGCTGCACCCTCGGAAGCCGATGTTGGAGCGACGGTGGCTCCGATCAACCGGCCCGAACGAATGACAGTCGAGTCCCTGGCGGCGGGCCTCCGGTTCGTGCGCGACACAAAGGTCATACTTGCCGCGCTCACGCTCGATCTCTTCGCGGTTCTACTCGGCGGAGCGACCGCGCTGCTGCCGATCTTCGCCAAGGACATACTTCAGGTCGGCCCTGAAGGCCTTGGCTGGCTGCGAGCGGCGCCGGCGATTGGTTCGCTGCTGGTAATGGTGGCCATCGCGCATCGCCCACCGATGCAGCGCGCCGGCTGGACGCTCATCCTCGCAGTGACGGGATTCGGGATAGCGACCGTCGTGTTCGGATTGTCACGATCGTTCGGGCTGTCAATCGCGATGCTGTTCATCCTCGGCGGGCTGGACGGAATCAGCATGATCATTCGTGGAGTGCTGGTGCAGATGCGCACTCCCGATGAGATGCGCGGCCGGGTGTCGGCCGTCAACAGCGTGTTCATCGACATGTCGAACGAGTTGGGTGGTTTCGAATCAGGCGCGCTCGCGGCGGCTGTGGGCCCGGTGCCAGCAGTCGTAGGCGGGGGGATTGGGACGATCGTCGTTGTCATCGCGGTTGCGGTTGCCTGGCCGGAGCTGCGGAAGCTGGGTCCGTTGCATCCGAGTGCTGGGTGAGTGGGTAATGCGTAACGGGTGACAGCTCCGGTTGCGGGTTATCGGTTACGGGTTACCGGTCGTCGGTTTGCCTTGCGCTCCCGCGATCACACGAAGTGTTTCCCTGTCCATTCGATGGCCGCCGTTGAAGGTCGACAGCCTGAACGGGATGTCATTCGAGCGCAGAAGCTTCTCGTACTCCTCCATCATCCCCGTATCGGCAAACTTGTCCCGTGTACCATACACGATCTCGAGGTCGACTTTGCGAAAGAATGAAGCCGCATGATTGAGATCTGAATCCGCGGCCAGCAGGCACCCCCACATGATCAGACGATTGGCGCGAGCCGATCCCCGCGTAACCCATCTGTTCGCCGTTGCGCCGCCCTGTGAGAAACCGAGAACGGTCACCGACGCTTTTTTCCGATCGATGCCGGTGAACACGCTGTCATAGAGCGCATCGAGGTACGCCACATAATCGTGGATTTCGTGAGCCCGGTCCTCCCTCGTCATCCAGGTTGCTCCGATGGGAGCATCCGCGCTGTGAAAGCCCGGTTCACCCGGCAGGTAGAATCTGGACAGCGCCTCGGGAGCGACAATCAGGCGGTGACTGGCCGCAATCGTGTCGAATTCGGTGACGAACTTCCCCGCCAGCTGTGCGTAACCGTGGCACACGAACCAGACGTCGGTGATCTCCGGGCCCGGTGAGCCGATCGTCCAGTACCGCGCCGTGCGGCGCACTTCAAGATGACGTTCCTCAGCCATGCAGAATCTTATTCGGCAATGCAGACGCGGAACACCTCTTGCCCTTGCTCGATGCATGAAGCGCATCACGTTTTCCCGGCTGCGGGTGGCTACAGCCATAATGATCGCCACCGCTATTTCGATATCGTGCGAAGTATCGCAGGATCAGGAAGTCTCGATCGGCGAGCAGACCGCGAACGAGATACAAGCTCAGCTCCCTGTCGTCACGGATTCGTATCTCGACGGCTACATCAACGAGCTCGGCGACACGATCGCCAGTCGCACCACCCGGAGCGACCTCGACTGGCATTTCAGCATCGTGAACTCTCACCAGGTAAATGCGTTTGCGCTCCCCGGCGGATTCATTTACGTCAACCGCGGACTGATCGAATCGACCCGCAGGGTCGACGAGCTGGCAGGCGTATTGGGCCACGAGATCGGGCATGTGATTCAACGCCATTCCGTCGAGCAGATGCAGAGCCAGCAGAAGGTCGGACTGATCGCAACGCTCGCCTGCACTCTCACGGATCTGTGCAACAGCGGCCTGGGTCAGGCGGCGATCAACATCGGCGGCAGCGCCCTGTTCGCGAAGCACAGTAGGCGCGACGAGTTCGAGGCCGACTCGGAGGCGGTCGAGAACGTACTGCGCGTAGGGATAGATCCCGCGGGAATACCTTCGCTATTCGAAATCCTGATGCGGCAGCGTCAAGTGGAGCCGACTGTTGTGGACGTGTGGTTCGCGTCGCACCCGCTGGAAGAGTCGCGCATTCAGAATTCGCGCCGGCTGATAGAATCCAGTGGCGCCGACAGGCGCGGCGGGCTGCTGCAGGATCTGCCGAGCTACGCAGACTTCAAGCGGCGGATAGAGATGTTGCCGGAGCCACCTCCGCCCGCGCGCTCGGGGCCTCAGAGATAGCTGAGCCACCAGTCTGTCCTTCGCGCTTTCACCCCGGCGTACCATCGGCAGAGCGGATAAAGCAGAACCACGCCGGCAATCCACGCGACGTAGACGACCCACAGGTCGAACCCCGCATTCGGCGGGACGTTCGGCCCGGGGCCTGGAGTTCGGAAGTAGATCCACGTGTCCTTCCCGGCGAGCAGAGTCAGCAGGTAGCCCGCAAAGTGAGCTGTCGGCCACTGCAGCAGGTAGAAGAACAGCGGCACACGTCCGAAAGTGACAAGTGCGCGAGACAGAAAATTGCCCTGTGCGGCAACGCTTTCGCTGTTCGAGCGACGCCGCTCCCATAGCGCGAGCGCAAGCATTGCGGGGCCGAGCGTCATCATGAGAAACAGAAGCGATGGTGGATACTTCTGGACGTTGAAGAACGAGACCACTGTCATCGCGACGCTCTTCCGGACGTTCCAATCCGATGGGTCGCCATAGATGTTCGTCGCGCGAAGAAGGAGGAACCCGACCGTGATCCCCGTTCCCCATCGCGACAGCCAACGCCGGCGTTCCTCGATCGGCCAGTCATAGATACGACCGAATGCATAGCCCGCGGCCATCACCCCAATCCACGGGATCAATGGATAGAGAAAGAATATCCCGGGGCCCGGGAAACCCGCGGCCGGGAAGAACCCGCCCTGGTGCAGGATGATCCACAGTTTTCCCCAGATGTCAGGAATTGGAGTACCCGGCCCCTGCCACGGCGTCACGGTTACTGCATCAAGCAGATTGTGGCCAACGATCATCGCGATTCCGAAAGCGGCGATTGCGCGAAGCGGCAGATGGATCAGTGCCGCAAGCACGATCATGCTCCAGCCCAGCGCCCAGATCACCTGCATCCCGCCGAGGAATTGCGTGATGCCGAACTCCCAGAAAGCGAAAAAGCGAACTACCGTGAACTCAAGGAAAATGAGCCACAGTCCGCGCGTGACGAGAAAACGGGACAGATCCGACTTTGATTTTCCTCGCGCGAGTTGGAACCAGGAGCCAGTCCCGGCGAGAAACACGAAGATCGGCGCGCAGAAGTGGGTTATCCACCGCGTAAAGAACAGCGTCGGATATGTGCGCGTGATGTCCGTCGGGTCGAAACGGAACACATCGTTGTGCACGAAGTCGCGCGTATGATCGAGGAGCATGATCACCATCACCAGCCCGCGCAGCAGATCGACCGAGTCGATTCGAGACTTGCGACGTGCGTCTGCAGGCGCCAGCCCGTGCGGGCCAGCGATTGGAAAAGACTCGCCGGGCTGCATCTCGGTCGCAGCCGCGGATTTCATGAATCAGGCTTAATATGATGAGCCAAAAGGATCACCCGGGGGTGCGCGAAGGGCCGGGGTGGGCGTCGGAAGCTCGCGGCGTTCGAGCCACCGCGTGAAATCAGCAGCGATGGAGGTCCAGTGTGCCCGCTCGGGCTCAGTCCCGGCAGCCGACATCGACCGCGCGCGCTTTCGCAACCCGTCCATCCTCAGCTCGACCAGCGATCGCACTTCGGGTGCAGCCTCTTTGTCCGCGGCAAGCATCAACAGCCTGTCGGCCACTGCGCGCTCGGCCACGCGTCGCAGCGCTGCCATTTTGGGAGCGCCGCCGCGTGCGCCGGCACTCCACGTACCAGTGAGCGCGGCGATTGTTTCGCCGAGTGTCAGCGGCGATTTGCCTCGGGTAGAGAACTGTATGAGGCGGGCGGCGCGCTCTCTTTGCAGCACCGCGTCGGCCACCATCTGCGAGAGGGTTCTCGCAGCGCCAAGCTCGTCGAAGGTGGGCCGCGTGCGGCTGTTGAAGAGCTCGACGTACGGACCGTAGGAAAACGGCCTTGGTCCGAGAAGAGTGATGATCGTGTCGGGAATCGCCAGCTCTGCGGGACGGAGCGCGCTCACGAGCGCGGAGAGAGCGCGTCGCTGGGTTGCGCCATCCACGGGCCGCGTCGCCTGGAGCCGGTCGCCGCGAATCGCATTGCTGTACTCCATTCCGCCGATCGTCTTGGCCAGTGAATTGATCGCAAAGCGGTGCATCAGGTAGACGGGTACGAAACGTTCCTGCAGCAGGGCGATCGGCTCGCCAACGCGGATGTTGCGCTCGCCGAAACGCGACATTGCAACCCGTCGCACCGCCATCTGGTGACTCAGAAACTCCATAGGTCCGCCGGCGTCGTCCCAGAGATTCGTTCGCGGGTCCGATGCGAAGTCGGGTCTGGCGTCCGCGTCTGACAGAAACAGCATCCCTCGCCTCAGGCCGTCGGTGATGATGGCGCGAAGAGAATCCTGTTCCGAAGTCGCTGGGAATATCCCGTAACCCCATCGCACAGCGAACACGTCGTATGCCCCGGGTCCAATTCCATATGCGGTCGAGATGTCGATGTCGCCTCTCGAGTTCAGCCGGACACGCGGCGGTGGGTAGTCCATCACGGACGCGCGCTCGCTGATCGATGCGATGTAGTTGTGCGCCATTCCGAGCGTGTGCCCGACCTCGTGGGCCGTCACCTGACGGATTCTTGCGAGGACGAAGGCTGTGTCTGCGGCGGACGGGTCGGCGCCCATCAGGCCAGCGTAAAGATTGTAGTCGGTGCGAGCGCGGTGGCTGTCCATTCGCGCCTGCGCCTTGAGTATCTCACCGGTGCGGGGGTCTCCCATCGACCCGCCAAGGGACCATCCGCGCTCGTTCCTGTTTTCCCACTGCACGACATTGTAGCGGGCATCCATCGGATCGACGCCTTCAGGCAGATCCTCCACCTTGAACGCGCCTCGCAATCCTGCCTGATCGAACGCCTGCACCCACCAGCTCGTACCTTCGCGTGTCGCGTTTCGAATCGGCTCCGGAATTCCGCGATCGATGTAATAGATGATCGGGTTCTTGATTGGGCTGGAGGGATCGGCCGGATTGACCCGCTCGAGCCGGTGACGCGCGATCCACCGTTGCTCGAGCGCGTTCTGAATCGGCTGTGCGTAGTCCTTGAAAGTGATGCCGAAAAATCCAGCGCGTGGATCCAGGACGCGCGGCCGATAGTTGTCATCCGGCAGCTTGAGAAGCGAGAGATGCTGCCGCAGAGTGAACGACCGCCCTTCGGGGACAATGGAGGCAACGGTCTGACCGGGGCGGCCCTGCGTCGTGAATGTCAGAGCTACGTCGATCTCGCTGTTCTCCGGAAACGCTTTCGTGTACGGCCGGTAAATGCTGGACCGATCGCGAGCCACGGAATAGCTGCCTTCGTTGCTCGCGGTGAGAGTTCCGGACACATCGTTCCAGTCGCGCATGAAGAAATCGGTGGCGTCGGCCACGATCTTTCCGCGTTCCTCTGCAACGATAGGCAGAGCAGCGGTCGTGCTCGGCGGAAACGACTCGAACACAGTCCGCACGTGTGCGGGATTCTCGCGCGCCGAGCTGCGATAGTTCCAGTTCTCGAACACAACCAGCACCCGCTCGCCGTTCTTGTCGAATCGGGCGATGTACGAGTCACCGCCGGCACCGCGGTCGAGGCCGATAGGGTTCGATCCAAGTCCTGTCGCGAGCCCGACGAACATGAGGGCGCGCATCGAGTCGGACGGCAGCTCGAGAAAGATCTTGCCTTGTTTCGAGTCCAGATACAGGGGAATGAAGCCGTCGATGCGTTGCATGCCGGCGGTTTTGGCGGCGATGCCTGACGCGGCGGGCGCATCAGGGGGCGACGCACCGGCGGGTTGGCCTGATCGGGGCGCAGAGGCGCAGCCTGCGAGGGCGAAAGCGACGCCGAGAGAACTGACGAGCTTAATTCCTTTCATCGAACTAACCATTGAGGGGAGGGGCGATTATCCCATGCATGCCGGCAGGACGCAAGTGTCTGATAGCACCCGAGGTGCGGCCTCAGCACCCGGCAGGGTTTGCTCCGGATCGCCCGGCATATCATTGCGCGACGGCGTCGCATCGCCGCAATTTCGACCCTCCACCCACCACGACAATTGCATCTCAAAGAACCAATGCGAATAGCACTCCTGGCTCTCGCCGCGCTCTCCGTCTCACCCAGCTTCGGCTTGTCGCAGACTGCCGGGCGTACTCCGGACTGGAATGCCCTGGCCACGGAAAGCCAGCGGATACTGAGCGAGTATCTGCGAATCAACACAACGAACCCGCCCGGCAATGAGATCGTTGCGGCGCGGTTCCTCAAGGAGATTCTGGAGCGCGAGGGAATTCCGGTCCAGCTCTACGACTCCGCCGAGCTCGGCTCGGGACACGTCAACCTCTACGCGCGGCTCAAGGGTAACGGCATCAAGAAGGCGATCGCGCTGGTGAACCATATGGATGTCGTGCCCGCCACTCCTTCGTTCTGGTCCGTCGATCCATTCGGCGGAATAACCAAAGACGGGTATATCTGGGGGCGCGGAGCGATCGACATGAAGGGCGAGGCAGTGGCGCACCTGATGGCGATGATCGCGCTCAAGCGTTCGGGTGTGCGTCTCAACCGTGATATCGTGTTCATCGCCAATTCCGACGAGGAGTTCACATCGACAGGCGCACTGGTGTTCGTGAAGAACCATGCGGATCTGCTCAAGGATGTCGAATACATCATCACCGAGGCGACCGAGAATTCGGTGAAGAACGGCAAGGTGGACTATTTCTCGGTGGGTGTCGCGGAGAAGCGAACTTTCTGGCAACGACTCACTGTAAAGGGAACTCCGTCGCACGGCTCGCGTCCAACGAAGCAGAATCCGGTGCCGCGGCTCGTGGCTGCGCTCGACAAGATCGCGAAGTACGAAACGCCATTGCACGCCACCCCGGGCGTCGAGAAATTCTTTCGCGACATCTCGCGGCTGTATCCGGAACCAAGAAAAAGCTGGCTCGCCAACGTGACCAAGGCGCTGGAGAATCCCGAAGCCCGCGAGTGGATACTGAGCGACGTGTACTGGAACGCATATCTGCGCAACACGATTTCGCTGACGGGAATGACGGGCTCGAACAAGACGAACGTGATTCCCCCCGAGGCCAGCGCGGAGATCGACATTCGGCTGTTGCCTGATACGGACCCGGCTCAGATGCTGGCAACGCTCAAGGCGCTGGTGAATGACACTGCCGTGGTGTGGAGCACCATTCTCGAGCCCAAGACGCCACTGGAGAGCCCGGTCGATACGGAGCTGTTCCGCGCTATCGAGCGTGCGGTGAAGGAGCGCGAGCCGAATGCGTTCGTGACGACTCCTATGCAGACTGGTGCGACTGATCGCCCCACATACAGGAAGCTGGGGATCGTCACATACGCTATCGACCCGTTCAAGACGGAGCAGGTCGAGCGCCAGCGGGGAGTTCACGGCAACAACGAACGACTGTCGGTGGAGAACGTCATCTTCGGCGTGCGGTACGTGTACGACATACTCCGGTACGCGCAGTGAAACGCGCCCCGAAGCGCCTCACTTCGGCTGCAAGAGACGAGAAGCCCACACAAAAGATCTACGGAGAGCTGGCCGCGTCATGGCCGGTGTTTTCGTCGCCGGTTGACTACGCCGAAGAGGCGAACTTCTACCGCCGGACGCTCGAGGACGCGAGCGAACGGCCGCTGCGCACCGTGCTCGAGCTGGGCAGCGGCGGGGGGAACAACGCCTTCCATCTGAAGGTGCACTTCGAAATGGTCCTCGTCGACATCGCTCGCGGAATGCTCGAGGTGAGCGAAGCGCTCAACCCTGAGTGCGAGCACATCGAGGGCGACATGCGGACGGTGAGACTCGGCCGCGAGTTCGACGCCGTGTTCGTGCACGACGCCGTGTGTTACATGACCACGGATAAAGATCTCCGGAGTGCCATCGAGACCGCATTCCTGCATTGCGCTCCGGGAGGTGTAGCGCTGTTCGCTCCAGATCATGTCGTGGAGAACTTCAGGCCGTCGACCGATCACGGAGGCGACGACGGCGAGGACGTGAGCGTTCGCTATCTGGAATGGACATGGGATCCAGACCCGACTGACAAGACGTATATCGCCGACTATGCGATCATGGTTCGCTCGCCTGATGGATCGGTGCGCCTGGAGCATGATCGACACGTCGAAGGACTTTTTGCCCGTGGGGAATGGCTGCGTTTTCTTGCCGACGCTGGTTTCGAGGCGAGCGTGGTACCGTTCGACCATTCGGAGGTGGACCCCGGAACACTGGAAGTCTTCGTTGGTCGGCGGCCAGCCGACACGGGCAAGATCAAGCAGAACCGAACGCGCGCTTCGAGATCGCCTGGTTGAGCAGCGCTCAGAAGTTCTTCCGTTACGTATGGCGAGTGAACGCCATTCTCATTCTCGTCGCGGCCACGGGCATGGGCCTCGCCGTGGCTTCATTCCTGTTCTCCGGACTTCGCGGCAGCTCCGCGCGAGAGCGTACGGCAGAAGCGTCTCCGGTGATCGGTGGATCCGATTCGGGACTTCGGCTGGTGCTCGGCCGATTGACACTCGTCGAAGGAACGAGCGTGCTCCGCGGTCATCTCGTCGCCAATCGCGCCGGCGGAAGCTTCCGCTATGCCTCCGGCGACAAATCCGAAACACGCAACATCCTGTTCATGGATGCCGACTCACAATCGTCTCGATGGCTGCTGCCTGATGATGACCACGTCATCGTACATCAGGAGTATGTGTATCGGTTCGCGGACAATCCGCGGTCGCGACAGCCCGTGGCGACGCTCGCTCTCGTCAAGCCGGCGCTTGGCGATCCGAATCTTTCAGAGGGCCGCCTCCTGCTGCTGGATCCCGCGGGGCGCAACATTCGCGCGGTGGCCGACGGGGTTCGCGAGCTCCACACAGCCGCGCTGAATGCGAAAGGCGACATCACCATTCTCTTCGAGCGGCGGCAGAAGTTCATCCTCAGCTCGGCCGACGCAGCGACACTGGAGGTGAAATCGGAGCGACAGGTCACCGTGCCTCGACTTCAGTAAGCGATGAGCCGCCCTCCCGAACCATGGCTGCGCGGGCCGCTTCCCGGTATCGCGCAGATCCTTCAGCCGGTTGCCTACGGCCTCATTTACTGCCGGGAAGCGGTGCAAGCCGCGCTCGCCGGCCTCAGTCCAGAGCAGCTCCGCTCTAGACCGGGCGAAATTGCATCAGTCGGCTTCCACGTTAGACACGCGATCGGAAGTCTCGACCGGCTTCTGACATACGCGCGAGACGAGCCATTGTCTGATGCTCAGACGGCATCCCTGGCGGCGGAAAAACTTCCTGATGCGGAGCCGGCCGACGCCGCCGCGCTGGTGGACGCGTTCAACCGCGCAGTTGATCGTGCACTCGCTCAGCTTAAGAGCACCGACGAGGCAACATTGCTGAACCTGCGTGCCGTTGGTCGAGCCCGCCTGCCTTCGACGGTGCTAGGCCTTCTCTTTCATGCGGATGAGCACACGCAGCGTCACACCGGTCAGATCATCACCACGGCGAAGCTGGTGCGGACGGAGGGAATCGCTTGAACAGCCCGCGCCTTGCAAACGTGGGGTCGAACCCCGCCTAGCCCTTGTGCCGGAAGGTGATCCTGCCCCGCGTGAGATCGTACGGGGACACCTCGAGCGTGACACGATCACCCGCGAGCACGCGGATGCGAAAACGCCGCATCTTGCCCGCAATCGTGGCGTGTACGTCGTGTCCGTTGCTGACGAGAACGCGAAAAGTCGCGTCAGGCAGAACTTCAGTTACCGTTCCCTCGAGCTCGATCGCCTCTTCCTTGGCCATAAATCTCCGTGTCCTGCGGGTGACTTGTACTTCGAAAAGAACAGGGCCACCCTGGTATCCCAGAGTGGCCCCGTCTATTCACTCAAGCTGCGCGTGCGATCAACGAACCTTCGTTACGTTCTCGGCAGCCGGACCTTTCTGGCCCTGCACGACGTCGAACTCGACCCGCTCGCCCTCGGCCAGCGACTTGAAGCCGCTACCATTGATGGCAGAGTGATGAACGAAACAATCCTTCTGTCCGTTCTCGGGGGTAATGAAACCAAATCCCTTGGCATCGTTGAACCACTTCACAGTTCCTGTGGTACGCATTCTGGTACTTCCTCGTGTTGATGTTCGTCGGAAGTCCGGTATTGCCGTACCTGCCGACCTGTGTTCTGACTCGCCAAATTGAAAAAAGACCTGGTTTTATCCAGGTCCGCGTTTTCGAGTTCACTGGCTAGTCCGTGCACACCCTTGTGTGCATTAGAAATGAAAGATACATGAATAGCCCGCTTTGTCAAATAAAATCATGACCCTCCCCGGCTTCACTGGCCAGGTCTGTCCGACTAAACGACATGCCGCGCAAGTATCACACTGCTGACGTCTTCACGGAAACGCCCTTCGGAGGGAATCAACTCGCCGTTCTACCTGACGCGGCTGGCCTCACCGACGATGACATGAAGGCGATTGCGCGAGAGTTCAATTTCTCCGAGAGTGTTTTCGTGTTCCCGCCGGAGGATTCCGGGAACACGCGCAAGATCCGGATCTTCACTCCTGGCGGCGAGCTGCCGTTCGCCGGTCACCCGACCGTGGGTACGGCGTTTGTTCTCGCTGAGTGCGGGGAGATCGAGCTGTCGGGAGACGAAACGCGAATAGTGCTCGAGGAAGGCGTTGGACCGGTGCCGGTACTGATCCGGTCGAAGGGCGGGCGCCCCGTGTTCACACAGCTCACAGCCGCGAAGCTGCCCGAGCGAAGCGACGAGAGGTACGACGCGGCAACAGTTGCTTCGGTACTTTCCCTCGAGCCCGCTGATATTGGCGCGCAGGAGAGCCTGACAATCGAAGCCGTCTCTGCGGGAGTGCCCTTTCTGTTTGTGCCGCTCCGCGACCTCGATGCGCTAGGCCGCGCACGTCTTCGACTCGACTTGTGGGAGGAGGCGCTGATGAACTCCTGGGCGCCGGAGGTATACCTCTTCGTCGAGGATGATGCATCCGCGCAGCGCGGCGGAATGCGCTCGGGGGATGGTGTCATCCGGGCTCGCATGTTCGCGCCAACGATGGGAATTCCTGAAGATCCGGCAACCGGCGGCGCCGCCGCGGCGTTCGGCGGATACCTAGCGTGGCGCTCCAATCAAAAAGAAGGAACGCTTCGGTGGACGATCCATCAGGGAGTCGAGATGGGACGCCCAAGCCGGCTCGAGGTCGAAACCGATGTTGCCAACGGCAAGGTGCAGGCGGTTCGCGTGGGAGGTGCATCGGTGCTCATCAGCTCCGGCATTCTGCACGTTGACTGACGATTCAGTCGCTGCACTTCAGCTGCGAAGAAGCGCACAGTC
>Ga0136617_10004047_pt1 | contig 13108 bp, 10 predicted proteins | sample AntDrymUQ3222106_2_FD_129672 | JGI IMG/M metagenome (GOLD analysis project Ga0136617, IMG submission 129672) | Polar desert sand microbial communities from Dry Valleys, Antarctica - metaG UQ322 (21.06) | ecosystem: Environmental > Terrestrial > Soil > Desert | place: Antarctica: Dry Valley...
CCGAGCGCCTAGTGGAGCTGGGCTTCGCGCTGGACCGCTCGGAGCTGGAGGCGCGCGAGCGGGCCGGCGCGCCGCTCGGGCGCCCGCATCTCGCCGACGCCGTGCTCGCCCATCCCGCCAACGCCGGAAAGCTGCGCGCGGAGGGGATCGACGGCAAGAACGCGCTGTTCCCGCCCTACCTCGTCCCCGGCGCGGTGGCCTACGTGGCCCGCTCGCGCCCCACGGTGGAAGAGGCGATCGACGTCATCCACGCCGCCGGCGGCGTCGCGGTGTGGGCGCACCCGTTCTGGGACATCGCCGACCGCGCCACGATCCTGATCGCGATCGACCGCTTCGCGGCGGCCGGGCTCGACGGCGTCGAGGTGTTCTACGCGGCGCACGACGAGGAGCAGACGCGCATCCTGTACGCCGCGGCCCGGGAGCGCGGCCTGCTCACCACCGGCTCGGCCGACTTCCACGGCCCCGAGCACGAGCGCTTCAGCCGCTTCGGCGGCTTCGCGCTGCACGGCCTCGAGCCCGTGCTCGGCCCGATCGCGTACTAGCCGGCCGCCTCGGCGGCCGCACGGTAGACGGGCTCCTCGCGCCGGATGAGGTCGGGGTTCGTCCCGAGCGCCAGCGTGAGCTCGAGCGTGAGCAGCTGCAGCGCGATCGCGCCGCTGACGAGCGCCGCCGCGGCCGGGGAGAGGCCGTCCGCGGCCGCGTCCAGCGTGACCGTCGGCATCCCCAGCACGACGGCGGCGGCGGCTGCGTCGCGCGCCCGGGCGTCCCGGGCCTCGCCGCCGCGGCGGTCGAACCCGAGCAGCACGAGGCCCGTGGCCGGTCCCGCCGCCGGGAGGTGTCCATGCAGGAGCTTCTCGGTCCCCAGCGGCGTCACGGGGACGTGCGCCGCCTCCTCCACCTTCAGCGCGAGCTCGCGCGCGGTGATCTCGTCCGCGCCGCCGCCGACCGCGAGCAGGCGCTCGCAGCCGGCGAGGTGGGCGGCCGCCTCCGCAAGCCGCGGCCGCTCGGCGAGCCCGGCGGCGACGGCCCGCTTCGCCGCCGCCGCCGCCGCCGCACCGGCCATGCCGAGGAAGGCGAGCAGCGGCGAGAGGTAGCCGACCGTGTGGCACCACGACGTGTCGTGCACGGGCGTCGCGACGATCATGGCGCCGTCCGGCGCCCGCCCGGGGTGCGCCGTGACCATGACGGTCCGCGCTTCGCGCGCGTCCGCGGCATGCAGCGCGGCGCGGGTCGCGGCGGTGCCGGCTTCGTGCGACACGCCCACGATCACGCCGCCCTCCTGGGGATCCAGCGCGGCCTCGAAGGCGTCGCGAGCGACGATCGAGCGCGTCGCGTGGGCCTCGCAGAGCAGCGCGGCGCCCGCTTGCGCGGCGTGCTCGCTGGTCCCGCAGCCGGTGAGCACCACCGGCTCGCCCGCGGCCAGCGCCGCGCGGACCAACCGGCCCGCCTCGGCGGCCGCCCGGCTCGCGAGGATCGGCTCGACCAGGTCCGGCTCGTCCAGGATCATCTCCTCCATCGCCCACGGCGGACCGTCGCGCAGCTCGGGTTCGTCGCTCATGCGGGCCGAGCCTAGCGGTCCCGATGGTCCGACGAACAGGGCCATCCGCCGGTCGCCGGACCGAGCCAATTACGCGACGCGCCGGCCGGTCTCGGCCACCGAATAGCCGCCCAGCGCCTCGACCTGGGTGCGGAAGTCCGCGTCCTCCAGCAGCGCCAGCAGCGGCGCGACGGCCGGCTCGCCGGGCGCCATCACGAGGTCGAACGGCTCGCGCGCGACCGGCACGAAGTCCAGTCCGAAGGCGCGCGCGGCCGCCATCACGCCGAGGCCGGCGTCGGCGCGGCCGGCCGCGACGGCGGCGGCGACCGCGAGGTGGGTCGGCTCCTCGCGCTCGTAGCCGTCGACCGCGGAGGGAGCGATCCCGCGCCGGGCCAGCTCGTGGTCGAGCAGCACGCGCGTGCCCGCGCCGCGCTGGCGGTTGACGTAGCGGACGCGCGCGAGGTCCTCCATCCCGGCGATCTCTCCGGGGTTCCCCGGCGCGACGATCAGCCCCTGCTCGCGGTGCACCAGGCGGACCACGTCGACCTCGCGCCCGGGCAGCACGCGGCGGATCCAGGGCAGCGTGTACTCGCCGCTCCCGGGGTCGAGCAGGTGGCAGCCCGCCAGGTGGCACAGGCCGTCGCGCAGCGCCACCAGCCCGCCCAGCGAGCCGACCGGGCCCGACACGAGCGTCTGCGCCGGATCGCGGGAGCGCAGCAGGGAGGCGGCGAGGTCGAGCACCGGGTCGTGCGAGCCGATCGCGACGATCGTCCGCTCGACCGCGTCGAGGTCGCGCAGCAGCCGCACGTCGACCTCCTCCCCCGCGTCGTGGCCCTCCCGCGCGGCCGGCACGACCAGCAGCCCGTCGGCGCGCACGAGCGAGGTCAGGACGCCGGCGCCGCGCGGGAGCGGCGTCGCCACCAGCCCGCCGCCGACACGCCCGAGCCGCACCCGGACCCAGTCGTCGGTCCCGAGCGAGGAGGCCAGCCGCCGCGCGAGCCGGGCCTGCGCCCGCGGGCGCGCCACGGGCGCGGCGCCCTCCAGCGCCGCCAGCAGCGGCAGGGCGAAGATCTCGAACGTCAGGGCGGCCGAGACCGGGTAGCCCGGCGCGCCCAGCACCGGCGTCCCGCCCTCCACGACACCCAGGACGACAGGGTGGCCGGGCTTGACCGCCACGCCGTGCACGAGCAGCGTGCCGGCCGCGGCGACCACCGCGGCCGTGTGGTCGTCGCGCCCGGCGCTCGAGCCGGCGATCACGATGACGAGATCCGCTCGCACCGCCGCCTCGTGCAGGGCCGCGGCGATCCGATCGGGCGCGTCGGGCAGGATCGCGACGGCCTCGGCGGTGCAGCCGGCCTCGCGCGCCTGCGCGACGAGCATGAGCGAGTTCGTGTCCACCAGCTCGCCCGGCGCCGGCTCGGAGCCGAGCGGGCGCACCTCGTCGCCGGTGGGGATGACGAGCACGTGCGGCGCGCGCCGCACGGCCAGCGCCGTGTGCCCGGCGGCGGCCGCGGCGGCCAGGTCGACCGGCCGCAGCCGGTGGCCCTCGGGCAGCAGCAGCTCGGTGGCGCTGACGTCCTCGCCGATCGTGCGCACGTGCTGCCACGGCGCGACGGCCGCGTGCACCTCGGGGACGCCGTCCTCCCAGTGGCACTGCTCGCGCATCACGACGGCGTCGAAGCCGTCGGGCAGCGCGTCGCCCGTGTCGACCACGGCGAAGCCCGGCACGCGGCGCGGCGCGGTCTCCGTGGCCCCGAGCGTGTCGGCCGCGCGCACCGCGATCCCGTCCATCGCGGTGGCGTCGTAGGCGGGCGAGGAGCGCAGGGCCCACACCGGCGCCGCGGTCACGCGCCCGAGCGCCGCGGCGAGCGCGACCTCGACGACGTCCAGCCGCCGCCCGCCGAGGGCGCCCAGCCAGGCCCCGAGGGCCTCGCCGGCCGGCACGTCGCGGATGAACGGCGCGCCCTGGCTCAGACGATGTGCTCCGGGCGGACCGGGATCCGCGCGAGCGGGCGGCCCGTCGCGGCGCGCACGGCGGCCACGACCGCCGGCGGCGTCGAGATGTTCGGCGGCTCGCCGACGCCCTTGAGGCCGTAGGGGGCGGTGGGGTCGGCGTGCTCGACGATGTCCATGCGCACACGCGGCATGTCGAGCGTCGTCGGGATCAGGTAGTCGGTGAACGACGCGTTGAGGACCTCGCCGTCGCGGACCACGATCTCCTCCATCAGCGCGAGCCCGAGCCCCTGCGCGGAGCCGCCCTCGATCTGCCCCTCGAGCGCCTGCGGGTTCATCGCCCGCCCGACCTCCTGAGCGGTGGCGAGCTCCACGACGCGCACGAGCCCGAGCTCGGTGTCGACGTCGACCACCGCGCGGTGCACGGAGAACGCGAACTGCAGGTGCGCTTCGCCCTGGCCGTCCTCGTCCAGCGGATGCGTCGGGCGGTGGTGCCACTCGATCGTCGCCTCGACCGGCCGCTCGCGCACCAGCTCGGCCAGCGCGTCGGAGTCGCCGAGCTCCGCGCCCAGCTCGAGCAGCTGCTCGCGCACCGCCTCGCACGCCGCCTTCACGGCGCCGCCGGTCACGTAGGTCTGCCGGGAGGCCGACGTCGAGCCGGCAGACCCGATCCCGGTGTCGGCGCGCAGCACCACGACGCGCTCGACGCCGAGCTCGGTGCGGGCGATCTGCGCCTGCACCGTCTGGATGCCCTGCCCGACCTCGGCGGCCGCGGTGTGGACCTCGACGAGCGGCCCGTCGGCATCGGCCGAGATGCGGACGCGTGCGGTCGAGTAGTCGTCGAAGCCCTCCGAGAAGCCGACGTTCTTGATCCCGACGGCGTACCCGACGCCGCGCCGCACGCCTTCGCCGTGCGTGGTGTTGGCCATGCCGCCCGGCAGCTCGCGCTGGTCGCGCGCGAGGCCCGCGGGCGCGGGCAGCGGCATGTCGCGCACGCGCTCGAGCAGCTCGGCGACCGGCGCCGGCTCGGGCACGACCTGGCCGGTCGGCAGGCGGTCGCCGGGCGCGATCGCGTTGCGGATCCGGAGCGCGATCGGGTCCATGCCGAGCGCGGCGGCGAGCTTGTCCATCTGCGCCTCGTGCGCGAACGCGACCTGGACGGCGCCGAACCCGCGCATGGCGCCGCACGGCGGGTTGTTGGTGTAGGCGACGTAGGCGGTCAACCGTGCGTTGGGCACCGCGTACGGCCCCGCCGCGAAGCAGGCGGCGTTCGAGCACACGGCGGTCGAGCTGGACGCGTACGCGCCGCCGTCCAGGACGATGCGGGCGCGCACGTAGACGAGGCGCCCCTCGGCCGTCGCGCCGTGCTCGTAGGTCATGCGGCACGGGTGGCGGTGCACGTGGCCGAAGAACGACTCCTCGCGGCTGTAGACCATCTTCACGGGGCGGTTGGTGCGCAGCGCGAGCAGGCACGCGTGGATCTGCATCGAGACGTCCTCGCGCCCGCCGAACGCGCCGCCCACGCCGCCCAGCGAGAGCCGCACCTGCTCGGGCGCGAGGCCCAGGCTCTCCGCCACCTGGTCGCGGTCGACGTGCAGCCACTGGGTGGCGATGTGCAGCTCGACGCCGCCCGCCCCGTCGGGCACCGCGAGGCCCGACTCGGGCCCGAGGAACGCCTGGTCCTGCATCCCGACCTCGTAGGTTCCCTCCACCACCACGTCGGCGGTCGCGTCCGGGTCGCCGTGCTGGATGCGCACGCGGCGCAGGACGTTGCCGCCCGCGTGCAGCGGCGGCGCGTCGGGCGCCAGCGCCCGCTCGGCGTCGGTCAGCGGCTCGAGCACCTCGAACTCGACGCGGATCGCGTCCGCGGCGCGGCGCGCGGTCTCCGGGTGCTCGGCGGCGACGATCGCGATCGGCTCCCCCTGGAAGCGCACGTCGCTCCAGGCGAGCACCGGCTGGTCGGGGTGCTCGAGGCCGTAGGTCTTGCGGCCCGGCACGTCGGCGTGGGTGAGGACCGCGTGCACGCCGGGCAGCGCGCGAGCGGCGGCCGTGTCGAGCGAGCGGATCCGCGCGCGCGGGTGTGGGCTGCGCAGCGTGGCGCCCCACAGCATGCCCTCCATGCCCATGTCGGACGAGTACTCGAACTCGCCGCGCACCTTCGGGATGCCGTCCGCGCGCTGCGCGCTGGAGCCGACGCCGCCGGCGACCTCGCGCGCGGGCGGCGCGACCGGCGCCGTCATGCCGACCCGTCGAGGCGCTCGGCCGCGAGGTTGACCGCGTCGACGATCTTCGCGTAGCCGGTGCAGCGGCACAGGTTGCCTGCGAGCGCCTCGCGGATCTCCGCCTCGCTCGGCCGCGCGTCGCGCGCCAGCAGGTCGTGGCTCGCGACGATCAGCCCGGGCGTGCAGAAGCCGCACTGCACGGCGCCGGCGTCGATGAACGCGCGCTGGATCTCGTGCAGCTCGCCCGTGGGCGCGAGCCCTTCGACGGTCACGACCTCGCGGTCGGCCGCCTGGGCGGCGAGCACGAGGCAGGCGCAGACGAGCTCGCCGTCGAGGTAGACCGAGCAGGACCCGCACTCGCCCTGCTCGCACGCGTTCTTGCAGCCCGGCAGGCCCAGCCGCTCGCGCAGCGCGTAGAGCAGGCTCTCGCCGCCCCAGGCGCCGTCGAGCTCGCGCGGAGCGCCGTTCACGGTCAGCTTCACGCGCGCGCTCCCCACGCCCACCGCAGCGTGCGGCGGGCGAGCACGGCGACGGCGTGGCGCCGGTAGTCCGCCGTGCCGCGGACATCGTCGATCGGCCGCGCGGCCGCGCCGACGAGCGCGCCGAAGCGCTGCACCACGGCGTCCGGCAGCGGCGCCCCGCTCGCCCAGTGGTCGTGCTCCGCGAGCGCGTCCGCGACGAACGCCTCCGCCTCGGTGGCGACGAGCGGCGTCGGCCCGGCCGAGCCGATGCAGGCCGCGACCCGGCGCTGCTCGGGCCACAGCGCGAGGCCGAACGAGCAGACGGCGATCACCATCGCGTTGCGGGTGCCGACCTTGGCGAACTGCTGCGGCCCGGACGCGGCGGCGACGTCGAAGGCGGTGATCAGCTCGTCGGGGGCGAGCGCGGTGCGCTTCGGCCCCGTCACGAACTCGGCGACCGGCACGCGACGGTTGCCGCGCGTCGACGACACCTCGATCATCGCGTCCGTCGTGTAGAGCGGCGGCAGGCCGTCGCCGGCGGGCGAGGCGGTGGCGAGGTTGCCGCCGACGGTCCCCCGGTTGCGGATCTGCAGCGAGCCGACCGTGCGGCTCGCGATCGCAAGGCCGGGCAGGCGGTCGCCCAGCTCGTCGATCAGCCGCGTGTAGGTGACCCCGGCGCCGACACGCACGCGGCCGTTGTCCGGCGCCCAGTCGCGCAGCTCGGCCACACGGGTCAGGTCGAGCACCGCGCCCGGCCGCGTGTGACCGAAGTTGATCGCGACCATCAGGTCGGTCCCTCCGGCCAGCGGGACGGCCTCCGGGTCGGCTGCCTTGAGCTCGAGCGCCTCGGCGAGCGAGTCGGGGCGGAGGATCTCGAGGCGGGCGGGAGGCATCCGCCGCCCAGGATGACAAACCGGGCCTGCTCCGCGCCAGTTTCGGACCGCCGATCTACGGGGCTCCGGGCCCGGGACTGCAGTCCGGCGCACTGTACCTACTACTATGTACGGGAATGCGGACACGCGACCGCCTCGTCGAGAGCACGCAGGAGCTGCTGTGGGAGCGCGGCTACGTCGGCACCAGCCCGAAGGCGATCCAGCAACGCGCCGAGGCCGGCCAGGGCAGCATGTACCATCACTTCGCCGGCAAGTCCGACCTTGCGCGCGCCGCGATCGCTCGCAGCGCGCAGGAGCTCCGCGCCGCCTCCGAGGCCCAGCTCTCCGGACCCGGCACCGCGATCGAGCGCCTCACCGCATACCTGCACCGCGAGCGCGACGTCCTGCGCGGCTGCCGCATCGGCCGGCTGGCCGCCGACTCCGAGGTCGTCGCCAGCCCTGCGCTGCGGGCCCCGCTCGGCGAAACGTTCGCCTGGCTGCAGGGCCGGCTGGCCGAGGTCGTCGCCGAAGGCCAGGCCGCCGGCGAGCTGGACCGCGCTCAGGACCCCGGCGACCTCGCCGCCGCGCTCGTCGCCGTGCTGCAGGGCGGCTACGTCCTCGCCCGCTCCGCCGCCGACCCCGCTCCCTTCGATCGCGCCGTCCGCGGCGCGCTCGCCCTGCTCGCAACCACCGAAGGCGCCTGAACACCATGGACATCACACCCGCCCTCCCCATCCCGAAGGCCGGCCCGCCCGAGTGGTTCGCCGGCGACGTCGAGCTCGTACAGCTCGCCGCCCCCGACGCGCCCTCCCGCGTCCGCGTCTTCCGCGTCGCGTTCGCTCCGGGCGCGCGCACGGCGTGGCACACGCACCCGCTCGGGCAGGTGCTGCACGTGCTCGACGGAACCGCGCAGGTGCAGGGCGACGGCGGCCCGACCGAGGAGGTCGCGGCGGGCGGCACGGTCTGGTTCGCGCCAGGCGAGCGTCACTGGCACGGCGCGCCACCGGACGCGGCGATGGTCCATCTCGCGATCCAGGAGGCCCTCGCGGACGGAAGCACCACCACCTGGCTCGAGCATGTCGCCGAGTGAGGAGGGCGCCGGCGTGCTCGCGATGCAGTACGTCATCGGCCTGCCCGCCGACTACGACATGGGGATCATCCGCCACCGCGTGGCGACCCGGGGCGCGGCGATGGACGCGTTCCCCGGCCTCGGCCTCAAGGCGTACGGGATCCGCGAGCGCGGCATCGCCGACGCGCCCGCGAACGAGTACGCACCGTTCTACCTGTGGCGGACGCTCACCGGGATGAACGCGTTCCTGTGGGGCGACGGCTTCGCGGGCATCTGCCGCGACTTCGGCCGCCCCGAGGTCCGCCAGTGGGCCGGCGCGGGCGTCGTCGCCGGCCCGGCGCGCGACACGCCGGATTGCCCGCGGCTGGCGACCGTCGACGCCTCGCCGTTTCCCCCCGGCGCCGACCCGCGCGCCACCGTCGAAGCCGCGCTCTCCGCGCTCGCCGACCGCGCGTCAGTCCACGGCGTGCACACGAGCGCCGTCGGCGTCGACGCGCGCCGCTGGGAGCTCGTCCACTTCACGCTCTGGAGCGACGACGCGCCCGCCGGCGCCGGCGCGCGCTACACGATCCTGCACCTCTCCAAGCCCGAATCCGACACGCTGGCCCGCCGAACCTAGAGAGTGCCTGGCACCGTTGCGGCTAGTACAGCTTGACGTCGACCTCGGTCCCGGCGCCCAGCCCGGTATCGGCCTCGGCCACGCAGAACCAGCCGTCGGCGCGCACCATCGGCCCGAGCAGCGCCGAGGAGCCGAACAGCGGCGTCGCGACGCCGTCCGCGAGCGCGGCCTGCACGACGTCGAGCCGGCCGGCGGCGCTGGGCACGTCGCGCCCCAGCCGGGCAGGGACGCCCGGCGCGGGCGGCGGCGCGGTGATCCCCGCCACGGCGCGGACGAGCGGGAGGCCGACCAGCCGGAACACGACGAGCGCCGATCGCGGGTTGCCCGGCAGCCCGACCAGCGGCACCCCGCCGCAGTCGGCCAGCAGCGTCGGCTTGCCGGGACGCACGGCCAGCCCGTGGCAGACGACGTCGCCGAGGCGTGCGGCGACCGTCGCGGTCAGGTCGCGCGCGCCCACCGAGGAGCCCGCGGAGACGACCACCATGTCGTCCTGCGCGACCGCGGCCGCGAGCACGCGCTCGAGCGCCGCGGCGTCGTCGCCGACGATGCCGCGCAGCACGGGCGCGCCGCCGGCCTCCCGCACGAGGCCGGCGAGCGCCGGCGCGCAGGCGTCGCGCACCTGGCCGGGCTCGAGCACCGGGGTGGCGCCCGGCACGACCTCGTCGCCGGTGGAGACGATGCCGACCCGCGGACGGGCGTGCGCGTCGATCTCGGTCACCCCGGCAGCGGCGAGCAGGCCGAGGTCGGCCGCGCGCAGCGGGCGCCCGGCGGGCACGAGCACGTCGCCCGGGCGCGCCTCCTCGCCCGGCGTCAGCACACCGTCGCCGGGCGCCACGCCGCGCAGCAGCTCGACGTGGCCGGGCATCGGCTCCGTCGTGTGCTCGACCATCACGACCGCGTCCGCGCCGTGGGGCAGCAGCCCGCCGGTGGGAATGGTCATCGCCGCGCCCGGCCCGACCTCGCCGGCGGGCGCGCTGCCCATCGCCACCGCGCCGGTGAGCTCCAGGAACGCGGGCAGCGTCTCGGACGCCGCGTAGGTGTCGGCGGCGCGGACCGCGTAGCCGTCGACCGTCGCGCGCGCCCACCCGGGGAGCGTCTCCTGCGCGCCGACGTCGCGCGCCGGCACCGCACCGAGCGCGGGCGCGACCTTCACGACGGCGCTGCGCCGCGCGGGCGCGAGCGCGCCCAGCGCCTCGGCGACCGTCATGACCGTGAGGAACATGCCGCCGCTAGGAGCCGCCGGCGCCGCCGGCGGCGGTCATGAGCGCGGGCCCTCGAGCGCCGGCTCGCGCTGCATCCGCAGCACCGACATGACCGGCCCGAGCGCGACTTGACCGAGGCCGCAGATCGAGGTCAGCCGGAGCGTCTCCTCCAGCTCGTCGATGCGCTCGTCGACGTCCGTGGCGCCGCCGCCGCGCTCAAGCACGTCGACGAGGATGCCGTGCGCCTTGTTGGAGCCGACGCGGCACGGGACGCACTTGCCGCAGGACTCGTTGCGGAAGAAGTTCAGGACGTTCGTCGCGGCCGCGAGCAGGTCGGTGCCGTCGGCCAGCACCACCATGGCACCGGTGCCGAGCGCCGAGCCGGCCTCCGCCACGGCCTCGAACGTCAGCGGCAGCTCGTGGCAGTCGGGCCCGAGGAAGTTCGTCGACGCGCCGCCGGGCTGGACGGCGCCGAGCGCCGAGCCGTCGCGGATCCCGCCGGCCAGCGCGATCACGTCGCCGACCGTCGTCCCGCCGGGAACGCAGAACACGCCCGGCCGCTCGACGTGGCCGGAGACGGAGAAGAACTTCAGCCCGGCGCCGCCGTTGACGCCCTGCTCGCACCACCACCGCGCGCCGCGCTCGAGGATGATCGGGACCGACGCGAACGTCTCGACGTTGTTCATCAGCGTCGGCAGCCCGTGCAGCCCGTAGCCACCGGGGAACGGGGGCTTGTTGCGCGGCTCGCCGCGGTGGCCCTCCATGCACTCGATCAGCGCGGTCTCCTCGCCCAGGATGTAGCCGCCGGGGGAGGTGAAGATGTCGATCGAGACGCCGTCGAGCACGCCCACCGCCCGCGCGCGCTCGATCTCCTCGCGCAGGATCCGCTCCTCGGGCTCGTACTCGTGGCGTATGAACACCCAGGCCTGCTCGGCGCCGATGGTGCGCATCGCGAGCGCCATCCCCTCGATCACCAGGTGCGGCTGCTCGGCGAGGATCTGGCGGTCCTTGAACGTCCCGGGCTCGGCCTCGTCGGCGTTGCAGATGACGTACTTCGGGCCCGCGTCCTGGCCCCGGACCATGTCCCACTTGCGGCCGGTCGGGAAGCCGGCGCCGCCCATGCCCTTCAAGCCGGAGTCGTTGAGGATCGCCACCGGATCGCCGGTGAACTCGCGCAGCACGCGGTAGTGCTCGCCGGCGCCGGCGTACGGGTCGTTGGGCCGGCGCTCGGACCCGCGCAGCGCCTCCGGGTAGCGCTCCTCCACGACCGCCACCGGGGCCTGGTCGCAGCGCCCGACGCACGAGACCTCGTGCACGACCGCGCCCTCGGGGATGACCGCGTGCCCTCGCGAGAGCCGGCAGGAGAGGTCGCGGCAGACCGCCACCTCGAGGCCCTCCTTCGGGCCGGTGCGGAAGTGCGGGTAGAACGAGACCAGCCCCTCGATCTCATACAGCGGGCGGCGCGTGTCGCGCGCGAGCTTCACGAGTTGCTCGCGCGGCAGCCAGCCGTGCTCGCGCTGGATCGCGTGCAGCGACGGGACCAGCGACGGTCCGGGGAACTTCCCGGCGCGCGCCTCGACGCCCGGGACCCGTCCGTTGCCCTGCGCCATCAGCCGGCTCCCTGCAGCGCCTGCACGGAGTCGGGCAGCACCGGCTGCCCGCCACCCGCACGCTCGAGCCGCACCGCGCAGAACTTGAACTCGGGGATCTTCCCGAACGGGTCGATCTCGTCGATCGTCAGCAGGTTCGCCGCCGCCTCGCGGAAGTGGAACGGGATGAAGCAGGAGCCGGGCGTCTCACGGTGCGAGAGCTTCGCGGCCAGCTCGATCGAGCCGCGCCGCGACGTCACGCGCACGAAGTCGCCGTCGGCGATGCCCATGCGCGCGGCGTCCTGCACACCGACGAACACCATCGCCGACGGCTGGATCGCGTCCAGCGCGAACGAGCGGCGCGTCATCGAGCCGGTGTGCCAGTGCTCGAGCAGCCGGCCGGTGTTGAGGATGAACGGGAACTCGGCGTCGGGCAGCTCCTTGGCCGGCAGCCACTCGGCGGGCACGAGGTGCGCCTTGCCGTCGTCGGTGGCGAACGACTCGCCGAACAGTACGACGGTGCCGTCGGAGTGCTCGGGGTCGGCGTTGGGATAGAGCTTGCCGGCCGGCCCGAGGTTCGCGTACTCCAGCCCCGCGTAGGCGGGCGAGAGCGCGACCATCTCGTCGAACACCTCGCTCACACCGGAGTACTCCATCGGCAGCCCGATCCGGTTCGCGATGTCGCAGATGATCTCCCAGTCCGGCCGCGCGTCGCCGGGGGCGTCGAGCACCTTGCGGCCGATCTGCACGCGCCGGTCTGTGTTCGTGTAGGTGCCGTCCTTCTCCAGGAACGACGTCGCGGGCAGCACGACGTCGGCGAACTCGGCCGTCTCGGTGAGGAAGATGTCCTGCACGACGAGGAACTCCAGCGCGGCGAGCGCCTTGCGGACCTTGTTGACGTTCGGGTCCGACAGGAACGGGTTCTCGCCCATCATGTACATGCCCTTCACGCCGCCCTTGAGCGCCGATCCGACGATCTCCGTGACGGTCAGGCCCGGCTGGGCGTCGAGCTCGCGCCCCCACGCGGCGCGGAACTTCTCCTGCGCGGCGGGATGGTCGACGCGCTGGTAGTCGGGGAACATCATCGGGATCAGACCGGCGTCGGAGGCGCCCTGCACGTTGTTCTGCCCGCGCAGCGGGTGCAGGCCGGTGCCGGGCCGGCCGACGTGGCCGGTGATCGAGCACAGCGCGATCAGGCAGCGCGCGTTGTCGGTGCCGGTCGTGTGCTGGGAGATGCCCATGCCCCAGTAGATGACGCCTGCCCCCGCCTCGCCCCACAGCCTGGCCACGAGCCGGATCGTGTCGGCGTCGACGCCGCAGATCTGCGCGGCCCGCTCCGGCGGGTACTCCTTGACCAGCTTCGCGAGCTCCCCGTAGTTGGTCACCCGGTCGCGGATGAACTCGCGGTCGACGAGCCCGAGCCGGATGATCTCGTGCAGCACGCCGTTGTAGAACGCGACGTCGGTGCCGGGCTTGATCTGGCAGAAGACGTCGGCGTGGTCGGCGATCCGCTCGCGCCGCGGGTCGACCACGATCAGCTTGGTGCCGCGCCGGCGGGCCTGCTTGAAGAACGAGGACGCGACC
>Ga0136617_10004048_pt1 | contig 13107 bp, 11 predicted proteins | sample AntDrymUQ3222106_2_FD_129672 | JGI IMG/M metagenome (GOLD analysis project Ga0136617, IMG submission 129672) | Polar desert sand microbial communities from Dry Valleys, Antarctica - metaG UQ322 (21.06) | ecosystem: Environmental > Terrestrial > Soil > Desert | place: Antarctica: Dry Valley...
CGCGCCCTCGACTCGCTGCCGCGCAAGAGCAATCCGGTGGTCGTATACCTCGGTCAGACGCGGGAGAACGAGTCGGCCTTCCTGGTTAATCAGGCCGTCGGCCAGAACGGCGAGGGCACCTGCCTGCCGAACAAGACCGACTGCTCGATCGTCTACCTGCGTCCGCAGCGCGACCAGGACGACCACTACTTCCTCACCGGTCCGCCCAACGACTTCACCTACCACCTGAAGCTGATCGCAGTGCGCCGCAAGCTCGACACCCGCGACCCCTCTGTGCGGTCGACGGCGAAGAGCTCGGAGCGCCGCACCCGGACCGCGGGCAAGCGCTCGAAGCGGACCGTGCGGCGCACGCGCTTCGACTTCCGCATACCGATGATCGCCGGCCGGCGTCGCTGAGGCGGCGGTGCCGGCGCCGGGCGACGGGGGGACCACGTGCGGCGGCTCTCGCTTTCGCGTCTGACTCCGCGGACGCAGCTCGCGAGCCTGACCGGCGTCGTTCTGGCCCTCATCGCGATCGTCTTCGCGGTCGAGCAGCGGAGTGCGGAGCTCGAGCGGGCGACGGCGGCTCACGAGGCGTCCCTCTCCGCGCGGCTGAGCTCGGCTGGCCCACCGTCCGGACTTGGCGAGGGCCGACTGTCGCGCCGCGAGGTTCGCGGCCTCAACCGCTCGCTCGGCGACCTGGCCTCCGCCGGCGCGGGGTCGGTGCGACTCTGGACCGCAGAAGGGCGACTGGCCTACTCGGCCGGCCGCCGGCTCGACCGTTCTTCCGCAGGCGTAGCCGGGACACTCGCAAGCGGGTTGAGAGGGCAGGTCGGCTCGGTCCGCGTCGCAGATGCCGAGGGCCTGGGGCAGGGCGCCGATCAGCTCGCCACCCTCATCCCGCTTCGGGTTACGCCGTCGAGCCCCGTAGTCGGGGCTTTCGAGGTGCGCCGTCCCTGGGAGAGGGTCGCCCGCCGCGCCGACTTCCCGTCCGTGGCAGGGCTGCTGCCGATGCTGGGAGCGCTGGCACTCGCCTGGGTCGGAATAGTCGCGGCCGCGTCCATGGCGATCCGTGGCGCTCCCACGCCCGGGCCCCTGGGCGAGGCTCAGCTCGACCCGCTCACCGACCTGCCCACCCGGGCGACGTTCAGGGACCTGCTCAGCCAGACCACCATCGCCGCGAAGCGCAACGGTGGCCTCGTCGCCGTGCTGGTGATGGACTTGGATCGCTTCAAGGAGATCAACGACACGCTCGGCCACTTCAACGGTGACATGCTGCTCAAGCGCATCGGCCCGCGGCTGACCAACGTGCTCCGAGACCAGGACACGGTCGCCCGCCTCGGTGGCGACGAGTTCGCGATCCTCCTGCCGGGCCTGCGCGACCACGCGGCCATCACCGTCGCGGCGAAGCGGATGCTCGGGGCCTTCGCCGAGCCGTTCGTGCTCGGCGGGCTCGCGATCGAGATCGAGGCGAGCATGGGGATCGCGGTGGCGCCCGAGCACGGCGACCGCGTCGACGTACTTCTGCAGCGGGCCGACACCGCGATGTACGCGGCCAAGGCCGACCGCACCGGGTTCGCCTTCTACTCGGACGAGCAGGCGCAGGGCTCGCGCCGGCGCCTCACCCTGGCCGGCGAGCTGCGTCGCGCTATCGCTGAGGATGAGATCGTCCTCTACTACCAGCCGAAGGCACGCCTGGCCACCCACGAGATCGTCGGCGTCGAGGCGCTGGCGCGCTGGGTGCACCCGACCCGGGGGATCATCTCGCCGGCCGAGTTCATCCCGATCGCGGAGCAGACCAACCTCTTGCACCCCCTCACCGAGCGGGTGCTCGACCGGGCGCTCGGCCAGGTGCGCGACTGGCGGTCCCAGGGCTTCGACTTCACCGTCGCCGTCAACCTCTCGGCGCGCAATCTCATGGACGCGGGGCTCGCGAATCAGATCGCCCAGCTGTTGCGACGCTGGGGCGTCGAGCCCGCGTCGCTCGAGCTCGAGCTCACGGAGAGCATGCTGATGTCGGACCCGCGCAAGGCTAAGGAGGCGCTCTCGCGCCTCAGGGACGTCGGCGTGCGCCTGAGCGTCGACGACTTCGGCACGGGGTACTCGTCGCTCGCCTACCTCAAGGACCTGCCGGTCGATGCCATCAAGATCGACCGCTCGTTCGTCCTCGGCATGGAGCGCGAGGCGCCCAACGCGGCGATCGTGCGCTCGACGGTCGACCTCGGGCGCAACCTCGGCCTCGAGGTGATCGCCGAGGGGGTCGAGACCCAGGCCGTCTACGACGAGCTCGCCCAGCTGGGCTGCGACTACGCGCAGGGCTACCTGCTCGCGCGGCCGCTCCTCCCGCTGGAGTTGCTTGCTCGCGTCCAGGAGATCGCGCAGCACCGCGAGGCCCTCGCCATCGCCTCGCCCGTGGACGAGCGGGCCCTGCGAGTCGTACCCGGGGGAGGGATCGGCGCGTGAGTGGGCCCTGGGGCTGGACGAATGGCCGATCTAACGGCTATCAAGGCCACGCGCGACGTGTCGATACAGGCTCAATGAAAACTCGCTCGCTTGCCCTCTCCGTGTCCGTGCTCGCCCTCGTCGCTGCCGGTCCGGTCTCGGCGGCCGGCGCCGCCGCGCCCACGGTCAGCTCGGTCAGCCCCCTCAAGGCCAAGGTCGGCCAGACGCTCACCGTGAAGGGCACCAACTTCATCGCCGGCCCGAAGCGCAACACCGTGATCTTCATGAGCGACTACGGGCCGACCGTCTTCGTCAAGGCTTCGCAGGCCACGCGCTCGAGCATGACCGTGCCGCTTCCCGCCTCGCTCGAGAAGGGTATGCGCGGCTATCCGTCGAACCCGCGAGCGAACCGGTTCCAGCTCAGAGTCGTCGCACGCGAGCCGGCCAAGAGCTTCACGCCGGCGAGCAAGTCGCCCGTGATCTCGCCGCGAGTCACGACTCCTCCGCCGCCGCCGGATCTCGACAAGGACGGCACGCCGGACTCGAGCGACACCGACGACGACAACGACTTCCTCGCCGACGGGGTCGAGAAGGGCGTCTCGACCGATCCGCGTGTCAAGGACACAGACCTCGACGGGCTCGAGGACGGCTGGGAGTACTACGCCGCCAAGGACCTGAACGTCAAGGCCGTGCCCTACCCGGGCAAGCGCCCCTTTCCCAACGCGCTCGACCCGAGCGACGCGAACATCGACTTCGACGGTGACTTTCTGCGCACCGGCGAGGAGCACACGCTGTGGAAGTACACCGGGCGCAAGTTCGACGCGGCCCGGCTGAACAACGGCATCGAGGACTCCCCGCTCGGCTACAGCGACGGCACGCAGACCAGTCGGCGCGAGCAAGCGCCCGCCGCTCCGCCGTTCACCCGTTTCGGAGGCCTCTACGACGACGCCAAGTGGACCGAGCCCACATATCCGGACTTCCTCTCCGCCGACAACGACTCCGTCTGGAGCGACGACGAACGCGACGGGGACCGCGACGGCCTGAGCAACGTCGCCGAGGATCACTTCTTGACCCAATCCACCTGGAACGGGAACCTCGCCCAGTGCGAGGATCCGACCGTCGAGAAGTGGGAGGACAACAAGGAGGGCGAGTACTACGGATCCTTCAGCGTCCGCCCCTTCGCCGAGCCGAAGATGCTCGATCCGGACACCGACGGCGACGGGCTGCTCGACGCCGAGGACGACCAGGACAACGACGACGTCCCGAACTACTCGGAGATGGACCTCCGCTGCGACCAGGACGCGACGATGGTCGACACCGACAACGACGACGTGCTCGACGCGCCCAACCCCGACTACGAGCCGAACGTGCACCCGTACAACCCCTGCGCCCCCCACGGCGGCTTCTGGGTGCCGGTGCCGAACATCCCGATGGCCCGCACCTGCCCGCGCTACAAGCCGCTCGGCGGCTAGACCCCGCCGGTCCGTCCCCCCGCGCACTCCGCCCCCGCGCGGCGTATGATCGCTCGGAAAGGAGGAGTGAGTGGGAGCACAAGGTGTCTTTGCCGTAGTAGCGTCGATCGGAGCACTGCTGCTCCTGGCCAACATGGCCCGGACCGAGCAGTCGAAGGAGCAGCTGATCCTGATTGGGGTGATCCTCGTCGGGGTGGTGCTTGCCCTGGGCTTCGGGTTCATGCGCAAGGGCTCGAGCGGCGGCAGCTGAGCGCTCGCGCCTGAGGGCCGGTCTCGGTCGAGACGGCCGCTCGGGCGCCACGTTCGTGCGCCCGCCCGCCCAGCGCCGGCCGGGCCGCGGGTAGGCTGTCGGGCTCCACATGACCCTTCGTTTCGTAACCGCTGGCGAGTCGCACGGGCCCGGGCTGACCGCCGTGGTCGAGGGTTTGCCCGCGGGCCTCGAACTCGTGCCTGAGGACCTCGACCGGGACCTCGCGCGGCGTCAGCTCGGGCACGGCCGGGGCGGACGCATGAAGATCGAGAGCGACCGGGCGATCGTCACCTCGGGGGTTCGCCACGGGCGTACGCTCGGCAGCCCCATCGCCCTGCGCGTTGAGAACGCGGACTACGCCAACTGGGAGGAGCGGATGAACCCGTGGCCCGTCGAGGCAGAGGTGGCCGAGGTGCACCTGCCGCGGCCTGGGCACGCCGACCTCGCGGGGGTCCAGAAGTACGGCTTCACCGACGTGCGCAACGTGCTCGAGCGCGCGAGCGCCCGCGAGACCGCGGCGCGCGTCGCCTGCGGCGCGCTGGCCAAGACGTTCCTGCGACGTCTCGGGGTCGAGGTCGAAAGCCACGTGTTGCGCATCGGCGCGATCGAGGCCCCGTCGCCGGACGGGCTGACCGCAGCCGACTTCGCCGAGGTGGACGCCTCGCCTGTGCGCTGCCTCGACGCCGAGGCGAGCGAGGCGATGGTGGCCGAGATCAACCGCGCCCGCAAGGCCAACGAGTCGCTCGGCGGGGTGTTCGAGGTGCGCGCCTTCGGCGTCATCCCCGGCCTCGGGTCCTACGCCTCATGGGAGGAGCGCCTCGACGCGCGGCTGGCCGGCGCGACGATGTCCATCCAATCGATGAAGGGCGTGGGGATCGGCGACGGCTTCGATCTCGCGACCCGCGACGGCTCGGGGGCGCACGATGAGATCTTCTGGACCTCCGAGCGCGGCTTCTTCCGCGAGACCAACCGCGCCGGCGGCCTCGAGGGCGGAATGACCACCGGGCAGGATCTAGTCGTCCGCGGGGCCATGAAGCCGCTTCCGACCCTGACCAAGCCGCTGCGCTCGGTCGACCTGGCCACCAAGGAGCCGGCCCAGGCGTTGCGCGAACGCACCGACTCGTGCACGGTCCCCGCCGGGGCGGTGGTGGCCGAGGCCATGGTCGCGCTGGTGATCGGCGCCGCCTACCGCGAGAAGCTCGGCGGCGACCACGTCGACGACTCAGTGGCCGCCCTGCGCGCCTACGAGGAGCGCATCGGGTGGGTGCGCTAGGCCCGAGCCCGGACGCGGACACCGTCGTGGCCGACGCGTCCGCGGGGCACCGGGCTGGCTCGAGCGCCTCGTCTTCCCGGCGCGCCCTGGTCTTTGTGGGCTTCATGGGCGCAGGCAAGTCGACGGCTGCGCGGATCGCGGCCAACGCGCTCGGCGCGGAAGCGCTCGACTCCGACGCGCTGCTCGCATCCCAGCTCGGCGAGTCGATCGAGTCGTTCTTCGAGCGCGAGGGGGAGGCCTCCTTCCGCGCCCGCGAGGAGGAGGTCGTGCTCGGGCTGCTCGCCCGCGCGGATGCGCGCGTGATCGCGCTCGGGGGCGGCGCGCTCGGCTCGGCGCGCGTGCGTGAGGCGCTGCGCGAGCACCTGGTGGTCTGGCTCGAGGTGGGCCCGGAGGAGGCCTGGCGCCGGGCCGCGGGCAGAGGCCGGCCCCTGGCGCGGGAGCGCGAGTCGTTCGAGCGACTGCACGCCGAACGCGCGGCGACTTACCTGGCAGCCGCCGACGCGATCGTCCCGGCCGAGCTCGAACGACGCTCGGTGGGGACAGTGCTCCCCGCGCTCGCGCGACTGCGCGCGGCGATCGACGCCGGGGACGCCGGGCTCCGGCTCGTGTGGGCGACCTCCGCCTCGGGCGAATACCCCGTCTACCTCGGGCTCGGCTCGCTGGCGGGTGGTGTGTTCGATCCGCCTGAGGTGCGTCGCTTCGTGGTGGCCGACGAGCGCGTTGTCACGCTGCACGACCTCCCGGGTGACTGGCAGCTGGCGATTCCGGGGGGCGAGGCCGAGAAGACCCTGGCCCGCGCCGAGTCGGTTCTCCGCGAGATGGCCAGGGCCGGTGTCGGGCGCGACGATCTCGTCGTGGCCTTCGGTGGCGGGGTAGTGGGCGACCTGGCCGGGTTCTGCGCCGCGGTCTACCAGCGCGGCGTGCGCTGCGTCCAGGTCCCGACGACGCTCGTGGCTCAGGTCGACTCGGCGTACGGCGGCAAGACCGGGGTCGACCTGCCCGAGGCCAAGAACTACGTCGGCGCCTACCACCAGCCCGCCTCGGTGCTCGTCGATCCCGGGGTACTCGCGACCCTGCCGGCCGAAGAGGTCGCCTCTGGCTACGCAGAGGTCGTCAAGACCGCGTTGATTGCCGGCGGAACGCTGTGGGAGGCGGTCCGCTCCGGTGCCGACCCGACGAGCGAGGAGGTCATCCTCGGCTGCCTGCGCACCAAGCTCGCGGCCGTGGCGGCCGACGAACGCGACGAGGGGCGCCGGCAGGTCTTGAACCTCGGCCACACGATCGGCCACGCGCTCGAGGCGGCGACGGGCTACGAGCGCCTGCGACACGGCGAGGCCGTCGCGATCGGGCTGCTGGGTGCGCTGCGCCTGTCCGGCCAGACCGAGCTGCGCGACGAGGTCGCCTCGCTCCTGCGGGCGCACGGCCTCTCCGAGCGGGTCGAGGGCGTCGATTCCGCCCAGGTCTTAGAGCTTGTCGCGCGCGACAAGAAGCGCCGCGGCGGGTCGGTGCCGTTCGTGCTCGTCGAGACCCCGGGCGAGGTCTCACACGGCCACGCGGTTCCCGAGGCGGAGCTGCGCGCCGCGGTCGAGGAGGTCGTGACGGGGTGAGGTACCGAGTGGCGATCCTCCACGGCGTCAACCTCGACACCCTCGGGCGCCGCGACCCCGCTCAGTACGGCAGCCTGACGCTCTCCGAGCTCGAGGCCCGCGTGCGCGGCTTCGCCCACGAGCTCGAGCTCGACCCAAGCTTCTTCCAGTCGAATCACGAGGGCGAGTTCTGCGAGGAGCTGCACGCCGCGCCCGGCTACTGCGACGCGGTCGTGCTCAACCCCGGGGCGTGGACGCACTACTCGTGGGCGATCCGGGACGCGCTCGAGGTCTCCGGGCTGCCGGCCGTCGAGGTGCACCTCTCGGCGGTGGACGAGCGAGAGGAGTGGCGGCGGGTCTCGGTCATCCGCGAGTTGGCCTTCGGCTCGGTGCAGGGCAAGGGCGTCGACGGCTACCGCGAGGCGCTCGTGCTCGTGCGCGACCAGCTGGCCGAGGCGACCGGGTGAGCGGCGGGGCGCCGGCTGCGCCCGAGACCCGCGCGGACCGGCTGGCCGCTCGCGTGGCCGAGCGCGAGCTCGACAGGCTGCTGGTGACGAACCTCGTCAACCTGCGCTATCTGACCGGGTTCACCGGCACGAACGGCCTCGCGCTCGTGGACGCGGAGGGCGGGCGGACCTTCGTGACCGACTTTCGCTACCTCGACCAAGCCGAGGCCCAGGTGCCGGGTGCGTTCGAGCGGGTGCGCGGCAAGCAGGACCTGCTCGGGGACGCGGCCGCGCGGTTCTCGGGTCGCGTCGGTTTCGACGACGAGCACCTGACGGTGAGCGCCCACCGGCGCCTGAGCGAGCTCGTCCCGGAGGGCGTCGAGCTCGTACCGGCAGGCGGGGTCGTCGAGGAGTTGCGCGCGGTCAAGGAGCCGGGAGAGGTGGAGCGCATCGCGCGCGCGGCGGCGATCGTCGACGAGGCGCTGAGCGCGCTCGCCGAGCGGGGGCTTGTGGGTCGGACCGAGCGCGAGGTGGCGGCCGCGCTCCAACGCGACATGGTCGAGCGCGGCGCGGAGGGCGTTTCCTTCCCGATCATCGTCGCCGGCGGAGCACACGGAGCCCTTCCGCACGCGAGTCCGCGCGAGGAGGTCATCCCCCCGAACGCGCTCGTGATCGTCGACCTCGGCTGCATCGTCGAGGGCTACTGCTCGGACTGCACGCGAACCTTCGCCACCGGCCCGCTCGACGGGCGGGCCGCCGAGGTCTACGCGCTCGTGCTCGCGGCGCAGGAGCGCGCGCTCGAGGCCGTCCGCGCCGGCGCCGGCGCGCGCGAGGTGGATGCGGTGGCCCGTGAGGCGATCGCCGACGGCGGGCACGGCGAGGAGTTCGGGCACGGACTGGGCCACGGCGTGGGGCTGGAGATCCACGAGCGCCCACGCCTGTCGCCGCTGGGGGAGGGGATCCTGGCCACGGGGAACGTGGTGACGGTGGAGCCCGGGGTTTACGTGAGCGGGGAGTTCGGGGTGCGGATCGAGGACCTGGTAGTGGTGAGGGAGGACGGGCCGGAGGTGCTCAGTGCGTTCCCGAAGGCGCTGGTGACGGTGCAATAGCCACGCCCGCGGTGCCATCGGGCACGCGCCGCAGGATCAGCAGCCCGGCGAACGCGCACGCCGCCAGCACGCATATCGCGACCCGGCTCGCCCCCAGCGTCGTAGTCACCGCGAGCGCGTCGGCCAGCAGGAAGATCGTCCCGCCCCACAGCACGAGTGGCCCGAACCCGTTCGAGACCTTGCCGACGAGGGCGTAGAGGCTGAAGTCCTCACCGCGGCGCTCGGGCGGCACGATGCGCATGAGCAGGACCCGGTCGCTGGCGGAGACGCTGCCGAGGGCGACGCCGACGAGCGGGCCGACGACCCAGAGCAGGGCGCTCGATCCCGAGGCGCCGGCCGCGATGAGCGCGACGGTGACCATGACCAGCGTCCCGAGCAGGACCCGCTTGGGGCCGATGCGAGCCGCGAGAAAGCCCGCCCCGAGCGCGCCGACGATCGCGAACCCGGTGGACAGGGCGAGCAGGAGATCGAGCTCGCGGCTCTCGAAGTCGCCCGTGCGCCGCGCGTAGACGGTCATGAAGCCGATCACCGTGGCGATCGCGTCGACGTAGAGGAAGCGGGCGAGGAGGAAGCGGCCGTGCGGAAGGCCCGCGGCGGAGCGCACGCTCGCTGCGAGCTGGTGCAGCGCGCGGGCGGGGAGGCCGAGGAGGCTCGAGTCGCCTGGCGTCGGCTCGGGCTTGCGCGAGCGCCGAAGATCGCGCACGAACAGCAGGCACGGCAGGGCGAACAGCAGGTAGAGCGCGGCGGTGGGCAGGAAGGCGCGCTGGTTGCTGCCGTCCGCCACGAGCTGACCCAGCAGCAACAGGGCGACGATCGTGCCCACGTAGCCCACTCCGACCCCGACGCCGGACACGCGGCTCTGGCGCTCTGGCGGCGCGATCGTGGCCAGCAGCGGGTGGTACTGGGCCTCGGCGGCGTTGAAGGCGAAGATGGATATGCCGGCCACCACCAGCGCGATCAGGACGCCATCGACCAGACCGAGCATCGCCGTGCCTGCGATCGCGGTCAGCGTGAAGACGGCGAGCAGCGGCTTATGGCGGCCGATCCGGTCCGAGAGCACGCCGAGCGACGGAAGCGCGACGATCAGCACGAGCGCCACGCTCGCCGACATCAGCCCGAGCACGAAGTCGGGCTGGCCCTGCTCGATGACGATCCACTCGTTGAAGTAGCGCGTGAGGACGACGTAGGAGAAGACCGTCGTCGCGAAGTCGAACAGGACCCAGCTCAGGACGGGGAGCCCGGTGAGACGCCCGTCGACCGGTGCTTCGGCCTCTGGCTCGGCGGTCTCGATCGGGTTCTCGCGGACGGCCATCGGGGACACCTACACCGCGGCGGCGGGAAGGGCGCGCGCTGACGGGCGGCGAGCGCCCGGACGCCAAGGTAGCGGAACTATTCAATCGCCTCGCTCCCTCTGAGCTCTAAGGGCGCGGGCATCGACCCGCGAGCCATCGGTCTGCCCACTTCCTGACCTGGTCATCCGGGTCGTCCGCGGCAGCCGCACGAAGCATGGCCTCGGCGTCGGGATCGCCCGATGCGTCGATCGCCGCCAGGATCAGGAGACGCGAGGGTCCGATCGTCGCCTCGGCATAGGCCTTGCGCAGGCACGGCCGATGTCGTGGATCGGCGAGTCGACCGAGCGTTGATGCGGCGCTGCGACGCGTGAACTCGTCGAGGGTCTTGTCGTTCAACACCTCACAGGCGAGGTCTCCGGCTCGAGGATCGTCGATTTCCGCGAGATCGTCGAGGCGGTGCAGTTGACCCGCGCGGACGTCCGCGACGTAGCCGTCCGCGAGCTCGGCCTTAGGACGCCGATCCGGCTGGCCGATCTCTTCACGCAACAGGTCGACGAAGGAGTCGTACGCGGACGCACCTTCCTTATGGAATGCCCAAAGCTCCCATTCGTTCCTGGTGGAATCAGGCACTAGTACATCGCGAAAGGGTGCAAAGGGATGCTGGGCAATGAGTAACCCGTCCAGCAGCGGCTTGAAGTAAGCAACCTCGACGGGACGCCCTTCGGCCGGCGCCCGACGGCGGGCCGGGTCGTTGAGCTCTGGCGGCGTCGTCCAGAGCTCGGCCAGAAACGGATCCGCATCGACGACCGGACGGACCTGACCGACCGGCAGAAAGCCGTGCTCCGGATTGTTAACGGTCTCTGCTCCTAAGGACGAGGCGCGGGCGCCGTTGGACAGGAGGAGGAACGCCCGGTAGGACGGCGGAAACCGTAACCCGAGGCGCTGCTCGGCACTGGCGACCTCCCATTCCGCAGCGGGGTCCCGCAGGACGCTCCCCCGTGTTGCCGTGTCCTCGACCAAAGGGACGAAACGGCTTACGTCCCGCCGCACGCGCGCGTCCCACTGGTTGACGATCGCGCGCACGTGCCTATTGCTTGAGGAGGTACCGGCTACTTCTGGCCCAGTGGCCGCACCAGCACCTCGTTGATCCCCACCCGCTCGGGCTGGGAGACCGCGTAGAGGATCGCCTCGGCGATGTCCTCGGGCTGGAGCACGTCGCCGATCTTGTCCATCATCGACGAGATCCCCTTCTGCACTTCGTCGGTGTTGTGGCTCTGGAGCTCGGTCTCGACGAAGCCGGGCTCGATCGCTGTCACCCGCACGCGCGAGTTCAGCGCCTCCTGGCGCAGCGCCTCGGAGAAGGCGGTGACGCCGAACTTGGTCAGGTTGTAGACGGCGGTGTTCGCCCCGGCTACGCGCCCGGCCACGGACGAGACGTTGACGATGTGCCCGCCGCCCGCCTCGCGCATGATCGGCAGCACGGCGTGGGTGCAGTAGAGGACGCCGTAGACGTTGGCGTCGATCATCTGCCGCCACTGGTCGGTGTCGGCGCCCTCGACCGGCCCGAGCAGCATCACGCCGGCGTTGTTGACGAGGATGTCGAGGCCGCCGAGCTGCTCCTTGGTGTCGGTGGCGAACTTGCGCGCCGCCTGCTCGTCGCTCACGTCGACCGACAGCGCCACGGCACGTCCGCCGTCGCCCTCGATCTCGGAGACGAGCTCGTCGAGGCGATCGGTGCGGCGTGCCCCCACGGCGACGGCGGCGCCGGCCTTGGCGAGTGCGCGAGCGGTGGCCGCGCCGATCCCGGATGAGGCGCCGGTGATGGCCACGACGCGGCCTTCGAGCGATCCGTTGTTCATCTGTCTCCCTTGTCTCAGCGTTGTCGTCGCCGTCGTCTCTACCCACTCGCCCGCCTGCTCGACTCTCCGGTGTCGCTCGGGCGGGGGGAGATGCCGTGGCCTGGGACTTATGCGAACATGTGTTCGGCATGGTCGTCTGCGTCCTCGTCCCTCGCTTCTCGCTGCTGGCGGCGGTGGAGGGTGGCGGTCAGAGCTCGGTCGCGACACTGCTGGCCGCGCCCGTCGCGCTCGGGCCTCAGCCGGGCGGCGTGCAGGTGGTGGGGGAGGTCACTCCGGCGGCGGAGACCTTCGGCGTCGCGGCCGGGATGCGGATGGGGGAGGCGCTCGCGCGCTGTCCCGAACTGCGGCTCGTTCCTCCCGACCCCGACACGGTCCGGACGCGCTGGAGCGGCGTGCTCGACCGTCTCGAGCGAATCGGCGCCGCGCCCGAGTCCGATCGCGCGGGCGAGGCCCACTTCGAAGCCGACGGCCTGCACGGCATCCACGGCGGCCATCTCGAGGGGGTGCTCACCGCGGCCCGCCGCGCGCTCGGGCGACGCGTCCGCCTCGGCGCCGGCCCGAGCCGCTTCGCCGCCTACGCGGCGGCGTTGCGAGCGCGCCCCCGGGGCGGGCCGCAGATCGTCCCGGCGGGGGCGGTACGGGCATATCTCGCACCGCTCGAGGTCGGGACGCTGCGCACCCGCCCTGAGCTCGCCGAGCTGCCGGATCTGCTCGAGCGGCTGGGGGTGCGCACGCTCGGAGAGCTCGCCGCCCTGCCCTCGGCCGCGGTGGCCGAGCGCTTCGGGCCTGCGGGGATGCTCGCGCTCGACCTCGCCCACGGCCGCGACACCCCGCTCGCCCCGCGGCGCCCGCCCGAGCCGGTGACCGAGCGGCTCGACCTGCCCGAGGCGGCCTCGGGCCAGCAGCTCGAGCGGGCGCTCGAGCTGCTGGTGGCGCGCGTGCTCGCTCGCTCCGAGCGGCGCGGCCGCACGCTGCGCGCTCTGGCGCTCTCGGCGCGCTTCGTCGAGGGCGGGACCTGGCGGGCGCAGGCGACCCTGCGCCAGGCCAGCGCCGATCCCGAGCGCCTGGCGCTCGTACTCGCCCCGCGGCTGGCCGAGCTGCCGGCCCCGGCCGAGTCGCTCGGCGTCGAGGTCGAGGCCTTCGGGCCGCCGGCGCACGACCAGGAGCGGCTCGTCCACGACGAGGGCTCGGCCGCGGCGTCGCGGCGGGAGCGGCTCGGCGAGGCGGTGCGCCACGTGCGCACGGTCGCGGGGGAGGGGGCTGCGCTGCGCGCCCTCGAGGTCGACCCGGGATCGCGCGTGCCCGAGCGACGAACCGTGCTGGCCCCGTTCCCGGCCGAGGACCGGCCCTCGAAGGGCAGGCGGTCGCGGGGAGGAGGAAGGTGACACCCGGCCTGCGC
>Ga0136617_10004049_pt1 | contig 13103 bp, 16 predicted proteins | sample AntDrymUQ3222106_2_FD_129672 | JGI IMG/M metagenome (GOLD analysis project Ga0136617, IMG submission 129672) | Polar desert sand microbial communities from Dry Valleys, Antarctica - metaG UQ322 (21.06) | ecosystem: Environmental > Terrestrial > Soil > Desert | place: Antarctica: Dry Valley...
ACCCGTCACGCGGCCGAGGCTACCTCCCCGCCACCGGACCCGACCACGCGCAGCTCGCAGTTTGCGGCCAACGGCATCGCACCGGCGCTATTAGCCGTTTCAGGCGTATCTTGGCTGTACCCCCACCACGGATACAAGATTCCCTGCAAAACCACGTAATCCTGCTCACAACACCGCAGCGGCCAACGCCGACCTGAACAGTTACCTCCGCTGTTGACATAACGCACGTTATCGAGCGTTGATCCTTATATGAACGCAAGCGTTCGTTTTGACGAAGGGAGCTGCGTTCGCCGACTACCGGCCGGCTCGCTTTCGACTCCGCTGAAGTCGCCGTGCCGCGGCCGCCCAGCGGGCAAGCCGTCCCGATGAACGTACTGGACGCTGCCCTGACTGAAGCTCGACGAGCAGCTGCGCGCGCTGCGCGTTGAGCCGCCCTTCGTGCTGCAGACGGGCGAGCAGTGCCGTGGCCTCGGTCCTGGATGCCGTGGGATCGTCGTCGAAATCAGAGATCTGAACCAGTGAGATGGCCAGGTCGATTGCGGCGCCGGCGCTGTCGGGCTGAAGGTCAAGCAGCTGGCGCGCGATACGAAGATCAGCCTGGAAGAATGCACCCGCGGCCTCGGAGTCCCCGGCATCCACGGCGCAGCTCGCCAGCCTCGTGTAGCTGATCGAGAGGTCGCGCATCGCGTTCTCGGCGGTCGATCGCGCTCTGCCGCGCCCAGTTGCGCAGCGACAGCGGCGAGACGCCCAACGACGCAGCGACGACCGGGATCGAGCGGCCCTAACCGACCAGCTCGACCGCCTCACGCCGGAACTGCTCGGGGTATGCGGGCCTCGCCTTCGGCATCGCAGACCATCCTTTCAACGGCTTTCGCCGCAAGCGCGGACAACTCTGCAAATACGGGGAATTCCATCGCGGCCTACGACAACACGCTACGTCAGCGCCTACAAGGCGGCGCGCCGGCGCTGAGAGTGGTCGGAGAGGTCAACTTCGGCCCCACCCCGCGGGAGTGGGCGGAGTGGACGGCCTACGAGTCGATCCTCAACTGCGCCTTCGCCGACCAGCCCGCATGGATCGTGTGCCCCTACGACGCCCGCGTGCTTCCCGAGCAGATCGTCCAGGGCGCGTTGAAGACCCATCCTCACCGCTTCGCAGACACGCACGGCGAAAGCGCGGACTACGACGCTCCAGAGCACCTCGTGCGCGCGCTCACACCGCAGCCGGCGCCCGTGACCGGCTTGCGCGAGCTGATGCTCGACGACGACCCGCGCCGCTTTCGCGAGCAGCTCCTTCACGAGACGGCGTCCGCGGGAGCACCGCCGGCGAGCGCCGACGGCCTCATCCTGGCCGCCGGCGAAGTGCTCGCAAACGCACACCGCCATGGCGACGGTTCGTCGCAGCTTCGCGCCGGGCTCGTCGACAGGCACTTCGTCTGCGAGATCTCCGATCACGGGTGCGGCCACGACGACCCGCTCGCCGGCTATCTCCCGCCAAACCCCGACAAATCCAGCGGCGCAGGGCTGTGGGTCGCGCGCCAGCTCACCACCCGCCTGGAGCTACTTTCGTCCGCTGACGGACTCACGGTCCGACTCTGGTTGTGAAGCTCCGGCGCGGGCTCACAACTCGCTGCCGTTGCTCTGAGTTGGGAGACGTAGGTTCGACTCGCCTTGAGATCAGAGCCTCATCTGCGTCTAACCCGCCTCTAATCGACACCTGCCACCTTCGCGTCGGAATGAAGGTTCTGATCGTGGAGGACGAGCTCAAGATGGCGAGCCTGCTGCTGCGCGGCTTCCGCAAGAACGGCGACGCGCCCGATGTGACGCGTCGAGGGGAGGACGCCGTCTGGATGGCCGCGGCGGCCGACTACGACGCGATCGTGCTCGACGTGATGTTGCCGGGAATGGACGGGTTCGCGACCCTGGCCGCGCTGCGTGAGAAAGGGAACTGGACACCGGTCTTGATGCTGACGGCGCGCGATGCGGTCGAGGACCGCATCGCGGGGCTCGACGTCGGCGCCGACGACTACCTGACGAAGCCGTTCTCGTTCGCCGAGCTGCGCGCCCGCCTGCGTGCCATCGCCCGACGAGGCACGGTGCAGCGGCCCACGATCCTCGAGGTCGGCGAGCTGCGCCTCGATCCGGCTACGAAGCAGGTCTGGCGAGGGACCGCCGAGATCGAGCTGACTGCGAAGGAGTTCGCGCTGCTGGAGGCTTTCATGCGTCGACCCGGTGAGGTGCTCTCGCGCGACCATCTGCTGGAGCAGGCCTGGGAGATGGGCTACGACAACCGCTCGAACGTGATCGCCGTGTACGTCAACTACCTGCGCGACAAGATCGACCGCCCGTTCGGCGCGAACTCGCTCACCACGGTTCGCGGCGCGGGCTACCGGCTGCGGAAGGACGAGAGCTGAGCCGCCTGCCGATTCGAATCCGGCTCACGCTCGCCTTCGCGCTCGCAATGGCGCTCGTGCTCGCTGCGACCGGCCTCTTCCTCTACTCCCGGCTCGGGTCGGATCTCGACCGCACGATCGAACAGGGCCTGCGAGCGCGCGCGGCCGACGTGGCCGCCCTGGTCGAGCAGGCCGATGAGGGCCTGCGCGAGGCCCGGAATCTGCGCGGGCCCGACGATGGGTTGGCACAGGTTGTCCGGCCGGGAGGCGCCGTCTTCGACTCGACCGTCGGACTCGAGAACGAACCGCTGCTCACGGCCGGTCAGCTCGAGCGAACCAGCCGCGGGGCGACCTTCTTCGTTCATACAGTCGAAGGGGAGAAGGTGCGTCTGTTGGCGGAACCGGTCACCGCGCAAGACCAGAGGCTCGTGGTAATCGTCGGCGCCTCCCGCGAGCCGCGCGCCGAGGCGCTCGAAGACCTGCGGACGCAGCTCATCATCGGTGGGCCGATTGCGCTGCTGCTCGCCTCGATCGCCGGCTACGTGCTTGCGTCCGCTGCCTTACGTCCCGTCGAGCGGATGGGCGAGCGCGCTGCGACCATCTCCGCCGCGAGTTCCAGCCGCCGTCTCCCTGTACCGCGAGCCGAGGACGAGATCTCGCGCCTCGGCGGAAGGCTCAACGACATGCTGGCGCGGCTCGATGGCGCGCTCGAGCGCGAACGTGCGCTCGTCGCCAACGCAAGCCACGAGCTCCGGACCCCCCTCGCCCTCCTGAAGACCGAGATCGAGCTTGCCCTCGACGAGCCCGACTCGGCACCCTCGCTCGCGGCCGCGCTGCGGTCGGCAGGCGAGGAAACCGATCGGCTCTCGCAACTCGCCGACGACCTGCTCCTCCTCGCGCTTGCCGACGCCGGGGAGCTGCCGCTCCGCCGCACATCCGTCTCGATCGCAGAGGTGCTCGACTCGATCGCGACCCGCTTTCGCCGCCGAGCAGCCGACGCCGGCCGCCGTATCGAAGTCGCAGCCCCGGCCGACCTGGTCGCGCTCGCCGACCGGAGGCGACTCGAGCAAGCGCTCGCCAACCTCGTCGAGAACGCGCTCCGCCACGGCTCCGGCACCGTGCGACTCAAAGCAGTCGACGTCTCGGATGCAGTCGTTCTGCACGTCACCGACGAAGGCCGGGGATTTCCGACACAGTTCCTCGAGCACGCCTTCGAGCGATTCGGCCGCGCTGACGGATCACGAGCCGGAGCCGGACTCGGCCTAGCCATCGTGGCCGCAATCGCACACGCTCACGGCAGTGCCGCCATAGCATCCAATCAACCGGACGGAGGCGCGGACGTGGCACTGACCGTCCCGGTAACGGCAAAGATAGAGCCAACGGCCACGTCGGGACAGTAGGCTGAAGCCGCGAGCCCTGCCGCCGTCCGGGGCTTCGCCAGCGTGGCTTGTTGCCGCGCGTTTCTCCCTCCTCGCTCGGCCACCGGAGCGTCGGAGCCGACTTTCGGCGGTTCGTCGCGAGTAGGGGTCAGGCGACACCAGGCTCGACAAAGCCTCGTCGCACCTGCCGGACCCTCCGGCAGCGTCGCCGCTTCAGTGCCCGGCAAGGACCTGCTCTCGGTACCCCGCGACCTCACGTGTGCGGGCGCGGTGCTGTTGCGGGCTGAGCCCGGTGACGCGCTTGAAGGCGGTGCTCAGGGCGAAGGGGCTGCCGTAGCCGACCTGCTCGGCCACCGCGCCGATCGGGGCGTCGGACTCGCACAGCAGGTCAGCGGCGAGGTCCAGCCGCCAACCGGTGAGAAACGCCATCGGCGGCTGCCCCACGAGCTCGTTGAACCGGCGCGCGAGCGCGGCGCGCGAGACGTTGGTGGCCTGCGCGAGCGAGGCGACGGTCCAGGGATGCGCGGGGTTGTTCTGCAGCATGCGCAGCGCGCGGCCGACGATCGGGTCGCCGTACGCGCGATACCACGCCGGCGCCTCCGCGTCGGGTCGCGAGAACCAGCTGCGCAGCGTCGTGATGAGCAGCAGGTCCAGCAGCCGGTCGAGCACCGCCTCCTGGCCGGGATCGTCCTTGACGATCTCGGTGGCGAGCAGTCCCGTGAGCACGCTGTCGGCCTGGTCGGCCCCGAGCACGAGCAGCGGCGGCAGCGCGTCGAGCAGCCTGCGGCTGATCTCGCCGGCGAACTCGTAGGTGCCGGTGAGCATCATGGTCTCGCCGTCCGGGTCGGTGCCCCAGGTGCGCACGCCGAGATCCATCGCCTGGCTCAGCGACTCGCCGTCGAGCGTCTCGCAGCGCTGCCCGGGCTGGATGACGACCTGCGGCGTCGTGCGCGGGTCGTCGGCGATGGTGTAGGGCTCGGGCCCGCGCACGATCGCGATGTCTGCGGGGCCCACACGCGCGATCTCGCCTGTGTGCGCGAGGACGTGCGCCTCGCCGCGGACGACGGCGACCAGCGTCAGCGGCGCCTTGTCCTGGATGCGCAGCGACCACGGCGGGTCCAGGACGGAGCGCATCAAAAACGCGTTGCGCGCACGCGGTCCGTCGAGCAGGTCAGCCAGCGGGTCCACGCCGACAGTGTAGACGCTCGAACATGAAGACGAGCATCTGAACTATGGTAAGTCTCACTCTTTGGGCGTTCAATGGCTCCATCAGCCATTGCCACCGAATGGAGCCCACGATGATCACCCCCGGTCAGACGCTCGAGAACCCCGTCAGGGAGCCGATCCTCGTACTGGGCGGCACGGGAAAGACCGGCCGGCGGGTCGTGGAACGCCTGCGGGCATGCGGGGTGCCGGTGCGTGTCGGCTCGCGCTCGGCCGACCCGCCGTTTGACTGGGACGACCGCTCGACATGGGCGACAGCGCTGAACGGGACATCGGCGGCGTACGTGTCCTTCTTCCCCGATCTCGCCGTTCCAGGTGCCCCGGAGGCGGTTGCGGCCCTCTCCGCGCAGGCCGTCGACAGCGGCACGCGGCGCCTCGTTCTCCTGTCCGGCCGGGGCGAGGAGGAGGCCCAGCGCGCCGAGCGGGTCCTGCAGGAGTCGCAGATCGCCGAATGGACGGTCGTGCGATGCAGCTGGTTCTTCCAGAACTTCAGCGAGAGCTTCTGGGTCGAGTCAATGCTCGCGGGCGACGTGGCGCTGCCGACCGAGGGGGTGGGAGAGCCGTTCGTCGACGCCGAGGACATCGCCGACGTGGCGGTCGCGGCGCTCACGCAGGACGGGCACGCCGGCCAGGTCTACGAGCTGACCGGCCCCCGATTGCTGACCTTCGCCCAGGCCATCGACGAGATCGGTCAGGCATGCGGCCGGCGGCTGCGCTATGCGCCGATCTCGATGGAGGACTTCGCGTCGGCGTTGGCCGAGCAGCACGTGCCGGATGACGTCATCGGCCTGCTGCGATACCTGTTCGGCGAGGTTCTCGACGGTCGCAACGCCAGCCTGGCCGACGGCGTGCAACGCGCGCTCGGCCGTGAGCCGCGGGATTTCGGCGACTACGCGCGCCGGACCGCGGCGACGGGGATCTGGACGCCGGGAACTGAGGGACAGCCCGACACACAGGAGGATCGATCATGAGAAGAGTCGCTCGCCTAACCGTCCGCCAGCCGGCGCAACAGCTCGACGCAGCGGCGCAGCGTTGCCCGGTCGGCTGCGTCGAGATCCTCGGCGATGACGCGGGCGAGCCATCCCTCGCGGTCTCGCCGGTCCGCCTGGAGCGTGGCGAGCCCGTGTGAGGTGAGCTCCACGAGCGCGCGACGGCCATCGTGTGGATCGGGCCGGCGCGTGACCATCCCGGCTGACTCGAGGTCGGCCACCGTCTGCGCCATCGACTGCGGTCGCACCCGCTCGGCGGCGGCGAGGTCGCTGACGCCCATTGCCCCGTGACGGTCCAGCCGGCCGAGGACGGTCCCCTGCGCGAGCGGGAAGCGGTGCTGGGCGCGCAGCCGCCGCACGAGCTGGCCGAGCACGACTCGCAGCTCGCTGGCCAGCAGAGCGGGATCGTCGTCGTCTGACATCGCGACCTGGCTGCAGGGCATCTGGCTGCCCCAGCACGGCTACGACTTCACCGACACGCCGCTGTGGGCGGGCATCTCGATGCTGCCCCTGACGGTCGGCCTGCTCCTGGCGGGCCCGACCTCGGGGTGGCTGTCGGATCGCTTCGGCGCCCGGGGCTTCGCCACCGGCGGCATGCTCACCTCGGCGACGAGCTTCGGTCTGCTCATGCTGCTCCCCACGGACTTCCCGTATCCCGCGTTCGCCGCGATCCTGCTGCTCAACGGCGTCGGGATGGGCCTGTTCGCCTCACCGAACCGGGCCGCCGTCATGAACAGCCTGCCGGTGGGCGATCGCGGTGCCGGCGGCGGCATGAACCAGACCTTCCAGAACTCCGCCCAGGTGCTCTCGCTGGGCGTGTTCTTCACGCTCATGATCGTCGGGCTTGCGGCCAGCCTGCCGCAAGCGATGAGCACCGGCCTGGAGGCGCACGGCCTCTCGGCGGCGACCGCCGACCGGGTCGCCGGCCTGCCGCCCGTGTCGATCCTGTTCGCGGCGTTTCTGGGCTACAACCCGATCGAGCATCTTGTCGGGACGCACGCGCTCGGCGCGCTCGCGGCGTCCGATCGGGCGACGCTGACGGGCAGCTCGTTCTTCCCGCAGCTCATCTCCGGTCCGTTTCAGACCGGCCTGCACACGGCCTTCGCGTTTGCGATCGCAGCCTGTCTCATCGCAGCCGCCGCTTCGTGGATGCGCGGCGGCCACGTCCAGGAGGATGTCCATGCACATTGAGTGGTACGGCCAGTCCGGTGGTTGCATTCACTCACTCGCATCGGTCGTCGAGCAGGCTCCTCGCCCGTTGCAGCGCGTCCCTGGCTTCGTCGGCGAGGCGGCGCGTCACCACTGCCGCGGGCGCATCGGTGGCGAGCTCGTGTGTCTGCCCGGCCCAGAGGTTCACGAGGTCGGGATTCGCACTCTGCCGCGCCGCCTGACGCAGCGGTGCCGTCACGTAGTGGATCGCCGGGTACGCGGCGGGAGCGGCGTCGCCGTGGTCGCGCATGAAGCGGTTGACGATGCCGCGCGCCGGCTTGCCGCTGAACGCGCGGGTGATCGCCGTGGGCGCCGCGGTCGCGAGCGCGGCACGGTGCACCGCAGCGGTCCCCGCCTCGGGGCACCGCAGGAACGCGGTGCCGATCTGAGCCGCTCGGGCGCCGGCGGTCAGCGCCGCGGCGACACCGCGCCCGGATGCGAGGCCGCCGGCCGCGACGAGCGGGACGCGAGCGTGCGCCGCTACGAGCTGAAGCAGCGACAACAGTCCGTAGGGCGCCTCGTCGCCGTCGGAGAACGAGCCACGGTGGCCGCCGGCCTCGTAACCCTGGACGACGAGCGCGTCGGCGCCGGCATCCTCGGCCTGTCTGGCCTCCTCCGGGCTCGTGATCGTCACCCACACCGACGCGCCGGTGGCGCGCAGCGCCGCGACGACCTCTGCGGGCGGGCAGCCGAAGACGAACGACACGACGGGCACCTCCAACTCGGTCAGCGCCGAAAGCTTCGCGTCCCAGTCGTCGTCGTCGAAGCGCGGCTCGCCGAGTGGCACCCCGGCGCGGCTCGCCTCGCTCTGGAGGCGCTCGACGTAGCGCGCGACGCCCTCCGGCTCGGACGCTGTCGCCGGCGGCGTGAAGACGTTGACCCCGAACAACCGGTCGCTCGCGACGCGGAAGCTGTGCACCAGCTCGCGCAGGTCGGCAGCCGTGCGGTAGCCCGAAGCCAGAAAGCCCAAGCCTCCCGCCTCGGAAACCGCTACCGCGAGTCTGACCGTCGCTGGTCCGCCGGCAAGCGGAGCCAGGACGATGGGGAGCTCGAGCGTGTCGAGGATCGTGCGCGTCAGTCTATCCTCCGCATCTCGCATGTAAGGATCGCGCAGGGCGGGCGGGCGAGCGGGCGGGCGGCGGCGACAGCCGGGCTGCACGCCACCGCCCGCCAGCGCGGTCAGCCCGGGACGAGCCCGCAGCTGACGTTGACGATCGTCCCGGTCACGTCCCCGGCGCGGTCGCAAGCCAGGAACGCAGCGGTATCCGCCACGTGGGCCAGTGCGGGCGCGCGGCGCAGCGTCGTCATCTGCGCCACCGAGTCGACGATCACCGCGGGATCCATGTCCTGGCCCGAGACCTCGGCGATCCGCTCGCGGGTGAGCGTCTCTGCGACGGCGGCCGTGTGGATGCCGACGACGCGGACGCCCCGAGGCCCGATCTCGGCCGCCAGCGTGCGCATGAAGACCTCGACCGCCGCGTCGGCGGGACCGGTGTTGCCCATCCCGGGCGACGGCGCGCGCGCCGTGCCGCTCGTGACCGCGAGGATGACCCCAGAGCCCTGCTCGACCATGTCGCCGCGCGCGACCACGTCGGCGACGGCGCGTCGACGGCCGCCTCGTCGAGGACGTCGAGCACCGTCGCCTCGGCGGATCCGCCCGCAGCGGCGATGTCGGCCGCGAGCGCCTCGAGCGGTTCGCGCGTACGACCCGCGAGGAAGACCCGCGCCCCCTCCCGTGCGAACGTCCTGGCGACGCCCGCGCCGAGTCCGCCCGCTCCGTAGATCACGGCGTTCTTGCCTTCGAGCAGCATGTCCGACCTCCTGGTTTGAGCGACTGGACCGCCTTAAGACGACCGACTGCCCGACAAGGAATCGCCGGCCGCGGACAGAGCGTGAGCGGCAGGCCGAATGCCGGGAAGCGATGCGGCTCGGAGGCCGTGACATCGACGATCCTGCCACCCTCGACCTGCAGCACGTCGAGCACGGCCGCGCCGACCGCTTCGAAGCCGACTACCTCATGCAGTCATGACCCGGCCGGGCCCTCGCGCCGACCTACGGCCAAGGACCTCGCGCCTATGGACGCCCAACCCGCCGGCTATCCGTGGCTGCCACACATGATCGACAAGGCCCGCGCAGCCCAGGCCGGCACGCTCGGCACCTACTACCGCTACCCGTGCCGATCGACGCCACATGCCTCCGCTGAGCTGTACCGGATCTCCGGGCGACGCAGCGGCAGGTCAGTGACGGCCACGCGCGCCTTGGAGCGCATAGCCGCTCAGCCCGGCGTCGAGTCGCGCGAGCGCCCGGTCGGCTTGGGCGAGGAGGGCCGGTGAAGCTGCCGACCGCAGAGCGCAACCGACCAGTCAGGGAGCTCGGCGACCACGATCCGTAGGCCGACATCAGCCTCGGCGAGCTTCATCAGCGGGCTGTTGCGCTCAAGCCACGTGCCGTCGTCGAGGTCCGATCGGAGGGCCTCCATTGCGTTGTCGACGTCGGCTGACGATATGCGGTGAAAGACGGAGATGTTGTCGCGCACGTCGGCTTGGAGGTACGCGTGCGGCCTTCGCCAATAAGCCATGTAGAACCCGTCGCTGCAATCGTGTGGTACGCCGAGAGCGCTCAACCGCGCGTCGCCGCCGAGCAGCTCGCGGACGTCGTGCCACCAGCGTCCGCGGGTCCGATAGGGCTTGGGAATGAGGTCGACGAACTGCGGAAGGTAGTCGCGCGTCAGCCAGAAGCTCTCGACGGCCTCCGGTTCGAAGTTCACCAGCACGACGCGATGACGCGCGACTCGGCACATCTCGCGAAGCCCGGCGGCGCGGTCAGCCCAGTGGTGGTCGCTCAGCACCGCCATCGCCGCATCGACGCTGTCGTCATCGAGCGGGAGGCTCTCGGCTGAAGCCTCGGTCGCGCGGATCGTTCCCGGTGGTCGCTGAGAGATCATGACCGGCAATGGATCGACGGCGATGACCTCCAGGTCAGCCGGCTCGTAGGCGCCGGTCCCTGCCCCTACGTTGACGACACTGCGAGCGTCGCCGAGCGCGGTGCGGATCTGCGCGGCGATACGAGGATCGGCCTGACGCGTAGCCGAGTACGACGTGCCGATGGTGTCGTACAGGGGAACCGACCCGCTCATGCCCGCGATGATGGCACGCCTTACCGCGCGGCTCGTGACCCCGAGCGAATGCCCAGCGCCCGCGGTGATCGCCATCAAGGGCCGGATGCCTGCTACAGCACCCGGCCCTCGAACGGCGGCGGAGCGGCGAGGTCCTACCGTGACGGACGGAGGAACTCTGGCGGTGCGTACCTGGTGAACGCCGGCGCAATGGGCGCGTCCTGGAAGGTGCCGAAGTCCAGGACGAGCTGGTGGCTGTCACCGAGCTCGCGTGCCGCCTCGCTCAGGCGGCCTGGGGTCGTATCCGGCCAGCGGCCGGTGTCGATCCGCTCGAACAGCGTACGTAGAGCGACGATCTCCTCGGCGGCGCTGAACGAGCAGTGCATCCCCCGGTCGACGTACAGCTGGCGCAGCCGGCTCGGGTCGCCGGAGCGGTGGACCTGGTCGGCGTACCACTTCTCCTGGTCCGGGACCGCCCCGCCGTCGCCCGTGGTGTGCAGCGCGACGACCGGCACCGGGGTGCGGCCGCGCGGGACGCCGAAGCGGTACATGTAGGCGACCGCGTCCCGGTCCGCGGCGATCCGCGGCGCGTCCGCCAGTCGATCCAGGTCACCTCGCAGGTCGAGCCCGGCTGCCCGGTAGGCCCGCCGGACCAGGGCCGATTGACTGGACCGGGCGAGCTGCCGGCTGTAATCGATCCCCACGTTCGAGGACGGGTTGCCGCCCGCCTTGCGCTCCAGATCCACCCGTGCGCTCGGACCGAGTCCGACGATGTACGCGTTCTTGAGCCAGGCGGCCTGCTGGCGGATCCACTCGGTCGTGTCCGTGGGTCGCGGCTGGTGCGCGGAGTACCAGCCCGTGACGTTGTTGAACGCGGCGGCCAGGGCCAGCCGGGCCCGCCCCTGCGGGGTGGTGAGCGCCTGGTCGAGCGCGTCCGCGAGAGCCTGGGTGCTGCGTGCGGGATCGGTGATGCGCACCAGCTCGACGTCCTGCTTCGGAGCGAGCAGCGTCTTGACCGCGAAGTTCATGTCAAGCACCGCGTTGAAGGTCCCCTGCGGGTCGTAGCCCCCGCACACCGTCGCCACCCCGGCGAACCGATGCGGGTTGCGTTCCGCGAGCAGGACTGCGATCGCCGCGCCCATCGACTGTCCGGTCGCCACGGTCTGACGCGGCCGCCCGACGTGGGCATCGAACCAGTCGAGCAACGCCAGCTGGTCGTGCAGTCCGTTCTCGACCTGGTAGCCGCCGCCCCCGCCCTGGAACTGCGACGCCGCAAAGGCGTAGCCGTGCTCCAGCAGCCAGGCCTCGGTCTCCGAGCGGTCCGGTGGACGGTTCGTCAGCGCGATCCCGAACGACGGGAAGCCCGGGGGCATGTAGCCGTGGCTGTACAGCACGAGCGTGCCGTTCCACCGTTCCGGCACCTCGACCCGGAACTCCGCCCCGTCGATCGTGCCTGAATATGAGTGCCGCCCCTCTGCGGCTGCGGCCGTCGGGGCCGCGGCTACGGCGGCCTCCCCACCGGCGAGCAGACCGACGAGGACGACGCCTCGCGACCGTAGATGCATTGTCCTGCCTCCAGTCCTTCGAGAAACGGGTCGCGGTTAGGACCCGGCCGTCGGCAAGAACTCATCGGTCGGGGGCGCGACTCCGCGACCCGGGCCCGCGCGGCTGAGGTGTCAGACGTCCTGCGCGCGAATGTCGTTCGCCACGCGAGCCAGCTTGACCGCGTACTGCGGGTCTGCCGCCCACGTGCCCGCGAGCCCTTCGAGCCTCGGTGCGACGCCGCGGAGTCGCTGTGGCAGGGGACGGAACGCCAATGCCTCCGCGATCAGCTGGGCCTGAGCCTCATTCTCAGTGCCGCTGGGCAGCGAGTACGCCAGCAGACGGCCGGTGTGGGCGCGAACCGCCGTCTTCCAGCTGGGAAACGACAGCCCGGCTCCCGGTGCGCCGGTGACCCCGATGCCTGCAGGATTTCGACGCGGTCGCTGTGACCAGAACGAGGTGAGCGCGCCCGTCTCCAGGACCATCTGCGCGACGACGAGCAGGGGGTCGAGGCCGACCGCTGGAGCGGTCTTGTAATAGTGGCCGACGATGACCCGGACGTCGTCGTCGCTGTATTCGCCGTGTGGTCCTGCGAGCAGGTACCGCTCGGCTCGTTGCGCGGGCGCGCGCGCCGCCGCGTGCAGTTGGCTGCGTGGCGTCACCGGCCGCGGCGCTGCCTGAGTGGCACGATCTCCCGTCATCGTGGGGATCTTCCCTTACGCTGCGGCGACGATGTGGGTCACGCGCGCCGCGGTGAAGCGTTCGACGCGGTGCGGTAGGTCGGCGGCCATCCAGCGCGACACCCCGGTCGGCAGCGTCGCCACGATGACCTCGTCGAAGCGGCGGGGGTCCCACGCGTCCTGGACGGCGACCATCGGGTCGGAGTCACCCACGACGCCCTCGACCGGTACGCCCGCCTCGCGCAGCTGCTGCACCGCCTGCTCCAGGTGCTGCGCCGTCGCCGTGCGACGCGCGCGCGGCGGGCCGGTGCCGCTGGATGCGGGCGCGACGAGCGTGATCTGCACCGGACCGGCGGCGGCGCGATTGACGTTCGCGTTGCGGATCTCGTCCGAGTCGATGGTGCGGTTGGCGATGACGAGCAGCTTCGTGGTCCAAGGCATGGAATCTGCCTCCCCGCGCGGTTGTGACGGGGCGCGCTGAGCGCTCCTTCAGGGTGGTTGGCGATCTGAATAACAGGAGCAACATCGCGGCGCCGCTAATACAAATGTGTTCAAGCTCACGCTGTTCTGTGGAG
>Ga0136617_10004051_pt1 | contig 13099 bp, 14 predicted proteins | sample AntDrymUQ3222106_2_FD_129672 | JGI IMG/M metagenome (GOLD analysis project Ga0136617, IMG submission 129672) | Polar desert sand microbial communities from Dry Valleys, Antarctica - metaG UQ322 (21.06) | ecosystem: Environmental > Terrestrial > Soil > Desert | place: Antarctica: Dry Valley...
AGGTCGGGCTGGTGCTCCCGCACATCGATGAACGGGTGCCGGTGGTTGGCGAACACCCGGAAGCTCGAGTCGACGCGGACGTCGACGCTGGACGGCTGGATGGCCCCTTCGCCCAGCGGATCCACCACGATGCGCCCAGCTTCGATGGCCTCGCGGATGCTGCGGTCGGACAGGATCATCGGGCCGCTCCCCTCCGTCAACCAGCAGCGGGTTGGCCTCGCCAACGATGCCGGCTCAGCCGCGGCCGTCCCGGCCTTCGGGGCCCTTCCGCAGGTGAAGCGCAATGCTAGAACACGAACTGCTCACCCCCAAGGGATGCTTCCAGCCAGCAACCACCCACCCTGCCCACCGGTGTCGCGACTTTGTCAACGCAGGCGCGACAAAGTCGCGGGACCCGGGAGTCGAGTCGAGGAAGGTCCAAGACTGCCGTGACGAACTCGTAACGGCGGACGGGTACATCCAGCGGTACCGTCGAAGCCGAGATCGCCGACCTCGGAGGAAGTATGTTCGGACGCACCAAGACCCGCATGATCGCCGACGACGACGCCCTGCCGGGGCGCGACACGCCGGTCGCCGTGCCGGCCAAGCACTTCGTCAACGGCCACCCGCTGACCCCGCCGTTCCCCGACGGCATGCAGGAGGCGGTGTTCGGAATGGGCTGCTTCTGGGGTGCCGAGCGGATCTTCTGGCAGCTGGATGGTGTCTGGACGACCGCAGTCGGCTACGCCGGCGGACCGACGCCGAACCCGACGTACAATGAGGTCTGCTCAGCGCGCACCGGCCACGCCGAGGTAGTGCTCGTGGTCTTCGACCCCGAGATCGTGGCATACGACGAGCTGCTGAAGGCGTTCTGGGAAGGCCATAACCCGACGCAGGGCATGCGCCAAGGCAACGACGTCGGCACGCAGTACCGCTCAGCGGTGTACGCCAGCGACGACGCGCAACGCGCTGCCGCCGAGGCGTCCCGCGACCGCTACCAGGCCGTGCTCGATCGTGCCGGCCACGGGCCGATCACCACCGAGATCGCCGACGCCCCACGGTTCTACTACGCCGAGGACTACCACCAGCAGTACCTGGCCAAGAACCCCGGTGGCTATTGCGGTATCGGCGGTACCGGCGTGTCCTGCCCCGTCGGAGTTGCCACCAGCGACTGAACTTCCGCAACGACCGCCGCGGGTCCCCGCCGATTGCCCGTAGAAGCGCCAGACCCGTATCATGCGGGGCCGCTGCTGCGGGTGTAGTTCAATGGCAGAACACGAGCTTCCCAAGCTCGCAACGGGGGTTCGATTCCCCTCACCCGCTCCAAGTAGAGACCTCGTGGTCTCGTGACCGTCTTCGGCGGGATCCTCAGACGGCCGAAGCCCATCTCCATGAACCGCTGCCTCGGGCCGCATCCCCGGCATCACGTGCGCGTAGATGTCGAAGGTGAACGCGGAGCTATCACCCTGTCGCTCGGACACGACCTTGGGCTGAAGCCTGCCGCCAGGCAGGCGGCCTCCGCCTTAACCCGCTCGACCCCGGTTCCCTCGCCGCCGACGAAACCGCCCGCGAGGTGCTGCTTCTTGTGCGCTTACCCGGTATGACCGCCGACGAAGCCCGGACGACCTTCATCACGGACGCAACGGCCGCTGTCGTGCCTGTCTGAAACCGTCGTCTACTACCGGTTGGCCCCAGTCGGGCAAGCCGAATTCTCGACGTGTCCGAGGACCCCTGCGTCTCCTCCACGACACGGGCGAGAGATCGCCGCCTGGCACTGGCACCCCCAGGGACGCAGCCGAGAAGGGCGGCCCCACCTCCACGCCGCGGACGGGCCGCTCGCTGGTTCGCACCTGCCGTCAGGCCCGATCGGCGTCGAGTCAATCCTTCGCTTCCTGCGGCCGAATTGAACGTCCGAAGCCCCCGAATCGACCGGGGGTGACCGAAGTCAGCGAGGCCGCCGGGAAGGCACCCTCCTCGCGCACGGAGGGGTTGATGGTATGGTGACGCCACATGGCCACCAGAATGCAGGTCACCTTCGACCGGGAGCAGCATCGCCTGGCCGCTGCCAAGGCGGCGGCGTTGGGGGTCTCCCTCGCCGAGTACATCCGTCGTGTCGTCGCCAGCGACCTCGATGACGAGGAGGAAGCCACAGGCAGCATCAGCGAGATCTTCGGAATCGGGGACTCGGGCGGCGGGGACGTTGCCCGACACGCAGACGAGTATCTCGGCGAGGCGCTGGCGCAGGCCCACACCCGCGAACGGCCCACCCGCTGATGCTCTTCGTCGACACCGGCGTCTGGTACGCCGCGCTGGATCGAGCCGACGTGAACTACGGTCGGGCCGTGCAACTGCTCGGCGGCGGGGAGCGGCTTGCGACCACTGACTATGTCCTGGTCGAAACCTGGAGATTGGCGGCGCACCGTCTCGGCTTCGACGTGGCTGAGCGATTCTGGGACAGCTTGCGCCGAGGCGGGGCACGGTTGGATGCCGTGCTGCCCATCGACCGTGAGGCCGCGTGGGCGATCGGGCACCGCTATGGCGACCAGCGCTTCTCCCTCGTCGACCGGACCAGCTTCGCGGTCATGGAGCGGCTGGGGCTGCGCCGGGTGGCAGCGTTTGACAACGACTTCGCCGTCTACAGGTTCGGCTCCGGCGCCACGGACGCCTTCGAGGTATTGCGCTAACGACGCGGCGAACGCCGCGACCGGCGGGGCGTCCACGTACACGACGTGGGCAAAGGGCTACGCCCGCGTCCTTGAGGGCGGCCACCGTCACGTGCACCGGGACCCGGTGATCACCGTGTTCGGGGCGGTGCGCGGACGACCCACGATCCCCTTCGTGGGCCTGGCGGAGTCGATGGTGCTCGCGGCGTTCCGCAAGGCCGGGGTTTCGCTGCAGCACATCCGGCAGGCGATGCCTGTGCTGAAGCGGAAGGTCGACATCGAGCACGCGCTGGCGTCCCAGGGCCTGTACACCCACGGCGCCGTCATCCTCTACGACTTCGCCCAACAGCGCCCTATGGATGACGCCGCCGAAGAGCTGGTGGGCTTGACCCGCGTGGTCGACGGGCAGCGCGTCTTCACTGAGGTCGTCCACGACTACCTGCGCCGCATCACCTACGTCGACGACGGGTTCGCGGAGCAGCTGGTTCGCCGTACGGCGAACCAGAGCTACTGCGGATCCGACCGAACAAGCGGGAGGTCGTCCCCTGTTCGTCCGCGGCCGCGCGAGGCTTGACGACACCGTCGCCCGCTGGAAGGCGGGAGACCGGATCGCGCAGATCGCCGACGACCTCGAGGACGCCCTGCGTGTCGCGGTAGGGACCGGCGCGTAAGGCGGGTGCCGCGCCCGAGTTCCTCGTCGATCGCAGCCGAGGGAGACACCAGATCCCCGACGACATCCGGGGGATGAACGGTCCTGGTTGTTCGCCGGCCTACTGGGTGCTGGCCGACGACATCGAATGGCGCTACCCACGCGAAGCGACACGGTGAGCCATCCGGTTGCCGGCGACGCCGCGGTCGTACAGCCCGGCGATCTCGTCGCGGTTGACCCGCCGAGTCTGATTCGCGTCACCATCGAGCTTGGACAGGGCGATCAGCGACCACCTTCCTCGTCGCGAGCGTCCAGAGCCACGATGGACCCGTCCTGGCCAACCAGCAACAGCGCGACGCCAGCCGCTTGGAGTGGATCCTTCGTCCGCCTGGCCAGCGTCCGGTAGGTTTCCACGTCGGGGAAGGCGAGGACGCTGCGAGCTTCCGGCCGGTCATCTCGCATGAGCATGCCACTGTCGTCCTCGACGAGGCCGCCAACATCGCCCCGCTGCGCGACCTCGACACGCTCGCGTCCACCGCAGCCGGCGAGGGCATCCAGCTCGTCACCGTGTGGCAGGAACCTCGCGCAGATGAAGGCACGCTACGGCGACCGCGCCCACACCGTCCTGAACAACCACCGCGCACCCGTGCTGTTGTCCGGCATCAAGGACCCCGCGACGCTCGATCACATCTCCCGGCTCGTCGGCGACTCGGAGATCGCCCGCCACTCGACGGCGACGGACGCCACTGGCCGGCGCTCGACGACGGAGGGCGTGCAGTACCGCCGTTGGCTCCCGACCACGCGCTGCGTTCCATGCCCGAGGGCGACGGTCTTCTGGTGTACGGCGCTGCCTCCGGCTCGCCTCCAGCTGCGACCCTGATTTCGGGACCAAGAGCTGACGCGCGGGCCTGGAGCAACCGGCGCGATCGTCTGACCTCACTCTGGCCGAAGCTGTAGGCCAGGGACCCGCTCGAAGTGTCGCCGGTTGTTGGTGATGAGCGGAAGCCCGTAGGACAGCGCCGTCGCGGCGATCCACAGGTCGTTGGTCCCTGTCGGGGTGCCCTTGGCTTCAAGCTCGGCGCGCAAATGGCCCCAGAGCGCCGCCAGCTCTCTGTTGTAGGGCAGGACGAGGTACGGACTCAGAGCTGCCTCCAGCTCGGCCATCCGGCGTTCGCCCCATCGCCGCCTGCGGGCGCCGTAGTGAGCCTCAGCGAGCGACGTGAACGACAACACCCCGATGCGGCCTGTCACCAACGGTCGGTACGGCGCCGCCTCGGGACGGTCCTGCCACAGGAAGGAGAAGACGTCGGTGTCGAGAAGTACGGCCTCCATCAAGCCTGGCGCAGCGACCGGATGGCCTCGAGGAACTCGTCGAAGTCGTCGATGCGCGGGCCGGCAAGGTCTGCCGGGTCTTCGATCGGCAGTACTCCTTGCTGCTCGATCAGCTCCGCTACCGGCAGCGTCTGCGCCTCCTTGATGGGCTCGACGCCTGACAGGTGCAGCACGCGGATCGCCCCGCTGTCCGACCACCGCTCCACCACACCGTGAGCGGTGACCACACGGTCCATCGCCGCGAGCACCTGATCACGCAATTCACTGTCGAAGTCACACGTCACCGGACCCTGCGCGGTGTCGATCCGGCAGCGCAGCGCCGAGGGAGCGAAATCGCCCATGTGAAGACGACCGCTGATCGCCAGGTCCTCGGTGCTCTCGCGCCGCTGATAGGACTTGACCGCCTGCTTGATCTTGTCATCGATCACCACACTGCGACGGCCTGGACGGTCAATCCGGATGGTCGACACTGCCCGGCCGAGGCCACCGGTCAGTTCCTGCAGACCGTTGACCACACCTCGATCGAACCCGTGCGGCAGCGTTGTCGGATCGGCTACCAGAGCATCGATGCCGTCGAGGAACGCGTCCAGGGACTCGTCGAGCAGCGACGGCAGGAGCGTGCGTTCGTCCCGATGCGGCTCCACCTCCAACACTGCCGAGCCACGGCGGAACCCCACCAGATCCAACCGCGTGCCCTCGACGATGTCAGCCGGGCGCCGCCCCGTGCGGGTATCGCTGCCGGCAAGGACACGGGCGACCCGCTCCAGTTCGGCTTGCAACTCCCCAGCGATGCGGGCGAGCTCGGACAGGGCGAGGCGGCCGCTCGACGCGAGGTCGCCATCGACGGTGATCGTCAGCCGCTTCTGAGTCGTCGTGTGAGGCTCCCTGGTCCGAGGCAGAAGTCTTGAACGCCATTGTTGCCGCTACCTGTGACGTGCGGACACCGAGTGTCGGGAATCTCCCGCCGCGGCGTCAAGTACGTCCGCTGTCGCCCGCCAGCCGCGGAGGCCCGAGGTGGTTCACCGCCGCACCTGACCGGGTCACTGCCACCCCTCGACTACGAGCGCTACCGCTACCCCAGCGTGGCCTTGACCGCGGGAGAAGTGCTGCGAATACCGCCGGGCACACTGCCGCCCGAGGTGGTGGACCTCGTCAACAGCATGATGCTCCTCGATCCGGCCAATCGGCCGCCGGTCGGGCAGGTCCACGCCGCACTGATACGGGTGCGGGCACCGATCCCGGTGCCGGTGCCACGTCCAGCGCCTGAGCGCCCGCGCCCTAGAGAGCGCGTGGCCGCGGCGTCGAGCACCCTGCGAGGCAGGGGACGGCGGGCGGTCAGCCGTGTCGCCGAGGCGGCACCGCCCGTCCCCGACACCCACTCTGGACGCCTGCTCGGCAAGCTACTAACCCGCAGCAAGGACGCCGCAGCCCATGACCGCGCCCTGGCGCTGCGCCGTCTGCGAGGGCGTCAACGCCGACGGCAGGACCTGCGCCGCGTGCGGCAGGACACGGACACGCAAGGAGCAGGCCCAAATCACGGTCCTCGAGCAGGTCGACGGCGTCGCCCGTCACCGCCTCCGGCCCCACCTGGGGTTCCGCTGGAGGATCCCGACCGGGTACCACTGACGCCAGCCGGGTGCCTGTTCGTCTGGTGCGATCACGACACTGTCTGACCCGACCCAGCCAGCCGCAGGCTTCGCGGCTGGCTCGGCTCCTAGCCCCGCTCAGACGGAGGGTGGAGTGGTGCCTGTAGTCGGTTCGTCGTCGGTGTAGATCCCGTCGTCGGTGTAGATCCGGTCGTCGCTGGGGTTCGGTTCGCCAACGGCGGCGACATCTGGAGCCAGCTCGTCGCTGTAGATCGGCTCGACCTCGTTGATGTCTGGAGCCAGCTCGTCGCTGTACATCGGCTCGCTGACCGCGACGTCCGGAGTCGGTTCGTCGTCGCTGTGGATCAGTTCGCTCACCTTGGCCACGCCCTCGCTGGCCTTGCCGCCGATGACCGCGCCGGCCCGTTCCTTGGCCTGGCGGGCCTCGGCCTGCAGCTGCCGGCCCGCGTCGGAGCCGGCGACCCGCCGCCCCAGGTCGAGCAGCTGCTCATAGCGTTCCCGGCCGGCCTTCGTCCCCAAGACATAGCCGACAGCCAAGCCGGACAACAGCCGCAGGTTCACACTCATGGTTACCAACTCCCGTGGTGGTGGATGCAGGCGGGCTACGTATCCCGATCCACCAGGGTGCTAACCCTCTCGCGGCCCTTTAGACCGGCTGGGCGTTGGATTGCAGCACCCTGCGGGCCACGTTGTCGGGCACCTCGTCGTGGTGGTCGTAGCGCATCGTGACGGTGCCTGAGCCGCTCGAAAGGCTGCGTAGCTCGGCGCTGTAGGTCAGCAGCTCGGCCTCGGGCACCATGGCGTAGACGCTCGCGCGACCGGGGGCGGTCTGTTCGCTGCCCTGGATGCGGCCTCGCCGGGCCGATAGGTCGCCCATCACGTCGCCGGTCAGCGCGTCGGGCACGGTCACCTCCACCACCATCACCGGCTCAAGGAGGAGCAAGCCGGCCTGTTCCGCGGCGGCGCGGAAGGCCAGCGATCCGGCCACCTGGAACGCCATGTCGGACGAGTCGACCGAGTGGTGCTTGCCGTCGACCAGGCGGACCTTTACGTCCACCACCTGATAGAGGCTCCCAACCCCTTGGGTCATCGCCTGGCGAATGCCCTTCTCGACGGATGGGATCAGCTGGCGGGGGATGACCCCGCCGACGATCTCGTCGCTGAACACGAAGCCCTCACCGCGGGCCAACGGCTCGACCTCGATGTGGGCGACACCGTACTGACCGTGCCCACCGGACTGCTTGACGTGCCGGCCGATTCCGGTCGCCGGGCCTCGCAGGGTCTCGCGGTAGGCGATCCGCAGTGGCACCTGGTTGACGGATACGCCGAACTTGCGCTGCAGGCGCGCCAGGGTCACGTCGACGTGCCGAGCGCCGTAGGCGGTCAGCACCAGCTGATGCGTCTCCGGGTCCTGCACCGTACGCAGCGACGGATCTTCCTCGCGTAGTCGCGCCAACGCCGTCGACAGCTTGTCCTCGTCGCCGGCGGACGCCGGCTCCAGCGCCACCCGATGGAATGGCTCGGGCAGCGGTGCGATCTTGACGGCGATCTCGGTCTCCTGGGCCACCAGGACGTCACCGGTCACCACATCCTCGAGCTTGCCCACGGCACACAGGTCACCGGCGGCGCAGTGGGTGATCGCGGTCTGCTCCTTGCCGCTCAAGCGGAACAGATGGCGCAGGCGGACGCGATCGCCGGTGCGCCGAACGACGAGGGTGTCATCGGCGTGCAGATCCCCGGCGAGCACCCGCAGCACGTTGATGCGGCCCACGTACGGGTCGGAAAGGGTCTTGGCGACGTAGACGGCGGCGCTGTCGCCCTGGCTCACCGGCGCGGGGCACTCATCGACGATGAAGTCAGCCAGCAGGCGTACGCCGAGGTTGGCGGCGCCCGAACCGCACAGAACGGGAAAGAAGCCGCACGTGGCGATGCCATGCGCAAAGGCCTCGGCCAGCTCCTCGATGCCGGGCTCATCACCGTCGAGGTAGCGCTCCAACAGCGCGTCGTCGGACTCGACGATAGCCTCGACCAGGGTTTCGCGGTTCCGCAACGCCTGCTCGCGCCGCTCCTGCGGCAGATCGATGGTCGCGCGGCGCCCATCGACCTCGGTGGTGGCGTTGCGGTGGAGCAGATCGATGACGCCGGCGAACTCGGGGCCGACACCCATGGGCATGTGCACTGGTGCCAGCAGCTTGCCGCAACGCGCCTGCAGGGCGTCGATCGAGCGCTGGTAGCTCGCGTTCGACCGGTCGAGGTGCGACAGGAACACCACACGGGGCAAGCCGATGGCGTCACACGCTGCCCACAGCTGATCGTGCTGGGCTTGGACGCCCACGCTGGCATCGACGACGAAGACCGCGACCTCGGCGGCCGCCATCGCAGGATAGGCGTCAGCGAACGCCTCGACACCGCCCGGCGCGTCCAGCACATTGATCCACGCATCGCGCCATGGCAACGAGGCGACCGCCAGCGACAGTGAGTGCCCCTGCTCCTCGGGTTCGAAATCCATCGTCTGCCCGCGCGCGCCACCGACGCCGGCCGCGGCCAGCAGCGCCTCCGCCAACGCCGTCTTGCCCGTCCCGCTGTGCCCCAGCAGCAGGACGTTGCGAACCCCGCTCGTGCTGCGCTCCTGGGTAGCGGCCACCTGGCCACCTCCTTCAGGCTGGGCGAGGAGAATCCCTTCGAATCCTAGAGACGCAACGCGGGCCTGGAAACGGGTGATTCCTCAAGTGCGACGGCTGGCACCGCCCTCGAAGATGCCGAGCAGCACCACGGCGGAGACGACCGCCACGATGAAGCCGAGCACGTTGAGCTCGAAGATGCCGCCGGTGCCGAGCAGGTTGGCGATGAGCGAGCTCCGCCGGCTGCTCCTAGCCTCGCCGGTCGTCGTTGGCCGAAACGTTTTCACGACACCACGGCCGGCTGTGACAGGTGCGTTCGAGTCATCCGGACCGCGTGGTCCAATCGCACCTCGTCGCGGGGTCCGTCGGCGAAGCGCCACAGCTGCAGGGGCTTGCCCCGGCTTGCGGACACCACCAAGGCCATCGATCCGAGCGCCGGCCGCCCGTTGCCGTCGCTGACCGCGCAGGTGTAGTGGATGCCGAGGTCGTGGTCCGCCGGACGACGCCCGCCGCGCGAGGCAGTCGGCAGGCGAGACTCACGGATGGCCTCGAGGGCGAGGTCGTGCGGGAAGCCATAGCGGCCGTCGGCGGAACACGACACCAACGCCATGGTCGGCTGGATGCGGGTGACGAGTTCGAGGTTGAGGCCGTGCTTGGACGCGTGGTGCGGGACCTTGAACACGTGGCCGCGCAGCGTGTCGCGCCCGGCCCGCAGCCGCAGCTCCCGGGCGAGGTCGGCGTCGGAATGGCTGTGCACTTCAGGGAAGTCAAGCGTCGCCTGGGCCCACGCGGTCGTCTGCGCGTCGGCGCCCAACAGCAGGGCCCACGGGTCGTTGCGGACGTAGACGCGGTTGTGGTGGGGACCTTCCCGCTGCTCGGCGATGCGGGTCGCCGGGTACTCCACCTTGAGAGCGATGGACGCGTCGTTGATGTGCGTGCCGTAGGAGTCGAAGCGGTTGCGCAGTCCGATGCCAGGTGCCAGGACGGTGATCTTGACCTGGTCGAGGTAGCAGGACAGCCCGCTCGTGGGCTGCAGGTGGCGAAGGCGGTCACGCCGGCGCTCCAGCGCGACCATGGTCTCCACGTAGACGTCGCTGGGGTGGTAGTACCCCGGTTCCCAGAACTCCGAGATCTCGGCGCCGAGATCGTCGAGCAGCTGGGGGAGCCCGCCAATGTGGTCGTCATGCGGGTGCGTGGCGATCACCAGCGGCAGCAACGGCCTGCGCCCGGTCTCCTCGACCGCTGGGAGGATGCCTTTGGCCTGCAGCGCCTTGAGCAACGCCGGCAGCTTGTGGCGGGAGGCGACATCCACGACGACGGCGCAGCGATGGCCGTTCGCGTCCGCGGGCAGCAACAGCACCTGCGTGTCGCCGTCCCCGACGTTGAGGACGAAGTAGACGAGTGCGCTGCCGCCGTCGGCACGACAGGCGTCAAGGAAGCCCTCGCCATGGGCCTCGTCGAGCAGCTCGGCCGGCACGTGCCACGGGGGCAGGTCAGGGGTGGCGGGGGTGCTCGCTGCCCCAACGTCGTCGGGGTGGGAGGCGAGGTCGCCGAGCAGCTGGCGTTGTCCGGCCTCCGTCTCCGGCAGCACCGCGGCGGCGGCGCCGTAGAACGCGAGCTTGGCGACGGTTCGTGCCTCCACGGAGACGTCATGGATCTCGGCGGGGAACAGCTCGTGGAGGGGCTGGCGCCACTCGGCCTCGTCATCGGTCGCCGCCAAGCGGGCGGCCGCAGCGGGCGACACCTCGGCGGCGAAGACGTCGCCGACCCTCGGTGATCGCGTCACTTCCTCGACCGCTCGCTGGTAGAGCCCCGCACGGACGGCAGGCAGCGTCACGCCGACGTGGCGGCGGGCGTCGAGGTCGTGGAAGCGCAGGCGTCCAGCGGCGTCGGCGTCCGGCCAGCGCGACACCGTGAGCGTGACGGTGTCATCGACGATCTCGTCGACGAAGACATAGAACAACGCCCCCACCGATGCGGCGGTGTGGCCCGCGTCGCGCAACAGATCTGGCAGCCACGGCCGCCGGACATCGCCCGTGCCGGCCACGGCGACGCAGCCGGCCTAGCGCGCCAATTCCGCATCCGCTTCCGCCTCCTTCCCGCGCCGATAGTGTGCGCTCGCACTCAGCGGCTGTACAGCCCCCGGAACGCCCGCTACCCGTCGACCGACGCGTCGCAGCGGCCTGCGATACCGTTCCGTCCGAGCCAACGGTCTCGCTGACAAGCGCTCAGATCGCCGCAGGTGGTAGCGCATCTGATACATCGGGAAGGCAGGGAACAAGTGAGCGTCGCGGCCGAAGCAGTGGTGGACGCGTGGGACCGGCTTGTCGCCCTCGCCGAGCAGATCGGTCCCGACGATTGGCAGCGGCCGACACCATGCCCGGATTCCGACGTGGCCGGCTTGGTCGCGCACGTCGCGGGGCCTGGCGCATGGCAGCCGGCCGCCGCCGGGGCTGCCGGCGATCCCGTCGAGGCGCTGCGGGGGACTCGTGCCACCCAGGTCGGTCAGATCGCGGCCGTGGGCGGCGATGCATCGCACCCGACCGAGGACGGCCGCGGGGAGCGGATGCTCCGCGCCTCCTGCGCTGACTTGTGGGTGCACACCTACGATCTGACGACCGGCCTCGGCGAGGATTTCGACCTCGACGAGAACTCGGCGACCCTGGCCCAGGCCTGCCAGTACCTGCTGGGGCTCACCCCCGCGCTGGTCGCCAGTCGGCTTGCGCCTGGGGAGGCCGCTGACCTGCGAGTCGCCCTGCGCGGCGGGGTCGAGCACGACCGAACGTTGGCGGTGCGCAACAGCCAGGCACGATGGGATGGCAGTGCACGTGCCGGTAGCGAACAGCTCGTCGCCGCCACGCCGGCTGCCTTCGTGTTGCTGCTCAGCGGTCGAGGCGACCCGGGGCAGTTGCGGAACAGCGGCGTCCTGGAGTGGTGCGGCGCCCACGGCGAGGCCTTTGTCCGGCGGGCGCGCCTATACTGCTGCTGATCCGGTCGATGCTAGGCGTCGCGTGGCTGGACGCTCGGGTGGTGCAGTCGCCGGTACAGGTCGTGCTGCACATCCGTCATCGCGGCGTAGATCTCGTGATCCGGCCCCGGCTCGGCGAGCACCGCGCCACCGGTGGCCGGCTGCGGCATGGCGATCTGTCCGGTGGCCAGTCCAGCGAGCAGCGCAGCTCCCCGGGCCGACGCGTCAACGGCCGGGGCCTGGAGCAGGCGAGCGCCGGTGACGTCGGCGAGCAGCTGTCGCCAGCGGGGGTCGGTTGAGCCACCGCCGGCCAGCAGCACCTCGTCGACGCACACACCCCGTCCCGCCAGCGCGTTAAGGCAGCCACGCAGCGCGAAGGCGACTCCTTCCAGGGCGGCTCGCAGCAGGTGACCCCGGCGGTGGTCGCTGCGAAGTCCCGTCCACGCCCCGGCGGCGCAGGGATCGAATACTGGTGCACGCTCTCCGGTTACGTAGGGCAGGAACCGAACCCCCTCGGCCCCTGGCGGCACGGCGAATGCCTCTTGGTACCAGGTGTCCCAGGTCACCGCGAAGACCGCTCGGACCCACTCCAGCGCCTGACCGACGTTCTTGCTGGCTGCCATCGCGTACCAACGGTCCGGCACTGCCGCGCGGTACAGGTGCGTGCGCAGCTGTTCGTCGGGTGCGGGCTGGGCCAGCACGGTCAGCACCTGCCCCCCGGTCCCGACGGTCAGCTGCACGGGCCCGGGCTCCACCAGCCGCGTCCCCAGCGCGGCGGCAGCCATGTCAGCGGCACCCGCGGCCACGGCGACGCCGGCGGGCAGGCCGAGGTCATCCGCCGCGGCGAAGGTCAGCAACCCGGCCACCGCCGTGGACTCCAGCAGCGGCGGCAGCAGGTCGGCACGCAACCCCAGCGCCTCGACGACATCCATGGCCCAACCGCCGGCGGGCAGGTCATACAGCAGCGTGGCGGAAGCGTCGCTGTGGTCACCGGCGACCTTCCCCGTCAGCCGGGCCCGCAGCCAGTCCTTGGGCTGCAAGGCCCATGCGGCCTCGCCGTAGGTGGCAGGCTCATGGTCGCGCAGCCACCGCAGAGCCGGTCCCGCCATGCCGTCCACCAACGGGTTGGCCAATCGCCGGCGGCTGGACTCGTCCAGGGCGTGCCAGGCCGCCAACGCCGGCAGCGAGCGCTGATCGGCCCACAAGATCGCGGGACGCGAGGCGTCGCCGTGTGCGTCGGTCATCACCACGCCGTGCATCTGACCGGACAGGCCGATGGC
>Ga0136617_10004052_pt1 | contig 13099 bp, 10 predicted proteins | sample AntDrymUQ3222106_2_FD_129672 | JGI IMG/M metagenome (GOLD analysis project Ga0136617, IMG submission 129672) | Polar desert sand microbial communities from Dry Valleys, Antarctica - metaG UQ322 (21.06) | ecosystem: Environmental > Terrestrial > Soil > Desert | place: Antarctica: Dry Valley...
AGTCGAGTGGGTGGGCAATCCGCTGCGCGACGCGATCTGTGCGTTGCCGGAACCCTCGGTGCGCTTCGCCGGGCGCGAGGGAGCGCTGCGTCTATTGGTCGTCGGCGGCAGCTTGGGCGCGCAGGCATTGAACGAACGCGTTCCGGCCGCGCTCGCGATCTTGCCGCCGGGTGAGCGCCCCGCCGTTGTGCATCAAGCCGGTGACCGCCATGTCGCAACCTTGCGTGAAACCTACGGGCGGCATCGTGTCGACGCCGAATGCGTTGCCTTCATCGACGACATGGCCGCGCGTTACGCATGGGCCGATTTAGTGATTTGCCGCGGGGGTGCATTGACGGTCGCGGAACTTGCCGCCTGCGGGCTGGGCGCGATCGTCGTGCCGTTGCCGGGCGCGATTGCCGATGAGCAAAGCGCCAATGCGCAATTCTTAGTCGACGCGGGTGCGGCGTTGCAAGAGTCGCAGCAGGCACTCATGCCGCAGCGCTTGGCGACGCTGCTCAAGACCATCGATCGCCCACGCGCCCGCGCCATGGCGAGCGCCGCGTACGGGCTGGGCAAGCGCGACGCCGCCGATCGCGTCGCGGAGATCTGTCTGACGTTGGCCTGCCGATGAAACACAAAGTCAAGCGCATTCACTTCGTGGGTATCGGCGGCGCCGGCATGAGCGGCATTGCCGAAGTGCTCGTCACGCAAGGCTACCAGGTATCGGGATCTGATGTCGCGGCCAACGCCGCGACGCAGCGGCTTGCCCGGCTGGGAGTCACGATTGCGATCGGACATTCGGCGGAGCATGTCGCTGGCGTGGACGCCGTCGTCGTCTCCACGGCAGTCGCCGGCGACAACTTGGAAATCGTCGCAGCACGCGAACGCGGGATACCCGTTGTCCCGCGCGCACTGATGCTGGCAGAGCTGATGCGCTTGAAGCAGGGCATCGCGGTCGCCGGGACGCACGGCAAGACGACAACGACCAGTCTCATCGCTTCGGTCCTGGCCGAGGGAGGGTTGGATCCGACCTTCGTCATCGGCGGGCGACTGTTATCCGCCGATGCGAACGCACGTCTCGGCAAAGGCGACTTTCTCGTCGCCGAGGCGGACGAGTCGGACGCGTCGTTCTTGTCGTTGTCGCCAGTGCTCGCGGTCGTCACCAACATCGACGCCGATCACATGGAGACCTATGCCTACGACTTCGCGAAGCTGAAGCGCGCATTCGCCGACTTCCTGCAGCGCCTGCCGTTCTACGGCGTCGCCGTGATGTGCATCGACGACCCCCACGTCCGGTCGATCGTGCCTGACGTCACCAAGCCCCGCGTAACGTATGGACTCTCTGACGACGCAGACGTTCGGGGCTCGGACGTTGTCACCGTCGCTGGCCGTATGCGCTTCGTGGCCAGCAGCAAAGGCGCTCCCGACCTGCAGGTAGAGCTTGCACTGGCGGGGGTGCACAACGTCCAAAACGCGCTGGCCGCAATCGCCGTGGGACGCGAGGTCGGGGTGGCCGATTTTGCGATTGCGAAGGCCTTGACCGAATTCAAGGGTGTGGACCGGCGCTTTGAGCATCACGGCGAGATTGCGCTGGTGAATGGCGGGGCGTTCACCTTAATCGATGATTACGGCCACCACCCGGCCGAGATGTCAGTCACCTTGGCCGCCGCGCGCGCGAGCTATCCGGGACGGCGGCTTGTGCTGGCGTTTCAACCGCATCGCTACACCCGCACGCGCGATCTCTTTGAAGACTTCGTGCGGGTCCTTTCCACCGTCGATGCGCTGGTTCTGGCCGACGTCTACCCCGCCGGCGAACCGGCGATCGTAGCGGCCGACGGCCGCGCGTTGGCGCGAGCGTTGCGCGTCACCGGCAAAGTCGAACCGGTGTTTGTCGAAGACATTGCCGATATGCCGGCGATGATTCGCACGCTCGCCAAGGATGGCGATGTCGTGCTGACGATGGGCGCCGGGTCGATCGGCAGCGTGCCGCGGCGGCTGGCATGATGATGCGCGAACCGGAGCGGTGGAGCGGCATGCGCGGGACACTCACGCGCAACGCACCGCTGGCAAGGCACACGAGCTGGCGCGCCGGAGGAACGGCGGATGCCGCGTTCGTGCCTGCCGATAGCGACGATCTGGCTGCGTTTGTCAAGCAATTGCCCGCAAGCGAGCCGCTGACGGTGCTCGGGCTGGGCAGCAACGTCTTGGTGCGCGACGGCGGCATACGCGGCACAGTGGTGTTGCTCCACGCTGCGCTTGCTACGCTGGAAATGCGCGAGGGTCTCTTGTATGCGCAGGCGGGTGTAGCGAGCCCCAAGGTTGCACGCTTCGCTGCGGCAGAGGGTTTGCGCGACGCCGAGTTCCTCGCCGGAATTCCCGGCACGATCGGTGGCGCCTTGGCGATGAATGCCGGATGCTACGGCGGCGAGACGTGGCGATTTGTCGCCAACGTCGATGTCTTAACGCGCGACGGGCACACGATCACACGTGGAGCAGACACGTTTGATATCGGGTACCGGACCGTCGCATGCCATGACCATCTGGGCGGCAACGAGATCTTCGTAGCCGCGCGGTTTCGCTTTCCCGCGGGCGAGAGTGCGGCGGCGCGAGCGCGCATCAAAGATCTGCTGGCGCGGCGTAGTGCTTCCCAACCGTTGAACCTGCCGAATGCAGGGAGCGTGTTCCGCAATCCACAAGGCGATCACGCCGCGCGTCTGATCGAGGCGTGCGCACTCAAAGGGTACGCAATCGGCGGTGCGCGCGTGTCCGAGAAGCACGCGAATTTCATCGTGAATCCTAACGGGGAGGCGATGGCCGCAGACATCGAGTCGTTGATCGCGCATGTCCGGACCACCGTGCGCGCGCGGACCGGAATCAACCTCGAACCCGAAGTGCGGATCATCGGCGAGTTCGCATGAAAGACGATTTCGGAAAAGTCGCGGTGCTTCTGGGTGGATCGTCTTCGGAACGCGAGGTCTCGTTGATGTCGGGCAACGCCGTCCTCGGCGCTCTGCGCGCGAAGGGCATCAACGCGCATCCGTTCGATCCGGCGCTGCACGAGTTGTGCGAATTGCGACACGAAGGCTTCGCGCGAGCGTTCATCGCGTTGCATGGAAGAGTCGGCGAGGACGGCACCATTCAAGGGGCGCTCGAGACGCTCAAGATTCCCTATACCGGCAGCGGTGTGATGGCTTCGGCGCTGGCGATGGACAAGTGGCGCACCAAGCTCGTATGGCTCGCCAGCGGCATTCCGACGCCGCGCTATCGAGTGGTGGATGCAAACACGGACTGGATGAGCATCGTCGCCGAGATCGGCTTGCCGCTGATCGTCAAGCCTGCGCGCGAAGGCTCGACGATCGGGATCACGAAAGTGGCGAGCGTCGACCGCGACGAGCTTGCGATTGCCTACGGTGAAGCGGCCCGGCACGACGACTTAGTCCTGGTCGAGGAGTTTGTCTCCGGCGCTGAGTTGACGGCATCGATCGTCAATGGCGTTTGTCTGCCGCTGATCCGGATCGAGGCGCCTCAAGGAAACTATGACTACCACAGCAAATATTTCTCGAACGAAACGCATTACTTCTGCCCGGCAGGCTTGCCCGAAGCCCAGGAAGCCGAGATCCGGGCGCAGTCGCTGCAAGCATTTGCCGTCATCGGTTGCGCAGGCTGGGGCCGGCTGGATCTGATGCTCCGTGTCGACGGCACGTTCTCCTTTCTCGAAGTCAATACATCGCCGGGCATGACGGGTCACAGCCTGGTGCCGATGGCAGCCAAAGAGGCGGGCATGCCCTTTGCGGAGCTGTGTGTTGCGATTCTGCGAGGCGCCCATGTGGGATGACGCCAAGCAATTGAACAGACTCGCGTCGGTGTTGGCCACCGTGGTCGCCATGGCAGGAGCGTTGGCCGTCGCGCTGTGGCTTGTCGGTCAACCATTGTTCGCTTTTCGCGAAGTGCGCATGACGGCACCGCTTAGTCGTGCCAATGCCGCGCACGTCGAAGCCGTGATCCGGGAAGAACTCCACGGAACTTTTTTCACGATGAATCTTGACCACGCGCGCCGCGCGCTGCACGCAGTGCCGTGGATTCGTACGGTGGGATTGCGCCGACTGTGGCCGCATCACCTGGAAGTGACCGTCGAGGAACACGAGCCCCTGGCGCGCTGGAACGACTCCGAGCTCGTCAATACGCGCGGTGAGGTGTTCAGCGCCGACTGGAACGACGAGTTGCCACTGCTCGCGGGACCGGCAGGCCGAGCGGCCGATATTGCAACGCAGTATCGCGCCTGGTCCGCGCTGATCGCTCCGCTTGCGATGAACGTGGTCGAGGTCCGCCTGTCTGCGCGCGGCAGTTGGCTGTTGCGCGCGACGGCGCCGGAGCGCGCGTTGATCCTCGAACTGGGCCGCGAAGAGCCGCAACAACGTCTCGCCCGATTCGTCGCCGCGCATTCCCGAACGGTCGGTGCGTTGGCGCGCGCGGGTACCCGGGTCGAACAGGTCGATTTGCGGTATCGCAACGGCTTCGCCGTGCGCGTGCCGGGCTTCCGCGAGCGGGTTGGGCAGCAGCGGACCGGGAAGCCTCTGCCGGGATCTCTCGCGTCCGCGAGGAAAAGCGCATGGTGAAGGACAGCAAGAATCTCGTCGTCGGGCTCGACATCGGCACGTCGAAGATCGTCGCGATCGTCGCCGAAATCACCGCGGACGGCGCGATGAACATCGTGGGCATGGGCACGCAACCCTCGCGTGGAGTCAAGAAAGGTGTCGTCGTCAACATCGAGGCGACGATGGCCTCGATCCAGCGCGTGCTGGAAGAAGCCGAGCTGATGGCGGACTGCCGGATCACCGACGTCTATACGGGAATCGCGGGCAGTCACATCCGGTGCTATTCGTCGCACGGAATGGTCGCGATCAAGGAAAAGGAAGTGACGCAGGCCGACATCGATCGCGTCGTCGAGACGGCGAAGGCAATCCCGATTCCGAATGACCAGCAGATTCTGCACATCGTTCCGCAGGGCTTCACCATCGACGGCCAGGAAGACGTGCGCGAGCCGCTTGGCATGAGCGGCGTACGGTTGGAAGTGGACGTCCATATCGTCACCGGCGCGGTGTCGGCCGTCGAGAATATTTCCAAGTGCATCCGGCGGTGCGGGCTCGAGGTACGCGATGTGATCCTGCAACCGCTCGCCTCCGCCGCCGCCGTGTTAAGCGAGGACGAAAAGGATTTGGGGGTGTGCCTGATCGACATCGGTGGCGGTACATCCGACATCGCCGTGTATGCCGGCGGAGCAATCCGCCATACCGCGGTCATTCCGATCGCCGGCGATCAAGTCACCAACGACATCGCGATGACATTGCGCACGCCGACGAAGGAAGCCGAAGAACTCAAAGTCCGTTACGGCTGCGCGCTGCGGCAACTGGCGAACGCGAATGACATGATCGAAGTGCCGGGTGTAGGCGAGCGCGGACCGCGCCGGCTGTCGCGCCCGATGCTCTCCGAGGTGATCGAACCGAGGATCGAGGAGCTCTTTCAGTTCGTCCAGTCCGAAGTGCGGCGCTCGGGCTTCGAAGAAATGATCTCGTCCGGCGTCGTCCTTACCGGCGGCTCAGCAATGCTTCAGGGAATCACCGAACTCGGCGAAGAGATCTTCCACATGCCGGTGCGCGTGGGCACGCCCGTCTACATGGGCGGCCTTGCCGACGTGGTGAAAAGCCCGCGCTATGCAACGGCGGTCGGACTTCTGCTCGCGGGCCGTGACCAATTCATACAAGGAGAAGCGGCACGAGCGCAGGTCGTCGGACTGGGCGGCATGGCGGAGCGGATGAAGCAATGGTTCAGGGCGAACTTTTAATGCGTCGGACAAAAGTGAAAACCTACTTTCGTCCGGTGAAGGCTTCCCTGGATTCGCTGGCAAAGCCAGACGATTCCAGGCGGAAAGGGCAGGAAAGAACGGTGGAAAGGGCAGGTAAAAGCGGAAATTACAAATACAACAACAGCAAAGCAGCGTCGCAAAATCTTACGTAAACCAGACAGGAGAAAAGGAGCACACCATGTTTGAAATCATCGACCAGTCGCCGCAAGACGGCGCAATCATCAAGGTTATCGGCGTCGGCGGCTGCGGCGGGAACGCCGTCGAGCACATGATCGCTCGCGGTTTGACCGACGTTGAATTTGTCTGCGCCAACACCGACGCGCAGGCGCTGAAGCGCTCCACCGCCGGGACCCAGCTGCAGCTCGGGTCGACGCTCACGCGGGGCCTCGGCGCGGGCGCCAAACCGGAGATCGGTCGCGATGCGGCGATGGAAGATCGCGATCGCATCGCCGAGCTTATTTCCGGCGCGGACATGCTGTTCATCACCGCCGGGATGGGAGGCGGGACGGGAACGGGCGCGGCGCCGGTGATCGCCGATATCGCCAAGAGCCTGGGAGTGCTGACCGTCGCCGTCGTGACGCGGCCCTTCAAGTTCGAAGGCAAGCGCCAAAAGGTCGCGCACGCAGGGATCGAGGAGTTGCAGAAGAAGGTCGACTCGCTGATCATCATTCCCAACGACAAGCTGATCGAAGTGCTGGGCGAAAACGTTTCCGTCCTCGACGCCTACGCAGCCGCCAACGATGTGCTTCACGGCGCCGTGTCCGGCATCGCCGAAGTCATCAATAACCCGGGCTTGGTGAACGTTGATTTTGCCGACGTGCGCACGGTGATGGGCGAGGTCGGTATGGCGATGATGGGCTCGGCCACGGCCGCGGGAGTCGACCGCGCACGCATTGCCGCGGAGCAAGCGGTCAGAAGCCCGTTGCTTGAGGACGTCAATCTGGCAGGCGCGCGCGGCGTGCTCGTCAACGTCACCGCGTCGGCTGGTCTCAAGATGAAGGAATACTACGAGGTCATGAATACGATCAAGGAGTTCACCGCCGAAGACGCGATGGTGATCGTAGGTACGGTAATAGACGACGCGATGGGCGATGATTTGCGCGTGACGATGATTGCGACGGGATTGGGCGGTGTCGCGACCGCGACCAAGCGCGGGCCCAGGCTCGAAGTTTTGGAAAACGCAGGCGTCGAGCGCACCGGGACCGATGGGATGGGGATTCGCTCCGCGTCGATCGATTATGAACGGCTGGATCAACCAGCGGTCATGCGCAAGGGACGTGCGCCGTCGAGCGCTGCGGCGGCAGCGAGCTTCGATCCGTCGGAAATCCCGGCGTTCCTCCGGCGGCAGGCCGATTGAAGGCGGCAGTGTGGAGCATAAGGGCATCCGGAAAAGACCGCGTCTATTGTCGTCGACGCTAAGGAAGCATCGCCCCCTCGATCCTCGTCATGTCGCTAACGCCCTCGTGCTACTATCGCGCGCTAATTATTTGAACCGACAACGAATTAGATAACGCTCAGCCACTCCTTCGAATCATGCTCAAGCAACGCACGCTGAAAAAGGCAATCAAAACGACGGGAGTTGGTCTGCATACCGGAGTTCGCGTGGAATTGGCGTTGCTTCCCGCACCGGTCGACACGGGGATTGTCTTTTCGCGCATCGATCTGCCGCAGCGGGTGCGCATTCCCGCAGTGGCCACCAATGTCGGTGACACGCGTCTCTCTTCGACGCTTACGCTCGCCGGCGGCAGCATTTCGACCGTCGAGCATCTGATGTCGGCGTTGGCCGGTTTGGGCATCGACAACCTGCAGGTTGAAGTTGCTGGTCCCGAAGTCCCGATCATGGACGGCAGCGCAAGCCCATTTGTCTTCCTGCTGCAGTCGGCCGGGATCGCCGAACAGCGGGCCCCCAAGCGCTATCTGCGCGTGACTGCGCCGATCGAAGTCCGCGACGGCGACAAATGGGCGCGCTTTGATCCGTTCGATGGCTTCCGGCTCGACTTCACGATCGATTTCCCGCATCCGGTTTTTGGTTCGGAGAATCGACAGGTCATCGTCGACTTCGCGCAGGTATCGTATGTGAAGGAAGTCGCGCGTGCGCGAACGTTTGGATTCATGCAGGATGTCGAGGCGATGCGCGCCGCTGGTTTGGGCTTGGGCGGCAGTCTGCAAAACGCCATCGTGCTTGACGAATTCAAGGTATTGAACCAGGAAGGATTGCGTTACGACAACGAATTTGTCCGGCACAAAGTTTTGGACGCCATCGGCGATCTGTATTTGCTGGGTGGGCCGCTAATCGGGCAATACACGGCGTACAAATCCGGGCACGGCTTGAACAACCTGATCGCCCGCCAGTTCCTCGCGCGGCCCGATGCCTTCGAAATTGTGACGTTTGCCAACGCGGCGACGTTGCCAAGCGCATTCCACGAATGGGCTCTTGAGCCGGCGCTCGGTTAACTGAGAGCTAACTAAGAGCTAGTCGCGGAACTCTCGCGGGCAGAGTTCGGTCCGATGATCGTCGTCCGGCTCCTGCTTTTTCTGGCGTTCGCCGCGATCGCGGTCGCCGGAATCTTGTATCTGTTCAAGCGCGACCGGCGCTATCTGCGATTCATCGGCCAAGTCGTCAAGTACACGATCTTCCTGCTGGTCGGCGTATTCACGTTCTACCTCTTCGAGCGGCTGCTGATTGCAGTCTAGCGGTGGTCTGCTCGGTCAACTCGCGCGCCGGGCCAGGTTCAACACCGCCCGCTTGAGCGGACCGTCGCTTAAGGAGCGGGCAAGCCGTTGCAAAGGCGCTGAATCGAATCTCGGTCGTTGCACTGCCGACGGTCTGTCTCGTTCGCGACATGCAACCCCGACTTGCACCCGCAGACGCAATTCAGTAAAGTCCCATCCCTCGCGACGCAGCCCGTTCAAGAGATCGGGGGTTCGCTGCCGAATGACCGCGGCCACCGCTCCAGCGGCCACCGCCAACGTCAGCGTTCCCGAGTCCGTTTCGGCAACGCGCACCCGATCCGCAAGCGCGCGCGGCAAGTGTCTGCGGACGATGGCGGTCAGCAGGGTTTCTCGCTGCAAGCGTGCGTGCCAGGCCGCAAGTGTTGCGTCTTCGGTCACGATTAGCGCAAGCGGCCGGAACGCCTTCCGGCCGGATGTCGATTTTGGCGGTGGTTTGTCCATGGTGTAACCCGCAACGTGCCGAACGCGAGCGCGGACGACTATAGGAGAGTATCTGATTGAACATCATCCTTGTCTCCGGCGCCAGCGGCAGCGCAAAAACGTTCACACTCGACTGGCGACACTGGGTTATGGGCAGCGTCGCATTTCTGGTTCTGCTGGTGATCTTCACGCTGGTCTTCAACTTCATAACAGTCAGATGGGCGGCGGCGGCGCAGTTTCCGTGGTTCCACGCGCTTGTGCTGGCGGACCAGCGCGAGGAATCCGCGCGGATGCGAGAACGAGTGCACGGACATCTGAATGCGATGGCTCTGCGTCTGGGCGAGCTGCAGGCACGGATGCTTCGTCTGGATGGCCTGGGTGAACGTCTCGCGCTAAACGCCGGTTTGCAACTGCAGGAACTGCCGGCGATGCAGCCGGGTGCTACTCCCGGCCGCGGTGGCGCGGCACCGTCGCTGCCAGCGCGCAACCTTTCGATCGACGAATTCACCGCGATGCTCGATCAGCTCGCGCTGCATGTGGAGGCACGCTCCGATCAGCTTGCCGTACTCGAAGCGTTGCTGGTTGCCGACTCGACGAATCGACACTTCCTGCCGACGCTCTTGCCCATCGTCGATGGTTGGTTCTCCTCGAATTTTGGATTCAGGATCGATCCGTTCTCCGGCATGCGTTCGATGCACGACGGTCTCGACTTCCCGGCGGAGCCTGGGACACCCATTGTCGCTGCCGCGAGCGGTAAGGTCGTCTTCGCGGACTCGCACGCGCACTATGGTAAAATGCTCGAGATCGATCACGGCAACGGATTGGTGTCGCGTTACGCCCACGCATCGCAGTTACTGGCGAAAGTAGGCGATCTCGTGTTGCGGGGCCAGCGCGTCGCAACAGTGGGCTCCACCGGCCGATCGACCGGACCCCATCTGCACTTCGAAGTCCGTCTGAACGGGATCCCGCAGAACCCAGCGCGTTTCCTAAACGCGGCGAGCTAGTGGCACAAGCTATCGGGGCCGTTTCCCGCGGCGGAGTTGTCCTATCAGCGTGATCGAAAATGCGCGAAAATGCGAATGAGGGGTGAGGTGGTCCTCACCCCTTGTCTTTTGGCTCGCCGGACGGCACGTACCATTAGATGATTCCCAATATCCTCACCCGCATCTTCGGCAGCCGCAACGAGCGGCTGTTGAAGCAGTACGGTCAAGCCGTACGTGACATCAATGCGCTCGAACCGACGATCGCGGCGCTCTCCGACGCGGCGCTGGCGGCAAAGACCGCTGAGCTGAAAGGCCGCGTCGCCAGCGGCGAAGCGTTGGAGCAAGTGCTGCCGGAAGCGTTTGCTGTTGTGCGCGAGGCGGGCAAGCGTGCGCTGCAAATGCGACATTTCGACGTGCAATTGCTCGGCGGAATGGCGTTGCATAACGGGAAGATTGCCGAGATGCGTACCGGCGAGGGCAAGACCTTGGCCGGCACGCTGAGCGCTTATCTGAATGCGCTGACCGGCAAGGGCGTCCACATCGTCACCGTGAACGACTACCTGGCGCAGCGCGACGCTGACTGGATGGGCCGTATCTACAAGTTTCTCGGTCTGACCGTCGGCGTCAACCTGTCACAAATGAACCACGCGGACAAGCAAGTCGCGTACAACGCCGACATCACCTACGGGACCAACAACGAATTCGGCTTCGATTATCTGCGCGACAACATGGTGTTCGCACCATCCGAGCGCGTGCAGCGCGCGCTGCATTACGCGATCGTCGACGAAGTCGATTCGATCCTGATCGACGAAGCGCGCACGCCGCTCATCATTTCGGGTCAGGCCGACGACAATGTCGATCTGTACTATCGGCTGAACGAGCTCGTGCCCAAGCTCACCCGCCAAGCTGAAGAAAAAGGCGCCGGCGACTTCTGGGTGGACGAAAAGGCGCACCAGGTCTTGCTCTCCGAAGAAGGGCACGAGAAGGCCGAGGCCGTCCTGGCGCATGCCGGCTTGATCCCGGTCGGTTCGAGCCTATATGACGCGCACAACATTTCGCTGGTGCACCACCTGTACGCTGGGCTGCGCGCGCACGCGTTGTATCACCGCGACCAGCATTACGTTGTGCAAAACGGCGAAGTCGTCATCGTCGATGAGTTCACTGGACGGCTGATGTCCGGCCGGCGCTGGTCCGATGGATTGCACCAGGCCGTGGAGGCGAAGGAAGGCGTTTCGATCCAGCGCGAGAACCAGACGCTCGCGTCCATTACGTTCCAGAATTATTTCCGCATGTACGGCAAGCTCGCTGGCATGACGGGCACTGCTGACACCGAGGCGTTCGAGTTCCAGCAGATCTATCACCTGGAAACCGTCGTCATCCCCACGCATATGTCGATGGTGCGCAAAGACGCCAACGACCTCGTCTATCGCACGTTCCAGGAAAAAGTTGACGCGATTGTCGCCGACATCAAGGATTGCTTTGACCGCGGACAGCCGGTACTGGTGGGGACGACGTCGATCGAAAACTCCGAGCTTCTGGCGAAGTCGTTGGAAAAGGAAAAGCTCCCGCACCAGGTCTTAAACGCGAAGCAGCATGCGCGTGAGGCGGAAATCGTGGCGCAAGCAGGCAAGACCAAGTCCGTCACCATCGCAACCAACATGGCCGGTCGCGGCACCGACATCGTCCTGGGGGGAAGCCTTGAGCCGACGATTTTGAAGCTCCGCGATGACCCGGCGCTGCCACCGGATGAAAAAGAACGCCAGATCGAACGCTTGCGCTCCGAGTGGCAAGTACGCCATGACCAGGTAGTGGCTGCCGGAGGGTTGCATATCGTCGGGACCGAACGGCACGAATCGCGCCGCATCGATAATCAGCTGCGCGGTCGCGCCGGGCGCCAGGGGGACCCGGGCTCATCGCGCTTCTTCTTATCGCTCGAGGATCCGCTGCTGCGCATCTTCGGCGGCGAGCGCTTGGGTGTCATCATGCAAAAACTCAAAATGCCCGAAGGCGAGCCGATTGAACATGGCATCGTCAACCGCTCGATTGCCAAGGCGCAGAATCGCGTGGAATCGCGCAACTTCGACATTCGAAAACAGTTGCTCGAGTACGACGACGTCGCAAACGATCAGCGTCGCGTGATCTATCAGCAGCGCAATGAGCTCCTGGAGGGCGAGGACGTCGCCGACACGATTCGGAACATGGTCCGCGGCCAGATCGAGGACACGGTCAAGACGTACGTGCCCGTCGAGACGGTCGAAGAGCAATGGGACCTTCCTGGTCTCGAGACGGCACTTGCGGGCGACTACCAGATCACGGCGCCGGTTGCCGAGTGGCTCAAAGACGATTCCGATCTCACCGACGAAGCGCTGCGCGAGCGCATCGTCGAGATCGCCGCGCAAGCATGGCAGGAGCGCGAGACGCAGGTTGGGGCCGAGCTCATGCGGCAGTTCGAACGCAGCCTGATGCTGCAAACCCTCGACCATCATTGGCGCGATCACCTGGCCGCGCTGGATCATTTGCGGCAAGGCATTCATCTTCGCGGCTATGCGCAAAAAAACCCGAAACAGGAGTACAAGCGCGAAGCGTTCGAGCTTTTCTCCGACATGCTCGACCGGATCAAGAAAGATGTCGTCAAGGTCGTGCTGACCGTGACGGTGAAAAGCGAGCAGGACGTGCAGGCGGTGGAAGAGACGGCGCCGGTCAGCAATGTCAGATACCAGCACGCCGACTACGAGGAGGCGCTCGCCGCCACCGCTGATGACGGCGATGTCGCCCTTGCACCGCCGCCGCCGTTCACGCGTGCGGGCGCGAAGATCGGCCGCAACGATCCCTGCCCTTGCGGGTCGGGCAAGAAGTACAAACACTGCCACGGCCGCATTTGACGGTGATTTGAACATAAGGTCCGTTTGACACGTTAGTTGGACTGCCACCGCGGTCGGCCGCTTGCGCCATAGTCGAGTCGGATCCCTAATGCCTGTCTGCTACACGCCTCCCACGCAAGCATCGCTGTTGCCGGTGCCGGGAGTGACGCTGGGCGCCGCCGCGGCAAAGATCAAAACGTGGGACCGCAATGACGTGTTGCTCATCGTGTGCGACCCGGGCACCTTGGCAGCAGGCG
>Ga0136617_10004054_pt1 | contig 13092 bp, 18 predicted proteins | sample AntDrymUQ3222106_2_FD_129672 | JGI IMG/M metagenome (GOLD analysis project Ga0136617, IMG submission 129672) | Polar desert sand microbial communities from Dry Valleys, Antarctica - metaG UQ322 (21.06) | ecosystem: Environmental > Terrestrial > Soil > Desert | place: Antarctica: Dry Valley...
ACCCGCGCCAGGACCGCAGGGTCGGGCGTTTCTGCTCGTCCTGCCAGGTGGTGAGGACCTCCCTCGCGACGGCCATCGGGTTCGACGGTGAGTGCAGCGTGCCAACCTTGTCGCTCATGCGGCGCCTCGCCTGTCCCGGCCGGACGCGCTGGCGATGCCGGCGCTGTCACGGAGCAGACCGGCCAGTGGTGCGAGCGCGGCGGCCATCTCCAGCCGGGCAGCCCGCTGGCCGTCCGCCCGGCCGGCGTCGTACTCGGGGCGCCGTGGCGTGTCTTTGCCGGTGAGCCGTCCGTGCCGTTCGACGGCGGCGTGCAGCGCCCAACGCGCCCGGTTCACAGCGTCGCCCAGGTCGAGGCCGCGGTGCGCGGCCGCGTCGGCAAGCTGCACGATGCGGGTACCTGCGTCGTCGAGGCGCCGTAGGACGGCCTGCTCGGCGACTATCCGCGCGTAAAAGCCGGTGCTGGCTCGGCTGGGGATGGCGGCCGTGCAGGTATGCAGATAGGTCGCGCCGCCGGCCTTGGCGAGTTGGGCGGTGCCGAGGTGGGCGGCGACTGCCAGCGGATCGGCCGGGTCGCCGACCTCGTGTAGATGGCAGATGGCCTGATAGATGACCTGGTGGCCCGGCTGGTAGAAATCGCCGGCCTCGAGCTGGGCGGTGACGCGGTCGATCTGGTCGGAGTCGAGGAGCATCCCACCCAGGACGGCCTGTTCGGCGGCCGTGTCGTTGGGCTGTGGCCGGCCGGCTGGCTCGGCGACGGCCAGGGGCCGGCTCACGCCGCGGCCTCGCTGGGGGGCAGCACGTCGAGCACGAGACCGCCCATGCTGACGGGGTGCGTGGTAACCCATTCGTCGACCGCTACCGCGACGGCGAGACGGACGACCACGTTCATGGTGGCCGCCTCGATCTGCGCGAAATCGTCTACGCCGAGGGTCCGGGCGTGGCGGTCGAGGTGGCCGGCGGTGAGGCGCATGACAACGTCTGCGAGAGGATCGAGAGCCGCGGGCCAGGGTCTCGGATTAGGCGCTGCGCGGTACGGTGGAAACATCGGGTCCTCCGTCAAGGGCCGGGTCGTTGGTGGTGCTGGGAGCCCTGGTGGGGGCTCCCGCACTGTTTTCAGGGGTCACGCGGCGGCCCCTCGCTTACGCCGTGGACGTCCCGCCTGATGGTCGCGCCGGCCTGCAAGCAGCGCGGCGAGCCGGTCGCGCTGTGCAGGCGTCAGCGGCGGGGCTGCGTCGACAAGACGCCGTACGGAATCCATCACGTTCATGCCGCCGGCCGTCCGGTTGTCCTGAGCCACCGCTCCACCTCGGCCCGGTCGTACCGGATCGCCCGTGGCCCGACTCGGGTCGCCTTGGGGCCGATGTCCTGGCGTCGCCACCGCTTCAACGTCTCGACGCTCATCCGCAGTAGATCGGCCGTTTCCGGCGCCGTCAGCAGGTCGGATTGCGTTCTCATCGCGCACATCTCCCTTATCTGGGGCAGAAATGAGCTACTCCTGCGTAGCACGAGAGTGCCTGAGGGCTTGCGCAATGTCAAGTAGGGGCTTACGGTGGCCCTACTGACATTCTGCTGCGCAATGGAAAGGGGGGCCGTGACGGAGCCTGACTGGTCGACCAGGGTCGCGCAGATCGTTGGTCGCGAGATCCGCCGCTACAGAGACGAGAGACGCATGAGCGCACAGCAACTATCGGACACCTGCGCAGAGCTGGGAGTGTCCATCGAGCGCAGCGTGATCTCGAACCTGGAGAACAAGCGTCGGGCGGTCATCAGCGTGCCGGAGTTGCTAGTGCTTGCACGGGCACTCGGCGTGCCGCCTCTCCTGCTCGCCTTTCCGGTCGGTCGTGTCGACCAGACCGAAGTGTTGCCGAATCTCCCTACCCAAACCTGGGCAGCAACGACGTGGTTTACCGGTGAGGCACCTTTCCCGTTCCCGTTCGCTCAAGGAGAGGCGGACTTCGATGAAGGTGCAGCCCCCCTGATCTTGTTCCGGAAGCACGCGTGGACCGTCGAGCAGCTCAGCATCGCCGAACGTGCTGGCCGGATAGCTCGTCACGAATCCCTTGTCCGGGAGGTCGCGGGAAAGGATGACGAGCGAAAGTCCTGGATGACAACCGCCGACGCACATTCCCAGACCGCACGCCACTTCGAGGAGCGCATTCAAGCCATCCGCGCGGACATGCGGAGGTTGGCACTTGCCCCCCCGCCTTTGCCGGCGGACCTGGAGCACCTCGACGAGGAACCGGCGCCTGAGGGGGAGGGATCGAGCGTCAGCCGTTCTCCTTCCACCTGATCTGCACCGTCTCAGGTCGAAAGGTGCGCGTCCCGCGCCCAGGTGGCTGCAACGTCACCGTCACGAGCGCGTCAAGCACCGCCCGCTGACGGTCCAGATCTAGCCCGACCCACACCGCCTGCACGTCCGCTGCCTGTACTAGCGGGCCGACGACACTGACCCGGCCGGCGTCGGCCAGCGCCAGCTCGACCTCACCAAGCCGACCCCGCACGCGCTCGGTGGCTGTCCGCAATTGCCCTGACGTCAGGCAGCCATCAGCGAAGTCCACGGCCAGCGACTCAAGGCGGCCACGGAGCGACATGGCCTCAGTCCGTAGAGCGCCGACGTCGGGCCGGTGCCGGTCGACGAGAAGGTCAGCAGCGTCCGGCCGGCTGAGCCGCTCGACGACCACGGCCGCCACGTACTCGTCGACGGGTTCGGCCGCCCGGCTGACGTGCCCGTACGCGGCGCGGCAGCGGTAGGTCCGGGCGCCGTACCGAGTGCGCCCGCCATGCACGACAGACCCGCACACTCCGCAGAGTGCCAAGCCGGTGAGGAGCGCCCGGCCGCCAGTCGGTGGGGTGCGGCGGTCAGGGTCGGTCAGCAGCGCCACGGTGGCCCGCCACGTTTCCTCGGGTACGACGGGCGGCCATGCAGCCGCAGCGACGACCTCGCCTCGGTAGCGCCGCAGCCCGGCGTTCCGGGGGTTCAGCAGGCAGTGTCGGATGCTGTCATGAGTCCACGGCGAGCCCTGACCGGTGGGCACCCCGCGAGCGTTCCAGTCCCTTGCGACCGCCGCTAGGGGGACGCCGGACAGAATCGCGTCGTAGCCGTCGCGTAGCGCGTCGGCCTCGCCCGGTCGGATCGTCAACCCATCAGGTTCGTAGCCGAACGGGCGGCGACCACCCACGCGGCGGCCCGCCTCGGCGGCCTGCTGCTGTGCCCGTTGCTGGCGGGCGCTCTTGCGTTCGACCTCGCCGCGGGCGACGGATGCCAGGATGCGGCCGACGAGGCGCCCGGCGTCGGTGGTCAGGTCAACATCGCCGCTGGCGGTCGCCACCCTGACCCCGGCGCGCTCGCACCGCTCGATGACGTCCTCTAGGTCGCGTAGATGGCGGACCAGCCGGTCGACGTGCCAGGCGACAACGATGTCAACAGAGCGGCGCTCGACCATCTCCTGCACCCGCTGAAAGCCGGGCCGGGGCCGCCTCGACGTAGCCGACGTGTCGTTCTCGATGACGCGCTCGACGACCGTCCACCCACGGTCGGCACACAGTTTCTCGCAGTCGGCCAACTGCCGATCGACACCGAGTCGGTTCCCGTCTCGATCCTGGCTTTGCCGGGCGTAGACAACTGCTCGCATGTATGCAACGCTAGCATGCATGTGATGCGCAACACGCGGTCATAGCCGCGAGCCGACAGCTCGCCGCGCTCAAGGCCGGCATCCGCAGCCCGCCGCACATCGCGCGGCAACCGGAAACGCGCACGAAGGACCCCACCTGGCACCTCGGCGTTCGTACGCCATGTGGTGCCGCCGAAGCGTTCACCGGCAGCACCCCGGGCCGCGCAGACGCGTTCTCGCACCGTCGCGGAGCACTCAAGGTCGGCCACGTCGGCGAGCAGGTCGAGCCGGCGCACCGGCGCAAGCTCGACCTGGAGGTCGATCCGATCCAGCAGCGGTCCGGACAGGCGGCTGAGATAACGCCGGCGCGCGACAGCGGTGCACGTGCACGCCTGGTCGCCCAGCGAGCTGGAACACGGGCAGGGATTGGCTGCCAGCACCAGCTGCACCCGCGACGGGTAGCGAACGGTCCCGCTCGATCGAGCCAGGATGATCTCGCCACGCTCCAGCGGTTGGCGCAGGGCGTCCAGGACACCGGAGGGAAACTCCGGCGCCTCGTCGAGGAACAGCACGCCACGGTGCGCGAGCGACAGCGCCCCCGGCCGGGCCAGTCCGCTGCCGCCACCGACCAGCGCCGGCACGCTGGCCGAGTGGTGCGGAGCTTGGTAGGGCGGCCGGTCGATCAACGGCGTGCTGGCCGGGAGCACTCCGGCCACCGAGTGGACAGCCGTAACCTCCAGCGCCGCCTCCAGGTCCAATCCTGGCAGGATGCCGGGCAGGCGCTCGGCCAACATAGTCTTGCCCGCACCGGGAGGTCCGATCAGGAACAGATGGTGACGACCGGCGGCGGCCACCTCGAGCGCCACCCGGCCATAGTCCTGGCCCACCACGTCCGCCAGGTCGGGCCAACCCGGCTCGGTGGCACCGTCAGGGGCCGCGGCCATGGGTTCGTCAGCGGGCACTTCTCCGCGCAGCAAGGACAGCAGAGCGCGGAGCGACCGAACACCCTTCACAGTCAGGCCGGGCACCAGCGCCGCCTCCCGCATGTTGTCGGCCGGCACCACGATCCCGCGCAACCCGGCGCGGCCGGCGGCCAACGCCGCCGGCAGCACCCCGCGCACGGACGCACTCGCCCGTCGAGACCCAGCTCGCCCACGAAAGCCCGCTCGTCCAGCGCCGCCGCCGGGACGACGCCGGCTGCCGCCAGGATGGTCACAGCGATCGCCAAGTCGAACCCGCTGCCCTGTTTGGGCAGCGTGGCCGGCGACAACCCGAGCGTGATCCGGCGCGACGGCCAGGCCTGTCCACTGTTGACGACCGCGGCCCGCACCCGATCCCTGGCCTCCGACAGAGCCGTGTCCGGCAGGCCGACAATGACCAGTCCGGGCAGGCCGAGGGCCAGGTCCGCCTCGACCTCGACAAGGTGGCCCACCACACCGACCAGCGCGATCGACATCGCGCGCGCCAGCGCCATCAGAAGACGCCCTGCAGATGCTCGACCGTGGGCTGGCAGCCGCGAGGGTGAAGCACACTGACGACGTCGAATCGCAGGTCGGGCCAGCCGCGATCGGCCTCGGTGAGCCAGGCGGCGGCCAGCCGCCGGATGCGCCGCGCCTTGGCCGGGACGACGGCCTCCAGCGGTGACCCATACGTCAGGCCGGAACGGGTCTTGACCTCGCAGAAGACCAGGGTCGAGCCGTCGCGGGCGACGACGTCCAGCTCGCCCTCGGCGCAGCGCCAGTTTCGTGCCAGCACCACCATGCCGACGCCTTCCAGATGCCCCACCGCGATGTCCTCGCCGTACCTACCGAGTCGGTCCTTCTCCGCCATGACGAGCAGCCTCGACCGGCACCACCACTGCGCACATCAGACCGACCGCCTGCTGTGGACGGCACCGCCGCTGTGGATCGAGAGTTGACGTCTATCGTCAGTTGCCCGCCGGGGACAGAACACGCCCGTTTGAGAATTGCCCAGTCATGTTGGCTGCCCAGCGCGAGTCGAATATCACGTTCAGGGTTGTGAGCCTCGTCGAGGACGTCGACGCAGGTCGGCCGACAGCCACCGCCACTCGCCTACTTTGACCGGTGACTGCTACGTGGTGTCCGGCGCCCGGTCGCGGCAGCCAGATCCTCGGTGTGAACCTGTCCCCGCTAGGTCCCCACCTCAGGCCGGTGGACTCCCTGAACCGGCTTCATCGTCTCCGACGTGCCCAGTGCCGGTGTCTCGTCGGTGACCGTGCCCACGGGAACTCCGGCCTGCGGACGGTCCGGCTCCACCTCGGCAGCCAGCACACGAGCAGCCGGGCCATCCGTGGCGCGGCCGTCCTGGGAGACGGTCTCGGGATGGTTGCTGTCCGCGGCCGGCATGCCCTCATCCGCCGGACTCGGGTGCATGGGCTCCTCGCAGAGTTGATCAGCCGCACGGCTTCCACCGCGCGCGAACTGATCGGCCGCATCGCTGGGATTGCGCGAGCTCTGCTCTGCCGTGGGGTGGGGGACGGCGACGTCTCCGGAACCGGTCATGTCAACCGACCTACCCACCGAACGGGCCGTCACCCGCCGGGAGTTCGATATCCGGTTTCTCCAGCTCCTCGACGTTGACGTCTTTGAAGGTCACCACGCGGACATGCCTGACGAACCGCGCCGGCCGGTACATGTCCCACACCCACGCGTCGCTCATCGTCACCTCGAAGAACACCTCTCCGTCTGCGTTGCGTACCTGGAGGTCGACGGAGTTGGCCAGGTAGAAGCGGCGCTCGGTCTCCACGACGTAGGCGAACTGGCGCACGATGTCGCGATACTCTCGATAGAGCTGAAGCTCCATCTCGGTCTCGTACTTCTCGAGGTCTTCAGAGCTCATGACTCCTCCGCGGCGGGAAGTGCGCCGTCGGGGCTCATGACTCCTCCGCGGCGGGAAGTGCGTCGTCGAAACTCATGACTCCTCCGCGGCGGGAAGTGCGTCGTCGAAACTCATGACTCCTCCGCGGCGGGAAGTGCGTCGTCGAGGCTCATGCGCTTTCCGCGCCGGCCAATGGCATGCCCCATTCTGGCTTACCCGAGCGACGTTGACGTAGGAGTGCCTGTGCTCGGGGCAGGGACCGTGCGCACTGAGCGCGGCCGAGTGTTCTGGGGTGGCGTAGCCCTTGTGCTGGGCGAAATCGTACGAAGGGAACCGACCATGCATCTCCACCATGATCCGGTCGCGGGTCACCTTGGCGATCACGGACGCCGCCGCGATGCAGGCCGCGACCCGATCTCCCTTCCAGATGGCCAGCCCGGGCGCTGGTAAGCCGGCCACCGGGAAGCCGTCACTGAGCACGTACGCCGGCCTCGGCTCGAGCAGCGCCAACGCCCGGCGCATGCCCTCCACGTTGCACCTGTGCAGCCCCCGGCGGTCGACCTCCGCCGCGTCGATGACGACGGCTGTCCAGGACCAGGCGCGGCCAACCACCTCTGCGTAGACCTGCTCTCGTACCGCCGGACTGAGTAGCTTGGAGTCCGCCAAACCGGGAACCAGCCCGCGCCGGCCATCGGGCAGCACGCAGGCGGCGACGACCAGCGGTCCGGCGCATGCTCCTCGTCCGGCCTCGTCGGTACCGCCGATCACGTTGAAACCGCGCCGGCGCAGGGCGCCTTCCAGTGCGAACAACCCGGTATCTCGTCGTACCAGGGCGCGTCCCGGGCGGATCACCTCACAACCGCCCGGCTGCGATGACAGCACCGTCGCAACAGCGCCGGCAGATTGTGTGGATAGTAGACCTCCTCGGTGGAATCCAGTTCGGCCACGCTCCACCAGCGATGTCTGTCGATGGTGCGTGCCTCCACTTCATCGAATGCCGAGCTGTCCACCTCCCAGGCGTCGACTCTGGCGCTGAAGAAGACCTGCGGCTGGCAGTAGGTGCGGCCCTCGAACCGGAAGTCGGCCACGTCTTCCCATACCGGCCCGACGAGACTTTCCGCGGTCAGCCGCAGCCCGGTCTCCTCATGGGTTTCGCGCAGCGCCCCCTGCTCCTGACTCTCTCCGCAGTCGAGCCCGCCCCCAACGGTGAACCAGTACGCTGGCTGGTCGGACTGATCGGGGTCCCGGCCACGGAAGAGCAGCAGGCGGTCGCGGGCGTCGATGAGCAGGACCCGCGCCGCAGGACGCAGGATGGATTCCGGTGCGATCATCGCACTAGCGGCGGTGTCGCCGGCGCGCGGCGACAGCGCCAGCGGTGAGCAGGGGCAACAGGGCGACGGGCTGCTTCAGCGTCGCAGGCACGGGTAGGCCGTCGGCTCGGCTGACCGGCCACACAATAACGAACGCACGCCCGACAACGTTGTCGATCGGGATCGTGCCGTGCCACTGGTCTTGTTCGTGAGCGCGGGAATCAGCGGACACGCTCCGGTGATCGCCCATCACCCACAATCGTCCCTCCGGCACCCTGACTGGTCCGAACGACCGCTGCGCCTGGGGGTTGTTCTCCAGGATGTACGGCTCCGTCAGCGGCTTGCCGTTGATCATCACCCGGCCCCCGTCGTCGCAACAGGCCACCGTGTCACCCGGTAGGCCGATGACACGCTTGATGTAGTCCTTCTCGTCGGGCGGCCCGAGCCCGAGCGCGCTGGTGATCGTGCGCAGGCCACGCAGGACCGGATTTCCGGGAGTGACGATCTGCACCTCGGGCTGCCACTGCACGCCGTTGAAAACGACGACCTCGCCACGCGCAGGTGCCCGGAAATCGTAGACAAGTTTGTTGACCAGCACCCGGTCACGAACCTGCAGGGTGTCCTGCATCGACTCCGACGGGATATAGAAGGCCTGCACGAGAAAAGACTTGATGATCAGCGCGAGCACGACAGCAATCAAGATCAGGACGGGAAACTCCTGCCAGAAGGGCATCGGCTTCTTGCCGCTCTTACCCCGACCGCGACCGAGACCATCAGGGTGCTGCCGGCGGCCACGCCACCGGGACGACTTGGCTTGTTGCTCTTCCAGGCGGCGGCGTTCGGCGCGAGTCCGACGGATAAGCTCCGCGCTGCTGGCGGGGAACTCCCCGCTGTCGACGTTTGTCATTGCCTTGCCAGCGTAGACGGCCCGCGGCGCGGGTGCGGGCGCAGCCGTCAGCGGGTCGGCGTCTCCCGTAGTTCCTTGATCTTGGCCTTCTTGCCGCGCAGGTTGCGCAGGTAGTACAACTTCGCTCGACGCACGTCGCCGCGCGTCACGATCTCGATCCGATCGATCACGGGCGTGTGCACCGGAAACGTGCGTTCCACTCCGACGCCGAAGCTCACCTTCCGCACCGTGAACGTCTCCCGAGCGCCACCGCCCTGCCGTCGAATGACCGCACCCTGGAAGATCTGGAGGCGGGAGCGGGTGCCCTCGACGACCCGCACATGGACCTTCAGGGTGTCGCCGGGACGGAAGTCCGGAATATCAGAACGCAGCGATGCGGCGTCGAGTGCGTCCAGGGTGTTCATCAGGGACTTCGCTTCCGTGTGGTCGGGGCAGACAGCGCCACCTGATATTGGGTAGGACGCTCAGAGAGGGGACGTCCGCAGCTTCGCTTCTAGGGTGCCATACCGGTGTCAGGGATGCGAAACCCGGGCTCGAGCACCGGCTCAAGCGCGGGAGGACTCCAGCGATTCTGGCACCGACAGTCTATCGGCTCGGCCGGGTGACCATGCGATCGCGAAGGCGTGCCCGATGACGCGATCGATCGGGATCGTGCCATGCCACTGGTCTCCCACGTGGGCTCGCGAGTCTCCTGACCCGCTGCGATGGTCACCCATGACCCATAGCCGCCCGGCCGGCACCTTGACCGGACCGAAGCTACGCTCCCCTTCCGACGTGTTCTCGAAGATGTACGGCTCGGCGAGCGGGCTACCGTCGATCATGACTCGGCCCCGGGGGTCGCAGCACCGCACCGTGTCTCCGGGCAGGCCGATCACCCGCTTGATGTAGTGCGGTTCGGGTCCCCACTCGGCACCGGTGAATACCATGATCTCGCCTCGGCGGGGGGCGCGGAAGTCGTAGCTGACCTTGTCGACCAGCACCCGGTCTCTCAACTGAAATGTGTTCTGCATCGACCCGGACGGGATGTAGAAGGGCTGGATCAAGAAGGTCTTGATGAGCAGGGCGAACACGATGGCAATCAGCACCAACACGGGCGACTCTTGCCAGTACGGCAGCTTCTTCCTACGGTTCCGCCCGATGAGATGCCGCTGTGCTGCCTGATCCGCCACTACTGACTCGCCATCTACGGGGCCTCATCAGGGTCGACAAGGGAAACTCCGGCCTGGGTCAGGAGCTGACGGTCCCGGACGCTCAGCGCCCCGTCAGGCAGCAAGTCCAGCAGATCCGGCCGCCGCGCGGCGGTGCGTCGCAGGGCCTGCTCACGCCGCCAGCGAGCGATCCGTTCATGATCACCTGAGAGCAAGACCTCGGGGACCGGGCGACCTGCCCAGGTCTCAGGTCGCGTGTAGGCGGGGCCCTCCAGCAACCCGGTTCCGAAGGAGTCGTCCGCGACAGACCCGGCGTTGCCCACCACACCGGAAACGAGCCGGGTGACCGCCTCGACGATCACCAGAACCGCCGCCTCACCGCCGGCCAGCACGTAGTCGCCGATCGAGACCTCGTCGGCTGGCATGCGTTCCCTGGCGGCATCGAGGACGCGCGCGTCGATGCCTTCGTAGCGACCGCACGCGAAAACCAGCCACGGCTCGCGGGCATATTGCGCTGCCCGATCCTGAGTGAACAGGCTCCCGGCGGGGGTGGGCATGACCAGCCTCGGCGGCGCGCCCATCGATGTCGCCGCTGGCGGCGGCGCGATCTCGGCGAGTGCGCGGCCCCACGGCTCGGGCCGCATCACCATGCCAGGGCCGCCACCGTACGGCGCGTCATCGACAGTGCGGTGCACGTCGTTGGTCCACCGGCGCAGGTCGTGTACCCGCAAGTCGACAAGGCCGCGATTCCGAGCCTTACCGAGCAAGGACTGTGACAGTGGAATGAGATAGTCGGGAAAGATCGTGACGATGTCGATCCGTAGAGCTGTCGGTCCGTAGAGCTGTCGGCCCGCAGAGCCGTCGGCCCTCACAACTGCAGCAACCCGTCTGGTGGGTCGATGACGACCCGGCCGGCGGAGACATCAACGGTGGGTACGATGTCGCGGACGAACGGGACGAGCACCTCCCGACCCTCTTGGCTTGCCCTCAGCAGGCGGACTACCAGCAGATCGCCACCCGGACCATGCACGATGTCGGCCAACTCGCCGACCTCGGTGCCGTCGATGTTCTGCACCCGCAGGCCCAGCAACTCCGCGTCGTGAAACTCGTCCGGGTCGGCAGTTGGCGGGAGATCGGTAGAGTCGACCACCAGCGTGGTGCCCGCCAGGGCTTCCGCGGCAGTCCGGTCCGTGACTCCGTCGAAAGCGACGGCGTAACGCCCGGAGTGCCGCCGAGCGGACACGACCGTGAGCGGTCCACGCTGCGCGGGCTCGGTGAGCAGGATGGTGCCGACCGCGAACCGGGTGTCCGGATCATCAGTGCACAGCGCGACAAGGACTTCTCCTCGCAGGCCGTATGCCCGCCCGACCCGTCCCACGACGAGCAACATCTCTCGTCCCTCGGCTACTGGGCGTCGGTGTCGACAACGTCGACCCGCAGCCCCTTACCGCCAACGGCCCCCATCACCTGGCGCAGCGCCTTGGCGGTGCGTCCGGCCCGGCCGATGACCCTTCCCAGATCGTCTGGGTGCACCCGCAGTTCCAGAGTCCGGCCGCGGCGGTCGGACCGCAGCGCGACCTGCACATCGTCCGGATGTTCGACGATGCCGCGGACCAGGTGCTCGAGAGCCTCCTCCAGCACCTAATCCCCCACTGGCTCGGCGGCGCCGGCAGCGCGTTTCTCGGTGAGGGTCTTGCCTTCCGCGGCCGCGGTCGCGGACGCCTGATCGGCGGTAGGGCCATCGGCCGGCGTGCCCGCAGCGGTCTTGTCGGCGGTTTTGTCGGCGGTCTTGTCAGCAGCGTTGTCGGCGGTCTTGTCGGCGGTCTTGTCGGCAGCGGCCTTGGCCGGGCGGGCGGCACGCTTCTTCGGCGTGGTGGCTTCGCCGGTGGCTTGTTCCGTACCGTGCTCGGTTGCTGCCTCGAAGAGGGCCCGCTTGTCGGCCTTGGGCGCTCTGACCTTCATCGGCTCGGGCGCAGGCTGACCGGTGAACTGCTGCCAGTCGCCGGTCACCCGGAGGATGGCCGCCACGGCCTCGGTAGGCTGGGCACCGACGCCGAGCCAGTACTGCACTCGCTCCGAATCCACTTCGATGAACGACGGGTCCTCCTTGGGGTGATACTTGCCGATCATCTCGATCGACCGGCCGTCCCGCTTGGTACGCGCGTCGGCAACGACGATCCGGTAGTAGGGCGCGCGCATCTTGCCCAAGCGCATGAGCTTGATCTTGGTGGCCACGTGGGTGGGTGCTCCAGGGATATTGACGGATGAGCACGCGGCCAGCGCGAGGGGAACACGCCGCCGGTTACTCGGTGGACAGGCCCGCGACGGTGAGGGACCGCAGCTGAGCACTCGTGACTTATTGTGCCAGACGCACACCGGCGTTCCGAACCCGCTCGGTCCAGCCAGCATCGAGCGGCGCTGGGCGCGGAGATGGGGACTAGTGGATCACCCGGCCGCGGAGCACGATCCGGATCGGCTCGGCCAGGGTGGAAAGCTCGACCCGGGGGTCGGCAGCGTACACCACCAGATCGGCCGGAGCGCCCTCGGAGATGCCGGGCAGGTTTAGCCAGCGCCGGGCGGCCCAGGACCCCGCCGCCAGCGCGCCACCAGCCGGCACTCCGGCCGCATGCAAAGCCCGGATCTCCTCGACGATCAGGCCGTGCGGCAACACCCCTCCCGCATCGGTGCCGACATGGACGGCGATGCCTGCCTCATACGCAGACCGCACGACGCCCGGATACCGGGGCGCCATCTCGCGCATCCGCTCGGCGTAGGCGGGAAACTTGGCCTGTGCTCGGTCGGCGATGTCGCCAAAGGTGCCGACCACCAGGCTCGTCGACGTCAACGTGGTCCCGCGAGCGGCCATCTGCGCGATCAGGTCGTCGGTAAGCCCGGTGCCGTGCTCGATGCAGTCGACTCCGGCACCGATGAGGTCGGCCAACGTCTCCGTCGCGAAGGCGTGCACCGCCACCCGGGCGCCCGCCTGGTGTGCGGCCTGGACCGCTTGGGCCAGCAGGTCGGCCGGCCAGAGTGGTGCCAGGTCGCCGGCGTCGCGGTCGATCCAGTCTCCCACCAGCTTCACCCAGCCGCCCCCGTACGCGGCCTGGCGCCGCACCTCCTCGGTCAGCTGGATAGGCTCGACCTCCTCGGCGTAGTTGCGCAGGTAACGCCGCGGACGGGCGATGTGCCGGCCGGCCCGGATCAGTCGGGGAAGGTCGGTCTCGTCGACCAGCTGCCGGGTGTCCAGTGGCGAGCCAGCGTCGCGCAGCAGCAGGGC
>Ga0136617_10004055_pt1 | contig 13090 bp, 11 predicted proteins | sample AntDrymUQ3222106_2_FD_129672 | JGI IMG/M metagenome (GOLD analysis project Ga0136617, IMG submission 129672) | Polar desert sand microbial communities from Dry Valleys, Antarctica - metaG UQ322 (21.06) | ecosystem: Environmental > Terrestrial > Soil > Desert | place: Antarctica: Dry Valley...
CACGGGGTGACCGTTCACGTCGTTGTAGCTCCGCATGTCGTCGATGTCGACCAACACAAGCGTCACCGAGGGCGGGGGCTGCTCTACGTTCGTCTCGGCGAGCCTAACTTCCCGCTCGAGCGCCTCTTGCCAGGCTCTCGCATGCAGCAGACCCGTGTCGCGATCGAACGCCTCACCCACTGCGACTCTGATTCCGGCGAGTGTCGATGCGGGGATGCTGGACCTGACCCAACGCTCAGACATCCCCCCAACGAGGGATCTGGATCTCGGCGAACCGGCGGCGCGGGCGGTCGTACTGGCCGCTCGGCGGGTGAAGCATCAGTTAGGGATCAGCGAGAGGCGCTTTTGGCTCTACCATCCCGGGTTTGGGCCGTTAGCTCAGTTGGTAGAGCAGGGGACTTTTAATCCCAAGGTCGCTGGTTCGATCCCAGCACGGCCCATCACATCCGAGAAGAGCCGAGATGCACAGCGGCAGGCGACCCAGAGAGTCCGAAAGCTCACGAAGGCGCGCACCGCACGAAGAATCCCAAGGTCACGGCCGACACCCGGGCGTGAGGGAGCGCTGCACCGACGAGATACGCCGAAGTCGTGCCACACCGGATGCCGTCTGGGTCAACACGAAGTCAACAACTGATTCGCGGAATCGGTCGCCTCGGCGCGCAGAATCACGACCAGGTTCACTCAGGGGCTACAAGCCGGTTGGCAGTGCGTGACGGTCCGGCGAGCTCGCGCTGGTTCCGCCGGATTCGGCCTCCTCGCGGGCCAGTGCGGCCGAGTCGGCGGCGAGCGAGGCTGCGTGCGTCAGGCGCGAGCGCTCGTCTGGAGCGAGCGCGGCGAATGGTTGCCCCCATGCGTCCTGGAGCGAGGTCGTGAGACCGGCGAGCGACCAGGCGCGTGCGAGTTCCTCGGGGCGCGCACCCGGGGCGTTGCGTTTGAGCCAGGCGCCGATCGACTCGTCCGTCTCGCGCGAAACCCTGAGCACGGCCGCAGGCGCCGGCCGCGGCCGGTCGATCGAGCGCATCAGAACCACCGCATAGACCTCTGCCGCCACTGCGAGACCGATTCGGGTTGCGAGGAGAACGGGCACGCCCCAGAGACTCCAGAGCAGCCCGGCCAGAACGGGACCCGCAATCTCGCCGGCGTCCTCGCCGGAGCTCATTGCCCCCATCGTCCGCGCCCGCCGCTTCCGGTTGAAGCCGGCGACGTGCGCCATCAGGGCGCCCCAGGCGGGTCTGAAGGCCGCCTTACCGGCATCGTCGATCGCCCGTCCCACCATGACGCCGGCGAGGTTCGGCGCAACGAGGTAGACCGCAGACGACAGCACGTTCGCGACGCTGCGCACCGAGAGCACGAGGTTCCTGCTGACGTTGTCGGAGAGCCAGCCGAAGGCGGGCCCGGTCAGCACGACGACGACGGAGACCAGGTAGACGAGGCCCGCCTCGGCTTCGGACAGGCCCGCGTACTCGACTGCGAACACCGGGAAGAGATTCGCCAGCATGTACGCGGTGCTGCTGATCATGAACCCGAGTCCCATGAACGGAAGCACGCGCGGCCCTTGCGGCGACGCAGGGGTGTGAACTTCCTCAGGTTCAGGCGCAGCCGTCGGCGTGCTCTCGTCCACCTCCGACTCGTCGATCCGGGGCTCCTTGATGTGTCGGAGGACGATGAAGACCGGGAGCGCCGAAAGGAGGAACGCGAGCAGGAAGATGAGCGTGTAGTTCGCGGCCGTGAGCGTCAGCAGGATCCCCGCCGACGCTTTGCCGATGTTGCCCGCCAGGCTCTTGGCGGTCTGGTACCAGGCGAACGCGGTCGCCACCGCTTTCTTGCCGCCGTGCTCGGCGATGAGGACGTTCGCGGAGGGATCGCGGAGGGCGATCGAGACGCCGTGGACCGCGCGGATCGCGAAGAGCTGCCAGGGAACGGCGGCAAAGGCGAGCAGCAAGGAAACGACGCTGCGCAGGCCGATCGCGGCCGTGAAGCTCGGCTTCATCCCGATCCGGTCGGCGAGCGCCCCCATGAAGGGCTTCAGCAGCACGGCGACCATCAGGTTCAGCGAGAGGAGGATGCCGACTTGGGCGAGGCCGAGGCCGAGCTCCCGTACGGCGTAGAGCGGCAGCGCGAATGTGATCAGGCCGAAGCTGAGGCGGGAGAAGAAGCCTTCGGCCACGATCGCCGCGAGCGAGGGATCCACGCGCCTGATTCGCGTAAGCACGGGGCTAGTGGGTCGGTCCGACGGGTTCCGCGAGGGCCTCGAGCTCAGGCAGCGACAGGCTCTCGGACCCGTTCGCATAGTCCTCGATGTAGTCGGCGATCAACGGGGCGACATCGGGCACGCCCTTGTAGCCGGGGAAGTAGTTCACGTCGACGACGAGCGGCCCGTCGCGCGAGTCGACGAGATCGAGACCGTAAAGGCCGAGGCCGAGGACCCGCCCGCACGCGAGAGCGATCTCCCTCAGCTCGCTCGTGACCGGGACAGGCCTGCCCGCGACGGTGAAGCTCGACTCGGAGAAGGGCTTCCGGACAGCGAAGACCTGCTCGCCGACGACGTAGAGCTTTAGGTCCTCGCCGCTACCCTCGACGTACTCCTGGACGAGCATCGGTGTGTCGGTGGGAGTGAGCGAGGCAAGCTCCGACGCATTCTTGACGACGGTGATCCCGGCGCCGCGGTGTCCCCGATGGGGTTTCACGATCAGCGGCGTCTCGTCGAGCAGACTGCGGAGGAGCGAGAAGTCCCCCGTCACCCAGGAGCGCGGGGCGGGCACGCCCGCCGCATGCAGCCGGCGCGCCGCGACGATCTTGTCCTGCGTGGCGGCGCAGCAGCGGTAGGGGTTGAGCATTCGCGCTCCCTGGGTATCAAGAACGGCGGCCAGGCTCAGCGAGAGCTCCGTGTGCGACTTCAGGACGTAGAGATCGTGGTCGACGGCCAGACGGTCCGGCCGGACGACGAGCTCTTCCGCGATCCCGGACTCCACCTGGAAGCCGCGCTGGGAGAGGAGCTCAAAAACCTCGACGAGAACCGGACTCGGCACGGGCGGGACACGCCGCACAAGCATGAAGAAGAGCCTCATCCGGTAAACCCCGCGTGCGCTGCCGTCGAGTAGGGCTCGCCTGCGCGAGTCCTCTGGGCCGCTTCCCAAATGAAGTCCGCAAGCGCGGCGGCGGCGTCCGGAACCCCCTTAAATCCGGGAAAGCTCGAGAAGTCGACCACGAAGGGTCCATGCTCCGTCTCGACCACGTCGAGCCCATACAGTCCGATCCCGAAGGCAGCGCCGCAGCGAGCGGCGACCTCCCGCAGCGCTTCGCCGACCCGGAACGGCTCGCCGAGCTTGTCCGCGTAGCTCGTCACCGGCCACACGCGCTTGACGCCGTAGACCTGCTCGCCGATGCAGTAGAGCTTGCGATCGCGCCCCGTTGGAGCGTGGTAGCGCTGCGCGAAGAGAGGACCCGTACCGTCGTCGGCCGTCTCGAGCTCACCGGCGCTGCGCACGATTCGAACGCCGCGACCCTGCGAGCCCCGGTAGGGCTTCACGACGAGCGGCCCGTCCGACAGGAGCGGCTCGAGCTGCGCGAACGACCCTGCGACGAACGTGTCCGGGATCGGCACGCCAGCGCGGCGCAGGACCCGGGTCAGCACGATCTTGTCCCGGCAGGCCGCGGCGACGGGGTACGGATTCAGAATCGCCGCCCCGGCGGCGTGGAGGGCTCCTGCGACGCTCAAGGCGGTGTCCGTCCCGGATTTGAGGACGTACAGATCGTGCCTGGGGTCGAGGGAGGTGAGGTCGGTGACCGCTTCGTCAGGGTAGATCCCCTCCACCGTCGCCCCGCGGCGGGCGAGCTGCCGGGCGACCTCCGGCATCACCGGGCTGACCCGGGTCGGAGGATGCCGCGTCAGCAAGAACGCGATGGCCGGCGCTCGGCGCACCTCAATCCGCCCCCTGGAACGAAGCGGCACCGGCGTAGACGGGTGGGAAGAGCGTCTCCTCGTCGGTGAAGACGAAGGTGCGGTAGTGCTGCTCGACCGCCGAAGCGAACGGGTCGTCCGGCAGGAGCCCGCAGACATCGGCGAGCACACTCCGGAAGCCCTCGCCGGCGAGCCGGTCGCCAAGCTGGAGCGCCTGCGCGTCCTGCGCGTGGCGATACAGCAGGGCCGCGGCGACGGCGAGGGAGAAGTGCGACGGCACACGGCCCGTGACGGCGCTGATGAGCTCGACGGCGCCGAGCAACCGGTCGCCGGGAGCGAGCTTGCGCAGCGGCTCGCGCGCGACGCGCGGGATCGGATCGGCGAGCTCGGCGTCTGCAAAGCGCCGCATCGCCTCAGCCGCGGGCCCGTGCAGATCGCCGTCGAGTTGCGGGTACGCCTGCACCAGCGCGCGGCGAGACTCGAGCAGGCAGCCGGCGACCATCGGCTTCAGGAACGGGTCGGCGACCGCCTGGTCGATCGTGGCGTGGCCGCGCAGCCAGCCGAGATAGGCGCAGATCGCGTGCGCGGCGTTGAACGCGTAGAGCTTCTCGCCGAGACGGGCGGTGTAGATGTCCGTTGCCTTCATTCCCGCCGGGAGCGGCACGCTGGTTCGGAGCGGGCGCGCGTCCACGTGGAGCTCACGCGGCTCGTCCCCCACGAACATCGGCCGGCGACCGCCACGCCAGTTGCCACGGGCGACGACTGCGGTGGCGACGCCTCCGGCGAAGCCCACCCGATGCAGCGGATCCCGTGCCTCCACTCGGACGGCCTCGGCGAGCTCGCCCGCGCAGTCACCGTTCTCGACGACCCAGACATCGAGTGCGCGCGACCCCGGTCGTCGCAAGAGCGCGCGGGCGAGCGGACGCGCGAGCGCAGGCACGTTGCCGACACCGACTGCGGTGCAGACGAGGTCGGCCGCGGCGACGGCCTCGTCGAACTCGCCCGTGCCGATCGCGACGGCCGCGACGCCGTCGACCGCGGTCCTGCTCTCGGCCGGAGCTGTGATCCGGACGTCGAAGCCGCCGGCACGGCGGATGCGGGCGGCCCCGTCCTCGGCTCGCGCGGCGAGCACGATCTCCCAGCCGGCGTCCCGGAACGCGGGCGCCAGGTAGCCGCAGCCGATCCGGCCCGGCCCGATGATCAGGACACGCAAGCGGCCTCCAGCTGACGCGCGCCCAGCGCGCTCACGATCAGACGTCCGATCGCGTCCGGTGCCTCGTCCACGCCGGTGTAGTTCGGGAAGTCGTTCACGTCCACGACGAGCGGCCCACCGCGCGTCTCGAGCACGTCGACGCCCAGCAGCGTCAACCCAAAGGCGCGCGAGCAGGCGCGGGCAAGCGCCAGGCATGAGCGCGACGGCTCGACGAGCTCGCAGCGCAAACCGGCATCTCCACCGAGCGCGAGCAGAGGCGAGGGGCGACGCACCGCCCAGACACGCTCTCCCGCGACGTACAGCTTCAGGTCGATCGAGCCCGCGTCTACGTACTCCTGCGCGAGCACCATCCCGTCCGTCCAGACGACGTCGTCGAGCTCCTCCGGGGAGCCGACGAGGACGATGCCGTGCGCATTGTCGCCGAGGTGGGGCTTCAGGAGCAGCGGGAAGCGATGGCGCGGCACGGCCTTGAGGGCTGCGGTGCTCGCGGCGAGCAGCGTCCTCGGGGTCGGCACACCACGAGCAGCCAGCGTGTGCGCGGCCCGAGCCTTGTTCCGGACCGCCGACACGCTCTCCCACCTCGTCAACACCGTGACGCCTTGGCGCTCCGCAGTCCGCAGGAGCGACAACGCGAAGGGATTGCGGGTTCGTGCGACGACGACGTCGCCCGGCTGAACCTCGGCCCACGGGTCCTCGTCGGCCGTGCCTCCCAGGGAGGCGATCATCCCGTCGGCTACCAACACACGGGTGGGAACGGATGCTTCGTCGAGCGAGCGCGCCAGCAGGCGCGGCATGCGCTGACCGAGATAGCGCTCGTCGGTGAGTATCCAGACGGTCTCCATTGTGTAACGAGGTGGTGTACCCGCCCGGTCTAAGAGGTCGGTGAGAGCTCCATGAGACATTCCTCATCGAGGCGTCGATGAGAAAATCCTCATCGAGCGCTCATCGTGGTCTTACTCTGGCCACCTACCTTCGGCTACTCCGGTGAACACCCGCGGTACCCTCTCCATCGGCCTGGCGGCTGCTCTGCTGGCGCTTCCGGCGGCTCGGGGCGAGGCCGCCCCGGCGCCGGCTGAGCGTCCGGCCTCGCCCGGTTCCACCGCCGTCGTCGTGCAGGCATCGCGCGGCGGCGCGCCGGCGGCAGCGGCGCTCGTCCGGCGCCTCGGCGGCGAGGTCGCGCGCCGGCTGCCGATCATCGGCGGCTTCGCGGCGCGTGTGCCTCTACGAGCGCTCCCAATGCTTGCGGCCTCTCCCGCCGTCGCCGCTGTCTGGCCCGACACCCGCGTGCGGCTGCACGGCAACGACGACGACGACGACGAGGAGGACGACGAGGAGGACGACGACGACATTCCGCTCGCCCAATACGACACGCTGCCGCCCGACACTGTCTGGCAGGACGCAATCGGGCTGACCTCGTTGCGCGCTCGCTACGACGGTGACGATGTCGCCGTCGCCGTACTCGATACCGGTGTCGCCCGTGTCCCGGATCTCGAGCAGCGCGTCGCCTCGCGAGTCGACTTCACGCCCGGCCACGACGGCATCGACCATTTCGGCCACGGCACGCACATGGCCGGCATCGTGGCCGGCGATGGCACGGCCTCGGGCGGGAGCAGGCTCGGCGTCGCCCCGGACGCCGAGATCGTCGCGCTCAAGGTGGCCGGCCCGGACGGCGCGACCGACACGTCGGTCGTGATCGCGGCGCTCCAGTGGCTCGCGACACACGCGGACGAGCACGACGTGCGCGTGCTCAACCTCTCCTTCGGCACCGACGCTCGCCAAAGTGCCTTCCTCGACCCGCTAAACCACGCCGTCCAGCGGGTGTGGGACGCAGGCATCCTCGTCGTCGTCTCGGCCGGCAACGCCGGCCCAGGCGACGGCGCCGTCCGCAAGCCGGGCGACGACCCGGTCGCCCTGACGGTCGGCGCCGCAGATCTCGGAGGCACGTCCGACCCTGGCGACGACCGTGTAGCGGAGTTCTCGAGCCGCGGACCGACCGCGGACGGGATCTCCAAGCCCGACCTCGTCGCGCCCGGGATCAGCATCGTCTCGCTGCGCGCACCCGACAGCACCGCCGACCGCCTGCGCCCCGCCGCGCGACTCGGCGCGCACCACTTCAAAGGAACCGGCACCTCGCAGGCCGCCGCCATCGTCTCCGGCCTCGCCGCACTGCTCTTCGAGGCCGATCCGACGCTGACCCCGGAGGAGGTCCGTGCGGCGCTCGTCGGCACGGCCGGCGGCCCCCTCGCCCGGGTACCCGGAGGCGGCGCCGGACTCGTCGACGCCGACGCCGCCGTCGACGCCGTTCTCTCGGGCCGCTTCGACGGCGCGAGCCGGTCGAGCGGGCGCTCGAGCGGACTCGGCACCCTCGAGGGCAGCCGGGGCTCGACGCGCGTCCTCGCAGACCCCGACGGTGACGGCCGGCCGCAAGAGATCGCCGGTGAGAAGGACGTCCTCGGACGCACCTGGGAGGCGCAGGCGTGGTCGGCTCAGGCGTGGTCGGAAGCGACCTGGGCGCTCTCGCCCTGGAGCGCGCTCGTCACCTTGTCGCTTGTCTGGGAGGCGCAAGCCTGGTCGGCGCAGGCGTGGAGCGGGATGGTCTGGGACGCGCAGGCGTGGTCGAGCCGAGACTGGGGGTCGGCCGCCTGGGTGGCGCAGGCCTGGTCGGCGCAGGCCTGGAGCACCTGGGGCTAGCTGTCGTGAGCGCGCCGACACGCCTGCCCGGACGCGCGCGAACGCTGATCGGCGTCATCCTCGCCGTCGCTGGCGCGGCCGTCGTCGTGCGCGCCACGGACGTCGTCGGCTGGGAACGCGAGCAGGCGATCGGTTTCGCGCTCCTCGCACTCGCCGTCGTTGTCTCCGAGCAGTTCCAGCTCCCGTTCCAGCGCGGCTCCGAGACGCACAACTTCAACCTCACCGATGCGGTCTGGACCGCCGGGTTGCTGCTCGTGGAGCCGGGCGTGCTGACGCTCGCCGTCGCCGCGGGCGTGCTCGCGGGCGAGTCGCTCAAGGGCTGGTCGCCGGTGAAGATCGCCTTCAACGTGGGTCAGTTCGTCGTCGGGATCACCGCCGCCACCCTGGTCTACGGCGCGCTCGGTCCGGGCGGCATGGACGAGCCGCGCACCTGGGCCGCCGCGGCGATCGCGATGGGCGCCTTCTTCGTCGTCAACACGGTCGCGATCGGGCTCGTGCTCGCGTTCGTGCAGGGCATCTCGATCGCCTCCGTGATCGTCCCCACGCTTCCCCTGGGCACGCTCAACTGGGCCGGCAACGTCGCGCTCGGGACGCTGGCGGGCGTCGTCTGGCAGGTCGATCCGCTCGGTTTGCCCCTGCTAGCCGCGCCTCTCGGCGTCGCGTTCGTCGCCTACCGCGGTTGGCTCTGGAGCATGCGCGAGCGAGAGCGGATGGCGGAGATGGCGCACGTCGCCGAGGAGATCGCCGCCGGCCGTGAGCTCGATCGCCGACTCCCCGAGCAGGAACCCGGCGAGGCCACCGGCGTGCTCGCTCGCACCCTGAACGGCATGCTCGACCGCGTCGAGGGGGCACTCGTTCGCGAGCGGCGCTTCCTCAGCGAGGTGTCGCACGAGCTCCGCACTCCGATCACGATCTGCCGCGGCAACGTCGAGGTGCTCAGGCCGGCGCCGAGCCGCGACGAGGTGGCCGAGACACGCGAGGTACTGCTCTCGGAGCTCGATCGAATGAGTCGGCTCGTCGAGGACATGACCACGCTCGCCCGCGCAGAGAATCCCGGCTTCATCCGTCGACAGGAAGTCGATGTCGAACGCTTCCTCGCCGACGTGACGTCCTCGGCAAAGGTCTTGCTGAATGGACGCCTCCAGGTTGAGCGGAAGCCGACGAACGAGCTCGTGGTCAGCGCCGATCCACAACGGCTGACGCAGGCGCTGCTCAACCTGCTCCAGAACGCGGCCGTACACGGGCCCACGGCTGGTCCGGTCGTGCTCGGGGTCGAGCGCGAGCAAGACACCTGGCGGTTCGACGTCCGCGACGGCGGGATCGACCTGAGCGCCGAGGAGCGACGACGAGTGTTCGAGCCGTTCGCGCGAGGCCGCACCGCCGCAGCGGGGAGCGGCCTCGGGCTCGCGATCGTGCGCGGCATCGCCGAGGCCCACGGCGGCTCGGCCGGCGTCGAGAGCGACCCCGGTCACGGAGCGACGTTCTGGATCCGGGTGCCGGCGTGACGATCCTCGTCGTCGAGGACGAGACACGCATAGCCTCCTTCGTGCGCAAGGGGCTCCTGGCGCGCGGTTACGAGGCCGAGACCGTGGGCACAGGCGGCGCCGCCCTCGCCCGGCTCGCGCGTGGCGGCGTCGCGCTCGTGATCCTCGACCTCGGGCTCCCCGACCTCGACGGGATCGAGGTGCTGCAGCGAGTCCGTCGCGACGGCTCGCGCGTGCCGATCATCGTGCTGACGGCGCGGAACGACGCGGAGGACGAGATCCGCGAGCTCGATCTCGCCATCGACGGTTACATCACGAAGCCGTTCGCCTTCGACCATCTGGCCGAGTGCGTCCGGACCGGGCTGGTCAACGGTCACGCCGCCTAGCCTGCGAGTCAGCCGAAGCTGACCCATTCATCTACTCGGAGGTCGACGTCAGGATCGCGAGCGGACCGCATAAAGACGTGGCGAAGGGCTGCCGCATCCTCCTCGGTCCGTTAGCGAGCTTCGAGGCCGTCGGCGCATCGATGACCTTCAACGGCGACTTCGGGATCGACGGCTCGCGCGGCCGAAACATGACCTTCAACGACAGCGCCTGGGCGGCAGCAAGCCTGGGTTCGGCGGAGGCGACCATACAAGGCTCCTGCGCAGCAGCTCTGCTGAAGCTCTGCTGATTCTCCCGCGGGCCGGCCGCCTGCGTCGGGCCGCCTAACCGCCGGACAGTCGCTCGCTCACGACGCCCCGCAAGTCGGCGAGAACCAGCGGCTTCGTGACGAAGGCCGCCCCGGCCTCGGCGCAGCGCCGCCGCACATCGTCATCGTCGTGCGCCGTAAGCACAACCACCGGCAGGCCAGGCTGTTGCTGGGCCAGATCCCCCAGCACCTCGAGCCCGGAGACCCCTGGCAGGCCGATGTCGAGCAGCACGAGATCGTAGGTCTCGGTGGTCGCGAGAAAGATGCCGACCTCGCCGTCCTCGGCGATCACGACCTCGTGCCCGTCCTGGCGGAGGCCGCGCGCGACGAGGTGCGCGATCCGCGCCTCATCTTCGATCACCAGCACCCGGCCACCGCGACCGCGAGCGGCGGCGTCAGGATCGAGGCGATACCCCATGCCGCGCACACTTGCGATCCGGTCTATGCCGAGCTTCTTGCGCAGATACCCCACGTAGACGTCGACGACGTTCGAGCCGGGGTCGTGGTCGTAGCCCCAGACGTGGCTCAGGAGTTGCTCGCGGGAGAGCACCTGGCCGGGATGGCGGAAGAAGATCTCGGCGAGCGCGAACTCGCGCGCCGTCAGCTCCACCTGCTCCCCGTCGACGATCGCCTGCCGCGTACGCAGATCCAGGGCGGCGCCCCCGGCCGCGAGCACGGTCTCCTCCGGAGCATGCGTCCCACGCAGACGCACCCGAACGCGTGCCAGCACTTCCTCGAATCGGAACGGCTTCGCGATGTAGTCGTCCGCCCCGCCCTCGAGCCCCGCCACGGTGTCCGTCAGGCCGTCCCGCGCGGTGAGGATGATGACCGGCACGCGTCGATCGCGGCGGCGCAGCTCCTCCAGCACTTCGAGCCCGTCCACATCCGGTAGGCCCAGATCGAGGATGACGAGATCGAAGCTGCCCGAGCGAACGAGCCGCACCGCCTCGCGACCCTCGGCCGAGACCAGCGTGGCGAAGCCGTTCGCCTTCAGTCCCTTCTCGAGGAACGCGGCGATGCGCGCCTCGTCCTCGACGATCAGGATCCGACTCATCTTCCGACCTCCGCTGGCGGTGTGGGCACAACCACCGTGAACGTCGCCCCCTGGCCGGGACGGCTCGCGACCTCGACCCGGCCGCCGTGTGCGCGTGCGATCGCATCGACGATCGACAGCCCCAGCCCTGCGCCTTCCGTGCGCCGCCCCGCCGAGCCGCGCGAGAAACGGCCGAAGATCCGCGCCTGCTCCTCGCTCGGAATTCCCAGGCCCGTGTCGCGAACCCAGATCCGCGCCTCGCCGTCGGAGACAAAGGTACCGAGCGCGACGACTTGGCCCTCGTCCGTCTGCTTCGTCGCGTTCTCGGCGAGCTGGACGACAGCCTGCGTGAGCCGCTGCCGGTCCGCGAGGATCGATCCCTTGCCAATGCTCTCGACGCGCCAATCGCGCGGCGCGATCGCCACGAGCTTGTCGTGGAGCTCGCGCGTCAGAGACTCGACGTCCACGGGCGCTGGCCGGAGAAAGTCCGGCTGCTCGGCCTTGGCGAGCAGCAGCAGGTCGTTGACGATCCGGCTCATCCGGTCGAGCTCGTCCGTCACGAGCGCAACCGTCTCGCGCTTGTCCTCGGGATCGTCCGAGAGGAGCTCGAGATGACCGCGGACGATCGTGATCGGCGTCTTCAGCTCATGGCCGGCGTCGTCGACGAAACGTCGCTGCCCCGTGAAGGCGGTCTCGAGCCGGTCGAGCATGTCGTTGAACGTGCGACCGAGCTGAGCCACCTCGTCGTGCCCGCGAACCGAGATGCGCTGCGTCAGGTCGGTCTCCGTGATCGACTGCGCCGTGTCGCGCAGCAAGCGGAGGGGCGCGAGCACGCGACCTGCCGCTCCCCAGGCGACGAAGAACGAGAAGAGGAGCACGGCCGCGAAGACCTGGGCGGCGACGGTGACGGCGCTTTCGATCTCCTCGCGCTCGTTGGCCGGGAAGTTCGCCACCGTGAAGGTCGCCAGGACGCGATCCCCGATCTCGACCGGAACGTTGAGATAGCGCGCCCGCCCGCTCGAGGTCGCGACGACACCACGGTGCGCCTCCTCGAGCGGGCTCGCGAGTGCGACCGCACGCAGCACCTCACCCGGCCGATACTTGGCGTCGCCTGCACGAGCCGAGCGGTAGAGATGGTTATCGATCGACGAGAGAATCACCTCACCCTCGTCCGGCACGTTCCGAGAGAAGTAGACGTCGAAGATCCGACGTACGTCGGTGCCGAATGGCGCTCCGCTCCGCGGGTCATTGCCGCGGACGAGCCGGCGGAACTCCGCCACCTCCTGCGTCAGCTGCTGCTCGACCTCCTCGTCCAAGCGATTGAACAACACCTCGCGAATCAGGAACAGCGATAGCGCGGCCGACAATGCCGTCAGGATCGCAAAGGCCGCGAGAATCCGAGTGCGAGTGCCCGAGAGAGGCGTCCTTCGGCCCAGGCGGTCGGGCCGAGCAGAGAGCGGCGCCGGCACGTCGCCCGCGTCCTGCTGCCTCACCTCCGAGGCGGGCCGGGAGAACATCGTGGCATCGTCTCCGATCCGAGGAGGCGCGTGCAGCCGATCAGTCACCGCCACCATCGTCGTCACCAGCATCGTCGTCGGTGTCCGAATCGTCGTCGGGCTCGTCACCACCGGGCGCCGGCGTTGGTGCCGGTTTTGGCGGCGTGGGATCGCGCTCATTCGTGCCAGCGTTATCAGCCGGACCCCGTACGGGAGGCGACTGAGGCGGCGGCTCGCCGGGTCGGGTCGTCACGGGCCGGCCGGTCTGGGCTGGCCGGCCCGCCGTGCGATCACGCGCCCTCGTTCTCCCAGCCGGTGCCTTCGCGGGCTCGTCCTCGGAACGCGTGACCGGATTGGGCAGCTTGATCGGAGTGACGGGTCCGCGCTCGGGGGCTCTCAGGGCTTGCGCAGCGACAACCACCGCGAGAGCCACGCCAGGTGACGCGACCAGTGCGAAGCGCTTCATCAGCTTTCATCATTCCCGCTTCGGCAAAGACCCACGTGAGAGCAGGATGAGAACTTTCTCACCAAACGGACGCGGCACTGACGGCGCCGCGCTGCACCAGCCGAGCGGACATACC
>Ga0136617_10004056_pt1 | contig 13086 bp, 10 predicted proteins | sample AntDrymUQ3222106_2_FD_129672 | JGI IMG/M metagenome (GOLD analysis project Ga0136617, IMG submission 129672) | Polar desert sand microbial communities from Dry Valleys, Antarctica - metaG UQ322 (21.06) | ecosystem: Environmental > Terrestrial > Soil > Desert | place: Antarctica: Dry Valley...
CTGGACCTACATGTTCGATCCGCAAACCGGCCGCCTCGCCTGCAATCACCTGCAATACGAAGCCGACAAATGGGATTGGACGGAGTACTACGATGAGAAGCCGGTGGGCTCGATGCTCCTCTCGACTCGCCGTGTCGGATACACCGCCGACGCAAACGGAAAAATCGGTCAGAAGCGTTCGGAAACCACCTACGACCAGATCGAAACCAATGTTAAGTTTCCTAGCGATCTCTTTAAGAAGCCGCGTTAAACCTCCAGCCGCAGATGCGGACTGCAAAACCAAAGACCGTACCTGTCGAGGGCCGTGAGATTGATCCTGCTGCCCGGCTGTCAGCAACAGACGAAATCCTGCAAGTGATGTATTGGCTGCGGTGAAAACATCGCGCAAGAGGTCGCGCCTACCGACCTCGCAAAGTGGGGTCGGTCTTGAAGCGTCAGAGATTGAACCGCTCCTGATTCAGTTGCTCGGCAGCAGACTGTCTCGCGATTTAGCATCTCGCTGAAGAAGGGCCTTTTCCGGCAGCTCGACGATATGGTTAAGGAAAAGGGCTACGAGAACCGGTCACTGGCGATCGCTGATATGATTCGCGATCAATTGGTCGCACATTGGCGGGAAGCAGGAGAGTTCGACGCGGTCGGCACGATTATGCTCGCATACGACCCGAATGACGATCGGGTTCGCGTGACGTTGGGCAAACTGCAGGGGCGGTATCTCGACACAATTGTCTCGACTCTGTGCGTGCAGAGTGATGCGCAAAGCTGCATGGAAGTTCTGGTGGTGCGCGGCCAAGCTTCCGCAATCAAAGCGCTCTCAGACCGCCTTATCGGAGCGAAGGGCGTCAAGCGCTTTGTTCTGGGCGGATCACTGGAGAAATATACGCGCTGGGATTTGCCATACGGAATGGGCCTTGGCCTGCTCGCCGGAGGGGCGTGCGTTACGACACGGTCGATAGCGAACAGTTCCGCTCCATCCGCCGCAACCCCGTAGCTCCGACGGCAGACGTAAATTTCAATCAGACGAACCCGTTTGCTTATATGCAACTGGACTTTAAGCCGGCATCCTGGGTCAAGCTTACGGGTGGCTTCCGTTACGACCATTTCTACTACGACATCGAAGATAATTTTCGTGGTCTGGAAGTTTCTCCCAATGACTACTTTCTAAGCCCCCGAGGAGGAATCAGCGTTTCTCCGGTCAAGGGATTGTCTTTCTTTGCCAATTACGGGCAGGGTTTCCGTCCGCCAAGCGCAATTACCGAGCTCGGTCTCGATCCCAATCTCGAGGCCGCGCAAAATGAAACCATCGAGCTCGGCGTCCAATACGACTCGGCGGATGGCGTCTGGCATTTTCTCTTCGACGCCTACAAAACAACCTTCACGAACGAACTCCAAGGGCAGCCTGCTCCCTTGCCGCCAATCGCATTGGGACCATCGGAGCGAAACGGATTCGATGTCGAAGCCAGAGTGCGCGTCTGGAAAGATCAGGGACGGGCGCTTGCCCTCTTCGGCAACTTCAGCGCCCTCGAAGGCGAACTCGTGAATCGCCCCACGGGCACAAGCATCCCGGATGTGGCGGGTTTTTTCGGCACCTACGGTTTCGATCTGACGATGCCGTTACCGGCGAGCAACTCGCCCCACGTGATTAAGCTCTCCGGGATGCAGCGCTGGAGCGGTCCGAAGCCTCTCAACACCACGCGAAGTCTCTCGACCAAAACTTACTCCCGGATCGATCTGCGACTTGCCTACACGAATGCGAACTGGCGCGGCTTTAGCACGTTTCTCAACATGATTATTTATCCGGATCGACGGTATGAAGAGACAGCGTTCACATTCGGGAACGCTGTCGGTGTCTCACCGAAGGCTCCCTTCACCATCCAGGGCGGCGTCTTCATACCGCTGTAAAGTTCGCTGAAATCGCCGCTGATGAGCTGAGTTGGTGGTGCTGACGAAGACGCCCGATGGCTGGCGTATTCGCGCGATCCATTTGCTCCAGCCGCAAGTTGACCAAGCCGGGTTCTACAAGCCATCTCATAAATGCCGCTGTCGTGAAAAGCGCTGTAGCCGCCCCGCTGCGTCGGGGCGTTAGCCCACGCAAACACGGCGACGCAGCGCCGTGGCTACAGCGCCTGCGCATTTATGAGATCACTTCTAAGTGATCGCCCGGCGGGAAAGCCGCGAAGTTTCCGCTGAACGATAAACGCCCCAAGCTTCCCGGCAGTGGCAGCGTATACTATACTTGACCGCGCCACGTGCGACCGACCTTTGAAAACAACCTGCAATTGCAATCATCCCAGGCTCCAGCGCGTTTCTCTGCTCGGGTTGTTCTTCCTCGCTAGCGCCTTTGGGGCCGATGCTGCGTTGGTGAGCGGCACTGTTTTACGGGCGAACGAGGCGGTGGTGATGAGCGGAGCGCGCGTTACTCTCTTTACCCCGAACCTGAAATTCTTTCGCGAGGTTCGCTCGGGCGCCGATGGTGCTTTTGCGTTCGCAAACGTTCCCTCTGGAACCTACCAGCTTATCAAACCTGCTCGGGCGAAGGCGTATTCATTGTAGCGCGTTGCCATTCGATTGGGTTGCACTTACTGGTTAGATCGCGCGACCTGGATTCGAATCGAATGCCGGCCGAAAATGGGCCGGAACGTAAGTCGTTGCCAGGCTCTCCAACTCGATCCCATGAAATCCATCCTCTTAGCGTTAGCATTCGCCGCGGTCTTAACTCCATTGCCAGCGTCGGCGGAGGTGGACGTGAATGTGACCAGCTTTGGCGCGGTGTGCGATGGCGTGACTGACGATACCGCCGCGATCCAGGCCGCACTGGATTACGCGGCAGGCAACAACGGCGGCGTGGTGCGTTTCCCGGCCGCGAAAATCAAGTTAGTTGGCCGGATCATCGTCGCGGATCAGGTCGATTTGCTGGGGGCGGGCATGACTGCCACCACGATTCTTTGCGCGTCTAGTGGGTCGGGCGTTGCCTTCAGCGACAACCTCACACATACACCCAACCCGCGGCGTGGGCGCTCGGGACACTTCAACGTCCAAGGCGCCAACGTGGCCCTAAATCCGGTCTCGATGGGGTACCAGACGGCATGCCTGTTTGAGCGCATCAAGGTGACCGGCGCGGCGGATGTGGGGATCAAGATTGCCGAAGTGCAAAACAGCAGCTTTGTCGGTTTGGAGGTGTCCGGCTCAGGCAATACCAACATGACCATCGACCTGACGTCGCGGACGCTGGGCTTTTACGACTGCATCCTTTCCGGCGCGGGAAACGCCGGCCTGCGCATCCTGCAATCGGCGATGCCGCTCAATGCAGGCGGACCGCGCTGCTCGAAGCTTCATTTCTCCGGCGGGCTGATCGAGGGGGTGGCCAACGGCCCCGCCATCCTGATCGAAGCCGGCACGGACATCCTCTTTGATGCGATGAAAACTTCGGGGTCCGGCGTGCGCCTCGTGCGCGCGAACAATCAACAGGTCCAACGCATCACTCTTCGCCATCTGGAACTCCAGGCCGCCACCAAAGGCATCGGTCTGGAGGTCAAAGGCGGCTTGGCGAGCGATCCCATCCAGGTCTATTTGGAGTCGGGGGTTTTGTTTTCCTCGGGCGCCTGCGCCATCGAGACGGATGACGCTGCGTTGATTCACGCGACCGACTATGTGCAGGCTCCAGAGGTGCCGACGTTTTGGCGAAATAGCGGAACCCTCCCGATGGATCGAGTGGTGCGCGATCTCGGCAAGCGTCAGTCGGCGCTGACTCCCGCAAACATCAATGCCGTCGATGCGACTTACGGCGCGGAAGAAGCGGCTGTGATCCAAAGCCTGCGCGCCCGGCTCAATGAAATGGAGGCGCGCTTGAAAAACTCGGGCCTTCTCAATCCATGAACGGGCGCTGGCCAGCATTCGCCGCCTGGGCCTTCATGTCGGCTGTCCTCACGGCTTCGGCCGAAGTGGATGTCAACGTCACCGACTTCGGCGCGGTGGCCAATGGGATGGTGGATGACGCTGCGGCTATTCAGTCGGCCTTGAACTTCGCCGGGACCAATGGCGGCGGCGTGGTGCGCTTCCCCGCGGCGAGGATCAAGATCGGCGGACGAGTCACGGTGCCAGACAAAGTGGACCTCCTGGGAGCGGGCATGACCGCCACCACGATTACCTGCTCCGCCACCGCTTCCTGCATTGCTTTCAGCGATCGGCAACCGCACGCGACCGTCCCGCAGGGCGGGAAATCCGGCAATTTTTTCATCAATGGAAATGGCCTTGCGACGAACCCCTTCTACGTCGGCCATCTGCAAGGCCGCGTCTTCGAGCGCATCAAGGTGCTCAACGCGCTGGATGTGGGGTTGAAAATCGAGGAAGCCCAGAATAGCCGGTTCTCCGCGCTGCACGTCGCTCAGTCGGGCAACATGAATGTGACCATCGACCTGAGTTCCAGCGTGCTGGGATTCTACGATTGCATCTTCTCCGGCGCGGGCCAGCACGGGGTGCGGATCATGCAATCGGGCACGCCCGTCAATGCAAGCGGAGCGCACTGCTCGCACCTTCATTTTCTGGGCGGATTGATCGAAGCCATCGCCAATGGCGGCGCCGCGGTGTTGATCGAAGCGGGCACAGACATCGTGATTGATGCCATGGGGACTTCCGGCTCCGACATCCGCATCGCGCGCGCGCCGAATCGGGTGGTGCAACGCATCACGCTTCGCGCCACTGAACTGCAAGCGGCCACGGCGGGCGTCAGGAAGGATGTTGGTCTGGAAGTCACTGGCGGCGCCAGCAATGATCCCATTCAGGTCTTTGTGGAATCCGGCGTGTATTTTCGCGGCGGCGACTATCCCATTCGCACGGACGACGGCGCGCTGATTCATGCGCTCAATTATTACCAGCCGCCCGGCTTGACCAATCTGTGGCTCAACCTCGGCGGAACAAAGACCATCGATCAAGTGGTGCGCGATCTCGGCAAACGCCAGAGCGCGCTCACTGCTGCCAGCGTCAGCACCGTTGACTCGACTTATGGCGCCGAGGAATCCGCCGTGATCGGCAACGTGCGGAGTCGTCTGGATGAAGTCGATCTGCGGCTCAAGCGCACAGGTCTCCTTGGCGTGCAACCCGCCGTCGCGTTCACATTGAGCAGCGCCATCGCGGCGGAATATGGGCCCATCGCCGCGGCTCTCAGCGTCCAGCGCACCGGCCTCACGAGTGCAGACCTGAGTATTAGCTACGCCATCGACGGCACGGCCGGCAACGGCGTAGATTACGCGACCCTCAGCGGCTCCGTGACCATCCCCGCCGGCTCCGCCACGGCGAACATCCCGATCGCCCCGCTGCCTGACACGCTCGCCGAAGGCAGCGAAACCGTGGTGCTCACCCTCGCCCCGAACGCCGCCTATGATCTCGCGCCGGCCAATCTTCCCGGCACCGTGATCATCCAGGATAAGCCATTCGACTCCTGGCGCGTGCTGCACTTCGGCGTCAATGCCAACAACCCAGTCATCGCTGCCGCGCTCGCTGACCCGGACGGCGATGGCGCGGCCAACCTGCTCGAATACGCTCTGGGCCTGGATCCGAACGCCGCCTCCGTCACGCCGATCGCGAGCGGCTTCCAATCCGTCGGTGGCGTGGATTATCTTAGGCTCACCTTCCCGCGGGTGACCGATGCCCTGGACCTCACCTACACCGTGCAAGCAGCGGACGACTTAACCAACTGGCTGGACGGTTCCAGTTACTCCGGGACCGGCAGCGTGCCGGCCAATGCCATCACCACCGAGGTGAGTCGCACGGGAACCAACCCGGAAACCATCGTCGTGCGGGATAACACAGCGGTGAACGCCGCACCGAAACGCTTCCTCCGCTTGCGCATCAACGAGACGGAATGAAGCGGCAAAGTGTCTTTTGCCGCCGAAGCTGACGCGGCGCGGCGATCGGGGCGCTCGCTTAGTTAGTGTGATACGATCGCTCAAATTGGTCCAGCCGATGAAACTCACGATGGCGTCAATACTTCCACCCACGCTTCTTCGGAAGACCATTCTGGCCATGCTCTCTCTGGCGGCGGGCGTGCTCCCGGTCCTGGCGCAAGACCCGGCTTCCGATGATTTCCAGCGCGCTTCGCTGGGCGCGAACTGGACGAAGTATAACGCGAACGCCGAGATCGTGAATGGCGCCGATCTCGGATCGCCCACTCCCTCCACCACCTCCCTGATGTATGTCGGCTGGACAGCTTCGACCTTTGCCGCTGACCAGTTTTGCGAAGCCGTCGTTGCCGCGGGCAGACCCGACACGATGCTCATCCAGCTTTTCGTCCGACGGCGCGCGAGCGATGTCGCGAGGTATGCTTTCGCCTTCACGGACGAGAACGGCAGCGGCGGCATTGGCCCCCCGCAATGGATCATCAAATACGACGGCGTGCCCACGGCGCAGACGCGCACTCTGGCGAGTGCGCCAGCCACACCGCCCGTGCCGGGCGACACGCTGCGCATCGAGGCGACCGGGACCTCGCCGGTGCTCATCAAGGGATTTCTCAACGGCGTGCAAATCATCTCCGCGACGGACAACGACCACAACCGCATCACTACGAGCGGCCCCGTCGGGATGGCCGCGCGGTTGACGCTGGGCGGGTTCACAGCGCCGGCAAATTCGCCACTCTTCGCGAGTTGGCGTGGCGGAAGCCTTGGGGCTCCACCGCCGACGGGCGTGACGGTGGATGCCCGCATCGTCTGGCAACGCATGGATGGCTTTGGCACTTCGTCGCGGGTCTTCGACGACCCGCATGTGTTCGAGAATTCCAATCCCGCCACGGGGCGCGCTCTGACCGTGCTCAGCGCCGCGCAGCAGGACGAAGTGCGACCGGCTTTATGTCGATTTGCAGCTCGCGCGCGTGCGACCCGCCAGCCCGGAGATGGTGGTGGGTGTCGGCATCGAGCCGCAAAACGATAATGCGGACCCGGACGTCATCGACGCGAGCCGGTTCAATTTTGCGTGGAAGAATCTCGACGCCCATGCCGACTACATCGCGCGCGCGCGGCAGCGAGGGGTGAACACCTGGTTTCTCTCGCCGCTCAATCGTGAGACATGGATGGGCACGACCACCGCCAACGACGCCGCCGAGTATGCGGAGTGGCTCTTGGCGCAAGCGCTCCGCTGTCAGGCCCTCGGCGTGGCGCTGCCGTATCTATCGGTGGCCAATGAGCCGTCTGCCTTCCGCAATCTTCTGAGCGGCGCGTTTCTTCGCGATGTGATCAAAATCCTTGGCCCGAAGTTGCGCGCGGCGAACCTCAACACGCTCTTCGTGATTCCCGACGACGTGCGCTCCTCCGACGCCGCGGCCAAGGTGCAGACGATCATGGCCGACCCGCTGGCCCGTTCCTTTGTCGGTGCGCTGGCGACGCATCTTTACGATGAGTCGCTCGCGAACGTCACCACGATGCGCACCCTCGGCGAGCAGTATGGGCTGCCGTTGTGGATGACAGAGTTTTCCTTGCCCTACATGGGCACAGCGGGCCTCGGCAATGGACCGTTCGACTGGGCGAATTTGATTCACGAGCTGCTCGGCACTTACAACGTCAGCGCAGTCGATATTCAATGGGGCTTCTTCGGCCAATGGGAGACGGGCACCCAGTTGATCACTCTCAATCACAACACCAGCGGCGCGCAGAGCTACACCGGCTACACGCTGCAAAAGATCTATTACGTGACCGGCCAGTATTCTAAATTCGTCCGGCCCGGCGCGCGGCGCGTCCGATGCGATTCCAACGACCCCACCGTCAAAGTGACAGCTTATGTGGACTGGCCCCGCCTCACGATTGTCGCCTTCAACAGCAACACCAGCGGCAACCCAGCCGTGCCTTTCAATCTCGGTGGCTTGCCCGCCATCAGCGCGGTCGTTCCCGTCCGAACCAGCGCGACGGAAAACTGGGCGTCACTTCCATCCATCGCCGTCACCAATTCGGCCTTCACCTCGATACTGCCGCACCAGAGCGTCACCACGTTCACGGCCACACTTCCTCCACTGCGATTAGACATCGCGCGGTCGAACAATAACGTGACGCTCTCCTGGCCGGAAGGCGCGGCGGGTTACATTTTGCAAGCGACCGATCAACTGGCGCCGGTGCTGAATTGGCAGCCCGTCGCGACTGCTCCCATGGTCGTTGGCGGACAGAAAGTGGTCACTCTGCCGATCGCCGCGGACAAGCAATTCTATCGCTTGCAGAAGCCGTGAAGCATTTCCTCACGCCTCCCATGAAAACACAAAGGATCGCCTTGCTAGCGCTTGTCTTCTTCTCAAGCGCAGTCGCGGCCCACGCGGCTAAAGTCTCCGGTCTCGTTTCCGCCGCGCCGGCTGGTGTGCCAATCGTCTCGGCGCGTGTGACGCTTTTCACGCCGAACCTCAGATTCTTTCGCGAGGTTCGCTCGAATGCCGACGGTGCTTTCGAGTTTGCGAACGTTCCATCTGGCACATATCAGATCGGCGCGAGCGCGGCCGGCCGCGAATATCGCGAAGCGACGCTGGTTGTTTCGGGTGCAGTGGTGACGCGTTCAATCAGCCTCGGTGCAGAGACCGAAGCTGGCCGATGGAGCTTCCTTGGCGACACCGCGCCGGAATTAATCGATGGCACCGGCTCTGGAACGATTCTGCCGACGGGCGAGATGTTCATGTGTCACGACACGCTGGATCCAGTCGCCTTCGAACCGGTGAGCCGGACGAAGTGGATGCCTCCGACTTCGGGCAGCGCGCAGGGCTGTCACATTCCGACGCTGCTGAGCGACGGTCGCCTTCTCCTCGCGGGTGGCTCGGCTGGCGGCAATCCCCAGAATGTTGTCGTCAAAACCGTGAAGCTCTACCAGCGCGTGACTAACAACTGGACCCAAATCGCGCCGCTGAACATCGGCCGCTGGTACCCCGGCATCGTCCGGCTTCCAGACGAGAAGCTGATGGTTCTCGGCGGCGAACTGAATGATCCCGGCTTTGGACGCACCGACACGTGTGAAATTTACGACCCGGTGAATAACACCTGGACGCTGACCGGCCCGTTCGATTTGCCAACCGAGATTCCGCCGACCCTCGTGTTGAAGACGGGAGAGATTTTGAAGACGTGGCGCTACCCGGAACTTTACAACATCGGCACAGGGCTTTGGCGGCCCGCTCCCGCGATGATTCAGGCCCGCAATGGCGCTGCCCAAGGCGGGCATTGCGACCACGAGATCGTCCATCTACCGGATGGACGCGTCATGGCCGTCGGTGTCGATGCCGTCAGCACGAACGCGAACACGCGCTTCTGTGAGTTCTACGATCCGGTCGCGAATAGTTGGTCCCTCGGCCCGACTCCGCAGCATTTGCGCACGCAGCCCGAAGCGTTGCTTCTCCCAGATGGCAAAGTGCTCGCATACGGCGGGACTTACTCTGGTCTAAATCCCGGCTCGCTCACCCTGCAAAACGCCGGCCAGGTGCCGAACTGCACGAACGTCGCCGACATCTTCAATCCCGAGACAAACCAATGGCGTCCGGTCGCGCCACTCGGCCGTTTCATCCATTACCACAATGTCGCCGTGCTTCTCGCCGACGGGCGCGTCATGAACACGGGCGGCGCGGGCGGCGGCAGCCTCTTCGGCGACGACAACCGCATTGAAGCCTACGAGCCGCCGTATCTTTTTCGCGGTGTGCGTCCACGCATTGACAGCATCTCGTCAACCAACCTCGTGCTCGGTGGCAGTTTCAGCATGGACGTGGCGTTCGCCTCCGCCGTCACTAAAGTCGTGCTCATTGGGACACGCGCCTCAACCCATTGGGTCGATGGCGGAACGCAGTGCTACGCGTCGCTGCCGTTCACCCAAACCGGTCCACGCGTCGATGTCACAATCCCTGACGATTCAGTCGAAATTCTGCCTGGTTTCTATTTCGTGATCGTGATCGTCGATGACATCCCATCCGTCGGCCGCATCGTGCGCGTTACCCGAAATGTTGCCCCATCGCTCACGCTTCCGGAAATCATAGTCTTTGCGAGCACCCCGAACGCCAGCGAAGGCGGCGCTGCGGGCACGTTCACCTTTAACCGCAGTGGAAGCACGAGTGCGCCCCTCACGGTCGCGTACACGATCTCCGGAAGCAGCGACAACGGCGCAGATTTCGGAGCGCTCCTGTATTACCTCACCTTCGCTGCCGGTCAGACCAGCGTGACTGTAAGCATTGCGCCGATGGACGACCTTGCCGCCGAGGGCAACGAAACCGTTCGACTGACCCTCTCCGACACCGCTGCATACCGTATCATCGGCTCGCCCAGCGCCTCAGTGACGCTCATCGACAACGAGCCCCCTCCCGGCCCGCTTGCGCTCACAATCGCACAGCCGCTCGCCGGTCAATATCAGCTCACGCTCACGGGCCCCGCGACGCGCAGCTATTTCATCGACAGCTCGGCGGATCTCCAGACATGGCAGCCGCTCACGAGCGTCGTGAACGTCTCCGGCACGACGAATCTTACCGACTATGTGGAAGACGCTCAGCTTTTCTTCCGGGCAAGGCCGGAGCCGTAGCTGACCGCATCCGCCAGTCGCGCGTTTTCAGCGACGCGAGGGTTTCATTGCAGAAGACTGTGTCCGAAGAATTTTCTGTAACCGACTGCCGCTCTTCGCGGTCAATAAATGCGTCAGCGCATTGCTTATTTGCGCTCCATCAAACAAGACCCGAAAAACCTATGAGCGGAGGACACGCAAATGGCTGACCCGTTTCCCGACTCCAATAGCAACACTGACGGGAACAGCACACCACGCTGGGTAAAAGTGTTTGGGATCATCGCCATCACACTGATCCTGCTGTTTGTTGTCCTGCACCTGACCGGCAATAGCCCTAGCCACAGCCACACACCGCGCTCCAGCGAAACAGAACAGGGCGTGCAAAAGCCATGACCATGACGCCTGGTGTGCGCAAGTTCGCGCTTACCGCGCATGTCACTTTTTCGGTTGGCTGGCTCGGCGCGGTCGCTGGCTTCCTGGCTCTCGCCGTCGCGGGGTTGACCAGCAAGGATGCCCAGTTAGTGCGTGCCGCCTATCTCTCGATGGAGTTGACCGCCTGGTTCGTCATTGTCCCGTTGAGCATCGCCTCGCCGATCACCGGGATTCTCCAGGCACTGGGGAGCGAGTGGGGCTTATTTCGGCACTATTGGGTGCTGATCAAATTCCTGATCACCGTCCCTTCGACAATCATCTTGCTGCTGCACATGCAGCCGATTGGCCGCCTCGCCCGGGTAGTGGCAGAGACAACATTGACCAGAGGCGAGCTGAGCGGGCTGCGAATCCAACTCGTGGCCAATGCAGGTGCCGCCCTGCTGGTGTTGCTCGTCGCGACGACGCTGTCGATCTACAAACCGCGGGGCATGACCCGCTACGGACGGCGTAAGCAGCACGATCAGCGTCAGGTGTCGCAGCCCTAAAGCATCGTCACTCTTCTTGGAATGCTATCGGGGGGAGACTCCTGAACGCCCACGACCGTGGCTTCGCGTCTCGTTAGTTAGCCGGTTCGCATTCCTTGTCCGCAACCATCCTGCCGATTACACTCGCAGTATGAAGCCCTCCGCCGTGCTTTTCTGCCTGCGCGCGTTTTTCGTTCTTGCATCGCCATTTGCGACAGCGGCCGGGATGGTCAGCGTAGGCTTCGGACTTTTCCTCGCCTACCAAATCGGTTTCGTTGACGGCCTCTTCAAGAATTGATCGGCAGTGTCTCGCCATGATCGCGGAGTGTCAGAGAGTTGATCGATGAATAGGGCACGGGTATCCTCGAAGAGATGAGCATCGTTGAGGTTGAAAAGCTGGCGCTAACTTTGTCGGATCGGCAGCGCGCGGTCCTCGCGGCGAATCTTCTTCAATCCCTTCCGGCAATATTATCTGATGAAGACGAGGGTGTGACCGAAGCCCTGCGAAGGGATGCCGAGATCGAGGGCGGCTTAAGTCAGACGCTATCTTTCGACCAGTTAGATTCTGAGATTCATAGTCGGCGCAGTTGATGCGTCTGGAGTTTCACCCGCTGGTGGCCTCTGATGTATCTCGCATCATTCAATACTACGAAGAGGTCGCTGGACCGCAGCTTGCAAACGCCTTCTACGCCGAATTGCGCGATTGCTGCGGGAAAGCGGCTAACTCTCCTGAGTCTTACAGCATTCGCGAACGAAATCTAAGGCGCGCGAATCTCGACCGATTCCCATATCATTTCTTGTTCCGAAGCGTAAACGAGCGGGTGCGGATCCTGGTCGTTCGTCATCACAAGCGAGAACCGAGCGTGGGGATCCGGCGTCGCTAATGGCGGAGAGATCGCGGGCAAGAATCGTCGTGCGCGGCGCGGTACAGGGTGTCGGCTTTCGTCCCTTCGTTTATCGCCTCGCCACGGAACTCGAACTCCACGGTTGGGTCTTGAACTCCGCCCAAGGCGTCTTCCTTGAAGTGGAAGGCGCGACCCAAATCCTGCGGCAGTTCCTTCGACGAGTGGAGAAAGAACGGCCGCCACGCGCGGTTATCCAAAGCTTCGAATCATCCTTACTCGATTGCGTCGGCTACAAGGGATTTGAGATTCGCGAGAGCGACGAGCGCGGCGACAAGACGGCACTCATTCTGCCGGACATCGCCACGTGCGCCGACTGCGTCAGGGAGATCTTTGATCCGAACGATCGCCGCTTCAGCTATCCATTCACCAACTGTACGAATTGCGGCCCACGTTTCTCAATCATCGAAGCCCTCCCCTACGATCGGGCCAACACTTCGATGAAAACTTTCACGATGTGCGCTGACTGCGACCGCGAGTATCACGATCCACTCGATCGACGTTTCCACGCCCAACCAAATGCCTGTCCGCGCTGCGGTCCGCAGCTCCAGTTGTGGGATACTGGCGGCCAAGTGATGACGTCCCACGAGGACGCTCTCCTTCAGGCGGTGAAATCCGTGCGAGCGGGAAGGATCCTTGCACTGAAAGGGCTCGGCGGATTCCAGCTGATCGTCGACGCAACGAACGAGGCGGCGGTCGTTCGCTTACGCGCGCGCAAGGGGCGCGAAGAGAAACCGTTTGCGGTCATGGTCCCTTCGCTCGGCGCAGCGCAAGGGCTTTGCCGGATCTCCGTCTTGGAA
>Ga0136617_10004057_pt1 | contig 13086 bp, 10 predicted proteins | sample AntDrymUQ3222106_2_FD_129672 | JGI IMG/M metagenome (GOLD analysis project Ga0136617, IMG submission 129672) | Polar desert sand microbial communities from Dry Valleys, Antarctica - metaG UQ322 (21.06) | ecosystem: Environmental > Terrestrial > Soil > Desert | place: Antarctica: Dry Valley...
ACCAAAAGCACGAGGCCTGCGGCCGCCGTCACGAAGCTGACTTGTTCGCCGCGCGCCCCGGCGCGCGCCGTCGCGGCGTCGGTGGCCTCGACGTAGCGCGCCTGCTCGAGCGCCGCGAGGATCTCTTCGGTCGTTTCCAGCCCGTCCGAGAAAATCAGATCGGACGCCAGGATCTTCTGGTTGCCGGCCGCATATTCGCGCGCCCGGCGGTCCATCCGCTCGAACTCCTGCAGCGCCTGCGCGGCGCCTTCCATGGCGACCCGGCTCGAGGGCGCCGTGCTTGCCCCCTGCACGGTCGTCAGCGATTCGCGAAGCGCGTGGGTTGCGGCGTCAACCTTCGGGAACCAGAACTTTTCGCTCTGGCCCTGCGAGACGTAGCCCTGTTGTGCGCTGCGGAGATCGAAGGTCTGCCGGATGGCCGTCGCAAGGCGCGTCTCAAGCGAACGCGCGTCAGCGACGACGGCGTGCGCGCGTTTTTCGATATTCCAGAAAAGAAATGCCGCAGCAAGGACGCTGACGGCCGCGAGAAGCAACAGACTCACTCGAACCGCCCGGCTTCTCAAGAGGGGGTGATCCAAAGCGAGAGTTACTATAACAGGTCCACACCGTGGTTCACGCGATCATCAATCCGATTTCGGGCGCGGGAGCGGATCCAAATGCGGCGCGCCGCCGCTTCGCGATGGTCGAAGCGGCTGCCGCGACACGCGGGATACCGGTAAGAATTTTTCTGACCGAGCGTGCGGGTCACGCGACGACGCTCGCGCGCGACGCGGTCGCGGCCGGATGCGTCTCGCTCATCGTCTGGGGGGGCGACGGCACGGTGAACGAGGTGGGATCCGTATTGATGGGGTCCGAGGCCTCTCTTGGACTCGTCCCGGCCGGCTCCGGCAACGGACTCGCCGCGGCCCTCGGAGTGTCGCGCGATCCCGCAACGGCCCTTGCCGATGCGTTCGATGCCCCCGCCAGCCGCATCGACGCCGGGGTGATGGCCGGACGTCCGTTCTTCAATATCGCGGGGGTAGGGTTCGACGCGCGGGTCGCAGCGCTGTTCAATCAGCGCGCGGCTGGCTCTCGCGGTGGATGGCCGTATATTGCTATCGGTGTGCGCGAAGGCTGCCGGTATTGCTCGGTGGACTACACGTTGACGCTGGACACGACGCCGATGCGATCCAAAGCGCTACTGGTGGCGTTCGCCAACGGACGGGAGTACGGGATCGGCGCGCGCATAGCGCCGGACGCACGGCTGGACGACGGGTTGCTTGACGCGATCGTCGTAGAAGACCCGGGCACCATCGTCTCCCGTTTCTGGCAGGCGCGCCACCTCGCGACCGGTGCGCCCAGGCTGTCACCGGCGGTGACGCTTCGGCGCGTTACACACGCGGTGATCGAGTCGCCCGGTGAGATGGAGTTTCACGTGGACGGCGAGCCCGCGACCGCTCATGACAGGATAGAGGTGTCGATCGTTCCGGGAGCCCTGAGTGTGAGAACGCGAGCCAACCTTGCTGATTGATGCCGCCAGGCGCGGCGACCTGGCTGAGATCCGAAGAATCCTGGCCGAGGATCCGGCCGCCCTTGCCGCCAGGGCTGACAATGGTGAGACCGCTGTAATGGCCGCGCTGTACCGCGGCCAGGCCGAGGCGGTTGCGCTGCTGCTGGACGCCGGGGCGCCGCTGGACCTTTTTTCGGCCGCCGCCACGGGACGGCTCAAGGACGTCGGGCGCGAGGTCGCCGCGGGCACATTCGCCGTCAACGATTACGCCCACGACGGTTGGACCGCGCTGCACCTGGCCGCCTTCTTCGGTCGCCATAACGTCGCCGGACGACTGCTCGACGCGGGCGCTGATCCCCGCGCGGTGTCGCGAAACTCGCTGCGCAACACGCCGCTGCATGCGGCGCTGGCCGGCCGCCACACCGACGTCGCCATCCTCCTCATCGAGCGTGGCGGCGACGTCCACGCCCAGGATGCCGGCCGCCACACGCCGCTCCATATCGCCGCGGAGAACGGGCTCCTCGACGCCGTGAGGGCGCTTCTCGACTCCGGGGCCGACGCCCATGCGGTCGATGCCGAGGACAAGACGCCGCTCTCCCGCGCCGCGGCGCAGAACCGCAGCGACGTGGTTGACCTGTTGAATGATTAGCTCTCAGCCTTCAGCTAAAGCGTCGGCAGGTAAGGTTCGAGGTAGCGCACGATCAACGTGAACTGGTCGAAGAAGATCAGCAGCCCCACGGCGATCAGCAGTGCGCCCGAGACGACTTCGATCGCGTGGTAGTACTTTCTGATCCTGCGCGTCGCGGCGAAGAACTGGTTGATCGCGACCGACGTGAGGAGAAAAGGCACGCCGAGACCCAGCGAATAGACCGCCAACAACTGCATCCCTTCACCCACTGAATCGCGCGAGGCCGCGATGGTCAGGATGCCACCGAGGATCGGACCGATGCACGGCGTCCAGCCGAAGGCAAACGCGATCCCCACCAGAAACGCTCCCAGCGGGCCCGCGGGTTTGCGTTGCGTGTGAATGCGCTTCTCGTTCTCCAGGAAGCGGATCCGGAAGACCCCCATCATGTGAAGCCCGAGCACGACCAGGATAACGCCGGCGATCTTCTGGACGATGGTGGACTGCGAGAGAAACCGTCCGATCGCCGTCGCGCTCGCGCCGGCCGCGACGAAGACGACGGTGAATCCGAAGACGAACGCGAGCGATGCGATGAGGACATGGCGGCGTGACGCCGAGGCGGAAGCCTCCCCCTGCATTTCCTCGAGCGTCAATCCCGAAATGAACGAGATGTAGCCCGGGATCAGCGGGAGCACGCACGGAGAGACGAACGAGAGGATGCCGGCAACGAACGCCGCCAGCAGCGTAACTTCTTGTGACATGGTTGCTGACAGGCCGGCCAAAGCCGGCCTCTACCGCGTCGTGCTACTCCGTGTTGCACCGTGTTGCACCGCGGCCTACTTCACCTCTCTCAATGACACGCCGCTCATGAGCGACGTCGCGGCGGGCATGCCGGCGAATTTCACCGGGGGCAGGTCCTGGAACATGAAGTCCCACTTCCAGCGCTCCGACGGGTTTGACGCCTGCAGCCAGGTCCGGGCGGATACCGGACGCGCAAATGCGAGTTGCGCGAGGCCCTGATAACGCTCTCGAAGTACGGCAGTCGAGCGCTCACCGGCGAGCGCCGTCGCCACGTCGGCCCGCACTGCCGCGCTGCTGGTATACGTCAGCGGCGTCCCGAGTGCGAGGGCGAGGTTGACGAAGATCTGCCAGTCCTCCTGCGCTTCGCCGGGTGCCGCGATGGCGCGCGACGCGCCCTGAAGGCGTCCGGCGCCATTCACGTACGCGGCGTCCTTTTCGACCCACGCTGCGCCCGGCAGCACGATGTCGGCCGCCTGCGCGAGCTTCGTCAGGAGAACGCCCTGCACGATCAGCAGGGGAAGCCTGCCGCCGCGCCTCGCGTCGATGATCCACGACAGGTCGCCGATGGATCCCTCCGGCCCGGGATCGAACACATACAGCGCTTTCACGCCGCCGCGTTCGACGTGCGCGCGGAACGATGCAAGGTCGGCGACCCCATTGCCGTCCATCTTCACGGGGAATCCGAGGTCCTGTGCGCCGTTGACGTTCGGCGCATCGATCGGCGGGATCGTGAATTTCACACCCGGAGGCTGCGGCTTCTCGCGGGTTCGCCACGAGATCGCGACGCCGTCCTCCGGCACACCAAGAGTTCCACCGATGCGCCCGATGAGGAACAGCTCCTCGAGGGAGGCGTGCGCCGAAATCAGGAGTCGCACCGCACTCCCCCCGCCCGCAGCCGTGACGCGGTCCGCGACCTTCGTGAGCGCGTTGGTCCAGTCGGTCGGCTCGTACGCGCCGGCCTCGGTCCGCAGCAGCGGCCGCTGCAACCGGTCATCCCCTTCGATCCACTTGTAGTCGAACCGGCCGATGTCGCACATCCAGTAGCCATTCACTTCCGGATTGAACCGCGGCGTCGTGCGGATCAACTGCGCTCCCTTGGCCCATTCCGGCTTGGCGCGGATCCACGCGGTCGTGTTGCAGCCCTTCTCGCACAGCGTGCAGATCGTGTCGACCGCGTCGGGGTTGTCCCATGGCCGCGACTTGAACCGGTAATCCTTCGTGGTGATCGCCCCGACCGGGCAGATGTCCATCAGGTTGCCCGACAGCAGCGAATGGACGCCTTCCTCCTGGAAGGTGGCGATCTCGCTGCCGTAGCCGCGGTCGGTGATGCTGATCTGCGCGTCCGCGTCGATCTCTTTCATGAACCGGACGCACCGGGTGCACAGGATGCAGCGGTTGCGGTTGAGCATCAGCGTCGGTCCGAAGTCGACGTCCGCGCGAACACCCTCGCCGTCGAACACGCGGCGGGGAAATTCCATGCGGCTTTCGTTCGGCCCGAAGCTATAGGCGAAATCCTGCAGCGGGCATTCCCCTCCCTTGTCGCACACCGGGCAGTCGAGCGGGTGATTGATGAGCAGGAACTCCAGGACGCTCGCGCGCGCCTCGACGACGTCCGGCGTCAGCGTGTGCACGACCATGCCTTCGCCTACCGGCGTCGAACAGGACGTCTGCAGCTTGGGCATCTTTTCGATCTTGACGATGCAGACGCGGCAGGAGCCGTCGATGCTGATCCCCGGGTGGTAGCAGTAGTAGGGAACCTTGACTCCGCATTCGATGGCGGCCTGCAGAACTGTCCGTCCCTTCTCGACCGTGACCTGGCGCCCATCGATGGTCAGCGACACCGTTTCCATAGCCAATAATTCTACTTGACGATGATCGCCAGGGCGGCGTGGTCGGCGTTGGCCTCGATCGATCGCAGAGATCTTTTGAGCGGGATGCGCTGTTCGGTCACCTTGTCTACGACAGGGACGACGACGTCCTCGATATCACCTGATGCGTATGTGAGCCTGACAGTAATGGGAATGTCCACTGGTTCCCCCTGTTGCTCGAAGCGGACGATGGCGTCATTCTTTTCGACGCGGTGCCCGAACCGCACCCGCGGAATCGTCTCGCCGAAGATCCAGGCGTCGAAAAACCGGCCCAGCGGCCGCCCGCTCACTTTTTCCATGACCGCCTGGAAGTCGCCGGTGCCGGCCTTCCGGAACTCCCACGCGTCGTAGAAGTCCCGCACCCCGTTGAAGAAGGCGTCGTCGCCGATCAGGCGCCGGAGCATGTGCAACGCCATCGCCGCCTTGTTATAGACAACCGATCTGAAGACCGGCGTCTGCCCCTTGATGTGGCCGAGCCGGTAGCCGAGATAGACCGGCCCCTGCGAGGACTGCTCGATCGCCGTCCGGAGCATCTGGCGCACGACGTCCGGCGCAATGCCAGTCAGTTTCTTTTCCGCATACAGCAGCGCGAAGTACTGCGCGAAGCCCTCGCTGATCCACTGCTCGTGGTAGTTCTTCCATCCGACCGCCTGGCCCCACCATTGATGCGCCACTTCGTGCGCCATGAAGAACGAAGGATAGTTGTCGAAGTTCACCGGGTCGCTTCGCCACGTGATCCGGCCTGTGAACGTGGCCTGGTCAACGACGGCAAAATATGCCGGACTGTGCCCCCCGGGCGCCTCCCGCTCGGTTACGGCCAGGGTGAAGGTGGGATATGGCGCGCGCCCGACGAGAGATTTGTAGAACTGAAAAATCTCTTCCGCCCCTGCGCTCATACTTTGCGCGCGCCCGGCCTGTCTCGCATTCGCCGTCACCGTCATCGTGACCTCGTCCATCCTCCGCGTGTTGACGGCGCGGAGGCGGCTGATGACGAAGGCCAGGTAACGGACAGGCCGTTCGCTCGAGAACGTGAAGACCCGCTTCTGTCGCTGCCCGGGTTCGACGACCCCGGCGGCAGGAGTAGGCACGCCCACTTGAGAACCTGTCGCGACCACCTCGAAATCCGTTGCGACCGCAACCGACAGCCGTGCCGGCGCGTAGTCGCTCACCGGCGACTGCGGATACCAGTAGGCCCGATGGCTGTACAGGTACCGCGGCTCTGCCGGGATGCCGACGATTTCCGGATCCTGCGAGACCGCGATGGCTTCACGATCCAGTTCCTGCGACTGGACGCGGCCGCTATAGAAGATGTTCAGCCACAACTCGCTGCCTCGGACCGCGGTAACGGGGAGGCTGACGATGAGGCTGTTCTGGTTGACGACGCGCAGATGAAGCAGTCGCCCGAAATCCGGCGAGTACACGCCGCGGACGGCGAGGCTCTCCGCCAGTCGCATATTCAGCACCGCGACGCCCGGGGCCCGGATCTTCACCTTGATCCGCGCGCTGCCTTCGATGAGCGCGCGTTCGGGCGCAACCTTGACGTCGACGTCGTAGGCGAGCACGTCGTAGTCGACCAGGTCGTCCTCGCTGAAGAAGCGGCCGCGCTTGGTCAGCTTGTCGGGCGACGCATATACGGAAATATTCTTTCTGCGGACGCGGTCGAACAGCGTGACGTCTTCGGGATCCTGGGTAGACCGCGTGTAGGTCAGACTGCCGTGTTTGTCGGTGCTGATCTCGGCGATGAAGTCATTGGGCTGCGGCGTGATCGACCAGCGCTCGCGGCTGAGATCCCCGAGGTCGATCTGCAGGGTCTTGCTGATGTTCTGTTCGAACACGTCTTCGGCGCGGCGGAGCGGTGCCGGCGAGATCTCCCGCGGCGTCAGCGCGCCGGCAGGGAACCTCACCGCGAAGTCGGCGGGGCGGACCCGGATGAAGACATGCTCGAACCGCGCCTGCAACCTGTCGCCGCCGCTGAAAATGCGCACCTGCGTTTTCTCAGCGGTGTCGGGTGGAGAAAACACCATTTCGCCCCGTCCCAGCAGGATGACGACCGTCGGACCTTCAGGCGTCTCGGCCACAAACGCCGCGCCGGACGCCATGTGCAGCGTGAGGTCCGGCGCTCGCACCGTGAGGTCCTTCACGTCGTACTGCTTCGTGTTGTTGAGCGCCAGGCGGAACAGTCCGCCGACGTTCCCGATGCGGGACGCGGAGGCTATCCGCCACGCGTCACCTGATTGGTGGAGATCGAGGCTGAAGGTGACGAGCCGAGCTTCGGCGCCGTACTCCGAGAAAGCTTCGATCAGGAGTCGCTGACCGCCAGAGGGGATCTCGGTTCGATCCCGCTCCTTCAGCACGACGCGGGCGGGCGCCGACCCAAACCAGTCGGCGAGCTCGGCCACCGCCTTCTCCTCACGTCCAAGCGAGCGAAGAGCGGCCACGTCTCCCGTGCGCACGACCTGCTCGAGGCGCGTGACCAGCGCCGTGACCGGATCCGCCTGCGGAACTCCGCCCGCCGTGTCGAGCCACATCACCGCGAGCGCCGCCAGCAAGCCGAGGAACATGCGAGTTGCCTATATTAGACCCCGCTGGTGCGACGACTGTCTGACTCCGAAATGGTCGGGGGCCGATCCACTCAGGCGAGGGACGAAGTGTCTGTTCTGCGTTTCAGGATCAGGATGGTGAGGTCGTCGGCGAACCGTGGGGCCTTCGCGTGCCTTTCGACCGCGGTGAGGACCGCCGTCCCGAGCTCCGCGGCTGACACGTCCGGGTGAGCCGTGACGACCTGTTCCAGACCCGCCTCTTCGAACGGGCGCCCGTTCGGATCCTCGGCTTCGGTAATGCCGTCGCTGTAGAGGATCAGCGTATCCCCTGCGGCGATTGTCGCTTCGGCCGACGCGTAGGTCGTTCCGTCGAACATCCCGAGCGCAACGCCCGTGCCTGGCAGGCGCTCGTAACGTCCGTCGTGCCGCCTGATCAGCGGCGGGTTCTGACCGGCGTTGACGTATGTCAGCCGTCCGGTCGCCGGTGTGTACACGGCGAAGAACAGCGTGATGAAGCGGGACGCGGGGCTGTGCCGGCAGATCTGCACGTTGAGCCTCGCCATCAACTGCGGCGGGTCGAGGGCTTCGTCGACGAGCGTCCTTAGGACGGCGAGGAGCAGCGCCATCAGGAGCGCCGCCGGGCTGCCCTTCCCGGCGACATCTCCGAGGGTGACGATCACGCGGCCGTCCGCGAGCGGCAGGACGTCGTAGAAATCGCCGCCGACCGTGTTGGCTGGTCTCGTCACGCCACAGATCTCAATATCCCCGTCGCGGTACGTACCGGCCGGCAGCATCGCAAGCTGAATCTCTCGCGCAACTTCCAGCTCACCCTTCAAGGAGAGCCGGTCGGCGACCTCGAGCAGGACGAGAAAGTTGAGCAGCAGTACGCTGAGGATCAGCGCAAATGTGCCGTCGGCCCAGACAGGCATGAGCACGGCCACGCGGATGAACGGGACGCCGAGGGGAAAGTCCACCAGGCCGAACCCGCGAAAAAGACGAACGATGCCGGCAAATGCGATGACGAGCGCTGCGAGATACAAGACGCGCCGTGCGGGCGGCAGCTTCAGGGTGAACGCGACAAACACCTGGCGCACGCGCGCCGGGATCCGCCGCCACCAGGGCAGCCTCGCGACCGCATCCTCGTCACGGCCGCGCGTGAAGAACCGGTACGCGTCACGCGTGTCGTGCGTGAAGAGACGCTGGAGTTCCTCCGGCGACAGATCCCGGGCGTACATGTCGTACAGCTCCCGGGCGGGGTCCGTCGCCTCTTTCATTTATCGGCGGGGCCCCCGCACCCCGCCTGGCGGCCTTCGCTCGCTCTCGCTCCGCTCCGGCCGCGGTCATGTCCCATCTCGATCTCCTGGATCTCCACGCCAACGCTCAGATGAGCCCCAATTCCCGGCCCACCGTGTCGAATTTGTCGAGCGCGAACTGAAGATCTTCGCGCGTGTGCGTCGCGGTGACGATCGTCCTGACTCGCGCCTTGTCGCGCGCGACCGTCGGAAAGGCAATGCCCTGGGCGAAGACTCCTTCTTCGAACAACCGGTCCGACAGCTTCATCGCCGTTGCGCCATCGCCGGCGATGACCGGCGTGATCGGGCTTTCGCTCAGCCCCGTGTTGAATCCGAGACGCTCGAGACCGGCTTTGAAAAACCGGGTGTTCTCCCACAAGCGGTCGATGATCTGTGGCTCCTCGAGCAGGACGTCCAGCGCGGCCATGCATGCGGCTGTGACCGCGGGTGGATGCGACGTGGAGAAGAGAAACGGCCGCGCGCGGTGATAAAGGAATTCGATAAGGTTCCTGTTGCCAGCGACATACCCTCCCAGCGCGCCGATCGCCTTCGACAATGTGCCGACCTGGATGTCGACTCGTCCGTGCATCCCGAAGTGGTCGATGGTTCCGCGTCCGTTCTTGCCGAACACGCCGCTCGCATGCGCATCGTCGACCATCATGATGCAGTCCGTCTCTTCGGCGAGCGCGCAGAGGCCCGGCAGCGAGCCGAGATCGCCGTCCATGCTGAACACGCCGTCGGAGATCAGTAATTTCCGCTGCCCCGCAGGAAGCGCCTCGATGATCTTTCGCGCGGCGTCCACATCCTTGTGGGGGAATACCTTGATCGCCGCGCGGCTCAGCCGGCACCCGTCGATGATGCTCGCGTGATTGAGTTCGTCCGAAATGACGACGTCTTCCTTAGTAAGGACGGCGGAAACCGTGCCGGCGTTCGCGGCAAATCCACTTTGAAACACCACGACCGCTTCGACGTTCTTGAACTCCGCGAGACGCCGCTCCAGCTCCATGTGGATCGCCATCGTCCCGGCAATCGACCGGACGGACCCCGATCCGACGCCGTATTCCTTGATCGCCGCGAGGGCGCGTTCGCGGAGCTTCGGGTGCGTGGTCAACCCGAGATAGTTGTTCGACGAGAGGTTCACGACGGACCGTTGATCGAACGTGGTCCGGGCCTTCTGCTCACCTTCGAGGATCCGCAGATGTCGATATAAATTCTGCTGTTTCAGGGAATTAAGTTCTTCACCCAGGTAGGAAAGGGGGTCGGTGCGCATCCGGTTAGCTTCCGCCTTCCAGCCTCACCTTGGCAAGTCCCAGCGTGCCGCCACAGCCCTCAAGGGCCGGACTACTGCGACCGTAGGTCCTAGCGGAATCTAGAGAAAGAAGAGCAGCGCCATCCAGGGGACGACCGCCCCCGCGACATAGAACGCGGCGAGCGCTGCGACGACGTAGTGGACCGATGAGAGGTGCAGGGCGATCCCACAGGCGGCCGCTGCCACTTTTGCAGCCGTGAGCGCGGGACCTTCACCCATGGCTCCCATGAGCCACGTTATCAACGGGTTACCCTCCATGGAGGTCCCGTAAGTCGCAACGCCAATGTAGGTGAGAACGCCGTCTGAGGCCTGGGCAAGGAGAAAGAGGAGGAGCGCGACGTCGCCGAAAAGAGTCCGCCGATCGGCAAGCCGCGCTCCCATCTTGAGCATGTCGTCTCGTCACCAGTAACTACAAACACGGTGCCAACCTTACCCGTTGCCCTGGTCTTTCGAGATCTCCGTAAAGACCACCTGGAGGATCGCCGCCGTCGGTACCGCGAGGATGGCGCCGACGATACCGAGGAGGTTGCCGCCGATGAGGAGCGAGACGATCACCGTGACGGCGCTCAGACCGACCTGGCGCTCCATCACCTTCGGCACGAGGACGTGATTCTCGAACTGCTGCTGCACGATGAAGAACACGATGACCAGCAGCGCCTTTTTGAAGGACACCGTCGCCGCAACCGCGACGGCCGGGATCGCCGAGAGGATGGGTCCGACGATTGGGATCATCTCGCCGACCCCTGAGATCAGCGCGAGCACGTAGAAGAACGGGATGCCAAGGAGCCACAGGCCGATCCCCGAGGTGATCCCGATGATGGCCCCGAGCATCAACTGGCCGGCGAGCCATGCGCTGACTTTGCCGACGATCTCGCGGCTCGCCGCCGCGACCCGAGGACGTCGCTCTCGGGGAAACAGGCGCAGCATTACGTCGCGCAAGCGATTGGCTTCGACCAGGATGTAGAACGTGACGATGAGGATCGTCAGGAACCCGAACACGCCACCGAGCACGCCGACAACGGCGCCGAACACCGTGCCGACGGCTTCCCCGCCCTGGGAGAGTGGCGCGCGCGCGATCAGCTGTTCGAGGGTCAGTGGTTCGCTCAGAACCCCGCGGTCGATCAGAAACTGCTGCGCGCGCACGAACAGCTCGTCCTTCATCGCCCAGAGTTGCTGCGACTGCTCGGCGATCGGCGGGATGACGAGCATGCCGATCCCGACGAGCGAGCCGATGATAAAGAGGTAGAGGACGAGGATCGCGAGCCAGCGCGGGAACCTTGTGTGGCCGACCGGAAGCAGCTTCTGCTTCTCGATCAGGCGGACGATCGGACTGAACCCGATCGCGAACAGGCCACTGATGTAAAGGAGCAGGAGGACCGTGCGGACGTTGTACGCCGCCCAGAGCACGATTGCGGTGAACGCCGTCATGAAGATGGCGTAGCGGATCAGCGACTTCTGGTGAGAGGCGTCGACAGCCAATCAGCGGCCCCGGCGCGCGAGAAAATCTCTCGTGAAATCCGCGAGCAGATCGTAGATGTCGGTCAGCTCCGCGGGTGAGGCGAGAAAGACGACACGGAAGAATCCGTCGGCGGGATTCGCGTTGAAGCCGGAGCCGTAGACGCAAAGCACCCCGGTGGCCCGCAGCAGCGCCAGCACGTAGTCCTCATCGGTCACGCCTGTGGGCAGCGCGACCTTTGGCATGGCGTAAAAGGCGGCGGATGGCATGACCGAGGTGATCCCTTCGATCGCATTCAACCGTTCATGGCTCAGAATGGCGCGTTCGCGGAGCGCGCTGCGGAACGACGCCTGGTGCGAGCGATCCCCGGTCAGTGCCGCGACCAGCGCGAATTCCATCGGACCGGTGCTGCACAGCCGTCCCTCGGCGAGCTTCTTCACACCGGCCAGCACTGCATCCAGACGCTCGGTGCGGCCGACCGCCATCCATCCTGACCGCCATCCGGGAGCGAGATACGCCTTTGAGAGCGACGAGAAGGTGATGACCGGTGCGTCGGGGTTCTGCCTGGCGAATGCCGCGACGGGGCCGTCGAACGCGAGGTCTGCGTAGACTTCGTCGGCCAGCAGCGGAATGTTGTTGTCGTCGGCAATCTCGAGCAGCGCCCGGCGCGTCTCCTCCGGATACGTGGCCCCCGTCGGATTGTTGGGATCGATGACCACGAGCGCCTTTGTTCGCGGCGTGACGAGCCCGCGCAGATGGTCGAGGTCTGGCTGCCACCCGCGCTCCGGGTCCGCCCGGTAGAACACCGCACGCGCGCCGATCTTCGCCAGCACCGCCGTGTAGAGGGGATACGTCGGCGTCGGGATCAGGACTTCGTCTCCCGACTCCGCCAGCGCCGTCAAGGCCAGCTCGATTCCTTCCGACGTGCCTGACGTGATGACGACGCGGTCTGGCGACAGCGGCATCCCGCGCTGGACGCACTCGGCGGCGACCGCCTCACGCGCGGCCGGAATCCCCACTGAAGGGGCGTAGCCGTTATGTCCGTCGCGCACCGCCCGCTCCACGGCGTCGACCAGGTGCGGCGGAGTGCGAAATCCGAACGTGATCGGGTCGCCGATATTGAGGTAGCGGACTTTTCGGCCGGATGCCTCGACCTTCCGTGCCTCGGCAACGATGTTGCGGATCGCGTAAACGAATCCGCCGACGCGGCTCGCGACAGGGATCACGGACGTAGCGCGTGTCGCCATCTGTCGGAATCTTATACCGGGGAAGAAAACCCTCAAGGCGATGTAGAAATGACAGTGAAACAGGACAAATCGCGTAAGACTTACGCGAGTCTGCGGTCTGGAGACACAATTTCAGCGCTTGTTTTTAAATAAGTCCTGTGTTTTCTTAAAGTTATGTATATGGCAAGTTCTTTGGAAGGGGAGGAAAGCATGTCGGGTCGGCGGCTGAGCGTTATTGCGATGGTTATCAGTTTGTTGATGCCCGTCGCCATGGTGGCTCGGCAGGACCCGTCGCCGGCGTCCCCGAGATTCAAGTCGTCGGTCTCGGTGGTTTCAGTAAGCGCAGTCGTCCGCGACCAGAACGGGCGGTTCGTCCGGGATCTGGCCCAGCGGGATTTCGTGATCGCGGAGGCGGGGAAAGACAAACAGATCCTCGACTTCCGTTCCGAATCCGAAGGGCCGGTCAAGCTCGGGCTGCTG
>Ga0136617_10004058_pt1 | contig 13084 bp, 12 predicted proteins | sample AntDrymUQ3222106_2_FD_129672 | JGI IMG/M metagenome (GOLD analysis project Ga0136617, IMG submission 129672) | Polar desert sand microbial communities from Dry Valleys, Antarctica - metaG UQ322 (21.06) | ecosystem: Environmental > Terrestrial > Soil > Desert | place: Antarctica: Dry Valley...
ACAACAACCACCGGCTGCACAGCCTGCTGGGCAACGCCACCCCCGAAGAGCACGAGCAGGCCTACTACGCTTCACCAACCGGCCCACCATCCGGTGACGCCGCCAACAAGAAGACGGCATGAAAACCGGGGCGCTTCATTCCTCAGGGCGGGGTGATCAGCCCCTTGCTCCTGAATGTTGCTCTGCACGGTATGGAGGCTGCCGCCGGGGTGCGGTATCACGTCACCGGCACCCGAGCTGGAAAGACGATGGACCACTGCCCGGTGGTCATCCGCTACGCCGACGATCGTGCGCCACGAACGCGAAGGTAGACCGCGATGACGTAGGTCGCGTGGATCTTCTGGTTGCGGTGCTGCACGGGTGATGGAGGGGTTGTGATCCTCCGCCGCCGTCCTGCAGGGGGAGGCGGCAAACCACCGTGAGGTGCTGCGGTTAAGAGCCGTGATGCTGAGCTTGCGGAAAAGGCGCGGCGACTGATCGCGTCAGGTGTGGGCTGTGAAGGCGAGCGAAAGCGAACCGTTCGATGACGTGTCGTAAGCGTATAGATGACATCAAAGCCGGAGTCGAGTCGTTGCTCCGGGATGAGCCTGGCGGGTGCCTGTCTATTGGCTAGGTGGTGTCCGGCATGAAGGCGGCGCGAGCACAGTCCGGGCGTCCGTGCGGAACGTGGGAACCTGTCGCTTCGATGCTCTGGCCGGGGAGGATTCCCGGCTGGGACGGCGAGCGCTTCGAGCAGGTGAAACTGCGAGGGGTTGAGTAGTCGATGCGGGGCACAGGGGCGGACCGGCCCGTAGTAGCGATGAACCCTGGTAACGCGGGGGGAGCGAAGGGGCCGGGCTATTCGGGCGTGGACGGCGGTCAACCGCTGCGGCGGGATGAGCCGATGGTCACGGCCAGGCTGAAGTCGTTTGACATACCCCAGCAGGCCGTGTGGGTGGCCTGGTTGAGGGTCAAGGCGAACAAGGGTGCGGCGGGAGTCGATGAGCGGTCGGTGGCAGCGTTCGAGGTTGATCTCAAAGGCAATCTCTACAAGCTGTGGAACCGGATGAGCTCGGGGACGTGCACAAAAGCGTGTAGGCGCTGGAGAAAGACGTCCGCGACTGGATCAAAATCTGGAACGAAGACCCAAAACCCTTCGTATGGACAAGACCGCCGAAGAGATCCTCGACTCCCTCGCACGATATATCTCACGAATCTCGGGCGCAGGACACTAGGCATCGACGAGTCTGGTGCGCTATCCGAGGCCGGAGTAGGCGATCACTCCTCGCCGGATAGAGTCCGCGGCGGCCCGGGCGGTGGCTCCCAGTGGCGCTGGCCCGGACACCTTGGCGATCTGGTCGAGCAGATCGAGCAACTGCTTGCACCACCGTACGAAGTCTCCGGCCGGTAGTTCGCCACCCTCGACTGAGGCCGAGGCCAGCACCCGCTGCAGCGACTCCCCCCGCGCCCACCGGTAGGCGGGCCAGGCAAAACCGGCATCGGGCTGCCGGGTCAGCTCGAGCCGGTGCTCGCGCTCGGCCTCCTCGAGTTGAGCCCACAACTTCGCCATGGCCGACATCGCCTCTTCGATCGGCCCACCGGGCACGCGCACCGGTAGATCTTCGGGGTGCCGGGCTTCGTACACGACGGCCGACACGGCTGCCGCCAATTCGGCCGGATCGAGGTTGTCCCACACTCCGGTACGCAGGCACTCGGCCACCAGCAGATCGGACTCCGACCAGATGCGAGCCAGTTTTTGCCCATCGGCGGTCACCGTCTCGCCGTCGAAATAGCCGAGCCCCTCGAGCAGCGCACAGACCCGATCGAAGGCGCGCGCGAGGTTGTTGGTCCGGGCTTCGACTCTCTGCTCGAGCGCGTCGGTCTCGCGCCGCAGCCGCTCGTAGCGCTCGGCCCATCTCGCGTGTTCCTCGCGGTCGGGGCAGCGGTGACACGGATGTGCCCGCAACCTCGCCCGCAGCTCGGCCAGCTCGAGGTCGTCGGCTTGGGAACGTTTGCTGCTCCGTGCGCGATCGGTGTCGAGGGGCGCCACCGCTGCGCGCAGCGTCGAGGCAAGATCCCGGCGCGCCTGCGGGGAACGCGGATTGAAGTTGCGCGGCACCTTCACCGAGGCCAGTGCCTCCACCGGCGACGTAAAGTCCTCACTGGAGAGTCGGCCCGCCCAGCGGTCCTCGGTGACCACTAGGGGGCGCGCGTCACCCATCGGCTGTCGGCCGGGGTCGACCACTACTGCGAGCCCGGCGCGCCTGCCGGCCGGAATTCTGATCAGGTCACCGACCCGCAGTTGATCGAGGGCCTGGGCAGCCGCTGCCCGCTGCTGCGCAGCCCCTTTGCGGGACAGCGCGGCTTCTCGCGCCTTGATCTGTGCCCTCAGCTGTGCGTACTCGGTGAAGTTGCCCAGGTGACAGGTCATCGCCTCGCGGTAACCCTCGAGTGCTTCGAGGTTGCGTTGGACCTGTTTGGCCAGGCCTACGACTGCTCTGTCGGCCTGGAACTGCGCGAACGACGACTCCAGCAGGGTGCGGCCGGCCTCGCGTCCCATCTGCCCGACGAGGTTCACGGCCATGTTGTACGACGGCCGGAACGATGACCGCAGCGGATAGGTACGGGTCGAGGCCAGACCGGCCACATGCCGGGGGTCGATTCCCGGCGTCCACACGACAACCGCGTGGCCCTCGATGTCGATGCCCCGGCGACCGGCACGGCCGGTGAGCTGGGTGTACTCCCCCGGCGTGATGTCGACGTGTGTCTCACCGTTCCACTTGGTCAGCTTCTCCAGCGCCACCGAGCGGGCTGGCATGTTGATCCCGAGCGCGAGCGTCTCGGTCGCGAAGACGGCCTTGACCAGCCCGAGGACGAACAACGCCTCTACCGTCTCCTTGAAGGTCGAGATCAGGCCGGCATGGTGAGCCGCGATGCCACGCTCGAGCCCTTCGAGCCACTCCCAGTAACCCAGCACGCGAAGGTCGTCGTCGGCGATGTCCGCGGTCCGCTCCTGCACGACGTTCCGGATGATGTCGCGCTCGTCGGGTGTGGTCAGCCGCAGGCCGGCCCGGAGGCATTGCGTCACGGCGGCGTCACAGCCGACCCGGCTGAAGATGAACGTGATGGCAGGCAGCAGGCCCTCGCGATCGAGGCGCTCGATGACGGCTGGGCGGCTCGGCCCGGCATGACGGCTCCGGGGCGGACGGCCGCGCCGGAGCCCTGGTTCGGCGAATCTGGCCTGATCGCGGGTGTATCGCAGCAGTTCGGGCTCGACGTCGCGCTCCGTGCCGCTGGCGAACAGGTCGAACAACCGCCTGCCGACCAACATGTGTTGCGACAGTGGCACCGGGCGGTGTTCCTCGACGATGACCGTCGTGTCACCGCGGACCGTGACCAGCCAGTCGCCGAACTCTTCCGCATTGCTCACGGTGGCCGACAGCGAGACGAGGGTGACGCTTTCGGGCAGGTGGATGATCACTTCTTCCCAGACCCCGCCGCGGAACCGGTCGGCGAGGTAGTGCACCTCGTCCATCACGACAAAGCCGAGATCGCGCAGTCCCTTTGATCCCACATAGAGCATGTTGCGGAGCACCTCGGTGGTCATCACCACCACCGGCGCATCCCCGTTGAAGGCGTTGTCCCCGGTGAGCAGGCCGACGTTCTTGGCGCCGTACCGCGCGACGAGGTCAGCGTACTTCTGGTTCGACAGCGCCTTGATCGGCGTCGTGTAGAAGCACTTGCGGCCCAGCCTGAGGGCGAGGTGTACGGCGAACTCTCCCACGATCGTTTTGCCGGCACCGGTCGGCGCCGCCACCAGGACGCCGCGGCCATCTTCGAGAGCTTCACAGGCCGACACTTGGAACGGGTCCAGGTCGAACGGGTAGCCACCGGCAAAGTCGGCTAGCGCAGGATAAGTGGGCTCCCGCCGGGCAGCGGAGAAGTGCTCGGCGGGGTGGGGCACGCCGTCAAGGCTACGACCGCTCGTCTGGGACGAACACTCGGAGCGCACCGGGAACGCACTCCGAGGTGACTGGCAAGGCGCCCAGCCGCTCGCCGTCGGCATAAGCGACCAGACCCGGAGCCTCCAGCCGCACCACGGTCCCCCTACGGGTGCTGACGGCGGGATGCTCGACGTGCGTGCCGGCGTACACCCGTGGTTTGAGGCGGATCAGGGTCTGCCGTGAGATCGGCCCGACGACTGTCACATCGAGCATGCCGTCGGAGAGGTCGGCCGTGGGCGCGATCAGCATGCCACCGCCGTAGCTCGGTGCGTTGCCCACCGCGATGAACGTTGCGGCCAACTCCTCACGGTGGCCGTCGACGTCGACAACAAAGTTGTGCGGACGCAGCGACGCCAACTCGGCGAAGATGGCCAGGTCGTAGCGGCGCGGACCGCGCGGCCAGCGCATTCGGTTGGCCCGCTCGTTGACGACCGAGTCGAACCCGGCCCCCAGGACGCAGACCCACCACTCGTCGATGCCCGCATCGCTACCCGTCGCGCGTACCGCGTCGACCGACCGGGCCTGCCCCGAGGTGAGGCCGTCGATGATGACGTCCACCGCGTCCTCGATGTCGGTCGAGAGCCCCAGGCAGGTGGCGAAGTCGTTGCCCGCGCCCATGGGGATGATCCCGAGCGGCGTCGGGGTACCCGCGACGGCTTGGAGGGCCAGGTGCACCATGCCGTCGCCGCCGGCCGCGACCAGCGCTGAGGCACCGTCGGCGACCGCCCGCAGGCACAACGCCAGCGAATCGGCGGGATCCGCGCCGATCAACACCCTGACCTCGGGTGCGAGTCCTTCGAGACGAGCGACGACAGGGGCTACCGCCTCAACCGCCCGCCCCCGCCCCGCGGCCGGATTGATCGCGACTGCGATGGGACCGACCATCCCGGCAGGTTACGGCGTCACGAGCAGTCGACCGCCATTGATCCAGGGAAACGCGCATACCGGCCTTGGTACGTACGTGTCCCTGGATCACCGGGGGTGGGGGGGCTTACGAGATGTCGGACAGGTCGGACGGTCGCTTGTCGATGGCCGACATTTCGTCGTCGTCGAGATCGCCGAAACCGCCCTCGACCTCCCGGCGCGCCTTCTTCCGGTCGTGGATTCGGGTGAATATCAGGGCGCCTTCGTACAACAGGCACATCGGGACGGCCATGAAGACCAACGTGATCGGGTCCTGGCTTGGTGTCGCCAGAGCGGCGAAGACAAAGATGCCGAAGATCATTTGCCGGCGCCAGCTGGCCAGCTTCTTGTGGGGAGTTACGCCGACCATGTTGAGCATCACGACAAGCAGCGGGAACTCGAAGGAAACGCCGAAGACCAGGAGCATCGCGACGACATAGCGCAGGTAGCCGTTGACGTCGAGCAGGTTGTCGACCCGGTCGCCGGCAATGACAAGGAGGACCGACAGGCCCTTGGACAACGTGAGGTAGGCCAGTGCCGCACCGGCACCAAAAAGAATCGAGGCGATCGAAACGAACGTGAGGGTCCAGCGTCGCTCATTGCGGTGCAGACCAGGAGTGACAAAGCGCCAGAGCTGGTAGAGCCAGATTGGTGCCGCTGCGACGACGCCCACCATGAGGGCCACCCGGATCCGGACGTTGAACTCACCCAGGACGCTGAATGTGTAGAGGCGGCACGAGTCACCCCCGCCACGACGATCAGCCGGCAGCGAGCAGTAGGGCCCGGTCAGGAAGTCGAAGATGGGCTCGAAGAGGATGTACGCGCCGACGGATGCGAGGAGGACTGCCAGCGCGGCGCGGAAGAGTCGGGTCCGGAGCTCGTAGAGGTGCTCGACGAGGCTCATCCGCCCGTCGGGGGCCGCCGGGGTGCGGTTCCGAAACAGCTGGAGGCGACGTGCTCCGGTCATCGCGAGAACTCGGGGGTTAGCTCAGCGCTCGTCGCGCTGGTCCACCGGGCGCTTGGGGGTCCCGTTGGCAGTGCTGGCGGGCGGCAGCGGCTGCGGAACGTGTTCGCTGGTTGAGGGCCGCGGTGCCGGGTTGCTGGCTTCGGGGGCCGCATCGTCGTCGCGGAGCCCCTTGGTCTCGGCTTTGAGAATGCGCAGCGACCGACCAAGTGAGCGGGCCGCCTCGGGCATCTTCTTGGCACCGAAGAGCACCAGGATGAGCACCGCGATGATGATGATCTCGGTTGTGCCGAGCCGGCCACCGAACATTTGTCAGAACCTTTCGTCAGGGACGTCACCCATCGTACGTTGCGAGGGGCGGTCCGGTTCGGAAAGCGGCGGGCAGGATGCGGGCTAAGACGACCTGCCGGGGGCCTGCGCGAGCACGTCGTTGAGTGCGGCGACCTGACCGCGGGCCGTCGCTAACTGGGCATCGAGGTCCTTGATTCGCCGCAGCAGGCCGCAAACGAGCACGGCGAGACACCCTAGCGCCAAGACGGCGGCAACAACGCTGATGATTCCGACGACCACGCGCTCACCGTATCGTCCCGCCGATCACACCGCCTGGCGTGGCCGTGCGAATGCCGCGACGTGATCGATGCGGCTCAGTCGCAACGCAAAGTCCAGCAGGTCGTCGTAGGTGATCGAGGGCCCGATCTTCTCTTCGAGCGCCTCCGCCGGGATCCGCCAGCGCGTTGCCGTGACTCCTCCGGAGATCAGGAGGGAGACGATGTTCTTGTCGGCCGGCTTGCGGACCTCGTGGATGCAGCTCGTGCAGTCGAAGGCGTAGTACGACAGATTGGGAAGTGAGCAGACCACCAGTCGTATCTCATCTACGGTCAATTCGACCTCCCCGCATGCGGGGCAGGTGGCCTTGATGGTTGTCATCGACAGCCTCTCGCCTGTGGCCGCAGATCGATTCTGCGGCGATACGTGAGGAGTCGGCAGGTACCGTGCGCCGCTAAAGTCCTGGGTCGAGTGAGATGACGATCAGATGGAATAGGCAGCCAAGGCTGCGCGTGCGACGGCTCGTACCTCGCTGGCGAGACGGTCGGGCTCGACCACCGACACCTCGGCGCCGAGGCCGAGGACGAGCCGGCGTACCCACGACCGGTCAGCGGCGCGCAGCCGGACGACCAGCCCACCGTCAAGGTCCTCGGTGACCGATTCGGTGGGATAGAAGTCGGCGACCCATCGAGCTGTCTGGGTGAGGCGGAGCACGACCAACTCGTGGCCTGGTTCGGGTCGGAAGACCCCTTCCCGGACATCCAGCGGCCGTACGTCGCGCGGGGGTTCGGCCGGCTCCTCCAGCACCCGCCAGGCGTCGATCCGGTCCAGCCGGAACAGCCTGACCCCCTCGGCTCGCCGGCACCAGGCCTCCAGGTAGCTGCGTCCCTCGACGAGAATGAGCCGCATCGGATCCACCGTGCGCTCGGTCGTTTCGTCGCGACCGGCCGTGTAATAGGTCAGGTGCATGGCCCGGCGCTGGTCGAGGGCTTGGCGTACACCGGCCAGCGTTGCTTCCTCGGCCTCCACCCGCACCGTGACTCGGGCGCTGCCCGCTGCGGCGCTGCCGGCGGCATCCTCCAGTTTCGTCAGGGCCCGGCTGATGGCGTCACCGCCCTCGAGGCCGGGTACGTCGGCGAGCGTGCGCAAGGCAACGATGAGGGCCAGCGCCTCGTCGGTGGTCAGTCGTAGCGGGCGGCGCATTCCGGCGTCATGAGTGACCGTCAGCGTGTCGTCTTCCTCCCACGCCAGATCGATCAGGTCGCCCGGCCCGTACCCCGGCAGGCCGCAAACCCAGAGCAGGTTGAGGTCCTCGCGAAGCTGGTCCGGGTCGACCGAAAAGTCCGCGGCAACCTCGCTGAGCCGGATGCCGGGGTGCGCCAAGAGGTACGGGACCAGGGCGAGCAGGCGCGGCAGCCGGTCCGCGGTCGCCGTCATGCGCGGTCTCCGGCAGCATCTCCGGCAGCGTCTCCGGCAAGGGCCTTCAGGCCGACGATCACGGCGGCGCGGACCTCGGGAGGGTCGACCACTACCACGTCGTCGGCGTAGCCCGCCAGTTGCTCGGCGAGCGCATCAGGGTCGGAATAAGGCACCTCAAGCAGATCGTGCTCCTCCCCGCGGCTGATCTCACGGGCTCTACGGCGCAAACCGGCGGCGGCACCACAGCGCACGCGCACCGTGGCGTTACCAATGTTGGCCTCACCGCCCATCGACGCCGCCATGGCGACCAGGTCGACGTCGGGCGGGACCTGCACGCCGCCCGGCGGACCAACCTGGGTGACCGGACCGGTCACCCGAGAAAGGCGGAAGACCCTGGCCGCATCGCGTCCCCGGTCGTGTCCGGCGACATACCACCTGCCCCGCCAGGACACCACGCCCCAGGGCTCGACCTCGCGCTGCTCCGGCGTACCCGAGTTGGCCGTGCGGTAGGCGAAAGTGACGATCCTGCCGGACTGCACGGCGGCCAGGCACGGTGCCAGTGCGGGCTCGGTGGCATCGACCACAGGCTCCACACCCAGGATGGAGTCCATGGCGACGTCGATGCCGACCGCGCGCAGCTTGACCAGAGCGCTGCTGGCCGCCGCTGACAGCCCTGACTGCCACAGGCGGGCAGCCAAGCCGACAGCTGCGGCCTCGTCGGGCTCCAGGTGAATGTCGGGAAGCTCATAGTCGCGTCGGGCGATGCGATAGCCCACGTCGGCCTCGGTGTCGAACAGCGAGTTGGTGCCCGTCTCCAGCGGGATACCCAGATCGCGCAGCTCTGCCTTGTCGCGCTCGAACATGCGCTGGAAGGCCTCATGAGAACCGGGCTCATAGCCGGGGACGATGGTCCGGACCCGTGCCGCGGTGAGAAACTGCCGGGTCGACAGCAGGCAGATCACCAGGTTGACCAACCGCTCAGTGCGCCGGGCCGACACGTCGTCCTTAGCCGATTTCACGGTCGTCGATTGCTGATCGCACAGTGGTGGTCATGCCCGCTGCCCGGCGAACGCGGCGTTGCGGTCCGGGCCGGGGACAGGGCAGCGCATGGTCCCAACGCTAACCTGCGGTGATGATCAGCTGGCGGCAGGGCACTGTGTTGCGCTTGCGTCAGCAATGGGCCGGTGCCATCGAACTCGACGTTGAGGTCGATGGTGTGACCGTGCCGGCGTTGGCCTATCCGTTGCTGGTCGGCGCACCGAAACCCGGCGACACGGTGCTGCTCAACACGACGGCGCTGGCTCTCGGCCTCGGCACCGGTGGACTGGCACTCGTGGTGGCGTTGCCGGATCGGCTCCCACCCGACCGGGTTGGTCCGGGCCATCTGGTGAAGGCTCGCTACACGCCGTTGCAGGCTGTGGTGCTCGGTGTGGATGAACAGGATTCGCCGCACCACGCGGTGATCGCCGCAGCCAGCACCCTCGATGGGATGCCGGTGGTGATTGCCGATCTGCACTCGGCGCTTCCTGCGGTGGTGGCCGGCGTTCGTGCCGACCGGCCCGATGCCCGCATCGCGTACGTCATGACCGACGGCGGAGCGTTGGCACTGTGGTTTTCCCATACGCTGCGCGACTTGAGGGATCTCCTGTGCGGCACGGTGACCACCGGTCAGTCGATGGGCGGCGACCTCGAGTCGGTGACGCTGCACACGGGCTTGCTGGCTGCGCGGCACGTGCTGCGGGCGGATGTCGTTGTCGTGACTCAAGGCCCGGGCAACCTGGGGACGGCGACGTCGTGGGGCTTCTCCGGGGTGGCCGCCGGCGAGGCGGTGAACGCAGCGGCGACGCTCGATGGTCGTCCGGTCGCGGCGTTGCGGCTCTCCGGCGCCGACCCCCGCGAACGTCACCGGGGCGTGTCGCATCACAGCCTGACCGCCTATGGCCGGGTTGCCCTCGCGCGCGCCAACATCGTCGTCCCCGCGGGATTGCCGGCCGACCTCGCCGCCAAAGTGACCGCGGACGTTACGCCGCTGCGCTCGCGGCACGACATTGTCACGGTCAACACCGATGGGCTTGACGAGGCCTTGCGTGCGCTGCCCGTCAGCCTGTCCAGCATGGGTCGCGGCCTGGCCGACGACCTTTCGTACTTCCTCGCGTGCGCGGCAGCCGGCCGCCACGCGGCAGCACTTCTCAGCTAGCCGGATACGACGATCAGCAGGGTGAATACGAGCAGCACGCCGACCAGGGCGACGACATAGACCCAGGTACGGAAAAGGCCACCCTGCGCCGCGTACTCGATCTTGCGCTTACGCCGCTCCATCAGAGGCAGATCCTTCAATTCGTCCCTGGTGGGTCGCTGGACCACCTCTTCCGGGGCCGGCGCCAGGAAAAGATCGCGCAACCGCCCGCGCTCCCGCATGGGTCACCTCACATGCTGGCGATCAGTTTCTCCACCCGCTCGTCAACCGAGCGAAACGGATCCTTGCACAGCACGGTGCGCTGCGCTTGGTCGTTGAGCTTGAGGTGCACCCAATCGACTGTGAAGTCGCGCCGCTTCTCCTGGGCGCGCCGGATGAACTCACCGCGCAGCTTGGCTCTCGTGGTCTGGGGTGGCACCGACTTGGCCTCGAAGATATCGAGATCGCGGCTGATCCGTTCGACAACGCCGCGTCGCTCCATCAGGTAATAGAGCCCGCGGCTGCGGTGCACGTCGTGGTAGGCGAGATCGAGCTGAGCCACCCGCGGACTCGACATCGGCAGGTCGTGCTTGGCGCGGTAGCGCTCGATCAGCTGGTACTTGGTCACCCAGTCAATCTCACGATCCACAGTGGACAGATTGGCATTGTCAACGGCATCGATGACCCGACCCCACAGCTCCAGCACCCTCTTGGTGACCGGGTCGGTGCCGCGCCGCTCGAGGAACTCGGTCGCCTTCTCGTGATACTCGCGCTGGATCTCCAGCGCTGTCGCCTCACGGCCGTTGGCCAGCTTGACCTTGCGCTGACCGGTGATGTCGTGTGACACCTCGCGGATTGCCCGAATAGGGTTCTCCAGGGTCAGATCGCGCAGCACCACACCGGCTTCGATCATGCGGAGCACGATGTCGGCGCTGCCCACCTTGAGCATCGTGGTGGACTCGTTCATGTTGGAGTCGCCGACGATCACGTGCAGCCGGCGGAATCGCTCGGCGTCGGCATGGGGCTCGTCGCGGGTGTTGATGATCGGCCGGGACCGCGTCGTAGCCGAGGACACTCCCTCCCAGATGTGCTCGGCCCGCTGCGACAGGCAGTAGACGGCCCCCCTTGGCGTCTGGAGGACCTTGCCGGCGCCGCACAGCACCTGCCGGGTGACCAGGAACGGGATGAGTACGTCGGCCAGCCGGCTGAACTCCCCGAGCCGGCCGACCAGATAGTTCTCGTGGCAGCCGTAGGAGTTGCCGGCGGAGTCGGTGTTGTTCTTGAACAGGTAGATGTCGCCGGCGATGCCCTCCTCACGGAGCCTGCGCTCGGCATCGACCAGCAGGCCCTCGAGGATCCGCTCCCCCGCCTTGTCGTGTGTCACCAGGTCGATGACGTCGTCGCACTCCGGTGTTGCGTACTCGGGATGAGACCCGACATCGAGATAGAGCCGGGCGCCGTTGCGGAGGAAGACGTTGCTGCTGCGGCCCCACGACACGACGCGGCGGAAGAGGTATCTCGCGACCTCGTCAGGACTGAGCCGGCGCTGCCCACGGAAGGTGCACGTGACGCCGTACTCGTTCTCGAGTCCGAAGATCCGCCGGTCCATCGACTCAGCTTAGTTGCCCCGGCCCCCCAGTCACCCGCATGGGCGTCGCGCGATGGAAGGCGTCGGAGAGCAGTCTGCGATCACGCTCAACGAAACCCGTCCATCCGCACCCTTTGAGAGTCGTGCGTCGGATTGTGGCTGCTAGCTGCGCAGTTCGCCCGCCCGAAGGATGCGACGTGGCACGACTCACGGAAGTGCAGGAGTCCGGTTGTGACCCGCCGAGAATGATGAGCTACTGCCTACTAGCCCGCACTGGACGCGGATCATGAGGCAGTCGAGCTTCGGCACTGGCTGGCCGGTCTGAGGCGGGCCGTAAGTAGCCACCGAGACGGAGGATTCGATTTGCGCCTAAGCGGCTCGATGATCCACCGATCGGGAACGGCGAGGCTTCAGGTGGTCCCTGCGGACTGCGTCGGCCCGTTCGAAGCCATCGCGGTGACCGCGCCGTCAGTGATGCGCGGTCTGACGCCGAGGCTATCCGAACAGTGGACGGGTGGCCGGACGCCGACCATCAACCACTCTATATGGACCCCTCCGGTCACCGGGCCAGCATCGGTGACGAGGTACAGCGTCTCGATCGGTTGAAACCTGCCGCCGTGGCGTATCTGGCGCAGTCGGATCGTGGCGCGCTGGCCACCAGGATCGATCTGCCATTCATCAAACCCGGCGGACAGGAGATCGATGTCGGCGCGGGGAAGTTGGAAAGCGGCGCTGGAAAGGGTTGGAATGTCGATTCCGCGCGGCTTGGCGGGCGGCTCAGGTCGATCCGGGTGCTCAAGGTCCGCCCGAGTAGCGAGGCGGATCTGGGGAGTAACAACCTCCAGGCTGATCTCGACATCCTCTGCGGTGGCTCGGCCCGCGTTGACGGTTGCGAGGTCCATCAGGATGGACCCGGCTGATATCGCCTCAATATTCTGCGTGCCGACGGCCCACTGCCGGATTCTGCCAAGGTAGCGGTCACGCGCTTCGTTGTAATCTTGCACAGCTGCGCGGCTGGGTTTGTTGTACTCCCCAAACATTGACGACGTGGATGGCAGCTTCATCGGCGGTGTGTCGGCGGCCGCCTTTTCGACGACTGCATCGATGTCAAACACCCTCGGCGGTCTCGCGGGCGGAGGGTCGAACAATGACTCGCCACCCGCGAAGGTCAACCGCGGTGCGGGCGTCTTGGCTCGTTCTCGTGCCAGCTCCTCTTGAGTGACCGTATCCGCCGCTCGGTGGGGTCAACGGATTCCCGTCGGTAGGTTTTCGGCATCTCCACTGCCGTGATACCACGGGCTCCAGATCGCAGCCGCATGCCGCCGTCGCTGGTGACGATGACCACGGGACGACCGCCCACATCGAGGTGGGCTTGGACCCGGTCGAGGATGTCTTCATCGTTATTGCCCGTGCGTCGCTGGCCGTCGATATCGCGAAGCAGGGAAACATGCACGCCGGTGCGCACGTCGACGACACCGGATCCAGCGGGTTCGAGTAATTGCAGC
>Ga0136617_10004059_pt1 | contig 13084 bp, 9 predicted proteins | sample AntDrymUQ3222106_2_FD_129672 | JGI IMG/M metagenome (GOLD analysis project Ga0136617, IMG submission 129672) | Polar desert sand microbial communities from Dry Valleys, Antarctica - metaG UQ322 (21.06) | ecosystem: Environmental > Terrestrial > Soil > Desert | place: Antarctica: Dry Valley...
ACGCCTCGAAGAGGCGACGCGCGCCCGGGGGCTCGAGCTCGCGCCACGCCTTCCGATCTATCCGGACTACGTAGGAGATCTCGACCGGTGGTGCGACCCGGCCGTGGCGCGCGCGGTGCGCCGCCGCGCCGACTCGCTCGGGCTCGCACGCGAGGATCCCTGGGCGCCCGGGGAGCCGACGCCGATCCCGGCGCCGTACCTCGGCGCGCGCGACGCGCTTCCACTCGCGCTCGACGCCGAGCTCGAGGAGGATGAGATCGTCCGGCTTTTCCGCGCCCGGGGGCGCGAGCGAGACCGGGTGCTCGCCGCGGCCGACGAGCTTCGCCGCGAGGTGAACGGCGACACGGTCACGTACGTCGTCACCCGAAACATCCAGTACACGAACGTCTGCTACTTCCGCTGCGGGTTCTGCGCCTTCTCGAAGGGAAAGCTCGCGGCGAACCTCCGCGGGCCGGCCTACCTCGTGCCGTTGGGCGAGATCGTGCGTCGCTGCGAGGAGGCCTGGGAGCGCGGCGCGGTCGAGGTCTGCCTCCAGGGCGGCATCCACCCCGCGTTCACGGGCGAGTACTACCTCGACGTCGTACGGGCGATCAAGGACGCGGTGCCGGGATTGCACGTGCACGCCTTTTCGGCGCTCGAGGTCTGGCAAGGCGCGGCCACGCTTGGCCTGCCGCTCGAGGACTACTTGAAGCTGCTCCGCGAAGCCGGCCTGGGGAGCCTCCCGGGGACCGCGGCGGAGATCCTCGACGACGAGGTGCGGCGGATCATTTGTCCCGACAAGGTCAGGACCGCGCAGTGGCTCGCGGTGCACGAGGCCGCTCACCGCGTCGGCCTGCGCTCGAACGTCACGATCATGTTCGGGCACGTCGACGGCCCGAGAAACTGGGCCCGGCACCTGATCAACGCCCGCGGGCAACAACAGCGGACGGGCGGTTTCACCGAGTTCGTGCCGTTGCCGTTCGTCCACATGGAGGCGCCGATCGCCCTCAAGGGACGCGCCCGCTCTGGCCCGACGTTCGGCGAGGTGTTGCTGATGCACGCCGTCGCTCGTTTGGCGCTCCATCCGTGGATCACGAACATCCAGGCGTCCTGGGTCAAGGCGGGTCCCGATGGGGTCGGCGCGCTGCTGCGCGCGGGGGTCAACGACCTCGGCGGCACGCTGATGAACGAGTCGATCTCCCGCTCTGCCGGCGCCGAATTCGGCCAGGAGCTGCCGCCGGAAGCGATGGAGTCACTCATCCGCGCCAGCGGTCGCGCGCCGAGCCAGCGGACGACGCTCTACGGCGAGGCGCCCGAGGACCGGCGCGCCGCGTCGTTCGGCGCCGCCCCGCTGGCCGAGCCTCTCAACCCGCGCGTGAGCGAGTCCGGACTGCGAGCGCCGCCTCGGCTCGTGCGCCCCGGGCTCCTCGCGGCCGCGCGCTGACGCTCACGGGCCGTCCGGCTTCGAGCTGCTCACCTAGGTCACGTCGCTCTTCTCGAGCTGCGCGAACGCCTGCTCGAAGGCCTCCGGCGGCTGCGCGCCGAGGACGAGCAGCCTGCGATCGATGAGGAAGGCCGGAATGCCGTTGATTCCGATCGACTGCGCTTGCCGCGTGGACGCGGCGATGCGGTCCCGATACGCGTCGCCTGCGAGGACGCCGTCGACCTCGGCCACGTCGAGGCCGGCCTCGACCGCCAGAGTGCGCAGCTCGGTCTGGTCGCCGAGGTCGCGGCCCTCGTCCCACAAAGCCGCCATCAGCCGGTCGTGGAGCGCCCGGTGCATGCCGCGGTCCCGGCCGAGCTCCGTCAGGCGCAGGGCGGCCCGGGAGTTCGGCATCACGTCCGGCGGGTTGAAGCGAAGGCCGCTCCGCTCGAAGAACGCGCTCAGGTAGTCGTCGACCTCCTCGCCGTAGCGCTCGCGCAGGCGGGCCCGCGGCATCCCCTCCGCCGGATACTCCGGGTGGAGGTCGAACGGGAGGACGGTGACCTCGGCGCCGAACCGGCGCTCGAGCCAGTCGGCCGTCACCTGGCCGACGCGGCAGAACGGTCAGATGTAGTCGCTCCAGATCGCGACTGCGTGCTCGCTCATTTCGCCTCGAGCGCGAGCAGGTCGTCGAGGGTCTCCCGGCGCCGGATCAGCCGCGCCGCTCCATCGGCGACGAGCACGGCCGCTGGTCGAGGAACGAGGTTGTAGTTGGATCCCATCGTGAGCGTGTAGGCGCCCGTGGCCGGGACGGCCAGGAGATCGCCTCGCCGCGGCTGCGGCAGCTCGACGCCGTGAATCAATGTGTCGGCCTCGCAGTGCTTGCCCGCAACGCTGTACGTGCCCGTTGCCGGCTCGGTGGCCCGATTCGCGAGCAGCGCGGTGTAGCGCGTGCCGTAGAGCTGGGGACGCGGGTTGTCGGACATTCCCCCGTCGACGGTGACGAACGTCACCGACGGGGTCGCCCGCTTGACGACCCCGACGCGGTAGAGCGTGACACCGGCACGCCCCACGAGCGAGCGACCTGGCTCGAGAATGATCTTCGGCGCCGGTAGATCGTGCAGGCTCCAGGCTCGCTCGAGCCGCTCGAGCAGCTCACCGACGAAGTCGGATACGGACGGACCCCGTTCGTCCTCGGCATGGTCGACGCCGAGCCCGCCGCCGAGGTCGACGACCGCCGGCGTCCAGCCGAGCTCGGCGCGGCAGCCGGCGACGAAGGCAGCGAGCCATTCCACCGCCATCCCGGCCGCCTGCGTGTCGAGCAGCTGCGAGCCGATGTGGACGTGGAGACCGGCGACGTCGAGACCGAGCTTCGAGGCTCGGGCGATCGCCTGCATCGCAGGCCCGGGCGAAAGACCGAACTTCGAGCCGTGGTGGGAGGTTCTGATCGACTCGTGGGTGTCGGCCTCGATGCCTGCCGTCACGCGTACGAGCACCCGCCGGATGCCGGCGGCCGCCGCCCGTTCGGCCTCGTCCTCGGCATCGAGGACGAGGAGTCCCACGCCGGCCTCGGCCGCTTCCCTCAACTCCTCGTCGGACTTGTTGTTGCCATGGACGACGAGGCGGTCGCCCTCGATTTCGGCCTCGCGGGCGAAGGCGAGCTCGCCGATCGTCGAAACGTCGGCCCCGAGCCCTTCGGCGGCGAACCGGCGCAAGAGCGCGACGTTCGGAAACGCCTTCGTCCCGTAGACGACGAGCGCGTCGGGCGCTGCGGCGCGGTACGCGCGCGCCTGCGCGATCAGCGTCTGCTCGCAGAAGACGAGCAGCGGCGTTCCATACTCCTCGGCTAGGTCGGAGGCGCGGACTGCACCGAGCGTCAGCTCGCCGGCCTCGAGGGCCGCGGTGTCGGGAAGAAGGCGGAACACGCCGGGACTGTGCCACGATCCCACCGTGACGCGCACTCGCTTTGTCTTGTCGCTGCCGGAGCGGGTGGTGCGCGCGACCGCAGCGCTCGTCGGCGGCGCGGTGCACGAGACGGCGCAGCTGGTGCTCCCGCGCCTGGTACGGCGTTCGCGGCTGTACGAGGCGACGGCGAAGAACCTGCTCCGTGTCGCGATCGAGTTGGTCGGCGGAGTCGAGGGCGCTCCGACGGCCGAGACGTCTGCGGGTGTGGGGGAGCTGGCCGTGAGGAAGGGCGCGGGGAACGTCGTCGAGCTCGGCTCGATTGCGGCTTTCGGCTTTTCGCCGCTCTGGCTGCTGGCCGGAGCAAGTGACCTGCTACGCGGCTCGCGCGTCTACCTGGCCGCGCTCGTGGCCGAGCTGAAGCGGGCCGACCTGCTCGCGGACGAGGTCGAGGTCGGCTCGGTCGACGAGCTGCTCGGCGTGCTCGAGCGCGGTACCGGCGGAACCGCACGGTTGATCGATGTCCCGCCGCTCGAGCTCGGCGAGCTTCGCCGTTCGCTGGCAGAGCTAAGGGAGGAGGGGGACTCGCTTCCAAGCCAGGCCGAGCTCGCGGCCCTCTACGAAGGTCTGCGCCGAACAGCCAAGGCCGAGGAGCGGCCGCTGCTCGAGGTCTCGGCCGGGGTTGGTCTCGCGTTCCTGCTCTCTGCGCGTGAACTCTCGCGCGAGCACCTCGTCGTCCCCTATCGGGACGACTGGCGGCCGCTTCGCAGCGAAGGCTTCGCCGCGTACGCGGATCGCGTCTCGGGGCCGTATCGTCGTGCGATCGGCGGCCACTTCGACGCCAAGCGGCCGACGTGGACGGAGCGGCTGCTCGGCCGCGTCTCGCGGGACATCTGACGTGTTGCTACGATTGGCGACAGTGCAACAGCTTCTTACGTAGGTCAGGAAGTGAACGCGGCCCCGCCGTGGAGCTTCCCCTGAGCCTCTCGACAGAGAGGTTTTTTTGTACGTGGAGGTCGGGTTGGATCAGTACGAGCCACAGAAAATCGAGGCGAAATGGCAGCGCGTCTGGGAAAACGCGCGGGCGTTCGAGGTTGCGAACGAGCCCAGGCAGCCGAAGTCGTACGTCCTCGAGCAGCTCCCGTATCCGTCCGGATCGCTGCACATGGGGAACATGCTCGTCTACACGATCGGCGACGTGGTCACGCATTTCCGGCGCCGCAACGGCTTCCACGTGCTGCACCCGATGGGTTTCGACTCCTTCGGCCTGCCCGCGGAGAACGCGGCCATCCGCGCCGGCGGTCATCCGCGCGAGATCACCGAGCGAAACATCGCCAACATCAAGCGCTCGATGCGCCGGATCGGCTGGGCGATCGACTGGTCGCGCGAGCTGTCGACCCACCATTCCGAGTACTACCGGTGGCAGCAGTGGATGTTCCTGAGGTTTCTGGAGCGCGGACTCGCTTACCGCAGGGGAGCGCCAGTCAAGTGGTGTCCGAACGACCAGACGGTACTCGCGAACGAGCAGGTCCACGACGGCCGCTGCGAACGCTGTGGCGCCGAGGTCGAGTCCCGCACGATGGAGCAGTGGTTCTTCCGCATCACCGACTATGCGCAGGCGCTCCTCGACGATCTCGAGACGCTGGACTGGCCAGAGTCGATCAAGGCTCGTCAGCGCAACTGGATCGGACGATCGGACGGCGCGGAGGTCAGCTTCCGGATCGAGGAACGAGGCGAGGACGTCGCCGTCTTCACTACGCGCCCGGACACGCTGTTCGGCGCGACCTTCTTCGTGCTTGCACCCGAGCACGAGCTCGTCGCGCGGATCGATTCGGCCGACGTGGTCGAGTACGTGCGGCGCGCGGTCGCGAAGAAGACCGACGAGCGAGCCGCAGCCGCGGAGAAGACTGGCGTCTTCACCGGACTGCACGCGGTCAATCCGGTGAACGAGGAGCGCATACCCGTCTACGTCGCTGACTACGTGCTGCCGGACTACGGCACCGGAGCGATCATGGCCGTGCCTGCGCACGACGAGCGGGACTTCGCCTTCGCGCAGGCGTTCGACTTACCTGTTCGTCAAGTCGTGCGGCCCGCCGACGGCGAGATCGACGAGGGTCGGCCCTACGTCGAGCACACCGAGCACGAGGTGCTCGTCAACTCCGGCGAGTTCGACGGGTTAGCGGCTCCCGAGGGCGGGAGCCGGATCGTCCAGGAGCTCGAGGCGAAGGGTAAGGGCGGCTTCGCGATCAACTACCGGCTGCGCGACTGGGGCTTCTCGCGGCAGCGTTACTGGGGCTGTCCGATCCCCGTCGTCCACTGCGACTCCTGCGGGCTCGTACCGGTGCCCGAGGACGAGCTGCCGGTCGTGCTGCCGGAGATCGAGGACTACAAGCCCAAGGGCCGGCCGCCGCTCGCACAGGCGGAAGACTGGGTGCGGGTGCCGTGCCCGAGCTGCGGCGGCGAGGGGCGACGCGAGGCCGACACGATGGACACGTTTGTCGACTCGTCCTGGTACTTCCTGCGCTACTGCGACCCCGGCAACGACCGCGCGCCGTTCGAGCGCACGATCGTCGATTACTGGAACCCCGTCGACCTCTACATCGGCGGGGTCGACCACGCGACGATGCACATGATCTACGCGCGGTTCTGGGTCAAGGTCCTGAACGACATCGGGATGCTCGGGTTCCGCGAGCCGTTCACCAGCTTCTACTCCAACGGCTGGGTCACGATCGGCAAGAAGAAGATCTCGAAGCGCGCGGGCAACGTCGTCGGCCCGGATCACTTCGTGGAGCGCTACGGCGCCGATTCGACGCGTCTCTGCATCCTCTTCATCGGCCCGGCCGACCAGGACATGGAATGGACCGAGGAGAGCATCGAAGGGATGGCACGCTTCGTCCGCCGGTTCTGGCGCGTCGTGAACGAGGTGGCGGAGGGCCCTCCGGCAGCTGAGGATCGGGGCGGCGCGCTCGCCCGGAAGGCTCACTCGACGATCGCGAAGGTCACCGACGACATCGGGCGCCGCTTCGCGTTCAACACAGCGATCGCAGCGATCATGGAGCTGATCAACGAGCTCTCGCGCGATCCGACTGGCGCGGGCGCCCGTTTCGCGGCCGAGACCGCCGTCTCGCTGATCCAGCCGTACGCGCCGCACGTGGCCGAGGAGCTGTGGGGGCGGCTGGGTCGCGAGCGACTCTGGGCCGAGCCGTGGCCCGAGGCCGATCAGGCGATGCTCGAGCGCGAGACGTTCGAGCTCGTTGTCCAGGTGAACGGCAAGGTACGTGACCGAGTCGAGGTGGCCGCCGACCTCTCCGAGGACGAGCTAGTAGCGACGGCAAAGGCCTCGGCGAAGGCGTGGGCATTTCTGGACGGCAAGGAGATCCGTCGGACGGTGGTCGTCCCGCGGAAGCTCGTGAATCTCGTCGTCGCCCGCTAGCTGCTCTAGCTCGACTCCCGTCGCGTACCCCTGACCCTTTCGTCAGAGATCCGTGACAGTTTCGCGAGTCTGCTGTTGTCACAATAGACGACATGCAGGCGATCCTCCTGTCGCGGCGGCGGGCCCTTGTCGGCGCGCTCTTGCTCGTCGCCGCACTCGTTTTCGCCGGCCGCCATCTCGCTCGTGCGGGCGCATCGACTGCGTCCACGCCACTCCAGACGATCGCCGCGGTCGCGGACGGTCCACCGCCGAAGCTGGTCGTTCACGTCGTCGGCGCCGTGCGGCGACCGGGGCTCTACCGCATCGCCGATGGGAGTCGCACCGCCGATGCGGTCAAGCGCGCCGGTGGCCCGACCGCAAAGGCCGACCTTGCACTCGTCAACCTGGCCGCTCCGGTCGCCGACGGCGTCCAGGTCCTCATCCCGCGGCGCGCCCCCGCCGGCACTCCCCCCGCACGAACGGATCTGGCGGCCGCGCCCGGACCCGTACGGCTGAGCACGGCGACGCTCGAGCAGCTCGACTCGCTGCCCGGAGTTGGGCCGGTAACGGCGCAGAAGATCCTCGACTACCGCCAGAAGCACGGCGCGTTCGCATCGGTGGACGAGCTCGACGCCGTGCCCGGCATCGGTCCGGCTCGGCTCGAGCAGCTCCGTGAGGCTGTCACGCCGTGAGCGGGCTCTCCTGGCCTGGAGCGCGTCTCAGAAAGAAGCACGATGCCGCCGGGCCGCGATCCGCGGCGCGCTGCTTCCACGGATCGACGCGATCCGCGGCGCGCTGCTTCCACGGATCGCGCCCCGTCGGCGGGTGGTCTTTCTGAAACGCGCTCTCAGCCCGCACGTGCTCGCCACCGGCCTGTGTGCCGGCCTGATCGTCGCGAACCTGACGCGGGCGGAATCGCACGCCCTCGCCGCTCTGGCCGCCGCCGGTGCGCTGGGGGCCGTCTGCGTTCGCCGCGAGCGTCGCGTCCTCGTCTTTGCCTTCTCTCTTCTCCTGGCTGGCTGGTGGTGGGGCAGCGTCCGCCTGACGGCGCTCGACCAGTCCGTGCTCGTCGAGCACGTTGGCCGCGCGAGCTCGATGCAGCTCGTCGTCACCGGCCCGTCGCGACGCGGGACGTTCGCATTGCGGCTGCCCGCCGAAGTGAGCCGGTTTCAGTCGTTGGCCCTGCGCGAGCGCGTCCTGCTCGAGCTCCCACCGGGACGCGCACCGCCCCAGGGGTCTCGGCTCGAGTTGATCGGGCGCATCGTGCGGCCCCGAACCGAGGAGAACGGCTTCGACGAGGCGGCGTGGCTGCAACGCCAGGGAGTCCAGGTGGTCGTACGCGGTGATCACTGGCGCATCGTTGGCGGGCGCGGCGGCCTTGCCGGGCTTGGGGACCGGCTGCATCGTCGGCTCTCCGGTGCAATCGCGCCCGCTGTGGAGGGCGAGCGGAGGGCCGTGATCGCCGGCATCGTGGTCGGCGAGGACGAGGGCCTCTCCGAGGAGTTGCGAGCGGCCTTCAAGGCATCCGGCCTGTACCACCTGCTCGCCGTTTCCGGTCAGAACGTCGCGTTCCTGGCCGGCGGCGTGCTGATGCTGGCATGGCTGCTGGGGGTGCCGAGATGGTTCGGGCAGGCTGCGGTGCTCGGCGTGATCGCCGCCTACGTGCTCGCCGTCGGCTGGCAACCGTCGGTCGTGCGCGCCGGGGTCGCGGGAGGACTGGCGACGCTCGCGTGGCTCGTTTCCCGCCAGCGCGACCGCTGGCACTTCCTCCTGCTCGGAGCGATCGTCTTGCTCGTCTGGAATCCGTATTCCGCACTCGAGCCAGGGTTTCAGCTCTCGTTCGGCGCGGTCGCGGCGATCTTCCTGGTCGTGCCCCGCCTCGAGCGCTTTCTGACCGGCTACCCCGTCCCGACGCGGCCCGCTTCCGTGCTCGCGATCTCGCTCACGTGCGGAGTCGCGACCGCGCCGATCCTCTGGCTGCACTTCGGGGCAGTGCCCCTGTTCTCGGTCGCGAGCAATGCGGTCGCGGCGCCTGTCGTCGGGCCGTTGCTCGGGCTCGGCCTTGCGGCCGCGCTGCTCGATCCGGTGCTGCCGACGGCCGCGCTCGCGATTGCGTGGGCGAATGGGTGGCTCGCCGCGTATCTGGCCGGCTGCGCTCGCCTCGTCGCTGGGCTGCCGCACGCGGAAATCTCGTCATCGGTGGGCCTGCTTGCGCTCGCTCTCGGCCTGGGCGGGGCGTTCGCGGTTCGCCGGCTGCCGCTCTGGCACCGCCGGCGGGCACTCGCGCTCGTGTCGGTCGTGCTCGCGGTTTTCGTCGGCTGGCGACTGTGGCCTGCGCCGACGCTTCCGCCGCCGACGGGCCTACGGATCACGTTTCTCGATGTCGGGCAGGGCGACGCAGTAGTGCTGCAGGTACCGGAGGGCGCAGTCCTCGTCGACCAGGGGCCGCCCGAAGCGAACGTTGCGGCTCAGGTGCGCCGGCTCGGGATCCGGCGGCTCGCGCTTCTCGTGCTCACTCATCCTCAGCGCGACCACGTCGGTGGCGCCGCCGAGGTGATTGAGCGGCTTCAGTGCGAACTCGTTCTCGACCCGAGGCTCAGGGTCGCGAGCGCCGACGAAGATCGAGCGCTCCGTGCGGCGGCCGATCGCGGGGTGACAATCGCGGTTGCGCGGGCCGGGCGGATGTTCCGGCTCGGCTCGCTGCGACTCCGCGTGCTCTGGCCGGTCGACGCCGGCACGCGCGGCGAGGATCCAAACGCGAATGCAACCGTGCTGCTCGCCAGTTACGGGCAGACGGATGTCCTCCTCACCGCGGACGCCGAATCGCCGGTCACGCTACCGCTCCGGCCGCCTCCCGTCGAGATTCTCAAGGTCGCCCATCACGGCTCGGCCGACACCGGACTCGCGCGCCTGCTTGAGATCACCCGACCTCGGGTCGCCGTCATCTCGGTCGCGGAGCGCAACGACTACGGTCATCCAACGGCCTCGACGCTGGCAGCGCTCGACGCCGCTCCGGGACTCGCGGTCTTCCGGACCGACCGCGACGGGCGCGTCACGATCGACTCGGACGGCCGCAGAATCGAGGTGCGCGACCAGCGCTGACTATGATCGCGCGCAGGTTGGCGGCCGAGCTGAAGCCGGTGTATCTGATCCTCGGCGGCGATCGACCGAAGATCCACCGTGCGCTCCAGCGCCTGCGCGCGCGGGTCGGAGAGGAGGCAGTGGAGACCTGTTCCGCGTATGAGACGAGTGGAGACGACGCAGTTGCCGGCTGTAACGCGCTGGGTCTCTTTGGCTCAGGCGAACGCCTCGTGATCGTGGATGCAGTCGAGCGCTGGAAGCAGGCTGATGTCGCCGCGATCGTGGACTATCTCGCCGGCCCGGCACCGGGCGCGGTGCTCGCTTTAACCGGTGATATGAAGCGCGATTCTGCGCTTGGCAAGGCGTGCGCGAAGGGCGGGGAGGTGCTCGTGTTCGACGTCTCCAAACGTGCCCTGCCACGTTGGGTCGGTGACCAATTCGGCCTACGCGGGGCACGTGCGGACGCGGATGCGTGCCGGCTTCTCGTCGAGCTGATCGGCGACCACCCGGACGAGCTTGCGACCGAAGTCGACAAGCTCTCAACCTGGGCCGCAGGCGAGCCGATCGGGATGCGCGACGTCGAGACGCTTACCGCGGGGCGCGGGGAGACGCCGATCTTCACCCTCACCGACGCCTGGGGCCGGCGCGACGTCGCGGGCGCCCTCGCGGCCTGCGAGGAGCTCCTCGAGCGGTCGGAACGCTCTCGCCGAGACGAGCTCGCGAGGATCGCCGGATCGCTCGCAGGTCATGTCGCCCGGGTTCGAGCTTGCCAGGTGCTCGCTGCCGACGGGATCCGGCCGCGCGACGCGGCCGGCACGCTCAAACTCCATCCGTTCGCCGCCGAGAAGGCCTTCGCGCAGGCGGCGAACTTCGGTGTGGACGAGCTCCGCGATGCCGTCGTCCGCCTGGCGGAGCTCGATCACGCGTTGAAGGGTGGGAGCAGGCTTGCCGCCGACCTCGAGCTGCAGCGCGCGCTTGTCGACGTCACTCGCCCGCTCGACCGGGTGGAGGCCCGCGCGGTTTAGGAGCGTGGGCCTGAAACGTTCTTTCGCTCGACCGGTGGGTTCAGACGGACGAGCGGCGAAGCGGCGGGGTGACGGGCAAAGCCCGCGACTCTCGACGGCGCGCAAGCGGAACCGCCGCGCCCGCCCGGCCTGAATCTAGGCAAGCGGCGTCTAGGAGTTTCGGGCGACGAGCCTCGCCGCCTGGGCCTTCTTGCGAGCAGCGGCATTCTTGTGCAGCGCACCCCTGAGGGCGGCGCGATCGACCCAGCGCACAAGCTCGCGATGTTCCTGCGCTGTTCGCTGCTCGTCGCCGTCCTGAACGGCTGCCTCGAGCCGGCGCGTCATCGTCTTCACGGTCGAGCGGTAGCGCAGGTTCTCCAACCGCTGACGTGCGGCTATCCCGACTCGCTTCCGTTGCTGTCTGATATTGGCCATAAACGAGCGGACGCCCGCAATCCGCGGGCGGGGCGATGGTAGCAGAGGCGCTCGGCCCGCCCCAATGATCCGAATCGAGGGGGCCACCACACCTCCTCCCCGCTTCGAGCGTAACGTCAAGTCTGTGCCACGCGTGTAACGCGGCGTGTCAAATGTGTGCCGAACGCGCTCCTATACTCGCCGGCGTGGACGAGCGAGGGTGGGGCCGCCGGCTCGCCTGGTCGACGGCGATCTTCTCGCTGGCAACCGGACTCTCACGCATCCTCGGGCTTGCCCGCGAGATCGTGGCACGGAGCTACTTCGGAGTCGAGGGCAGCGGCATCAACGCCTTCACAGTCGCCTTCCAGATCCCGAACCTCGTCCGCACGCTCGTCGCCGACCAAGCGCTCTCATCGGCGTTCGTGCCGGTGTTCAGCGAGCTGATCGAGAAAGGGGAGCGCGCGCGGGCTTGGCGGGTGGCGTCAACACTCTTCTGGCTCCTCCTGCTCGGGCTGGGGGCGCTGACCGCGCTTTTTATTCTGCTGGCGCCGCTCGTCGTCGCGCCCTTCGACGTTGCCGACGAGGAGCTCGCGACCACGCTTGCACGCATCCTCTTCCCGATCGTGACGCTCCTAGGCGTCTTCGGAATCGTCGTCGGCGTCTTGAACAGCTACGAACACTTCACGGTCCCCGCGCTTACGCCCGTCCTCTGGAACCTCGCGATCATCGTCGGGCTCGTGATCGGCGTGCCGCGCGCGGACGGCGAGGCCGCCGAGCTCTACGTCTACGCCGTCTCCATCCTCGTCGGCACGGTGCTCCAGGTCTTGCTGCCGGTGCCCTGGCTGCGCGGCCGGGACGATCGTCTGCGTGTCGCCCTCGACTGGCGCGATCCAGCGGTCAAGCGAGTGTTCGTCCTGATGGGCCCGGTCGCGCTCGGCCTCGGACTGATCAATTTCAACACGATCGTTGGAACCCTGTTCGCGGCGCGGCTGATCGACCCCAACCTCGCTCCGGCAGCGATCGACGCCGCCTTCCGCATCTACATGCTTCCGCAGGGGATGTTCTCTGTCGCCGTCGCGACGGTGCTCTTCCCGGCGCTGAGTCGGCTTGCCGCGCGGAACGACGTCGCCGGCTTCCGGCACACGCTCGGCCTCGGTCTTCGCCAGATCGCGTTCCTGCTCGTGCCGGCGAGCGTTGCCTCGGCCGTGCTTGCCGAGCCGATCGTGCGCCTCCTCTACGAACGTGGCGAGTTCGATGCCGACCAGACCCCCGTCGTCGCCGGCGCGCTCGCAGCCTTCTCGCTCGGACTGACCTTCAACGGAATGATGCTGATGCTCAACCGCGGCTTCTTCAGCCTGCAGGCGCCCTGGACGCCCACGCTGGTGGCGATCGGCAACCTCGTTCTCAACACGGCGCTCTATGCGGCCTTCTACCGGCTCGGGACGTGGGGGATACCGCTCGCGATCTCGGTCGCGAACGTCGCCGCGACGGCTGCGCTGGTGGTGCTGCTGCGGCGGCGAGTCGGCCGCCTCGAGCTCGCCACGACCGCGGCGTCCATGCTGCGTGTCACCGGTGCCGGCGCGGCGCTCGCGGCGGCCGCGTTTCCCGTCTGGTTCGTGCTCGATCATGCGCTCGGTCGATCGCTCGCTGGTCAACTCCTCTCTCTTTCCGCCGCGCTCGCGGCAGGCGCAGGCGCTTACCTCGTTTCGTGCCGTTTGCTGGGAGTTCGCGAGCTCGAGGCGTTGCTATCGTTGCGAGCCCGTTTCCGCCGAGGCTGAGTTCGCATGGACCAGAGTCACATTCGCAACTTCTCGATCGTCGCCCATATCGACCATGGCAAGTCGACGCTGGCCGATCGCATCCTCGAGC
>Ga0136617_10004060_pt1 | contig 13083 bp, 10 predicted proteins | sample AntDrymUQ3222106_2_FD_129672 | JGI IMG/M metagenome (GOLD analysis project Ga0136617, IMG submission 129672) | Polar desert sand microbial communities from Dry Valleys, Antarctica - metaG UQ322 (21.06) | ecosystem: Environmental > Terrestrial > Soil > Desert | place: Antarctica: Dry Valley...
CCGACAGCCAACGCGCCGCCGCGTCGTGATGCGGCGAGTCCTCGTCGACGGCGTAGATGAGCAGGTTTGCGTCGACGAGCACGGCCGGCGGTTAGCGCTCGTCGTCGAGCAAGGCCAACACCTCGGCCACGTTGGACACATCAATCCTGAGACCCAGGCGCGCCGACCGGTGGACGTAGGCGCCGCCTCGGCGACCCTCGCCGACGAGACCCTCGCGGGCGAGACGGTTGACGGCTTCGCTCACGCCGATCCCCGTCCGGCGCAGCCGGCGCACCTCGCCCGCCACATCGTCGTCAAGGGTGACGGTGGTCCTCATGCTGCGATGGTAGCATCGTGATGCGCGAAGCCCAGCATCTTGCTTCGGTGCGAGTCTCCCACCGGGGCACCTTCCACCCGTCACTCGCATGTGAGCGAGGCGCAACCGGGGCCGGGCGGCTACGATCGTTGGCCGCCCCCGATATGGGGCCCAAAGGGTCGGTGCCCGAGCGGCCAAAGGGAGCAGGCTGTAAACCTGCCGGCATTGCCTACGGAGGTTCAAATCCTTCCCGGCCCACTGACGAAGCGCTGATGGTGGCGTCAGCGAAACGGTCGATGTCCGGTCGTTTCGCTGACGCCAACGGTTCGTGGTGGGGCCAACCCTCGATCGGTGGCGCCAGGCGGCAGGGCTACGCTTCGGTTCATGGCAAGTTTCGATGTGGTGTCCGAGGTCGACCGCCAAGAGGTCCGCAACGCGATCGACCAGGCGCAGCGGGAGATCGGCACCCGCTTCGACTTCAAGAACACCAACTCCTCGATCGAACAGAACGAGCTGACGTTCACGCTGCGCAGCGTGTCCGATGACCGCCTCACCGCCCTGCGCCAGGTGCTGGAGGAGAAGCTGGTGAAGCGGGGGGTGTCGCTGAAAGGCCTCGAGTACGACGATGTGCAGGAGGCCACCCAGAACACGGTGCGTCAGACGGCCACGCTGAAGGTGGGCATCTCCTCGGACAAGGCCAGGGAGATCAACCGCCTGATCAAGGAACAGGGCCCTAAAGGTGTCTCCAGCCAGACCCAGGGCGAGACGGTGCGCGTCAACGCCAAGAAGCGCGACGACCTGCAGACCACCATCGCCCTCATCAAGGGGGCCGACCTGGGCATCCCCGTGCAGACGGAGAACTTCCGCGACTGACGACTGATAGCTGTCGCGGAGAGGTTCACCCGCGCGCTGCGGCACGATTGTGTCGGGCCTGCTCCGCCGGCTCCGCAGTCCCGACACGGCGGCCGTAACAATGGGTCGCCTCGTCTATCGGCCGGGCTCCTCTGATCGGCTCGCCGCCTGGGTGCCCGATGTCACACGGGTGTCCGCTGGTGATCTAACGTTGCGCTGGCGTCGTCCGAACCGGGGGTTCGACCGCGACGATCGACCGGGCGGGACGACATCAGGGGGTTTGCCATAGCCATCGCAGCGCACGACGTGCCCACGGCATCCACCGGCGTCGGCTGTACCACGGTGGCGTCGCTGGCTCGGGAATGGGCGACGCGCGCGCCGCACCAGGTGGCCGTGCGAGAGAAGGACTTCGGCATCTGGCACGACCTCACGTGGGATCGCGTGTGGAACGACGTGGTCGACGCCGCCCACGGTCTCTTGGCCCTCGGCGTCGAGCCCGGCGACCGGGTGTCCATCCACTCCGAGGACCGCCCCGAGTGGGTCATCCTCGACCTGGCCGCGGTGGCCGTGCGGGCCATCACGGTGGGTCTCTACCCCACCAACCCGGCGGCCGAGGTGGAGTACCTGCTGAGCGACAGCGGGGCGGCCGTACACCTGGCCGAGGACCAGGAACAGGTGGACAAGGTCTTCGCCGACGTCGACGGTGACACCGCGGCCGGACTGCGGGCCGTCATCTACCTCGAGCCCCGGGGTCTCGCCCGTTACACCGACGACCGCCTGACGTCGTGGGAGGACTTCTTGGAGCGGGGCCGACGCCACCGCGCCGAGCACCATGGAGCGGTGGAGCGCCGCATGAATGACGCCCGCGTCGACGACGTGATGACGCTGGTGTACACGTCGGGCACCACCGGGGCGCCCAAAGGGGCGATGCTGACGAACGCCAACTTCGCGTTCGTCATCTCCAACCTGGTCGACCTCCCCGAACGCATGCCCAACGGCAAGGCCCCCGGCCCCAAGGACCTCATCCTCACCTATCTGCCGCTGTGCCACGTGGCCGAACGGGTGTTCTCCACGTGGCACCTGGTGTCGTGCGGGTCGGTGCTCAACTTCGCCGAATCCATCGACACCGTCACCACCAACCTGCGGGAGGTGCAGCCGACCCTGTTCTTCGCGGTACCCCGGATCTGGGAGAAGATGCACGCCGGCGTGCTCATCCGGGCCAACGACGCCACGCCCGTCAAGCGGCTGATGCTGCGGGCCGGACTGCGATCGGCCCAGCGCATCGGCCGGGCGAAGGTGGCCAACAACGGCCGCCACACCGTCGCCAGCCGGTTGCGGTACGCGGTGTGGAACCCGCTCGTGCTGCGGGCGCTGAAGGAACGGGTCGGCCTGCGCCGCTGCCGGCAGGCCGCCTCCGGCGCCGCGCCCATCGCCCCCGAGGTGCTGGAGTTCTTCATGGGCATCGGCGTACCGGTGTTCGAGGTCTACGGGATGACCGAGAACTCGGCCGTGGCCACCGCCAACTTCCCGGGACGGATCAAGATCGGCACCGTCGGCGAGCCCTATCCCGGCACCGAGTTGCGCCTCGACCCGGAGACCGGCGAGATCCAGACCCGCCATCCGGGGACGTTCGCCGGCTACTGGGGCAAGCCGGACAAGACGGCCGAGACCATCACCGCCGACGGCTGGCTGCGCACCGGGGATGTCGGCGAATGGGTCGACAGCACCCACATACGCATCGTCGACCGCATCAAGCACATCATCATCACGTCGGGCGGCAAGAACATCTCCCCGTCGGAGATCGAGAACGCCCTGAAGACCTCGCCGTACGTCAAGGAGGCGATGGTCATCGGCGACGGGCGCAAGTACATCAGCGCCCTCGTCGGCATCGAGCTCGACACGGTCGGCGACTGGGCGCTGCGACGAAAGCTCTCCTACACCACCTATCGCGACCTCTCCGAGAAGCCGGAGGTGCGCGAGCTGATCAAGGGGGTGGTCGACCAGGCCAACACCAGGTTCGCGTCGGTCGAGCAGGTCAAGACGTTCCGGCTGATGACCAAGGAGCTCGATCACGAGGACGGTGAACTGACGGCCACCCAGAAGATCAAGCGGGAAGCCATCGCCGAGGTGTTCGGACCGCTCATCGACGAGATGTACGCCTGATGTTCGCCATCGGGGTGTGGATCGCCCAGACCACCGAGCCGGTGGCCACTGGCGGTACCGTGCTCGAGCGCTTCCTGAGCACCCTCGGGCGCAGCCTGGCCCAGGGCTCCATCTACGCCCTGGTGGCGCTCGGGTTCGTCCTCGTGTTCAAGGCCACCCAAACCGTCAACTTCGCCCAGGGGGCCATTGCCCTGGTCACCGCCTGGTTCTTCTCGATGGTGCTCATCGATTGGGAGATCCCGGGCAAGTGGCTGGGCGGCAACCGCTACGTGGTCTGGTTCTCGGCCCTCGCCGTTGCGTTGGTGCTGGCCACGCTCGTCGGCCTCGTCATCGAACGGCTGATCATCCGCCCGATGATCGGCGAACCGCTGTTCTCCATCGCCGTCATCACCCTCGGCCTGGAGGCGTCGTTGCGCACGATCGGCTCCGACGCCGTCACCGTGAGCAACCGCAGCCTGGCCATCCCCTGGGGGACGGATCGCTTCCAGATCGCCGGCGCCACCATGTACTGGAGCTGGGTGTTCACCCTGCTCGCCGCCGCCGTCGCGTTCGCCGCGGTGTTCGTCTTCTTCCGCACCCGCACCGGTATCGCCATGCGCGCCGTCGCGTTCGATCAGGAGGCCGCCCTGGCCCAGGGCATCTCGGTGGGGCGGGTGTTCGCCATCGCCTGGGGGGCCGGCGCGGCGCTCGCCCTCGTCGCCGCGGTGTGCTCGTCGATGTCCCCGATCGGGGTCGGCACCGTCGCCGCCGGCACGACGCAGTTGGCCCTCCGGGCGCTGCCGGCGGTGATCCTCGGCGGTCTGGATTCGGTGTCGGGGGCCCTCGTCGGTGGGCTCACCATCGGTGTCGCCGAGGTGTTCGCCGGGAACTACCTGGCCAAGTTCAGCGACGTCATCGGCACCGGCTACTCCCTGGTGGTGCCCTACGCCGTGATGTTGGTGGTACTGCTCGTGCGACCCTACGGACTCTTCGGCACGGCCGAGATCCGGAGGGTGTAGTGGTCTACCGCCGGCCCAACCTGCACACCAGCTACGCCACCGAAGCGTCGATGCTGCCCACCTGGACCCAACGGGCCGCCGTGTTCGTGCTGCTGTGGCTGGCCATCCTGCTGCCGTTCAACCTGCCCGTCATCAACCAGATCCCGTTCGTGCGCTATCTCGGCGACGGCGACTGGCTGCGGGTGACCACCGCCGCCCTGATCTTCGCGCTGGCCGCGCTCGGGCTCAACCTGCTCACCGGCGTGGCCGGGCAGGTGTCGCTGGGGCACGCCTTCTTCATGGGTGTCGGCGCCTGCACGTGCGCCTACCTGGGCGGCGAGCCGGGCGGGCGCACGTGGGGCCACGGACTGCCGATCTGGGTGTGGCTCCCGGCGGCCGGCATCGTGGCCGCCTTGGTGGGCGTGCTGGTGGCGCCGGCGGCCGTGCGGGTGCGCGGGCTGTACCTCGGCATCGTCACCGTCGGACTGGTGTTCATCGGCATCCACCTGTCCAAGGTGTTCCCCGAGATCTCCGGCGAGTCCGGCAGCGGCCGCGAGTTTCCCGGCCTGGAGCTCCGCTGGTGGCGCGAGGAGAACCCGGTCATCTCCTTCACCGACGACGGCCACTGGCTGTGGTTCGACATCGACGGCAACGCCAAGTCGTACCTGCTCGCCCTGGCCCTGTTGGCGGTCGGTGTGATCGTCGCCAAGAACCTGGTGCGCTCGCGCACCGGTCGGGCCCTGCAAGCCATCCGCGATCGCGACGTGGCGGCCGAGGTGATGGGCGTGCCGGAGTTCAAGTACAAGGTGATCGCGTTCGCCATCTCCTCGTTCTTCGCCGGGGTGGCCGGCGCCCTGTTCGCCTCGTTCACCACCCGGGTACTGCCCGAGGACTGGGACCTGATCCTGTCGGTCGAGTTCATCGCCATCATCCTCATCGGCGGTGCCGGCACGGTGAGCGGCACCCTCCTCGGGGCCTTCTTCGTCGTCCTGCTGCCCGATCACCTCGAGAACTTCGTGGGCTGGATGAGCGAGCAGGCCGAGGGCAGCGGCCCGCTGGCCCGGTTCTGGGATCTCTTCGTCAGCCAGGGCGGTAACGACTTCGGCGTGGTGTCCGACGCCCAGATCGCGCCCGGCTTCCCACTGCCCTCGAGCGCCCTCGACGCGGTGCTGTACGGAGCGCTCATCGTGGGGTTCCTGCTCTTCGAGCCCCGGGGCCTGTTCGGCATCTGGGTGAAGATCCGCAACTACTGGAAGGGATGGCCATTCACGTACTGACTCCTTCGCCGACGACGTGGGGCCCGCCCGAACGACCGCGCCGCCCGACCGCCAAGCATCACCAACCGACAGACAACCACAACCACAGCACAATGGGAGAGACATGAAAACCAAATGGGTCTCGGCCGCACTCGCGGCGAGCCTCGGACTGGCGGTGGCCGGCACGGCCGGCGCCGGAACCACCGAGCCACCAGCCGACACCACAGCCGACTCGATGGCCGGCACGGACGCGCCAGCCGGATCAGACGCGCCAGCCGGATCAGACGCGCCAGCCGGATCAGACGCGCCGGCCGGATCAGACGCGCCGGCCGGATCAGACGCGCCGGCCGGATCAGACGCGCCAGCCGGATCGGACGCGCCAGCGATCGATCCGGCGTCGATTGCCACCGACATCGGCGTCACCGACGACACCATCACCATCGGCATCCTCGGCGATCAGTCCGGCGCCTTCGCCCCGCTCGTCATCGAAATCATCGCCGCCCAACAGGTGTACTGGGACCAGGTCAACGAACAGGGCGGCATCGCCGGCCGCCAGGTCGAGCTGCTCATCGAGGACAACGCCTACGACGTGCCGACGCAACTGGAGAAGTACGAAGCGATCCGTGACGAGGTGGCCATCCTCAGCCAGTCGACGGGCTCGCCGCACACCGCGGCCATTGCGGATCAGTTGGTGGAGGACGACCTGCTCGCCATCCCGCTGTCGTGGTATTCGGGCTGGCCCGATCCTGAGTTCGGCCAGAACGTGTTCGAGAGCTACGCGTCGTACTGCGTGGAATCGATGAACGGCATCGAGTGGCTGCACAACAATGAAGACGCCCAGACCGTGGCGCTGATCTCCTTCCCGGGGGAGTACGGCGGGGACGGTGACGCCGGCGCGCGCATGGCGATCGAGGAGTTGGGCATGGAGATCGTCTACGACGGCGCCGGTGAGGTCACCCCGCCCTCGGCCGACAACCCCAACCCGGACTGGAGTGGGGTGACCCAGCAGATCGTCGACTCCGACGCCGACATCGTGTGGGCCAGCATCAACCCGACGGCCTTGGCGTCGATCATGGGTGGCGCGGTCGGTCAGGGCTACGAAGGGCTGTGGTCGGGCAACTCGCCGACGTACAGCTTCAAGCTGCTCGGCACCGAGCTGGCCGAGACCCTCGACCAGTACTACATCGCGTCGACGTACATCGTCACGTGGGGCACGGACGTCCCCGGCATGGCCGAGGTCGTCGACGCCATGACCGCGGCCGAGCCCGACCTGGCGGTGTCCGACGTGTACGTCATCGGCTGGACCGAGGCCCAGATCACCCAGGCCATCTTGGAGCAGGCGGCGGCCAACGGGGACATGACCCGCGCCGGCATCGTTGCCGCCGGCAACGAGGTCACCGTCGACTTCGGCGGTCTCGCTCCTAGCCAGACCTGGGCCGGCGAGCCCGACGACTTCATCGTGCGCGAATCCTACATGTACGACGTGACGCTGGACGCCTACAACCTCACCACCTTGGGTGAAGGCGGCGGGTCGACCGGCTGGGAGTTGCTGGAAGGTCCCTACACCGGCGAGATCGCCGCGGCTTACGAGTACGACGGGCCGTGCTACGAACCGACGTGACCTGACCTGACCAGTGGATGACCGGAGCCGGGGCCGACCCGGCCCGGTCATCGACGGGCCCCATCCGGACGGAATGACCACTTGCTCGAAATCGCCAACTTGGAGGTCGTCTACAACGATGTGATCCTCGTGCTGCGAGGATTGTCGCTGCGCGTCCCCGACGGCGAGATCGTCACGTTGCTCGGCAGCAACGGGGCCGGCAAGACCACCACGCTGCGCGCCGTTTCCGGTCTGCTCGACATCCACGACGGCAAGGTCACCAAGGGCTCGGTGACGTTCGACGGCCAGCGCATCGACGACAAGAACGCGGCGACCATCGTGCGTCTCGGGCTGAAGCAGGTGATGGAGGGCCGGCGGGTGTTCGCCGAGATGACGGTCGACGAGAACCTCACCGCCGGCGGCTACACCAACCGCGACCGCCACGCCGTCAGCAACTCCTACGACCGGGTGATGGGCCTGTTCCCGCACCTGGCCGAGCGCCGCAAGCAGGTGTCGGGCTACCTATCGGGCGGCGAGCAGCAGATGCTGGCCATCGGGCGGGCGCTGATGACCGACCCCAAGCTGCTCGTGCTCGACGAACCGTCGCTCGGGCTGGCCCCCCTGCTGGTAAACCAGATCCGCGACATTATCGTCGACATCAACCAGCAGGGCACGAGCGTGCTGCTCATCGAGCAAAACGCGGCGATGGCCCTGTCCATCGCCACCACCGGCTACATCATGGAGACCGGCAAGGTGGTCATGGACGGCCCGGCCGCCAAGCTCCTGAAGGACGACGACGTCAAGGAGTTCTACCTCGGCCTGCGCAGCGATGGCGACGGCGGCCGCAAGTCGTTCCGCGACGTCAAGCACTACAAGCGTCGCAAGCGATGGCTGTCTTAGATCAAAGGGGGGAAGGAGGACCTTCCCCCCTTTGGAACCCCCCATGCTCGTGGGGTCGGCTGCGGCCGACAAGGCTCGGCCGCAGCCGACGCGGAAATCTCCCCTACCGTCAGTTTGGCTCTCGACGTACCGGGATCTTCACTTCACCACTGCCTGCAAGCTGGCGACGGGTTAGGGCGGGATGATTGTGGACGGTGACCCGATCGACGCCGGGGTTGACGGTTCGCCGAACGGTGCCAACGGCGGCGTGGCGTTGTTGGAGGTGGACGGGATCCAGCTGCGGTTTGGCGGGGTGATGGCCATCAACGATGTGTCGCTGACGGTCCACACCGGTGAGCTCTTCGCCATCATCGGGCCCAACGGGGCCGGAAAGACGTCGATCTTCAACTCGATCAGCCAGGTGTACATCCCCCAAGTCGGCGATGTGCGCTGGAAGGGCGAAAGCATCAAGGGTTACCGGCCAGACAAGGTGGCCGAGCTGGGAATCGCCCGAACGTTCCAGAACATCGAGCTGTTCCCGCAGATGACCGTGCTCGACAACCTGCTCCTCGGCCGGCACGTGCGCATGAAGCGCTCGTTCCTGGCCGGCGCGCTGTGGTGGGGGCCGACGCGCCGCGAGGAGCTGGAGAACCGGCGCCAGGTGGAGGACATCGTCGACTTCCTGGAAATCGAGCAGTGGCGCAAGCATCCGGTGGCCCTGTTGCCATACGGCATCCAAAAGCGCGTCGAGCTGGGCCGGGCCCTCGCCATGGAGCCCCAACTCCTGATGCTCGACGAGCCGGTGGCCGGAATGAACCTGGAAGAGACCGAGGACATGGCCCGCTTCATCCTCGACATCCGCCAGGAGCTGGGAATCGCCATGCTGCTGGTCGAGCACGACATGGGCCTGGTGATGGACATCGCCGACCGGGTGTTGGTGCTCGATTTCGGCGTGAAGATCTCCGAGGGCACGCCGGCCGAGGTGCAACGAGACCCGGCCGTGATCGCCGCCTACCTCGGTGACGAACAACAGTTGCTCGCCGCCGCGCCGGAAGTCGCCGCGGTCGCCGCCAAGACCGCCGAGTCGCCGCTCGATCTCCCCGACACCGCCGACGCCGACACCAGCGGGCCCGACACCTCCGCCGACACCATCCCCGCCGTTGCGGCCAGCCCCGCCCCGAGCTCCGACGACGCCCCCAGCCCGACGCCGTTGGTCGCCCCACCCGAGCCCAACCGATGAAGCATGATTTCCACAAAGGATTTCGGCCACGGGTGGCCGAAATCCTTTGTGGAAATCATCGCGGGGGTCACCCGAGAGGGATCGGAACCGTCGGGCCGGTGCAGGCACACCGGCGTGGTGGGGCTCGGCGCAACGTCGCAAGTGACAGACTTCTGAGATGGACGACTTGACAGAGATGCCGACGGACTGGGCGCGGTGCCTCGCCGTAGTCGCCCATCCCGACGACATGGAGTACGGGACCGCCGCCGCCGTGGCGGCGTGGACCGACGCCAACAAGTCGGTGGGCTACGTCCTGGTCACTCGCGGCGAGGCTGGTATCGACGGCATGGCCCCGGCCGAGTCCGGGCCGGCTCGCCAAGCCGAACAGCGCGCCGCGTGCGACATCGTCGGGGTCGAATCGCTCGAGTTTCTCGACCATCCCGATGGCACCATCGAGTACGGCCTGACGTTACGGCGCGACATTGCCGCCTGCATCCGGCGACATCGCCCCGAGCTGGTCGTCACGCTCAACCACCGGGAACGCTTCGACGGCGGCGGGTTCAACTCGGCCGATCACCGTGCCGTCGGCGCTGCTGTCATCGATTCCGTCGGCGATGCCGGCAACCGGTGGGTGTTCGGTGACCTGATCGACGACGGCCTCGAGCCGTGGAACGGCGTCCGTTGGGTGGCCGTTTCGGCATCGCCTACCCCGACCCACGCGGTCGACATCACCGACACGTTGGACCGGGGCATTGCGTCGCTCGAAGCCCATCGTCTCTACCTTGCGGGGCTCGGCGAGCAGTCCATGTCCCAACCCGGTGCTTTCCTGCGCCGGGCCGCCGAGCAGAATGGTTCCCGTTTCAACGGTCGCCTGGCCACTTCGTTCGAACTCCTGGAGATATAACTGTGAGCCCACACGATCCAAATACCCCTGCGGGATCCGACGAGCCGATCGGCGACCCGGACGAGCCCATCGTCGACCCGACCGGCGAACCGATCGGCGAACCCAGCTGGTCGAACGACACCGGCGGCGCGGTCCCGCGGGATGCATCCGGTTTCGATCCCGACCAGCCCACCGAGGTGGTCGCCGGAACTCCTCCCTTGGCCGGTGGCTACGAGCGCACCGGTGAACTGGCCGCCGCCATGGCGGCGGCGTCCGCCGCTGGTGACGACGACGAGGAGTCACCAACTGCCGCCCACCGACGGCGGGTTTCCCGCCGGCGCTACCTGATGCGCCGAGGCGCCGTGGTGGGTAGCGTGCTGGTGCTGGCCGGGGTGGCCGTGCTGTTGTACTTCATGTTGTACGACGACGACGACGGCGGCGGCGATGCCGACAACTCCGTACCGAGCGGGTCGGAGGTGGTCGGCGGCAGCGACTCTCCCCTCACCCTCACCCCGACAACCATCCGGCCGACCACGGCCCGCCCGACCACGGCGGCTCCGACGACCACCCGAGCGGGCGGCGGCGTTGCCAGCACCGGTCGTGCGTCCACCACCACCACCGAGGAAGCCGACTCCGCCACGGACACCACCGAGGCCGAGACCGCGGCCGACGTCACCAGCGCGCCCTCGTCGAGCGCGGCGACCACCACGACGACGGAGCGCGATCGAGCAACCACGACCACTGCGGCGGCCGACACCACCGAACCAGACGTGTCCGTCGCGGCCACCGGCGAAACGGTTGATACCGAACCGGGCGACTCGGCCGTCGCCGGCTCGGAGCCGGAGACCTCCGGGCCGGCTGGATCGGACCCCGACTCGTCCGATCCGAGCAGTTCGGATCCGGACGGTTCGGAGCCGGCGGTCAGCCTGCCCGAATCACCGGAGTACGACCTGACCTCGGCCGCGTCCTGTGAGTTGAGCGCCGGGGTCGCGGTGACGTTCCAAGGCGAGGATGTGCTGTGTCTCGAGCTGCGCCTGGCTCAGGTCATCGTCGGGCCGGCGCCGTTCGACATCGACGACCTGTTCGAGGAGGACACCGAGCTGGCCGTGCGCCAGTTCCAGGCCGCCAACGACCTCGTCGTCGACGGTCTCGTTGGCCAAGAAACCGCCACCCTCCTCGGCATCTGGCCTGGCTGACTCAAAGGGGAAGGAGGACCTTCCCCTTTGAGCTGCCCTACTCTTCGGGCGGGGCCTCCTGGGCGCGACGTTGGATCTCGTCGATCACGCCGGCGTCGGCGAGGGTGGTGGTGTCGCCGAGATTGTGGCCGGCGGCGATGTCTCGCAGCAGTCGACGCATGATCTTGCCGCTCCGGGTCTTGGGCAGATCGGGCGTGAGATAGATCGTCTTGGGCTTGGCGATCGATCCGATCTCGGTGGCCACGTGCTGACGCAAGTCGCCCACCCCCACATCGGCCCCGCCGCGCAGCGTGACGTAGGCGATCACGGCCTGACCGGTCATGGGATCGGGAGCACCCACCACCGCCGCCTCGGCCACCGCCGGGTGCGACACCAGCGCCGATTCCACCTCGGTGGTGGAGATGCGGTGTCCCGACACGTTCATCACGTCGTCGACCCGGCCCAACAACCACAAGTACCCCTCGTCGTCGAGTTTGGCCCCGTCGCCGGCGAAGTACCTGCCGGGGAAGCGGCTCCAGTACGTCTCCTGGAAGCGCTCGGGGTCGCCCCAGATGCCGCGCAGCATGCCGGGCCACGGGCGGGTGAGCGTGAGGTAGCCGCCACCCTTGGTCACCGTGTTGCCCTCCTCGTCCACCACCTCGGCCGACACGCCGGGCAGCGGGAACGTGGCCGAGCCCGGCTTGGTGGTGGTCGCCCCGGGCAGCGGACTGATCATGATGCCGCCGGTTTCGGTCTGCCACCACGTGTCCACCACCGGGCAACGATCGCCACCGATCACCTGCCGGTACCACATCCAGGCCTCCGGATTGATCGGCTCGCCCACCGACCCGATCACCCGCAAGCTCGACAGGTCGTGCTTGGCCGGCTCCTCCTGGCCCCATTTCATGAATGTGCGGATGGCCGTCGGCGCCGTATAGAGGATCGACACCCGGTACTTCTCGACGATCGCCCAGAAGCGGTCGTTGCCGGGGTAGTTGGGCACTCCCTCGTACATCACCATCGTGGCGGCGTTGGCGAGCGGGCCGTAGACGATGTAGCTGTGGCCGGTGACCCAGCCGACGTCGGCCGTGCACCAGTACACGTCGGTGTCGGGGTGCAGGTCGAACACGTACTTGTGGGTGTAGGCGACGTGGGTGAGGTAGCCGCCGGTGGTGTGCATGATGCCCTTGGGCTGGCCCGTGGTGCCCGACGTGTAGAGCAGGAACAGCAGATCCTCGGAGTCCATCGGCTCGGCCGGGCAGTCGGCGTCGGCCCCGGCGACGAGCTCGTGGTACCAGTGATCGCGGCCGTCCACCATCTCCACGTCGTTGCCGCCCCGGTGCACGACCACCACGTGTTCGATCGTGGTGGTGTTGGCCACCGCTTCGTCGGCAGCCGGCTTGAGGCCGAACACCTCACCGCGGCGGTAGCCGCCGTCGGCGGTGATGAGCACCTTGGCTTCGGCGTCGTTGATGCGGTCGGCCAGGGCCTGGGCGGAGAAACCTCCGAACACCACGCTGTGAGGGGCGCCGATGCGGGCGCACGCCAGCATGGCGACGACGGCCTCCGGGATCATCGGGAGGTAGATGTTGACGCGGTCGCCCTTGGCTACCCCGAGGCCCTTCAGTGCGTTGGCGAAGCGCTGGACCTCGCCGAGCAGTTCGGCGTAGGTGAGCGTGCGCTCGTCGCCGGGTTCGCCCTCCCAGTAGATCGCCACCCGGTCGCCCAGGCCGGCGTCGACGTGGCGATCGAGGCAGTTGGCCGCCACGTTCAACTGCCCGCCG
>Ga0136617_10004061_pt1 | contig 13082 bp, 14 predicted proteins | sample AntDrymUQ3222106_2_FD_129672 | JGI IMG/M metagenome (GOLD analysis project Ga0136617, IMG submission 129672) | Polar desert sand microbial communities from Dry Valleys, Antarctica - metaG UQ322 (21.06) | ecosystem: Environmental > Terrestrial > Soil > Desert | place: Antarctica: Dry Valley...
AGACTTTATGAATATCGGTGAAAAAGGCGACGTTCAAAAAGTCTCGTTAATAATCAGAACGCCAAGTCTTTTGTTTACGCTGCCTGTTTCCAAAATGGACAAATTCGAGCTGAGACAATCTGCTGTTTGATAATGTTGTACATCGCGAAATGGTTTGATATTATGCGAATGGTAAGGTTAGTAAGCACTCCGCTTTCGTCGACTAGCTCAGGAACCACTTACCGCCTGACCTTCCTTATCTTCACCCTGGCTCTTCCTCTGCCCTACACAGTCTACACTGTTAATATTGAGCTTTGGTTTCGTGCGCTCATCAGGGCTTACTATGACCACCTTCTCCAATCTTCCGATCGAAGACTTCACATACCTCACAATCTACAGCGGTTTACATCTGCGTTCAGGTCTCAATGTCATCTGCGTTCAGGTCTCAATGTAGATAATCATTAAGCAAAATCGTCGCTGTACCTCAACACTCAAGTGAGAACCACTGTAAGAATCAACAAAGAAAGAAAAGATGAGACAACAACTCTGAGTTGCCAAGCTAGCAGCGATGATGGTTTTTGCGGTCAATGCCTCGGCGCAAGAGCAGCCGATTCAAGAGGTTCTTCAAACCGGCTTGGTATATCCGAAGGAGCACGGCGAGGTGCAGTGCTCATTCACTTCGCGTTTGTGCAAAGGCACAGCTCACCCATCGCTGCACACTCCGCTGAATGTCGAATATGACATCACTGACCGTCGGCAAATCGAGATCGATTGGAACGCGATGGGCCGCCCAACGGAAACCGGAGCAGCCACGACGCGCGGTAGAGGTGACCTCAGCTTCGGCACGCAGTACTGTTTGATGAACATACGGCGTTCCGACTTTCACAGCGGGGTAAGGTTTGAATTCAGACTCCCGACAGGCAGCGTGGAGAAAGAGTTGAGCGAAGGATTTATCGAGTACGAACCATATCACATCGTCGCCAGAGATTTCCCGAAGTTGAATATCACGCAAGTTTACCTGCAGGTCGGCGTTGGCTTCGTGAAATGGCTGAGGCGACGCCGACCTTGAAGCTGAGTTCAAGCGAGTGTTTGAGGCGCTGGCGGATGCACTCTAAACGGCGTGAAGCAATGGTGATATAGCAACTGAAAATATTAACCACCGCAGACAATCTGAACGACAACTCTGAGTTGATGCTTATTTCCCGCAATCGAAAGTCAAGTATGAAACGATTTTGGCTTATTTTATTTCTGGCTCTGTCAATTGTTGTCGCAGTCGTGGCGTGGCTGCGAACGGAAAGTTATCGCCCGATAGCGGAATCGAGGGTCACAGAGACTATGTACAACCTGGATAACGAACCTCTCCAACCGCTGCAGCCAACGATCAAGCTAAACGAAAAGAAGGTCTCGCTGGGGGAAAAGCTTTTCAACGATCCCCAGCTTTCACGCACCAACACCATCTCATGTTCCAGTTGCCACTTGCTCAACGCCGGTGGAACGGATCAATCGGAGCGCTCTACTGGAGTCGAACAGCGGCGGACGGATGTCAACACTCCGACTGTCTTTAACTCTGCTTCCAATTTCAAGCAGTTTTGGGATGGCCGCGCGGAGACTCTCGAAGATCAGATTGACCACCCAACTCATGGATTCAACGAGATGGACTCCAACTGGCTTGATATTACGAACAAACTCAAGCTTTCGCCGGAATACCAGGCAGCATTCGCTGAACTGTATGCCCAGGGAATCCAGAGTGCCACAATCAAAGACGCCATCGCCACGTTTGAGCGTTCTCTCTCGACGCCAAACTCGCGCTTTGATCGCTTCTTGCAAGGCGACGTGCAAATCCTCTCGGAACAAGAGAAAGAAGGCTATCGTCTTTTCAAAAGCTACGGCTGCGCAAGTTGTCATCAAGGTGTGGGCATTGGGGGAAACATGTTCCAGCGATTTGGAGTCATGGGCGACTATTTCGCAGACCGAGGTAAACCGACTAAGGCTGACCTTGGCCGGTTCAATGTGACAGGCAATGAGGCTGATCGTCATCTTTTCAAGGTTCCCGGCTTGCGTAACGTAGCCTTAACTGCTCCTTACTTTCACGATGGCTCGACCAGAAGTTTGGAAGAGGCGGTGATGGTCATGGCCAAGTACCAGCTTGGCCGCCAATTATCCTCTGAAGAACTCCATCGAATAGTTAGCTTCCTCAAAACTCTGTCCGGCGAGTACAAGGGGGAAGCTTTATGATTCTTTCCAAGCTGAAAACCATTGCGGTCTTGGTTGGAATCATTCTGGCCCTGACTTTCCTGTTTTTGAAGGCGCGCTCGATTGACGTGTACCAGCACGACAGCTTCAGTAGCGACCTCCGCCAACTCACAGCATTAGATGCCACTCTCAATCAGGACATTTTGAAATCGCGGTTCGGGCTATTGCCCTCTTATGACCGCATCACGAACGTGTTGAACACGGAAAAGCAAGTTCGCGACAGGCTTCAGAAAATTCCTGACTTCATTAGCGATGCAGGTCGGGCCGAGATAATCAACTCGGTTCAAGTTTTTAGCGCAACTTTGGAGGAGAAAGAGAGATTGATCGAAGTGTTCAAGTCAAAGAATTCCGTTATCAATAATTCAGTGCGTTATTTCCCAACTGCTACGACCGAACTCGCGGAAAAATTACGCAAAGGTGGCCGCAATCCAGATTTGTCGGATCAACTTGATAATCTTCTGCGAGACGTGCTTGTTTATAACTTACTTTCAGAGAACGAGCAGCATTCCAAGATCAACAAACGGATTGATGGCCTTGCTGGAAAGCCAGGTCTGGTTTTGTTGAATGCCGCAGAGCCAGGTCTCGAAAATATCATCATTCATGCGAAAACAATTCTTAGACTGAAGCCCGAAATAGACGCGCTGACTCGCGAACTGACATCCATCCGCACCGCCGAGCAAACGGAAAAGATTTTCAGAACATACAATGTCCATCATGCTTACATCCAGCAACTCTCACACATCTATCGCATCCTACTCTATCTGTTCTCAATCTGTTTGCTCATCTACATCTCCTACTACATCGTGCAACGCCTGAAAGACGCTAACTCCAAATTGCAGCTTGACCTGGGCGAGCGTAAGCGGATGGAGCTTGAGCTTGTGGAAACGCGCGACGCGGCTCTGGAATCCACGCGCCTCAAGTCCGAGTTCCTCGCCAATATGTCGCACGAAATCCGTACCCCCATGAACGGCGTCATCGGCATGACGGGCTTGCTCTTAGACACGGAGTTAACCGCCGAGCAAAGAGACTTCACCGAGACCATCAACTTCAGCGCTGATTCGCTGATGATCGTCATCAACGACATTCTCGACTTCTCAAAGATCGAGGCAGGTAAGCTCCGTTTTGAGAAGCTGGACTTTGATTTACTTTCAGCCGTCGAAGGTCCCCTCGAACTCCTCGCCGAACTCGCGCAAGCCAAAGGCATCGAAATCGCCTCGTTGATCGAGAGCGACGTGCAAATCGCTTTACGCGGCGACGCCGGGCGGCTCCGCCAGGTCTTAACCAATCTGATCGGCAACGCGTTGAAGTTCACCGAGGCGGGCGAAGTCGTCGTGCGCGTGACGAATGAGGATGACACCGACACCCATGCGACGTTGCGCTTTGCTATCACCGACACTGGCATCGGCATCAGCGCGGAAGGGCAGCGCAAACTCTTCCAAGCCTTCGTGCAGGCCGATGGCTCGACGACGCGCAAGTTCGGCGGGACGGGATTAGGCTTAGCCATCTCGAAGCAACTCGTCGAGTTGATGGGCGGCGAGATCGGCGTCGAGAGCACGGTGAGCGTCGGCTCGACCTTTTGGTTCACAGCGCGCTTTGAGAAACAAGCTATCGGGAGAGTTGCCGCCCCGCGCGTGCCAGCCAATCTGGAAGGTATTCGCGTGCTCGTCGTAGACGATAACGAGACCAACCGCCGGATCTTGGAGCTTCAGCTCGCGTCGTGGGGGATGCGTTCAACGGGCGTGCCGAGTGGTGTAGAGGCATTAACGACTCTGCACCGCGCAGTCAACACCGGCACGCCTTACGCGCTGGCGATTCTCGACATGCAGATGCCGGAGATGGATGGCATGATGCTAGCCCGCACGATCAAGAGTGATCTGGCCATCAGTGGCACACGCCTGCTGATGTTGACCTCGCTCGGCCAGCGTGATGATAGCGAAACATTACGCCGGGCCGGAATCGCCAGATGCCTCACCAAGCCCGTCAAACAGTTGCTGCTTTTCGATTCGCTAGCGATCATCATGGACGACGAAACCGAGTTCTCGCACGCGGTCGCGGGGGCAGCGCGTTCAGGTCTCACCAAAGAACAATGCGTACTCTCCAATCAACCGCTCCACGAGAACGGACGCCATCAGTTACGCATACTTTTAGCCGAAGACAACGCGGTGAATCAGAAGATTGCGCTCAGCCAACTGCACAAACTTGGCTACATCGCCGACGCCGTCGTCAACGGGCTCGAAGTACTTGACGCGCTCACTATAACTTCCTACCCCATTGTGCTGATGGACTGCCAGATGCCGGAAATGGACGGCTACCTGGCGACTGCCGAGATTCGCCGCCGCGAAGCGGGTTCGCCCCACCACACCGTTATCATCGCCATGACGGCGCACGCCATGGAAGGCGAGCGCGAGAAGTGTCTGGCGGCGGGGATGGACGACTATCTCAGCAAGCCCGTCAAGGCGCATGAACTCGCAGAGGTCTTGGAGCGATGGAGCGCACCCTCCTTCCAGGCGACGCAGGCAGTGCCGCTGGACACATCGCCGTCGTTGGCGGTGGGAGCTGACATTGACCTGGCGGTGCTCGATAGTTTGCGGGAATTGCAACAGGAAGGCGCGCCAGACATCATCAGCGAACTAATCAATTTATACCTCGACGACACGAAAGCGCAGCTGGTCGAGTTGCATGCGGCGATGACGCGAAAGGACATGCCAGCGTTACAGCGCGTGACGCACAGCCTCAAGGGCAGCAGCAGCAACCTCGGCGTTCGGGGGATGTCGTCATTGTGCTCTGAATTAAAGGAGAAGTTCGACGAGGACGCGATGGTTGAGGGCGGGGCGCTGCTGAATGGGCTTGAGGAAGAGTTTGCGCGCGTCGTGGAAGCATTCGCGGGTGGACGAGAAATGGTGAATCAATGAGGGTCTTAGTTCGACCATCTTCGAGGTGGTCACATTCACCAAGTCACCGGCTTTGCTTGTGGTGTCTGACTTGTCGCTGGTAAAGAATGCCGCCTGACCATCACTGGCACCGCATATCTGCTGGATAAAAGTGGTTGCGGCAGCCTCGCTTCGGTGCTGACTGAGATAGCTGGTGATGCGTAATCGGCGAAGACCTTGAGATGGCTGTCCAGACCCAGTAGTCGCCGATGCCTTGAGCGGTTCGTTCTCTGGAAGGTGGCGCGACGGTTTTTGACAAATGTCCATAGCTCATCAATCTGGACTTGGGTCAGATGGAGGTTCCGAATAAGCTGCTGAGTAACAGACGCCGCTTACGTGCCAGCAATGTCTAACCAACGTAAGACCGTACCTAACTTGGCATGTTTGATCTGGGGCGGGCAACCTTCCGACGCGCCGCCGCTTGAACTGCATTATCAATTCGTCGGTCGGAGAGGCGCGTGGTGGGCAGATGCATGGAACGTTGCGTTCAAGTGGTTGTACGACGACTTCTCCGCGCAAACGAATCAAAGCAAGCAGGCGACCTTAGCCGCCGAACTCGATAAGTTTGTTTACCGGGAAGCGTTGGCGTTGTTTCTGTGTTCGCCGCAGGCGCTCTATGCGGTCAACAAAGAAGTTGACTTTACTGGTAGGCCTAAGGAGTGAATAATTTTGTCGAGGCGGGATTGGTCGCCGCCTCGACAAAATTCATCTTTGGAGTTACCGCGGGGAAATTCCGGACGGGAATGGTGTTTGAACCATTCTGGTTTCCGTTTCTTCTTGCTCGTCAGCGCAACCTCCTAACGTTGCTGGTGGCGTAGGTTTAGTCGGTATTGCTTCGGTCGGTTCAACCGTTGACAGTTTCGGCGCAATTCCGCCGCCGAAGTCAAAAATGTCTGTGGCGATTTTCAGACCGAGCGGCACGCCGCCAATCCGATCTTTTTTCAAATTCGGCTTCTTACCTTTGAGAGCGAAAGCGTCGAAACTCCAGTGAACTCCCAGAAAAATCCGGCTTATTCCGTTTTCAATAATCATCTCGCCCAATCCGCCCGGAAAATTGCGAACGTGGCGCGGTCGAACCGTTCCGTTGTTGTCGCGGTTGCCGCCGTTTAGTTCTTCGGAGACGAAAGAAAGGTCGTCGAACAAATCATCCGCGATGATGTTGCCATTGCTATCATACGGTTTGCCGTTGTTGCCCAAGCCTTTGCCGTAAAACAATCGCGTGACGTGAAAAGCTGCTGCGCCGAAGGTGGCGTGTCCCGACGGGTAGGCGGGAAAAGGCGGGGTGAGATTCTTTAACAGCGTGTTCGTATTCGGCGCGCCGAGCGGCAGCCAAGACGGATCAGCGTCCTCAGAAATTTCGCTGCCCGCATCCTCCGGATTTCTTGCCCCCGGTCCGCACGACGCATCGTGTTCACGAATGCCAACGACGGGTCGCCAGAAATCGTGACAGTATTTTTGCTCCCAAGCCAAAATACCGGCGTCCGCCATCGCCGCGTTGACAAAGGCGAAAAGGCGGGCGTTGTCGCCTTCCGAATTGCCCTGTTTTACCGCCACCAGACGAATGATTTGGTTATACAGGCGCGGCGGCGTTCCCAATCTGTTGGCTCCGTCGTATGCCCAGTAAACCCCGATCACGCTTTCCAACGGAGTTCGCTTGTCATCGAACAAATCATTGGGAAGCGTTCCCATCAGTTCGGGCTTGATGCCTTTCGCCCGCACTTGCTGCAACGATTTCAAATATTCGGAATCGTCAAACGGTGGCTTATCAAGCGTGTGCCGCTCGGAAATGGCAAAGCCTTTGCACTGCATTCCGTAGTACGGCGCGTGAAAACCCTGACCTGGATTGTCGGGGTCAACGCGATGTCTGCCGTGACCAAGCGAAATCTGATAACCGTTGTCACCGGCTCCCGGGTCGCCCGCACGTTCTGCGAGCATTGCGTTGCCGACTTCGACCCCGAATAGATAACTTTGATTGCCGGTGTCAAACGCGCTTTGCTGCGCCTCAAAAAAATCTATTTGAGTCTTGAACAATGCTGACAAAGTTGTAAAAGCTGCACCCGCGACGGCATCGGCGTGCGATGTGCCGGGCGTTTGCGTGAAAGGAACATTTAAATACGGCGGGAAGGTGGCGGCGTTGCCTTCAACGCCCGCGTAAGCGTCGTACATCGCCAAATGAACAATCGCCAACGCCCGCGAACTGATCGTCGGGCCGTTTTGTTCTCTTTTATCAGGGTCGCTGTGACTGACGCGGTTGGCTTCGAGTGCCACTGCGTTCCAAAAAAGAATTGAGTCTGTCATTGCTGGTGAGTTCTCCTTTGTCTCGTGTGAAAGACCTTACTGGTGAGGGTTCATCATCAATCATTTTTCCTAAGCCTAAAGTATTTCACTCCAATAGATATTTTTATCCAGCAGCTTTTATGCCAATGATAAGCATTCTTGTTTGCACGAACTTTTCGTTATACAGCCGCCTAGTGACGCTCAATGGTGTATACAAAAAAAGACAGTGTGTGGACAAAAGAAGATGGATGAATTGAGCAACCGCGGTTTGCGAAGTGCTATTGGCTATTACTTGTGAATCGAAAATCGGTGCGGTGGTGCGTGTGGACGGGGAACTGTGCGTAGCTATAAGCGTTCTGCGCCGCTTCGGATGCGTTCAGTTCGTCAAACTTCTTGCCATGCTCAACGTCTTCGACGGTCGTGACGGTCGAACCGTGAAACGGCGGCAGTTCCGAAGCGTAATGTCCGATGTCGAGGCGGACATAGTGAGCGCCTTCATGGATGATGGTCGAGGTCATCATTAAAAGGTCCGAGTCCCGCCAATGGCGGGCAGAAAGTTACAAATGTTCCCGCGAAGTCCAATCCGCCCATAGTTGCGAAGGCGTAAGCGTTCGGATCGTTCAGCGGTGTTGTGCCGTCGCGGAATCTGCGGGCTGCACCGCTGCGTTGACCTCGACGATGCGCTCGCCGAGGCGATTCATCACCGCCTCGTGCACGCGCCGCACTGCCCGTGGTTGCAGCCCTTCTTCGTCCCCGTTAGGTCGAGCTGTTCGCGCAGCAGTTCGAGGATCAACACGCGCGGGTCGAGCCGCAAGCCGTAGTTCGAGCCGTTGACACGAAGGCGCACGGCGATGGTCTCTGCCGCGGCTCACGCCGAGACCTGCGCGCTTGCCGGTGCTGTTTGAGCTAAGGCTGTCAGTCCGCCGTCGCCCAAGAGCCGCGGCGCGAAGACGAGCGCGGTGCTCGCCATGCACCCCTGTTTCAAAAACGTCTGACGTTTGAGGGGCGGTGTGACTTAACCCATTGATTCGCGCGTCTCTTTACTTGTCGTGTGCTGTTCGATTTACGCCGCATCGCACTCGTCGCTCGCTTCCCGCGGAGTGCTGTCGTGCACACATCTGTTTTCCCTGACTTAGCCCATCCGATGTGGTTGGTGAATTAGAGGTGGTGGCTCTCGGCGTCGTGCCGGTCAGGGGCGCCCGTCAGTTCTGACTCGACGCTCCGCCACCACCGGAGGCGGCCGAAGCGGCGGCGTATGCGGGCGTCCCCTTCGCCGGGATCGTCCAGAAATAAACCGTCCGCCCGTTGACATCCAGCGTCTGCTCCGGCTTCCAACTGCCCATGTCGAAAGCGTGCGAGACGATGCGCGTCCCCGGCTTCAAGTCGTTCAGCAGCTTTGGCAACAGCTTGAGGTTGAGCGCGGGCAGCAGGTAAAGCGTTACCACCGTCGCGTCCGAGAAGTTCGCCTCGAATAAATCTTCGTTGAGGAAGCGAACGCGGTCGCCGACGCCCGCGGTCTTGAGATTCGCTTCCGCTTCCTTGATGCGCTCCGGGTTGATGTCAATGCCGGTGCCGCGCGCGACGTTGTACTTCTGCGCCGCCTTGATCGGGATGCGCCCGTCGCCCGAACCCAAGTCATAGAGCACATCGCCCTTGCCGACTTTAGCGACCGTGAGCATCGCGTCCACGACCTCGTCCGGCGTCGGGACATAAACGACATCAGGCGTGCGGAGTTGCTTGCCCGCCGTCGTTTGATTTGTCGTTGTCGTCGCGTTCGAGTTTGCGGGTGAAGCATTCTGTTGCGGTTGCGTTGTTTGCTGAGTCGTCGATTGCGCGCTCGTGCCGGAACACGCCGCGTTGAAACAGAGTGTCAACGTCAACAAGTAAATCGTTCTTCCGTATTTCATCTTACTTTTCTCCTTCGGTATCACTGATGTTCGGTTGATGGTTGCGGGCGTGGGCGCGAGAACACGAGTTGTAGCAACGCGCCTGCGAGAAGTACGCCGATTCCCAGAGCCGCGCCCGCTCCCGTATAGGCGAGACTCGCGTAAAGCAAATAAGCTGAAGTCAGGCAGAAAAGGAGCGGCGTTACGGGAAAGAGTGGGACGCGGAAGGGGCGCGGCACTTCCGGCTCTTTGCGGCGCAGCACGAAGAGTGAGATGCCCGTGAGCAGGAAGAAGAGCCAGAACACAGGCGCGGTGTACTCAACAATCGTCTCGAAGCCTTTGCGCGTCCAACTACCGAGCAAGATCAACAGAAGCGCCACCGCGCCTTGCACTACGAGCGCATTAACGGGCGTGCCTGCGCGCCCGCTCCACTGACCCAAGAAGGCGAACGGTGGGAAATCGCGTCCCAATGCGTAGTTGGAGCGTGCGCCGGTGATGATGGTCGCGTTCGCCGAAGTCAGCGCGGAGATGGCGACGAGCAGGCTGATGAATTGCGCGCCTCGTTCTCCGAGAACGCGCTTCATCACGTCAGCCGCAACCGCGTTCGACCCAGCCGTGCCTTCGAGACCGAGCGCGCGCAGGTATGCGAGATTGACGAGCACGTAAAGTGTCGTAATGAGCGCGATCCCGACCAGCAACGCACGCGCCATGTTGCGTCGGTGCCCGCCCAGTTCAGCCGAGACATAGACGGCTTCGTTCCAGCCGCCGTAAGTGAGCAGCACGAAGACCATCATCAAGCCGAAGGACGCGGTGGCAGGTTCGCTCGCCGCACTGGTCGTCAGTGTTGCGCCTTCAGGAACGGTCGCTGCCAACCCGGCGACGATGATGAGCAGCACGCCGAGCACCTCGACGGTGGTCAATAAGTTCTGCGCCCGCGTGCCTTGATGCACGCCGACAGCGTTCAAGCCCGTGAGCGCGATGACGACCAGCGCGGCGTAGATGGGCGCGGAGAACTCGCCGAGCGGAAGCACCTCGCTCGCGTAGTCGCCGAACACGAAGGCGAGCAACGCAATCGAGCCAGTCTGGATCACGCTCACCCTTGCCCACCCGAACAGGAACGAGACTCGACTCCCAAACGCGCGCGTGAGGTAATGATAGTCGCCCCCCGCGTGCGGGTATGTGGTTGCAAGTTCCGCATAACACAGCGCGCCGACGAGCGAGACGATGCCGCCCAAGACCCACGCCGCAAGCGCCAATCCCGTGCTCGACGAGTTTGCGGCGACGAGTTGCGGGGTCTTGAATATCCCTGCGCCGACGACGATGCCGACCGTGAGCGCAACCGCATCTCTTATGCGTAAGGTCGGTCGCGGCTCGCCCGCCGCAGTGACCACCACGCCCGTCGCCCAAGACTCTCGAACCGGCTTGCTTAAACGGTAGCTCATGATTCTTGCAAGTTACTCCCGTCGTTCGCGGACGCCCGCTTCGCCCGCACTTCTCTTTCGTCATAGGCGGCGGCTCCGGCGTCTTCAGATAGCTGAGAGCAGCGTCCAGCAGCCACTTCAGCCAACTTCTTCCTCGCTTCTTCTGCCGCTTCTCCATAGCAGAATTAGGGTCTATTCATTGTCGGTCAATGGGACACGTTCCTCCGATTGAATGAGGTTGCCAAACCAAAACTTCTACGGAGAAACGTATGGACACTCAGCGAGTGCCGTCCCTGCATGATGATTTAGCAGAAGTGCCCAACTTTCGCCAAGCACCGGGACGCCGCGACAAACTCTGACCCGTGCTGCTCTGGTGCTGTGTCATCGTGCTGTGCGGCGCACGCTCACCAAGCACGATTGCCGAGTGGGTCAGAAACGATGGCACTCTATGGATCACCCGACTCGGCATCTCACGTCGTCGCGCTCCCTCACAGCCGACGCGCCCGAGCTCCCTCACCAAGTCAGGGAAACACCTGAGATACTGATGTGGGTCTGGATACGTCCAACGCGCAACGGGGTCTGTGCTAAATGCCAGCACGACGATAGCAATGGCTTGATCTTGATCAGACTTCGTTGCGGACTTGATCGGTAATGTCGTCATGGTCTTCCTCCAAATGCAATTCTGGTGGTAGCCAGCCCACGAATATCACCATGATCGACCGTCGCGATCATTAAAGAAGTCCCGCTTCTCGCCCTGTCATGACTTTCGGGTGATCTTGATCAACTCGCGAACATCATAGCGCGAGCACGGGAAAGCCATACCTATCTTGACAACTGTCAGCCATATCAACGCTCGAATTGAGCTGCCATTTGAGAGTAGAGCGATCAAAAGTCATCTCGAAGGAGTTGTTAGCCTGCGGCGTGGGAGCAGCGTTGGCTTCATTGTACAAGCGTTTTCAAGAACTCTTCAACGACCCGATTAAACTCATCGGGTCGCTCCAGGTTAGGCATGTGTCCAGTCTTCTCAATCACTACCATCCACGAATTTGGGATTCTTTCGCGCATGAACTCCGCGTCACTCACCGGCGTGAACTCATCTTCGCTGCCAACTATGATGAGCGTCGGCACGGCGATCTCCGACAATAGCGACGTGTAATCCTGACGCTCGGCTCGCCCGCGCAACGCGGCTGCCGCCCCCGCCGGAGACGTTCCACGCATCATCGAAAGCACATGTGCCGCGACTACTGGTTGTTCATCAATCGTTCCCGGCGCGATCATCTTCGGCAACAGTTCATCGGCAGACGCGCGCATACCTTCGTTCATCAGACGCTCAGCCGCCTCGTAACGCGCCTGCCGCCTCTCGTCAGTGTCGAGTTGCGCGAACGTGTCGGCGAGAATCGTTCAACGCTCCGGCAAGATAGTGCTGTTGGTTCGTCCCAGGCGTCATCACTTGGGTCTGCGTGCCTCGCAGCATCCACTCATAGCCGATCTTGGGCAACCGGTGGAGGTCCAGTTGATCGACGAACAACAGCACCGAAGATGTGCCCAAATCTCGGTCAGGTGGCGGATTCGCGCCAGTTTCGTCACCCGCTCCGGATCCGAATCACGCGCCACGTGACGTGCTCGCTTCCACACGTAACCCTGTTCATGCAGCCATCGCCGGATGGTATTCCCGAGACACCTTCACGCCACGCCGCACACGCAGTTCCAGCGCGAGTGTCTGGCAACTCCACCGCGTGCGACACCACCCGAACGCGCTCGGCACCCGCTTGATGATCGCCACCAGCGACCGCGTGAGGCTCGACATGGAAGGTCGCCGGTGACCTTCATCACTGCCGTCGCGCGCCGGTGTCGGCACCGCGTCAAGCGTGCCACGGCGATAGGCGTTGACGGTGCGATCCACGCTCGACCGCGCACAGAACAGGAAAGCCGCCATCTCGGAAGGCGTGTGTCCGTGTGCGCACAACAACAAAATATGGAGCGAGAGCAAGTGTCCGAATCGCGCTTGACGCAGTTCTGTGAGCATCTGCTCTTGTTCATCGGCTGGAATCTCAAGTATGGTTTTCCCTGGCACAGACGGTTCACCTCAGTACATCAGTTTGGTTGCACTTACTGATGTATCAGAAAGTCCTTGTCTGTGCCAATCTCATGTGGACTGATTTAGCCGGCCATGGCGAGCTCATGAGCGGGCTATTTTGCGCGAAACTTGGAGAATTAATACTAAAACCGCAGGCGTTGAAAACACGCACATGTATCAAACTCGCCATTCTTTCGCGCGCATCATCGCCGAAGAGACGGGTTCAATAACGGACGTGCAAGATGCGCTCGATCATCGC
>Ga0136617_10004062_pt1 | contig 13081 bp, 16 predicted proteins | sample AntDrymUQ3222106_2_FD_129672 | JGI IMG/M metagenome (GOLD analysis project Ga0136617, IMG submission 129672) | Polar desert sand microbial communities from Dry Valleys, Antarctica - metaG UQ322 (21.06) | ecosystem: Environmental > Terrestrial > Soil > Desert | place: Antarctica: Dry Valley...
CGGGATCATCACCTCGTCGACAGCCGTCAGTGCATTCAGTGTCAGGACGCCGAGGGACGGCGAGCAGTCGAGCAGCACCACGTCGTATGCCTGGGAGACCTCGTCCAGCGCGGTTCGCAGTGCGTACTCCCGCCCCGGCTTGGCCAGCAGCTGGGCCTCGGTCCCGGCCAGCTCGATCGTCGCCGGAAGCAGGTCGACGCCGTCGTCGGTCTGCTGGATCGCCATGGCTGCACCGACCCGGCCGAGCAGCACGTCGTGCACGCTGATCTCGATCTCTTCCGGGTCCAGACCGAGCGAGAACGTCAGGCACGACTGGGCGTCAAGGTCGACCAGGAGAACCTTGAGGCCTTGCTCGACGAGCGCCGCACCGAGAGACGCGACGGTCGTCGTCTTGGCGACGCCACCCTTCTGGTTCGCCACGGCGATGATGCGAGTCACGGGCCCCATTGTGCGCACATCCCGCGTCGCTGTGGGAAGTGCGCGGCGGGTAGCGTTCTCGGCCGTGAGCACTCCACCGTTCCTCGACCTGCCGGACGGGGTGCGCGCCGAGCGACTGCGGACCGCTCGCGGGGAGTTCGCCATGCTCATCGCCGACGCAAGCGGCCCAGCGCAAGGAGCCCCGGCGGTGCTGGTGCCCGGCTTCACCGGGTCCAAGGAGGACTTCATCGCCGTGCTGGCGCCGCTCGCCGCCGCAGGCCACGGTGTCACGGCAATTGACCAGCGCGGGCAGTTCGAGACACAGGGGAGCGAGGACCCCACGTCGTACGACGTGAAGGCTCTCGCTGAGGACGTTCTGTCCGTGGCCGCCGAGCTCGGTGGGCCGGCGCACCTGGTGGGTCATTCCTTTGGTGGACTGGTCGCGCGCGCGGCAGCCCTGGCCGACCCCGGCGTGGTGCGCTCGCTGACCCTGCTCGACTCCGGCCCATCGGCGATCCCGCACCCGTCGAGCAGCAACCTGGCCCTGATGGTGCAGGCGCTGCCGACCACCGACCTGGCGACGATCTGGGCGGTCAAGCGCGAGATGGAGCGCGGCGACCGACCGGACCCTCCCCCGCACATCGAAGACTTCCTTCGCCGACGCTTTCTCGCCAACAACCCGGTCGGGCTGCGTCGGCTCGCGGAGCAGCTGCTCGACGAGCCGGATCGCACCGACGAGCTGGCCGCCCTCGGGCTGCCGGTTCTCGTCGCTTTCGGGGTGCGCGACGATGCCTGGCCGCCGGCCGCGCAGCGCGCAATGGCCGAACGACTCGGTGCTCAGGTGGTGGAGGTCGACGAGGCCGCTCACTCGCCTGCCGCGGAGAACCCGGAGGCAACTGCTCGGGCCGTGTCCGGCTTCTGGAGCGGCACCGACTAGCCTCGGTGCCCGGCAAGAGGAGAGCGTGTGCAGCTGGAAGCAGATCTGGGGGTCCATCCCTCCCACGCCGGTCGGGCCAGGCGCCTGATCAAGGCCCAGCTCACGGCCTGGCAGATCAACGGCGAGACCGGCGAAGTGACCGTGTTGCTGGTGAGCGAGCTGGTGACGAATGCGATGCGTCACGGTGGCGACCCGATCCGGCTGATGGCTGACACGACACCATCGGGGTTGCGGGTCGAGGTCTATGACGGCAACGGCGACGTGTTCCCGGCGATCCGCGACGTCCGGCCCGACGCGACGGGAGGGCGAGGCCTGCGCCTTGTCGACGCACTGGCCGACCGATGGGGTGCGGTGTCAGCCGCGGACGGCAAGTGTGTGTGGTTCGAGATCGACGCCGACTGAGCGCAGCGACTCAGGCCTGGTCGTCCTCCGCGAGCGCCGCCCAGCTGATCGCGGGGGGAAACATGGACCGGCCCTCCGGACAGTGCCGGGAGAAGTCGCACCATCGGCACGACGAGGAGACGGTCGCCGGAAATACCCGGTCGACGCCCTCCTCGTCGAGCCCACCGCGATAGGCACGGTCGGCCGCTGCTGCCTCGGCCGCGATCGACTCGGCCCGGCCGAGGTGACGCTGCAGCGTCTCCGGGGTGTGGTCGTGGCCGGCGACATCCCCGCTCGGCAGATGGTGCAGCTCGACCCGCACGCACGGCTTGCGCAGCACCCGCGCCGCCGCCAGTGCATAGAGGGCCAGGGCCAGCGAGCTGCGCGCGTCGGAGCTGGTGAGGACGTGCCGTCCCGTCTTGTAGTCCACGATCACGAGCTGTTCCTCGCCGTTGATCTCGCGCAGGTCGAGCCGGTCGACCCGCCCTGACAGGGCAAGCACGTCGGTGCGGGTCGCGACCGTCCGCTCGATCCCGACAGGCTCCTCGTCGGGGTCGACGGTTGCGACGTAGCGCTGGACCATCGCGCGGGACCGGGCTCGCCACCGGTCGGACTGCTCGGCATCACGGAACCCGTCGGTGAGCCACCCGGTGTCGAGCAGCTCACCCGCCCGCTCGGGTGTCCGCTCGCCGGGCGGCTGCCGGTAGTAGTTGGCGAGGGCGGTGTGGACGCTGGCACCGACGCTGTTGTGTGCCCAGGGCGGACCCTTCGGCGGCACGGGCCGATCCAGGTAGGTGAAGCGGTAGCGGCGCGGGCAGTCCAGCCAGGTGGTGAGCCGCGTCGGGGTGCACACGAACAGGCGCGTAGGCATCCCTTCCAGCCCGAGCTGCTCGACGCTCATGACGCGCCCATCAGGCCTCGGCGATGAACGCGGTGATCGCATCGGCGATCAGCTGGACGGCGATGGCAGAGAGCAGCAACCCTGCGATGCGGGTGATCAGCGTGACACCACTGTCCTTGATGACTTTGATGATGCCGACCGAGAACCGGAGGAACAGATAGAGCACCGCGTGCACCGCGACGATGCCGCCGGCGATCGCGAGCCCCTCACCGGCGTCGTCCATGCCGCGCACGAACACAATGGTGGCGACGATGGCACCCGGGCCGGCCAGCAGCGGGGTCCCTAGCGGGACAAGCGCCACGTTGACGTTGGTGGTCTCGGCGGGCTCATCGGCCTTTCCGGTGAGCAGCTCGAGGGCGACCAGCAGGAGGAGCAGGCCGCCGGCGGCCTGCATCGCCGGCAGGGTGATGCCGAGGTAGTTGAGGATCGACTGCCCGAACAGGGCGAAGACCGTGATGACGACGAAGGCCACGAGCACGGCCTGCCAGGCGAGCCGTCTGCGCATCTGGTCGCTGCGCCCACTGGTCAGGCTGAGGAAGAGCGGGATCGTGCCGGGCGGGTCCATGATGACGAACAGCGTGACGAAGACCTCGATGAACAGCTTGAAGTCGAAGGCCCCGTTCACGCAACGACCAGCTCGGCACCAGTGGCCTGGGCGGCCAACGCGGCGAGGACCTCCGGTGACGTGGTGTTCTCACCGAGCCGGTTGGCCTTGCCGTCACCGTGGTAGTCACTCGCGCCGGTGACTAACAGGTCGAGGTCACGGGCCAGCCCGTGCAGGCGTCCGCGCGACTCCGGTGGGTTGTCCCGGTGGTCGATCTCGAGCCCCGCAAGCCCGGCCGCCGCCATCGCCTGGATCGCGTCGTCGCCGACGGTCGCGCCGCGCTTGGTTGCAGCAGGATGGGCGAAGACGGGGACTCCTCCCGCTGCACGGACGAGCCGCACCGCCCTGACGGCGTCGACGTAGTAGTGGCTGACGAAGAAGGGGCCCTCATCGTGAAGCAGCGCCACGAACGCCTCATTGCGGTCTGCCACGACCCCGAGATCGACGAGGGTGTCCGCGATGTGCGGGCGACCGACCGTGGCGCCATCGGGCAGCTGAGCGAGCACCAGGTCCCAGGTGATGGGGTGCCCCGCGTCGGCCAGCTTCTGGACCATCGCCTTGGCCCGAGGCACCCGATCGTCCATAGCGGCCGCCATCTCCGCAGCGAGCGGCTCGTGGCCGGGATCGAACAGGTAGGCGAGCAGGTGCAGGCTGATGCCGTCCCAGGCGCAGGAGATCTCGGCGCCGCGGACGAGCTGCATTCCGGCGGGCAGCGCCGCCGCTGCCTCCGCCCAGCCGCGGGTCGTGTCGTGATCGGTGATCGCGACGACGTCCAGCCCGGCGGCCGCGGCCGCGCGCATCAACTCCGCCGGCGCGTCGGTGCCGTCGGAGGCGTTGCTGTGAGCGTGCAGGTCGATCGACACCCCCACAGCGTAGGGGCGCAGCGACCGCCTCCCGGCTCACCCGCCGAGGCGTGGGGACAACGCGCCGAACGGCATGTCCAGCTCGTGGCCGGCATCCCGCAGGTCGGTGAGCACGAACTCGTCGATCAGCAGGAAGCCGGCGCTCGCCGGCCACAGCACGGCCCACAGCCAGCAGCCGAGTGCCTCGCCGACATAGACAGCCCGGTCCTCGGCTTCGGGCATGGCCCACATCGCTGTGGGATGACCTGCGACGTGGATCTTGGCGTGCGGTGCCTGTGTGTCGGGCACTGCCCCCGGGTCGGGGCCCTCAATGCCGGCGAAGTGCGCCCCGAGGCCGATGCCCGGCTCCTCGGCCACCAGGATCAGCTCGCCGACCCCGCCCAGTGGCGCCGGCCCGGTGCACGCGACCGCCGTGGCCCTGGCGCCGGTGCGCTCGTCGCCGGCGGACGCGAGTCCGGTGACCAACCAGCCCTTGGGCAGCGGCCAGGGCGACCACACCGGCACGCGGGACGCGGCCGCGAGGCCGCGGAGAGCCTCGGCCGTCGGTTGCCGGGGTGGCTGCAACGGTGCGATGGCGCCGTGCTGGTCGCACACCCAGTCGCTGGACCAGAGCCCGGGAGCATGCAGGCCGCCCGCGCAGCGCGGGCAGCTCGGATCGGCCCTCATGCCTTGACGGTCCCGCCGGGGGGCGGTCACCGTCAAGACCTCGGGCCCCGCCAAACGGGGCCTAGTCGACGATGCGGCGGGTGGTGGGGGGCTCCTCCTCGACCACTCGTCGGGTGGCCGGACGCGAGCGCGGCTCGTCGTCGACGACCTCCTCGACGACCCGACGCCGACGAACCGGCCGCTGGACCACCGTCCGGCGACGCGTCGGTCCGGCACCAGCGCCGATCAGGCTTCCGGCCATCACCAGGAGGAGCACCACGGCAAGGATGATCACGACGGCAGTCATCGGTGACCCCGTTCTCTAGGCTGCCCGTGATGTTCCCGGACCCGGCGACGACGAAACGGCGTGTCCCCTGCGTGGGTGCACTGGTGCACGACGACGGGGGTCGCCTGCTCGTCGTACGGCGTGCTCGTGCACCGGCTGCGGGACGCTGGTCGGTGCCCGGCGGCCGTGTCGAGGTGGGCGAGTCCGACGAGCAGGCCGTGGCCCGGGAAGTGCTGGAGGAGACCGGACTGCACGTCGTCGTCGGGTTGCGGGTCGGCACGGTGCAGCGCGCCGGACCGGACGCGACCATCTATGACATCCGCGACTACGCGTGCGCACTGTCGGTGGTCACCACGCCCGTCGCCGGCGACGACGCCGCCGAGGTGCGTTGGGTGACCCGGCGCGAGCTGCAGGCGCTGGAACTCCCCGACGGGCTCTGGGACGCGCTGGTCGAATGGGGCATGCTGCCCGGCTGATGCGGCTGATGCGGCTGATGCGGCTGATTGGCCCAGCGGCGTCGCGGGACGGGCGGGCGGTCAAGAGTTGGGGATTTCGCCCCGATGGAGTGCTGTGAACTCTTACGGTGCTGACAAGGGGGCTGGCATGGGCGCAGGCGTGGGGCGGGACAGCAGGGTCAAGTTCGGGTTGACCTGGTCGCAGCGGCGGGCGTTCGCGCTCAGCGTGGTGGGTTTCCAGGGCCTGGTCTGGGCCGACGCCCTGCTCAACGAGGGTCGCTTCGGCGGCAGCTGGCAGACCGCGCTCGTCGGGCTGGCGCTGCTCGGCATGGCCGCAGCTACCTGGTGGATCGGGACTTCGGTCAGCGGGCGTGGCCTGACGATCCACGCCGTGCCTTTCATGGTGATCCCCTGGGACGAGGTTCACGAGATCGAGGTCGAGCTGTCGCTCGGCATCTCCACGGTGATCGTCCACCACGGCGAGAGCCGCAAGACTCGCCTCTCGGCACCCACCACCGGACCGTTGGGCCGGGATGCGCAGTTCCAGGAGAAGGTCCGGGTGCTGCGCTCGTTCTGGGCCGACCACCAGGCCGGTCAGCAAGTCGCCGCCTAGCCCGACCGGTTCCGCGCCTAAGGCTGCTCAGCAGGCCGCTTGGGCACCATCACCTTGCGGCGGAACACACACACCTCGACGCCGTCCTGGTTGAAGCCGCGGGTCTCCACCTGCACGACGCCCCGGTCAGGCTTGGACCGCGACTCGGTCATGTCGAGCACGGTCGTCTGTCCGTAGATCGTGTCGCCGTGGAACGTCGGGTGGACGTGCTTGAGCGCCTCCACCTCGAGGTTGGCGATCGCCTTGCCGGACACGTCGGCCACTGACATCCCGAGCAGCAACGAGTAGATGTAGTTGCCGACCACCACGTTGCGGCCGAACTCGGTCTCCGTCGCGGCGTAGTGAGCGTCGAGGTGCAGCGGGTGATGGTTCATCGTGAGCAGGCAGAAGAGGTGGTCGTCGTACTCCGTCACCGTCTTGCCGGGCCAGTGCTTGTAGACGGCACCGACCTCGAACTCGTCGTAGTAGCGGCCGAACTGCATCGGGCGATCCTCTCACTCCCAGGTGGTCGGGATGCCGTGCGGGTGGGCGACGCCGAGGACGCGGTCCTGCCCACCGGGCCAGGTCCGCGCCCGGACCAGGAACTCGTGCGGGGCCCCGGCCGAGCGGCGCCGCGGCTCCAGCCGCAGGTGGGCGAGCCGGGCCTCGCCGGACGCGCTGTCGCCCAGCGACTCGAGGCACTCGCCCACGACCGTCTGCTCCGATGGCGGCAGGTACTGCCAGACGACCGAGTGCCAGATCACCGTGGTCGTACCGGGAACGAGCTGCACACGGCGTACGTAATCACCGGCGGCCAGCGGGTGCACTGTCGCGGGCACCTGCGCCGCGAGCTCAAGGGCTCCGCGCAGCCGGGCCAGGCGTTCGGGCTGGTCGGGCCAGAGGTACGACGTGAGGTGCAGCCGTCCGGCAGTCGTCGTCGGGTCCAGCGGCGTGACGTCGCAGCCGGCCCGCTCGACGACCTCGATGGCCGGCCCGAGAGGGGGCAGCGGTCCGCGCCAGGGCTGCGCCAGCACGACCGGCGAGTCCGCCGGCCCCACGCCCTGGCCACCGCCGAGATCGACCCGGAAGCGGTCGGCGCGCAGGTTCAGCCCGGCGCTGGCTCCGAGCTCGAAGAGCCGCACCGCGCGGTCTGCTCCGTGCGCCCGGGCAACGATGTGCAGCAAGCCACCGATCAGGGCACTGGACCGGCCCACCTCGTTGGTCTGCGGCGGCTGCCCGAGCCCGGAGCGCAGCTCGTCCCGGTGCTCCGCGAGGACCGACCGAAGGACCGGCCAGGCCGCCTCGGCGTCCGCGTGGCCCCCGACCGACGGGTAGTAGAGCGCAAGCTCGGGCGCCTTGCGTTCCAGCACCAGCCGGTGCACCCCGCCCATCAGCCGGAGGGCCAGCGCGGACGGGCCGGGATCGCCCTCATGGCCGGCGAGCACCGCGGCGCCCGGCCCGCCGGCCAGGATGTCGTCGGCCAGCCGGGTCAGCAGCGTCGCGTAGAGCGGGGAGCCGAGCTGTCCGCACCCGTCGGCCTGCTCCCGGACCAACAGGGCCAGCCGCACCCGGTCCGCGCCGGGGGTCACCCCCGCAGGCTCAGCTTGGCGAGCAGGTCGCGAGCGCCTTCCGCGTGCTGGGACTGGCAGAGCACCTCATAGCGCCCCGCCACGATCTGGCTGTTGGACGTGAAGTCGCGACGACCGCCGGTCGCTGCGTAGCCGATCAGTCCGAACACCGCACCGAAGATCGCGCCGTAGGCGATGCCGGACAGCAGCAGCACGACGAAGCTCGTGCCGCCTTCGGAGAACAGCCCGAGCAGGGTCCCGACGAAAAGGCCGAACCACGCGCCGGACGCCGCGCCCCCGAGCGCGGCCCGGCCACGGGTCAGCCGGCCGGTCACCCGCTCGACCATCTGCAGGTCGCTGCCCACGATCGTGACGTGCTCGACGGCGAACTCGTTGTCGGACAGGTGGTCGACAGCCTTCTGCGCCTCGGCGTAGGTGGCGTAGGAGCCCACCGGCAGTCCGGTCGGCGGGGTGGGCAGGGCCTGCGGTCGCTGTGCCATCGGGACCTCTCGTCGTGCGCTGTCGGGTTTGAGGGGGCGTGCAGGATCTCTGCCCCGGTACGCCGGGGGCCGAACGTGCCTAGCCGCGCAGTGCGTACTCCTCCAGCAGCCGGCGGCCGATGATCATCTTCTGGATGTCCGAGGTCCCCTCGCCGATGAGCAGCATCGGCGCCTCGCGGTAGAGCCGCTCGATCTCGTACTCCTTGGAGTAGCCGTAGCCCCCATGGATGCGGAAAGAGTCCTCGACGACCTCCTTGCAGTACTCGCTGGCGAGGTACTTCGCCATTCCCGCCTCGACGTCGTTGCGTTCGCCCGCGTCCTTCTTGCGTGCGGCCATCACCATCATCGCGTGGGACGCCTCGACCTTGGTCGCCATGTCGGCGAGGCGGAACATCACGGCCTGGTGCTGGGCGATCGCCTTGCCGAACGTCTCCCGCTGCTGGGCGTAGCGGATCGCCAGCTCGAACGCGCGCAGCGCCACCCCGCAGCCGCGGGCCGCGACGTTCACCCGACCCACCTCGACGCCGTCCATCATCTGGTAGAAGCCCTTGCCCGTCTCCCCACCGAGGACGCGGGCCGCCGGCACCCGGTGCCCGTCGAAGACTGCCTCGGTCGAGTCGACGCCCTTGTAGCCCATCTTCTCGATCTTCCCCGGGATGGTCAGCCCGGGCATGGTCTCGCCGAACCCCGGCTCCTTCTCCACGAGCAGGGTGGTCATGTTGCGGTAGGGCGAGCTGGCTCCCTCGTCGGTCTTGACGAGCACCGCGAGCAGATTGGAGGTGCCGCCGTTGGTGATCCACATCTTCTGACCGGTGACGACGTAGTCGTCGCCGTCGCGCACCGCTTTGGTCGAGATCGCACTGACATCGGATCCGAGTGCCGGCTCGGACATCGAGAACGAGCCGCGCACCTCCCCGGTCGCCATCCGCGGCAGGAACGCCTGCTTCTGCTCGTCGGTCCCGTGCTGCTGGATCAGGTAGGCGACGATGAAGTGGGTGTTGATGATGCCCGAGACGCTCATCCAGCCGCGGGCGATCTCCTCCACGACCAGGGCATAGGTCAGCAGCGACTCACCGAGCCCGCCGAACTCCTCGGGGACCGTCAGGCCGAACAGGCCCATCTCCTTCATGCCGTCGACGATGCGCTGCGGGTATTCGTCGTCGCGCTCGAGCTGGGCAACGTGCGGCAGGATCTCCTTGTCGACGTAGTCGCGAACCGTCTTCAGGATCTCCTGCTGGATGTCGGTCAGACCTTCGGTCTGCGCGAGGCGTCCCACGACGGTCTCCCTCGGGAAGTCGGCGGCGGTGCTGATGAACGGCGGTGCTGTCAGCGGAAGTGTTGCCGGCGAGTATGCCGGAGCCGCCCGGGCCTCAATGCCGGGCCCACATCGGTCGAAAGGCCAGAGTGCACCTTCCAGGTCGACCGCTACTGCGCCTGCTGACGGCCGCTGCTGCCGTCCTGCTGCTCGCCCCGCTGGCCGGTGCGGCCTCTCCCGCTGCGACCGGGTCGGCGTCGGCGGCGACCGTCGCGGCGACCGTCGCCAAGCCGTGCGACTGGCGAGTCACGGCCCCGGCGCGCTATGACCACGTGATCTGGCTGGTCCTGGAGAACCACTCCTACCAGGACGTGATCGGACCCGAGGGCTCCCCGGCGCGATCGCAGTCGCCCTACCTCAACGACCTCGCCGCAAAGTGCGGCCTGGCGGCCAACTACTGGGGTGTCACCCACCCCTCGCTGCCGAACTACCTCGCGCTCGCCTCGGGAAGCACGGGCGGAGTGAAGAGCTCCTGCACCCCTGCCGCCTGCCCCCAGCGACGCAGCACGGTCTTCGCGCAGCTGGCGGCGCAAGGTCGGGCCTGGCGGGTCTACGCGGAGTCGATGGGCACGGCCTGCCGTCGGACCGACGCCTATCCCTATGTGGTGCGCCACAACCCGGCGCCCTACTTCCCGGGACTGCGCAGCCAGTGCTCCCGGCGAGACCTGCCGATGGGGTCACCCGATGGCGGGCGGCTCGTCAACGACCTGGCCAGGGACGCGATCCCGTCGCTCTCGGTGGTCATCCCGAACCAGTGCAACAACGGTCACGACTGCCCGGTGGGCAAGGGCGACTCCTGGCTGTCCCGGCTGGTGCCGAGGATCCTGGCCAGTCCCGACTACCGGCAGGGACGCACGGCGCTGTTCGTCACCTGGGACGAGGGCGCCGGTGGCATCGCCGGGGAGAACTGCCGGCGTACCCGGGTGCGCAGCTGTCACGTGGTAACCGTCGTGGTCAGCCCCACGACTCGACCAGGCACCCTCTCCTCGACGCGCTTCGACCACTACTCGCTGCTCGAGACCACCGAGCGGATGCTGCGGCTGCCCCTGCTCGGCCATGCCGCCGACACATCGACCCACAGCATGCGAATTGCCTTCCGCCTGTAACGGTGCCGCCGTTACCGTCGTCCGATGCGCCCCGTATCCCTGCCGGTAGCGAAGAACCGGGTCACGTTGCGTGCGTACACGATGGCGGACCTCGACGCGTTCACCGACATGCACGGCCGACCCGACGTGGCTCGGTTCCTCTACTGGGCGCCGCGCACCACCGAGGAGTCCCGCGCGGCGTTGCAGCTCAAGACCTCCGAGACGGCGTTCGGCGGACCGGACGAGAAGCTGTCACTGGCCGTGACCCGCAGCGGCGACGGTGCGTTCCTGGGCGAGCTCGTCCTGCGGATGGTCGACGCGCCAAGCCGGGGAGCCGAGTTCGGCTTCATCTTCCATCCCGACCACCATGGCCATGGCTACGCCGGTGAGGCCGCCCGTGCCCTGCTCGACCTCGCGTTCGGCTCGTTCGACCTGCACCGCGTGATCGGCCGCTGCGACGCGCGCAACGAGGCGTCGGCCCGCCTCATGCAGCGGCTCGGAATGCGCCAGGAGGCGCACTTCCGCAGCAACGAGCTGGTCAAGGGTGAATGGTGCGACGAGCTGGTCTACGCGCTCCTCGCCGACGAGTGGCAGGTCACTGCGGCGGGGGGCTGAAGCCCGATGTCCGGCTCAGCCCCGCCGCGCGGCCCTTGGCGGCGACCACCAGGGCCATCTTGCGCGACGCCTCGTCGATCATCTCGTCGCCGAGCATCACCGCGCCGCGCATCCCGCCCTCCTCGGAGGTGGAGTGCTCGTAGGCGTCCAGGATCAGCTCGGCGTGGTCGTAGTCGTCCTGGCTCGGTGAGTAGACCTCGTTCGCGGCCTCGATCTGACCGGGGTGCAGCACCCACTTGCCGTCGAAGCCGAGCGCGGCCGAGCGACCCGCGACGCGGCGGAAGCCGTCGACGTCCTTGATCTGCAGGTAGGGCCCGTCGATCGCCAGCAGGTCATGGGTGCGCGCCGCCATCAGGATGCGCATCAGGATGTAGTGGTAGGCGTCGCCGACGTCGTAGCCCGGGGGCTGCTCACCCACGACCAGGGAGCGCATGTTGATCGAGGCCATGAAGTCAGCCGGCCCGAAGATGATCGTCTCGAGCCGCTCCGACGCGGCCGCGATGGCGTCGACCTCGACCAGGCCGCGGGCGTTCTCGATCTGCGCCTCGATCCCGATCCGGCCGACCTCGAGGCCGACGGTCTCCTCGATCTGACGCAGCAGCACGTCCAGCCAGTGCACCTGCGCGGCCGACTGCACCTTCGGCAGCATCACCGCGTCGAGGTTGGCACCCGCGCCCTCCACGACCGTCACGACGTCGCGATAGGTCCAGCGGGTGGTGAGGTCGTTGATTCGTACGACGCGTGTCTTGCCGCTCCAGTCACCGTCGTTGAGTGCCGCAACGATGTTGGACCGGGCGTCCTCCTTGGCCATCGGCGCAACCGAGTCCTCGAGGTCGAGGAAGACCTGGTCGGCCGGCAGGCCCTGCGCCTTGCCGAGCATCTTGGGGTTGCTGCCCGGCACGGCAAGGCAGGACCGGCGGGAACGCAGTCGGCGGGGCTCGCCCATCGGTGGCACCTTTCGCGCGGCGGAGTGCGGGGAGCCTAGCGATGGGCTCACTCGGCGGGCACCGCCGCCTCTGCCTGCGGGGACCGCGCGGAGATGACGATCGCGAGCCCGATCAGCAGCAGGACGGCCGCCGGGATGGCGGCCAGCGGCGGGATCTGGCCCAGGTAGATGGCGGCGATCAGGGCGGCCCCCGGCACCTCGAAGAGAATCGCCAACGAGACCACGGTTGCACTCGTCGTACGGAGGATGCGGTTGAACAGCGAATGGCCGAGCAGCTGCGCGCCGGCCGTGAGCGCGAGCAGCTTCAGCCAGGTCGTGCCGTCGTAGCCCACCAGCTGTTGGCGGAAGGCGAGGCACCCGAGGAGCAGGAGAAGGGCGCAGGCGGTGTAGCAGACCAGGGTGTAGGCCGTGGTGCTCACCGTGCGCCGGACCTCGCCGCCGGCGACCGTGTAGAACGCGGCGAACACGCCTCCCGCCAGGGCGAGCAGGTCACCGATCAGCGCGCGCGGCTCCAACGAGAAGTCGACGCCGGTGAGCACCACGACCGCTACCAGGGCGATGCCGATGCCGACCCAGGCCCGGCGCGGCACGTCATGACCCATCCGCCGGGCGATCAGCGCGACCCAGACGGGCTGCACGCACACGATCGCGGTCGCCGAGGCCACCGAGGTGTAGTCCAGGCTCGGCACCCAGGCCGCAAAATGCAAAGCCAGCAGCACGCCTGCCCCGAGGGACCATCGCCACTCGCGGCTGGTCAACGCCCGCAGCTCGGAACGACTGCGCCATAGCGCGTAGGGCGCGATGGCGCCGACCGCGAAGGCGTTGCGCCACATGGCGATCGCGAGCGCCGGGGCGGCCGCGGCTGCGATCAGCGGTCCCGACGTCGACACGGCGAGGATGCCGATCGGCATCAGGAGCAGGTCGGCCCGAGGCGGTCTGGCAACCGCGCTGCGCGCAGGGGGCTGGTCTGC
>Ga0136617_10004063_pt1 | contig 13080 bp, 13 predicted proteins | sample AntDrymUQ3222106_2_FD_129672 | JGI IMG/M metagenome (GOLD analysis project Ga0136617, IMG submission 129672) | Polar desert sand microbial communities from Dry Valleys, Antarctica - metaG UQ322 (21.06) | ecosystem: Environmental > Terrestrial > Soil > Desert | place: Antarctica: Dry Valley...
CTTCACGACCGGCACCGAGATGACCCGGTTGGCCGGCGGCACCCATCCGGGGCCGGCCGAGACCGCCGCCGTGTAGGAGGTGCGCCGCGCCGGCTTCACCGTCGTGACGAGCACCCCGTCGGGACCGGTGTCAACGGCGCCGGTGAGCTCGCGCCAGTTGACGCCATCCGTGCTGGACCACAGCGCGACCCAGCCCCGCACCGGCGCCGCGCCGAACGCGACGCGGGTGGTGAGGCGCAGCGGCGCCCCGACGTAGTGGGTGCCGCCCGACGGAGTCAGGGACAGGGTGAGCGGCGCCGGCGTACCGCCCATGTCGACGTCGTGCACGGCCTGCGCGGTGCGTCCGCCCGCGTCGGTGAACGTCGCGGTGGCGCGGACGGCGCCGGAGCGGTACGACGGGCACTGGACCACCAGGGTCGCCGTGGTGGTGGACCCGTTCAGGCAGCGGGCGTCGCCGAGGGTCCAGGTGAATGTGCCTGGGGCGGAGCCGGTCGCGGTCAGCGTCGCGGGCAGCCCGGGCCGCACGGTCGCCGGCCCGCTCACCGTCACCGTCGGTGCCGGCGCGGCCGGCTCACCGCCGACGGGCGGGGCCACCGGGTCGACCGCGTTCAGCGCCGCCACCGGGTCGAGGAAGGACGAGTCGGCGGTGTTCCAGCTGGTCGCGAGGTAGGAGCCCGGCGCCGGATTGGTGGAGAAGTAGTCGTCGTTGCGGCAGTCGAAGAGCGGCTCGTTGGTGGTGGCGCAGACCGAGTTCATCGTGACGCCGGTGCCGTCGACGTAGCACATCAGGTCACTGTCGTCGTCGCAGTGGCCCGCGGTCGTGGAGTTCTGGGCGCTCTGCTGGACGCCGCCGATGTTGTGCATCAGCTCGTGCGCGGCGGTCGACCCGTGGTCGCCGGCCTGCCAGCAGCCGGTGTCGACGCGCGAGTACATCGCCCGGCCGCCGTCGTTGGCGTTGCCGGTCCGGCGGGTGTCGTTGAACAGGTGCGCGACCCCGCACATGACGGCCGCGTCGGCGAACATCAGGTACTTGCGGTCGGGGGCGGTGTAGCCGGCCGCCTGGGCCGCGGTGATCGTGGTGGCGAAGCTGGCGAGCGCCCCGGCGGGGACCTGCAGCCGCTTGATCTCCGGCTGGCAGCTCGACGCGTCGTGGACCCAGCGGACCCGCACGCCTCCCCCGGTCTGCGCCGCCGACAGCGCGAACGTGTCATCGACGTTGGCGAGCTCTTCGCGCAGGATCGGGAGGACGGCAGTGAAGCGGTCAGGGTCGTCTGCCTCGACGACGTAGAGCGGCTGCACTCGGTTGCCGTCGATGCCGGTGCCGTCGCAGGACGTGCCGACGTGGGCTTGCAGGCCGGGCAGCGCGGAAACGCCGGTGGGCGTGTAGGCGACGGCGCTCGGGTCTGCCTCGGCGGTGAACAGCTGGGGGCTGCCGCCAGTGGCGCGCTGGAGGCGGGCGAGCCGGCGCTCGGTGCGGGCCTTGGCGCGGGCGCGCAGCTCGTCGGTGCGCAGCTTGCGCTTGACGTCGACTCCGGGGGGCGGAGGGTCGACGTGCCCGGGTGCGGGGGGAACGATCGTGGTGGCGCGGTCGGTGCGCTGGCCGGCGGACGCGCTCGAGCCCAGGGTGGTGAGAAGGCCGAGGACCAGGCCGACGACGCAGAGCGTCACGACAGCTCTGATCTGCAAGCGCACTGACACGCCTGACGCCCCCTGGCCCGACCGGATGAGTCGAGCGGCCGGATCTACCCAGCCGCTCCTCTGCTCTCATCGGCAGGTACGAGCGTGACCTGCTGCCTCAATCGGGTGAACCCGGCGCGCGCTAGAGCTCCCGCGGCAGCGGCCAGGAGTTGATCTTGCAACCCTGCATGCCCTTGGACTGCTGCTGCATCACCGGCGCGAGTTGGCCGTTGCCACGGCAGTAGGCGTGGCCGTTGCCCAGCCAGTGACCGGTCTCGTGGTTGACCACCATCTGCCGGTACTCCGCCCGCGTGCCCGGGAAGTAGCGCGATCCCCACTTCCAGCGGTCCTGGTTGATAATCACGTTGTTCCCGACCCGGCAGCTGTACCGCACCGAGCAGATCGAGTTGTACGACGGCAGGTACCGGGCTTGTGCGAGCACCACGGTGAACCGGCCGCCGGAGGCGACTCGCTTGAAGCGGTCGTGGCCGCGAATCCACCCGCGCCTGTCGGCGTAGATCTCCGCCACGGCGGCGGCGAAGTCCGTCTTCGGCACCGTCACGGCGCCCCTCGTGCGCACCACGTACGTGTGCAGCTGATAGTTGTCGACCCGGTGCGTCGCCGAAGACGTGGCCACGTTGTCGCGGTCTGCACCCTTGACCACGCGGTACTTCTTCCAACCGGCGCTGGCGGGCGTGGTCAGCTTCGCGCTGTAGGTGCTCGTGCCGGACAACGTCCGCTTGGTGACCAAGTGCCACGCGCCGTTGTAGTAACGCTCGATGCGCACGGTGTCCCCGGGGTGCGCAGGCGCCACCGACCCGCTGATGGTGACTTCCGTGCCGACCCGGGCGGCGGATCTGCTCAGGACGGCGGTCAGCTTGGGAGCCACGTCGACGCGCTTCGGTCCGGCGCTGCTGCTTCCGAGCAGGGCGTCCCCGTCGTGCCGCACGGCGTACTCCGCGTTGACGGTGGGCCGGCTCACGAACTGCACCCTGCCATCGGCATCGGTGACGAGGGTCGCGAGCGCCGTGTATGCCGTCGTGCCCGGCCTCCTTCGTTCCACGACCACGGGTGCGTCCGGGATCGGTGTCCCGGTCTCAGCGCTCGTGAGTCGGGCGGTGACCGTCAGGGGGGTTCCGTGGGTGAGCCGAGTTGTGTTCACGGCCAGCGACAACGCTGTTGCGGGCGGCGGGTCAGGCTCGGCTGCCGCTGCGACCCCGGCCGGGAGCGCAAGAGCCACGACCAGGGCGACGACTGTCAGAACTCTTCGCACGGCCACGCTCCCCATCCTCCCTCGCTCAGGCATGGGTCAACCATCGACCCAGGTGGCGACCGGGTTGAACGGGTCAGTACGCCCCTCTGCTGGTGAGCACAGCGGACAGGGTTTTCCAGAGGATCTGGATGTCCCCGGCAAAGGACCAGTTCTCCACGTAGTAGAGGTCCAGGCGAACACTGTCTTCCCACGACAGGTCCGAGCGCCCGCTGACCTGCCACAGCCCCGTGATTCCCGGCTTCACCAGCAGACGTCGCGCAACGTCGCTTCCGTACTGCTCGGCCTCCGAGGGCAACGCAGGCCGGGGCCCGACGAGGCTCATCTGGCCGCGCAGCACGTTGAACAGCTGTGGCAGCTCATCGAGGCTGAATCGACGGAGCCACCGGCCCACGCTGGTGATCCGTGGGTCCTGGCGCATCTTGAAGAGAACGCCTTCGGAGTCGTTCTGGCACGCGATCGCCGCCAGCCGATCCTCAGCGCCGAAGACCATCGAACGGAACTTGTAGAGGGTGAAGATCTCGCCCTGGCTTCCCACCCGCACCTGACGGAAGATGACCGGTCCGGGGCTCGTGGCCTTGATCGCCAACGCGACCGCCAGCAAGACTGGGGAAAGCAGCACGAGGCCGAGCAGAGCGGCGAGACGGTCTGTAGCCGCCTTCGCGGCGCGGACCGGACCAGTGAACTCCGGCTGCTCGACGTGGAGCAACGGCAGCCCCGCGACAGGCCGAACGTGCACTCTCGGGCCCGCGACGTCCATCAGTCCAGGAGCCACGACGAGGTCCACTCCGGCGCCCTCCAATTCCCATCCGAGGCGCTTGAGGACGTTGCTGCTCATGCCCCGCGAGGACGTGATGGCAACGGTGTCAGCGCCCGTCGCGGCGACAGCCTGTGGAACGGATGTCAGCGAGCCGACCACGGGAACGTCCTCGCCCCGACGCATCGGCACGCTCTGCCCACCTGGCACGCAGGCGCCGACGACATCAAGCCCGGCGTAAGGGGAACGGCGGAGCTGGACCACCAGGTCGCGGACCTCGTCGGGCGCACCGACAACGAGCACGCGGTGTGACCAACCACCGCTGTGAGCCCTCGCGCGATGCAGCAATTTGCGCGCGATCCAGCGCCCGAGAAGCAGCGCGATAGTCCCCGCAGGAAAGGCAACTGCGAGAAAGCCGCGTGCGAGCTCGATCTGGGCGAGGAAGCAGACGATGGCCACCACGCCCCAGAACCGGAGGCTGGAGTTGGCAAGCCGCTTGTACTCCTCGACGCCGATACCGAGCACCTTGCGGTCATAGACACGAGACAGCCCGAGCGACAACGCCCAACCGGCGCCGAGAACGAAGCTCATGAACAGGTAGGACCAGACCAGCGGCCGCCCCCCGAGACCGATGACGGACTCGGTGGTGGCATCGTCGCCGAATCGCACCCACAGGGCGCCACCGACGGCCGCGCTGATGAGCACGACGTCGAGTACGACGAGTCGGCGAGCCAGGACCAGCAACCATCGGCTCAGTCCAGGATCAGGCGTGACCGGGGGCGTGGCGAGCGGCCGCAACCCGGTCGCGTCGAGTCGAGGGGTCGCCACCTCCGGTGCCGCCGAGGCCAAGCCGAGCCCCCTGGTTGGATCGATTCCAGCAGATTGGCCGGTTAGGTCGTACTCCCGGCAGGGGTCAGGGTAGCGCTTCGGGTCCAATTGGTCACGATTCGGCGTCAGGCGACCTGTTGTCCTGTCCCCCGTCCTACAACGGCTTCTGCATCCAGCGGTGCGGCAGGCCGGCGTCGTCGAACTCCTCGCCGTGCGCGGCGTAGCCCAGCCGCTCGTAGAACGGGATCGCATAGGTCTGCGAGGACAGCGCCATCACCGCGAGCCCCCGCTGCACGGCTCGCGCCTCGATCGCCACCACCAGCGCCGCTCCGAGCCGGGCGCCGCGGGCCTCGGGACGCACCGCCAGCCGACCCAGGTGCCCCACCGGCCCGAGGGCAACATCGGCCCCCTCGAAGCCGGCCGGTTCCACCACCAGGCGACCCGCCGCGACCGGGTGGTCCCCGTCGTACGCAAGAAAGTGGTCTGCCGTCTCGTCCGCAGCATCGCGCTCGAGCTCGGCGGGCACGCCCTGCTCGGTGACGAAGACGTCGTGGCGCACCGCGTAGGCCGCCGCCACCTCCGCCGCAGTGGCCGCAACGCGGATCTCGGTCACGACTCGGCGCGCAGCCGGTCCAGCGCGCCGGCCAGGTCCTCGGAGTAGGCGCTGCTGAACTCCACCCGCAGCCCGCTGTCGGGGTGGTCGAAGGCCAGCCGCACCGCGTGCAGCCACTGCCGCTCCAGGCCGAGCCGCGCGCTCAGCGTCGGGTCCGCGCCGTAGGTCAGGTCGCCTACGCAGGGGTGGCGCAACGCGGTCATGTGCACCCTGATCTGGTGGGTGCGCCCGGTCTCCAGCCGGATCTCGAGCAAGCTGGCGGCGCGGTGGGCCTCGAGGGTGTCGTAGTGCGTGACGCTGGGCTTGCCGCTCGCGGTCACCGCCCACTTCCAGTCCGCGCTCGGGTGCCGCCCGATCGGCGCGTCCACGGTCCCGCGCAGCGGGTCGGGGTGGCCCTGCACCATCGCGTGGTAGATCTTGTCGACCGTCCGCTCCTTGAAGGCCCGCTTCAACACGGTGTAGGCGCGCTCGGACTTCGCGACCACCATCACCCCGCTGGTCCCGACGTCGAGCCGGTGCACCACCCCCTGCCGCTCCGCCGAGCCACTGGTCGACACCCGGAAGCCCGCCGCCAGCAGCCCACCGACGACCGTCGGGCCGGTCCAGCCGGGGCTGGGGTGCGCCGCCACGCCCACCGGCTTGTCGACAACAACGATGTGCTCGTCGTCGTGCAGCACCGTCATCCCCGGCACCGGGTCGGCCACGACCTGCGGCGCGGACGGCGGCGCGGGCAGCGCCACGTCGAGCCAGGCACCGGCGTGCACCCGGTCGGACTTCATCGCCGACGCACCGTCGACGAGCACGTCTCCCGCGGCCACCAGGTCGGCGGCCCGGCTGCGGGAGAAGCCGAAGAGCCGGGCCAGCGCGGCGTCGAGGCGTTCGCCCTCCAGGCCGTCCGGCACGGGCAGGGCACGGCGCTCAGTCACACGTTCGATTATGACCGCCTATTGCCGGGTGAACGCCAGCTTGGCGCCCAGCGCCACGAACGAGCCCGCGAAGACCCGCCGCATCCACGCCATCACCTTCGGCCGGCTGATGACCTGCTCCCGCACCGCCGCGGCGAACACGCCATAGATCGCGAACACGACCAGCGTGATCAGCATGAAGACCACGCTCAGCTCGAGCATCCGCACGAACCCCCGCGACTCGTCCGGGCTGACGAACTGCGGCAGGAACGCGAAGAAGAAGATCGTCAGCTTGGGGTTCAGGATGTTGATCAGAATCGCCGACGTGATCGTCTTGCGCGCCGACACCGGAGCCGTGTTGTCCACGGCCAAAGCACCCTTGTCCTTCAACGTCAACCACGCCATGTAGAGCAGGTAGGCCACCCCGAGCCACTTCAGCACCCCGAACGCGACCGCGCTGGTGTGCAGCAACGCGGCGACGCCGGTGATCGCGGCCGCCATGTGCGGGATGATCCCGAGGGTGCAGCCGACCGCGGCGACGATGCTGGCGCGGGCGCCGCGGGCCAGGCCGGCCGCCAGTGTGAAGAGCACGCCCGTGCCCGGTGTCGCAGCGATGATCAGCGACGTCAGCAGGAACTCGATGCTCATCGCGCCCTCCCCGGCAGCCGGACAGCGTCACCCTAGTCAGCCGACGGTCAGCCGCCATGGTCCGACCGCGTCGATCTCGACCACTGTCGGCCCCGGCCCGAGCCCCGCCCTGCCGGAGAACTTCCCCGCCCCCACGAACAGGATGTCCGGCACTCCCCCGCTGTCGTGGAAGACCGCGAAGTCCGACCGCCCCTCGTGCCCGAACGTCGCCTCGGTGCGCTCCCCGCGGTAGACCAGCACGGCGTCACCGTTGCCGATCGCCTCGCCGGTGATCTCGCCGCCCCCGCCAGCTCCCGGACCGAGATCGACCACTCCCCCTCGGCCTGGATCTGCAGCGACTTGCCCACCGCCCCCTCGTCGGCATAGACGACCGACGCCCCGTCGTACTCCCCCTCGTGCGCGACGAGCACCTCCTGCGTCTGGCCCTGCGCGTCCAGCGCAGTCACCGAGAACACCCCGGTCCCGTCTTGCCGCGCCGAGAACAGCAGCGGCTCCCCCGCCACCATCCGCGGCTCGCTGACCGTGACGACCGCGTCCCCGGTGCCCTCGCGGGCGAAGATGACGTTGGGGGCCGAAGGCGTCGGTGTCGGGGTCGCACTCGCGGTCTCGCCCGCCTGGCCGGGAGATCCACCGGTACGCCGGGGCACCTCCCCGTCCTGCAGCCACTTCGTGGTGGCCAGCACGCCACCGGGTGCAGCTGGCCGGCCAGCGCTCCCGGGTGACGATCAGCGTGGGCGTCACCCTCGTCCAGCCCGGCCGCGAGACGACCGTCGACGAGGTCCTGCACGAGGCCGACATCGCGATGTGCGCGGCGAAGGCGGCCGGCTCCGGGCGCATCCGGGTGTTCACCCCGGGGATGCTCCCCTCCGGTGCGGAGTCGACGTACGACGAGGTGCTGACCATCATCGAGGAGGCCGGCGCGATCCAGCCGGTCTTCCAGCCGTTGATGGATCTCTCCAGCGGGGTCCTCGTCGGCTACGAGGCGCTCGCCCGCTTCCCCGGCCGCGACCACCGCTGGGTCGACGAATGGTTCGGGCTGGCCCGCTCCAACGGCTGCGGGCCCGCCCTGGAGGCCAAGGCGATCCGGGCTGCACTCGACGTACCGGGTCGCCCTGCCGGCACCTATCTCGCGCTGAACGTCAGCCCGACCACGCTGACCTCGGACATGATCGTTCAGGTGTGGCCCGCCGACCTGGTCGGCATCGTGATCGAGATCACCGAGGACTCCGACATCGAGACGTTCGAGCTGACCGAGGTCATCGCCGATCTGCGCCGCCGGGGCGCCAGGATCGCGATCGACGACGCCGGCAGCGGCTACGCCGGGCTGCGCCGGCTGAACAGCCTGCAGCCCGACATCGTCAAGCTGGACCGGCAGCTCATCCACGACATCGCCGACCGGCCCGAGAAGGCCGCGCTGGTCGAGGCGATGGTCGGCTACTGCCGGCGCACCGGCTCGACCCTGGTCGCCGAGGGCGTCGAGACGGTGGCGGAGGTGGTCATGCTGGCCGACCTCGACGTCGCGGTCGGTCAGGGTTGGGCGATCGCGCGACCCGGGCCGGGCTGGGGCGGGGTGAGCCCCGACGCGGCCGCGGCGTGCGCGACGGCCTACGTCAGCGCGCTGGGGGGCGGGCTCGGCAGCGGGCAGGCCCAGTCGGTCCGGGCCGCGCTGGCCGCGGCGCAGGACATGTACGCAGTCTGCCGGGCCCTGCGGCTGCTCGCCGCCGAGCTCGGTGCGGCCGACGTGTCGTTCAGCTGGCTCGGCGGCGACCACCTGGTCACCGCCGCCTCCACCGAGTGCCTGCGCACCTTGGAGCCGGTGCAGATCCGGATGGACGACCCGGCGGGCGACCCGGCGGAGCTGCGGATGCTGGCGGAGGTCGCGCAAGGCGGTGTCCTGATGTTCCCGGTCGCCCAGGAGGGCGTGGCGCTCGGGCTGCTCGAGATCTACAGCGAGCTGCCCCGGCTGTGGACCCGAGAGGAGCTGCGGCGGATCCGCGGCGTGGCCGAGCTGGTCGGGGAGATCGCCGCCCGCGAGGAACGCTCCGCCTTGGTGACGGCGGCGCTCTAGATCACGTTGAAGATCAGCAGCAGCACGATAGTGACGGCGAGGGAGAGCAGCAGCGACCCCAGGCAGCCCAGCCGGTTGGAGAAGAAGAGGAACATCCGGGGTGGCTACCCGTTCTCGGTTTCGCCATGCCGTCCTGCGCTGCCGGGTCGGGCCCCGTCGTACGTCGTGCCTCTCACCGACAGCACCACCAGCAGGACTCCCCCACTGACGATCGCGGAGTCGGCCAGGTTGAAGACCGGCCAGTGCGGCAGCTCCAGGAAGTCCACGACGTGCCCGCGGAACAACGCCGGCTCGCGGAAGATCCGGTCGACCAGGTTGCCGACCGCCCCACCGAGCACCATGCCCAGCCCCACCGCCCACGACCGGCTCCGCAGCCGCTGAGCGATCCGCAGGATCACCAAGACCACCACCACGGCGATCACCGTGAGCGCGATGGTCAGCCCCTCCGCCACCCCGAACGCCGCGCCCGGGTTGCGCAACAGCCGCAGCGTCAGGATGCCGTCGACCACCTCGACCGGCCCGCGGTCACCGAGCTGGGCGACGGCGACCAGCTTGGTGGCGAGATCAAGCGCGAGTACGACGAGGGCAACCGTCAACAGCACGCCCATCCGGCGCTTGGGCTGTGCGGATGGTTGCTCGTCGGTCAGCGGCGCTCCTCCCGCTGCTTGCACTTCATGCACAGCGTCGCCCGCGGGAACACCTGGAGCCGAGCCTTGCCGATCGGATTGCCACAGTTCTCACAGATGCCGTAGGTGCCGTTCTCGATCCGAGCCAGGGCCCGTTCTGCCTGAGCCAGCATGTCACGGGTGTTGTTGGCCAACGACATCTCGTGCTCACGCTCGAACGTCTTGCTGCCCGCGTCGGCCGGGTCGTCGCCGGCCCCGTCGCCTGCGTCGCGCAGCATGTCGTCGATGTCGTGCTCGGCCAGGTCGAGCTCGCTACGCAGCCGGGTGACCTCCTCGGCCAGCTCTGAGCGCACCTCGCCCAGCTCCTTGGCCGTCCAGGGCGCCTCGTCAGGCCGGACAACGAGGGCGGAGGGCGCCTTCGGGACCGGGGCCAGCTTCTGCGCCGGCGCCTTTCTTGCGGCCTTGGTCGGCGGGACTGCTGCTGGCGGGGCAGCTGGTGTCGTCGCTGCTGGCGGCTTGGCCACGCTCTTCGTCGGCGTAGCCATGCTTGCGGGAGCCTTGGTCGGCGCCTTCTGGGTCGGTGCCTTCTTCGCAGCCGACTTGGTCGCGCCCGCCTTGGTCGCGCCCGCCTTGGTGGCCGACGTGGCGGGTGCCTTCCTGGCTGCGGCCTTGGCCGGCGCCTTCTTGGTGACCGATTTCGTCGCGGACTTCTTGGCCGGGGCCTTCTTCGCCACTGCCTTGGCGGGCGCCTTCCTGGCGGCCGACTTCGTCGCGGACTTCTTGGCCGGGGCGTTCTTCGCTACTGCTTTGGTCGCCGTCTTCTTGGTCGGGGCCTTCTTCGCCACTGCCTTGGCGGGCGCCTTCTTGGCTGCGGTCTTGGTCGGCGCCTTCTTACCTACTGCCTTGTTCGCGGACTTCTTGGCCGGGGCCTTCCTCGCGACCGACGCGGCCGCCGACTTCTTTGCGGCCGACGTCTTTGCTGGCGATTTCTTGGCGGACGACTTCTTCGCGGCAGCCTTGACCGGCAACCTCGTGCCGGCCTTGGTCGCAGCCGTCCGGGCCGGCGCCTTCTTCGCTCCCGCCTTGCTGGCAGCTGAGGTGCTGGCCGACTTCCTTGCCGGCGCCTCCTTCCCCGACGCCTTGCCCGCCGGCCGGGTGGACGACGTCGTACGGCCTGATCCGCCCGATCCACCCCCGCGCCCGGGCACCGCCTTGGCGGCGCCGGAGGCCGCACGGCGCAGCGTGCCGCCCGTCTTCTTGACGGTTCTCGCCATGACGGCTCCCTTGCGGTTCGCAAACACCTGGAAGTGCCAGGTCACGAATGGTGCCGGAAGGATAGATCCCCGCGCGGGACATCACAAACAGGCGCGCCGCCCGCTCACTCTCCCGCTGGCCCACGCCGGTCGGCGGAGCTGCGTCTCACCAATCGTGTCGGAGCTCCGCCAGCCGCCGCTCAACAGCCGGCGCTCAACAGCCGGCGCTTGGCGAGCGCCCGGGCCGGTCAGCCGCCGCTGTTTGACGGGCCGGGGCCGTGCTCGATCGACTGGGACAGCCGGGCCGCCAGCTCCCGTACCGAGTCGGCCGCCGCAGCCCGCTCCGAGCGCAGCCGGGCCGCCGACCGCTCCAGCTCGGCCACCTGGCCGCGCACGTCGGCGAGCAGCCGTTCGGCCTCGCCATAGGCCTGATAGCGCACCCGTTCGGCTTCCTTCTCGGCCGCCTCCAGCAGCTTGGTGGAGTGGGCCCGAGCCTCGTTCTCCAGCTGCTCCACGTCGTGGCGGGCGGCCGCGATCAGCTGCCGAGCCTCCGCCTGGGCGCGGGCGACCGTGTCGTCCGCGACCCGCCGCGCCTGGGCCAGCAGCCCGAGCGCCGCCTGTGGGTCGTCGTGCACGACCTGGAGGTCACCTACTCCGCTGCGACCCGCGTTCATCGTCATGCTCGAGGCCTTCCTGGCGCAGAGAATGGGCCGCGGCCGGCCCGAGAACGGCTCACGGTACGCCGTCCCCGGGTCCCTGGATAGCCAATCTCAGCCCTTCAGCTCGCTCGCGAACTCCGCGGCGATCAGCTTGTGACCGGCGGTGCTCGGGTGGAACCCGCACGCGGGGTTGGCGGGGCTCCGACACGGTGCGCGTGTCGGAGCCCCGCCAGCCGGCGCTTGTCCACAGCAGCGGCGCACGAACTCGTCCTGTGCAGGGGCAGCCGGCCGTACGTCGCCGGGGCCATCCTGGCGAGGTGCCTCCTCCCAACCCGCTGCGTGCCCAGCGCCTCGCCGACCTGTCGGCCCGGCAGGACCTGGTGCTCAGCCGTGGCCAGCTGCTGAGCGTCGGCGTCGGTCGACAGGTCATCGGCCGACGCGTCAAGGCGGGCAGGTGGCAGCTAATCGGGCCGCACGTCGTCGTCCTGCACAGCGGGCCGTTGTCGCGCCAGCAGCAGTACTCGGCCGGCGTGCTGCACGCCGGCAAGGGAGCGGCGCTTGCGGCTTGACGGCGCTGGAGGCCGGCGGACTCACCGGGTTCAGCTCCCCCGAGGTTCACGTCTGGGCGCCTCACGGCACCGCCCGTCGCGACCTCGTCACCGAGTCGGTGGTGATCGGGGTGACCGAGAGTCGGGCGCTGACGGATCAGGACGTCTCGCGGAGTCGCCGCCCACCGCGAGTCCGCCAGGAGGGCCACTGTCGACGCAGCCTCCACGTCGCGCAGCGACCGTGCCTGCCGGGCGATCCTCGCCGCCGCCTCGCATCGTTACTACCTCGACGCCGACTTCGAGGAGTGGCTCGTGACGGTGGAGATCAACGGCGTGCAGCATCTGAGGCAACGGCAGAAGGAGATCGACGACATCCGGCGCTCCCGGCTCGGGATCAGCGGTCGCCTGGTCGTCGACGTCGGCAGCTACACCGTCCGGCACAACATCGAGCTGGCTGTGCTGTTGACGGCCGACGCGCTGTTCTCCCGAGGGTGGGGCGCGGTGGACATCAGGGACGGGTTGCTCCGGCTGGCGGCTGCCACCGCAGCTTCACGTGGGCGAGCTCCATCGCCGCGTGACCAGCTGGCGGAGCTGCGACACGGTACGCGTGTCGCAGCTCCGCCAGCCGGTAGGCTTGGCGGCGTACCTGCAAGGGCAGTGAAGGGGCCATCACCCCGGAGCCGCCGGAAGAACGCCGAGCCGCGTCGCACCCCAGCAACACCGCACCGACGAGACGCACTCGGTCACTAGACCCGGCAGCAGGCGCAACCGAGTGGGCCGCACCAGGCAACACACGCACCAGCGGCCAAGGAGGGTGGTACCGCGGGGCCACCGCGGCGGGGCGCGCCCCCGTCGTACCGCCTCGTCCCTTCGTCAGGCAGCATCCCGACGAAGGAGCACAGTGACCCCGCGCCGCTACACCCCCATCCCGCCCCAGGTCGACCTGCCGGCGATGGAGCGGGAGATCCTCGACCTCTGGCACCGAGGCGACACGTTCGCCAAGAGCCTGGCCGCCACCGAGCAGGGCGAGCCTTGGACGTTCTACGAAGGCCCACCGACCGCCAACGGCCAGCCCGGCGTCCACCACATCGAGGCGCGCGTCTTCAAGGACGTCTTCCCCCGCTTCAAGACGATGCAGGGCCGCCATGTCGTGCGCAAGGCCGGCTGGGACTGCCACGGCCTGCCCGTCGAGATCGCCGTCGAGAAGGAGCTCGGCTTCAACGGCAAG
>Ga0136617_10004064_pt1 | contig 13080 bp, 10 predicted proteins | sample AntDrymUQ3222106_2_FD_129672 | JGI IMG/M metagenome (GOLD analysis project Ga0136617, IMG submission 129672) | Polar desert sand microbial communities from Dry Valleys, Antarctica - metaG UQ322 (21.06) | ecosystem: Environmental > Terrestrial > Soil > Desert | place: Antarctica: Dry Valley...
CCGCCGAAGACGAAGCTCGGCCGGAAGATCACGTGGTCGATCCCGGAGGCCTTGACGGTCTGCTCCTGCTCCCACTTCGCGCGGAAGTACGGCGTCAGGTCCTTCGAGGCGGGCGAGGTGCCGAGGGCGCTCATGTGGACGAATCGCGTCACCCCGGCCTGCTTTGCCGCCTCGACCAGGTCGCGGGTGCCGCGGCTCATGACCTGCTCGAAGCGCTCGTCGCTTCCGGTCGGGATCGCGACGAGGTGGACGACCGTGTCGCAGCCCTCGACCGCGCGCTTCAGGCTCTCGGCGTCGGTCATGTCCCCCTGAACGAGCTCGCAGCCCCAGCTCGCGACGGTCTTCGCCCCCTTCGAGCCCGGCTTGCGGACGAGCACGCGGACGTCGCGCTCCTGGGCGCGGAGAGCGTGCACGACGTGCGGGCCGACGAACCCGGTGCCACCCGTGATGAGGATCATGCGAAGTTCTTCCAGTAGCGGCTCGGCGTCGGCCCCGCCTGGCCCTGGTACTTCGAGCCGAGGAGCGCGGTCCCGTACGGGCTCTCGGCCGGCTCCGTGAGCTGCATGAACGAGAGCTGCCCGATCTTCATCCCGTAGTAGATGGTAATCGGGAGGTTGGCCACGTTCGAGAGCTCGAGCGTGACGTGCCCGTCCCAGCCCGGGTCGATGAAGCCGGCAGTCGAGTGGATCAAGAGGCCGAGGCGCCCGAGCGAGCTCTTGCCCTCGAGGCGCGCGACGAGGTCGTCCGGGAGGGTGATCCGCTCGAGCGTGGAGCCGAGGACGAACTCGCCCGGGTGGAGGATGAACGCTTCCGCCTCGTCAGCTACCTCGACGAGCTCGGTCAGGTCCTCCATCGGCTCCTTGACGTCGATGAAGGGGTAGCGCGAGTTCCGAAAGACGCGGAAGTAGCGGTCGACCCGCACGTCGACGCTCGAGGGCTGGACGAGCTCGTCGTCGAAGGGGTCGATGCCGATCCGGCCTTCGTCGAGGAGTCGGCGAATCGTTCGGTCGGAGAGCACCATCTCGCCCGGAATCTATCCGCGTTCCTACCGCGCTCGGGCCGGATGTATCCGGCCCCTACGGGTGACCGGCGGGACGATAAGCTCCGCCGCTATGGCCACAACCACTTCCATCCAGCTCAAGACCGACGTCCCCGGCCCGCAGAGCCAGGCGATCCTCGATCGCAAGGAGCGAGTGATCGCGGGCCCGCTCTCGATCTACCTGCCCCTCGTGATCGACGAGGGCCGCGGCGCGATCTTGACCGACGTCGACGGGAACTCCTTCATCGACTTCACGGGCGGGATCGGCTGCCTCGCGGTCGGCCACTCGCACCCGCGGGTCGTCGAGGCCGCGCAGGATCAGGCCGCCCGCTTCACCCACACCGACTTCACGATCGTTCCCTACGAGAACTACGTCGAGCTGGCGGAGCGCTTGTGTGAGCTGGTGCCGATCTCGGGCGAGGTCCGCGCCGGGTTCTTCAACTCGGGCGCCGAGGCGGTCGAGAACGCGATCAAGTTCGCGCGCGCCTACACGAAGCGGCCGGCCGTGATCGGCTTCGACGGCGGCTTCCACGGGCGCACGCTGATGGCCCTCTCGCTCACGTCGAAGACGCACCCGTACAAGGCCGGGCTCGGGCCGTTCGCGCCCGAGGTCTACCGCGTCTCCTTCCCCGACCCCTACCGCGGGCCGGACGACGCGACCGCGCTCGCCGAGCTCGAGCGCGCCTTCAAGACGCGCGTCGCCGCCGAGGAGGTCGCTGCGATCGTCATGGAGCCGGTGCAGGGGGAAAGCGGCTTCATCACGCCCTCGCGCAAGTTCGTCCAGGGCGTGCGCCGGATCGCCGACGAGCACGGGATCGTGCTCGTGATCGACGAGGTGCAGACGGGCTTCGGCCGCACCGGGCACATGTTCGCGATCGAGCACTTCGGGATCGAGCCCGACCTCGTGACGGTGGCCAAGTCCGTCGCGGCCGGCTTCCCGCTCTCCGGGGTGATCGGGCGGGCCGAGATCATGGACGCACCCGGCGATAGCGCGATCGGCGGCACCTACGTCGGGAACCCGGTTTGCATCGCCGCAGCCCTCGCCGTTCTCGACGTGATCGATGAGGAGCGGCTGGTCGAGCGCGCCGTGGAGCTCGGCGACACGATCCGTTCGCGCATGGAGGCGTGGGTCGAGCGCTTCGACTTCGTCGGCGACGTGCGCGGCCTCGGGGCGATGCTCGCCATCGACATCGTGCGCGACCAGGGGAGCAAGGCTCCCGACGCAGAGCGCGCGACGGCGATCGTCGACGCGGCCTCGGCCCGCGGGCTCCTGCTCCTCAAGGCCGGGATCCACTCGAACTGCATCCGCGTGCTCGTCCCGCTCGTGATCACCGACGAGCAGCTGGACGAAGCGCTCGGCGCCTGGGAAGAGGCGCTTACAGCATCCGCCTAGCGCACCCCGGCACACTTCCCCGGTGAAGGTCGGAGACGTCGTGGCCGGGCGCTACGAGCTCGCCGAGGTGCTCGGGATCGGCGGCATGGCGAGCGTCTACCGCGCGCACGACCGGGTGCTCGAGCGCGACGTCGCCCTGAAGGTGCTGGACGAGCGGCTCGGCGAAGACCCCGAGTACGTCGAGCGCTTCCGCCGGGAGGCGCGAGCGATCGCCCGCCTTTCGCACCCGAACATCGTCACCGTGATCGACCGCGGCGACGCCGACGGCTGTCAGTTCATCGTCTTCGAGCACGTGCGCGGCGCCAACCTGAAGCAGCTCGTGGCGAAGCGGGGGCGCCTGCCCGTCGTCCAGGCGCTCGCGCTCGCCCACCAGGCGGCCCGCGGGCTCGGGTTCGCGCACGAGAACGGGATCGTCCACCGGGACGTGAAGCCGCAGAACGTCCTCGTCGACGAGGACGGCGTCGCCAAGGTCACGGACTTCGGGATTGCCCGCTCGCACGGTGGGCCCGACGAGGCGCTGACGATGACGGGAACGATCCTCGGCACCGGCGACTACCTCTCGCCCGAGCAGGCGACCGGAGCGCAGGCCGACGAGCACTCGGATCAGTACTCGCTCGGCGCCATGCTCTTCGAGCTCTTGACCGGAGACGTGCCCTTCAAGGGCGAGACGCTCGTCGCCGTCGCCATGCGCCACGTCAACGATCCGCTCCCGAGCGTCCGCGAGCGGCGACCGGACGTCTCGGCGCGGGTCGAGGCGCTCGTCCGGCGCGCGATGGCAAAGCGGCCGGAGGACAGGTTTCCCTCGATGGACGCGCTCGCCGCGGCGCTCGAGGCTGCGATGGCGGAGGAGAACGCGACGCGGCGGCCAGAGGACGAGGACGGCGCGACGCAGATCCTCGCGCCACCTCCCCGTGCGGCTCGGGAACGCAGACCGCGCCGGCGCCGGCAGCTTCCCTGGACGCTCGTCGCCGGGCTCGGTGTCCTGGCCGCGGCGGCGCTTTTCGTCTGGGCGCTCGCTACCGAGCGGCTCGTCCCGACGGACGACGGGGCCTCGGGCGGCGCGGCAGCCGTGCGGCTCACCGCCGTCGGCGACTACGACCCGCAGGGCGACGAGGTCGAGCACCCCGAGCTTCTCGGCGCGGCGACCGACGGCGACCGCGCGACCTACTGGCGCACGGAGACCTACGACGGGGGCCTGGAGGCGCTCGACAAGGATGGGGTGGGCATCGTCGTCGACGCGCGCCGGCGCCGGCAGCTCGGCGAGTTGACCGTCCTGACGGACACGCCCGGCTTCACTGCGCGCGTCCTCGCGGGCGACTCCCCCGAGGGCGAGTTCGCGGAGGTCTCCGGCGCCGAGACGGTGGGCGAGGAGACGACCTTCGACCTCGAGGGAGGCGAGTACCGCTTCTACGTCCTCTGGATCACCGAGCTCGACGAGGTCGCGCACGTCAACGAGCTCAGGGCGCGCTGAGCCGTGCTGCACGTGACGAATGGGGACGTCGTGGCCGAGAAGCTGGCCCAGGCGGAGATCCCCGGCTCGTACCTCTCCTGGCAGGACGTCCTGCACGAGGGCCCCGTCCCGGTCGTCTCCGACGAGGAGCTCCGAAGCGTGCGGGCGCGCTACCTGGCGGCGTGCGGGTGGACGACGTACGAAGCCGCCCTCGCGGGGCTCGAGGCGCGTGACCGGGCGCTCTTCGAGGCCGAGGAGGTCTTGCTCTGGTTCGAGGACGACCTCTTCGACCAGCTGCAGCTGATCCAGGTCCTCGAGCGAATTGCCCGTACCGAGAAGCAGGCCTGGCTCATCTGCATCGGGTCGTTTCCGGGCCGTCCGGGGTTCGCGGGCCTCGGGGAGCTCGAGGTCGCCGAGCTCGCCTCGCTCCACGGGACGGAGCAGGAGGTGACCGGAGAGCAAGGCGCCCGTGCCCAGCACGTTTGGGCGGCGTTTCGCGCGGCCGACCCGGGGGACCTGATCCGGCTCGCCCACGAGGAGTCGGCGGCGCTTCCCTTCCTGGGCGCCGCGCTCGTCCGCCACCTCCAGCAGTTCCCCTCCGTCGAGGACGGCCTCTCACGCGTCGAGCGGGACATCCTGGAGCTCGCCGCAGAGCGGGCCCGCACCCCCGTTGAGCTCTTCCGCGCCCAGGCCGGCCGCGAGGAGCGCCCGTTCCTCGGAGACTCGATCTTCTTCGACTACCTGCGCGGTCTCGCCGGCGGCGCAGTCCCCCTCGCGGAACCGCGCGGCGAGGCGTTCGCCCCGACCGAGGCGGGCGCGGAAGTCCTCGCGGGCACGGCCGACGCGGTCGCGCTGAACGGCATCGACCGCTGGCTCGGCGGCGTACACCTCGAAGGAGAAGCGCCCTGGCGCTGGAGCCGGGAGGCCCGCGACCTCGTCCCGATGGCGTGATGAAGGGGAAGCCTCGGCTGGCTCTCGCGGGCTCGCCTCCGCTCTCGCCGTGGCCGGACTGACCTGGCTGGCGATCGACAGGGTGGGCGATCGCTCGGCACAGAACCCTTTGTGTTGCATCACAGCCTGGCGGGCTGCGCTGGGGCCCTTGTCGCGGCCATGAGTGACGCAACACAAAGTCTCGTCGGGCGGGTCGGACCCCCCCCGGGCTCAGGGCTAGTAGCGCAGGGCTGAGCGGCGCTCTTGCCGCTCGAGGGCCAGCTCGACCAGACGGTTGAGGAGCTCGCCGTACGGGATGCCCGAGGCTTCGAAGAGCTTCGCGTAGACGCTCGTCGCCGTGAAGCCCGGGATCGTGTTCAGCTCGTTGACGACGACCTCCCCGTCGGGCCTGACGAAGAAGTCGACGCGGGCCATGCCTTCGCAGTCGGCCGCGACGAAGGAGGCGACGGCCAGCTCCTGCACCCGTGAGATCGTCTCCGGCTCGAGTCGGGCAGGGATGATCAAGTCCATGCCGCCCTCGGCGTACTTCGCCTCGTAGTCGTACCAGTCGCTCGCGAGCGGGACGATCTCGCCAGGGAGCGACGCGATCGGCTGCTCGTTCCCGAGCACGCTGCACTCGACCTCGACTCCCTCCACGAACTCCTCGACGAGGATCTTCTCGTCGTGGGCGAACGCCAGGTCGACGGCCGCGGCGAGCTCGTCGGGCGAGCGGACGACCGAGATCCCGACGCTCGACCCGAGGCGCGCAGGCTTGACGACCACGGGGAAGCCGAAGGGGCTCTCGACCCGCCCGCGATCCCAGCGACGAGCCGTCAGGCTGCGCGCGACAGCGATTCCCTTGTCGCGCATGACCGACTTGAAGAGGTCCTTGTCCATGCAGAGCGCCGAGGCCGTGACCCCGGAGCCGACGTAAGCGACCCCGGCCAGCTCGAGGAACCCCTGCACGGTTCCGTCCTCGCCGAAGGGCCCGTGGAGGACTGGGAAGACGACGTCGACCCCACCTAGCGGCTCGATCGAGCCATTGGCCGGGACCGGAAGGAGACTCTCGCGCGAGGCGCCGAGCTCGGCCTGTCCCGACGGCAGCTCCCAGCGTCCGTCGCGGCCGATCTCGACCTCGCGCACCTCGTAGCGCTCGAGGTCGAGCCCCTCGACGACCGAGCGGGCCGACGCGAGCGAGATCTCATGCTCGCTCGAGCGCCCCCCCATGAGCACGGCGACGCGGACGCGCACGCCGTCAGCCCTTCTCGCGTTTGCCTTTGGCCTTTCGCCGATCGTTGCCCTCGCCCTCGTCGCCCCCCACGCGTGGGAGGACGAACCTGCCGACCACGATCGTCACGGTACTCCCGGGCTCGGTCCGCACCCCTCCGGCCGGGTTCTGGTCGATCACCTTGCCGCCCTGCACCGGGTCGGTGACGTCCTGGGAGCGCTCGACCACCTCGAAGCCCGCCTCTTGGAGCTCCGCGACCGCGACGTCCCGATCCTGGCCGGTCACGTTCGGCACGGTCGCCGACTCGGGGCCTTCCGAGATGACGATCGTCACGGTCGAGCCCTTCAGCGCCTCCACGTTCGGGTCGGGATCCTGCGAGATGACCAGTCCGGCCTCGACGTCGTCACTCGGCGCGCGCGTGACCTCGACCTTGAAGCCGTTCGCACGGAGCTCGGCAGTCGCGCTCTGCTCCGTCTGGATCAGGACGTCGGGGACGGTCTCGAGCTCCTGGCCCTTGGAGACGCTGACCTTCACCGTCGAGCCTTCGCGCACGGTGGCGCCGGCCTTCGGATCCTGCCCGACCACCTCGCCGGCGGGGGCCTCGGCGAAGACCTCGGTGCGCTTGGCCTTGAGCCCTGCCCGGTCGAGCGCATCGAGGGCGTCGTTGTACTGCTGGCCGACGATGTTCGGGACGTCGGTGAGCGGCGGCCCGGTCGAGACCTTGATCGTGACCGTCTCACCCGGCGCGACGTCCGTTCCGTCGCCCGGGTCCTGGGCGAAGACTCGTCCCTCGCGTTGTAGGGGGCTCGCCTCGTGCTCCACCTCGGGCACCAGCCCGACCCCCGTGATCAAGCCGACCGCTTGCTCCTCGGTCAGGCCGATGACCGACGGCACGCCGACGGGCTTCGCCTCGTTCAGGTTGTCCTGGACCTGCGAATAGACGTACCACCCGGCAGTCGCTGCGGCCGCGAGGAAGAGGAGGGCGATCAGCCACGGCACCCAGCGCCGCTTCTTCGGCTTCGGCGGCTGGCTGTAGCCGTACTCGGGCGGGTAGGTCGGTGGCCTGCGGGCAGGCGCGGTCGGGCGCGGCGGCAGAACGCGCGTCCCCGCGTCGCCGGGCAGGACCTGCGTGGCCTCCGTCAGCGGAGGCCCGGTGAGGACGGCCGTTGCGGCCGCGGTCGTCTCGGGCGAGACCGGAAGGCCGGCCTCGACGCGGTCGAGGTCGGCGCTGAACTCCTCGGCCGCCTGGTAGCGGTCGTGCGGCTCCTTGGCGAGCGCGCGGAGGACGATCTGGTCGAGCTCGGGCGGGATCTCCGGCCGGAGATCCGAGGGTGGTCGCGGCGCCTCGTTCAGGTGCTTCATGGCGATCTCGATCGGCGTATCGCCGTTGAAGGGCGTCTTCCCGGTGAGCATCTCGTAGAGGACGATCCCGACCGAGTAGAGGTCGGACCCAGCCGCGACGGGCGCGCCGCGCGCCTGCTCGGGCGAGAGGTACTGGGCCGTGCCCATGATCGAGCCGACCTCCGTCATCTGCGAGGCCCCGGCGCGCGCGATCCCGAAGTCTGCGACCTTGAGCCGGTCCTCGGCTCCGAGCAGGATGTTGTGGGGCTTGATGTCGCGGTGGATGATCCCGTTTCGGTGCGCGAAGCGAAGCGCGTGGAGGATCTGCTTCGCGTAGTCCAGGGCCCTGGCGATCGGAAGCGGGCCGGCGGCGATGATCAGCTCTTTGAGGCTTCGGCCCTCGATCACCTCCATGGCGATGTAGGGGCGCCCCTCCGCGTCGCCGCGGTCGTAGACCGAGACGATGTTCGGATGCGAGAGCGCCGCGGCGGACTTCGCCTCGCGCCGGAAGCGCTCGGTGAAGGACTCGTCGGAGGCGTAGCGCTCGTTCAGGATCTTGATCGCGACGCGCCGGCCGAGATCCTCGTCCTCGGCCAGGTAGACGTTCGCCATCCCGCCCGAGCCGAGCTTGCGCAGGATGCGGTAGCGCCCGTCGAAGAGCGTGTTGATCAGGGTGTCGGAGACCGCCATGTGCCTCAACCAGCCTAGGTAATCCGCCTCAGGAGCGTCTCCAGGACGGTTTTCGCGATGGGCGCAGCGGTCGAGCCGCCTGTTCCGTCCTGATCCTGGAGGAAGACGGCGATCGCGATCGTGGGCGCGTCGGCCGGCGCGAAGGCGATGAAGCCCGTGTCGTTCTCATTGTCACGGCCGGTCTCCGCGGTCCCGGTCTTGCCGGCGACGTCGACGCCGGAGATCTGGGCGGCGGTCCCGGTTCCGGACTCGACCACCTGCACCATCATGGGCGTCAAGGCGGCTGCCGTCTTGGCCCGCATGACGCGGCGCACCTCGTCGGGCTTCGTGCGCGTCACGATGTCTCCGTCGGGGGAGGTGATCCGGTCGACGAGGTGCGGCTCCATGAGGACGCCGCCGTTCGCCACGGTGGCGGCGACCATCGCCATCTGGAGCGGCGTCACGAGCAGGCGCTCCTGGCCGAAGGCGAAGCGGCCCGGGTCGACCTGGTTCGGGTCCTTCGGATCGAAGAGCTTTCCCTTCGAGTAGAGACCGCTCGGGCTGCGCTCCTCGCCGGGCGTCTCGAGCGGCGGGTCGTCGTAGAAGCCGAAGCGCTTGGTGAAGTCGAGCAGTCGACGGACGCCGAGCGCCTTGCCGAGGTCGCAGAAGACGGAGTTGACGGAGTTCTCGACCGCCTCGCCGAAGTCGACGGTCCCGTACACGTGGGGACCCGACTGGTCGGCGTAGTTGAAGACCTTCTTCCCGTACTCGATGCAGTAGCCCGGATCCTCGAACGTGCTCGACGCGCTCCAGCGGCGCGAGTCGAGTGCGGCGGCGGCGGTCACGATCTTGAAGGTCGAGCCCGGGATGAAGACCGGGCCCTGCGTCGCGCGGTTGAGAAGCGGCGAGGCCGGGGTGCAGGGGGCGGAGACGTTGGTCGCCCGGCGGAAGCTCTTCTCGATCAGGTTCGGGTCGTACGTCGGCGACGAGGCCATCACGAGCACGCGCCCGCTCTCGGGCTCGAGCGCCACCACCGAGCCGCACTGGCCCGCGAGCGCCTGCATGGCCGCGCGCTGGGCGGTCGCGTCGAGGGTCGTGACGACGTCGTTCCCTTCCTGCGTGAGTCCGCGGAGCTTGTCCCCGACCCGGTCGACGAGGGTCGAGAGGTTCGCGTTCGATCCGGTCAGGTAGTCGTTCAGGGACTCCTCGAGTCCGGTGCGCGAGCGCTCGATTGTCGAGTAGCCGACGGCCTGGGCCGTGAGGCCTCGGTTCGGGTAGCGGCGCAGGAACCAGGTTCGGCCCCGCACCTTTTGCTTGCGGTTCTGGGCGAGGACGGTCTTCCCGTCGGAGGCGAGGACGAGCCCGCGCTTGATCGTGAGCTGGCGGACGACCTCGTTCGGATTCCCCTGGCGCGCTTCGAGATCGGGCGCTCGCCAGAGCCAGTAGGTGCCGATCCCGATCACGGCCAGGAAGAGTGCGGCGAAGACGAAGAAGAGGCGCCGGATCTGCGGGTTCATCTACCGCTCCGCCGTTCGGTTGACGTGATCCGACACGATCAGGAGCAGGCCGACGAGGAGGAAGTTCGCGATCACGCTCGAGCCGCCATAGGAAACAAAGGGCAGCGTGATCCCCGTCAGCGGGATGAGGCCCGTGACGCCGCCGACGATGATGAAGGCCTGGATCGCGAGGGTGGCCGTGAGGCCGGCGGCCAAGAGCTTCGAGAAGCCGTCGTCGGCGAGCATCGCGATTCGGAAGCCGCGGTAGGTGAAGACGAGGTAGAGGAGGACGACGGCCGCTCCGCCCGCGAGCCCGAGCTCATTCGTGATCGCCGAGTAGATGAAGTCGGTCTCGAGGAAGGGGATGTACGGCTCGCCGCTGTCGCTGATGAGGACGCCTCGGCCGAGGCCCTGGCCGAAGAGGCCGCCGCCCGCGATCGCGTAGATCGACTGGACGAGCTGAAAGCCCGAGTCGTAAGGGTCTTGCCAGGGGTCGAGCCAGATCGCGATCCGGTTCGCGATGTGGTCGCGCAGGTGGTAGAGGACGTACGACCCGGCCGCGAAGAGCGCGAGCCCGACGGCGATGTACGGCCAGCGCCCGGTGGCGATGTAGAGCATCGCGAGGAAGATCGAGAAGAGAAGGAGCCCGCCTCCGAGGTCGTTCGACTGGAAGAGCACGAGCATCGCGAGGCCCCAGATCAGAAGGAGCGGGCCGAAGTGCTTGGGCGAAGGGATGCCCGCGCGGCCGAAGCCCATCGAGAGGAGCTCTCGGTTGTCCCGCAGGTAACCCGCGAGGAAGATGACGAGGAGCACCTTCGCGAACTCGCCCGGCTGGAGGTTCACCGGGCCGACCTGGATCCAGAGGCGCGCGCCGTTGACCGTGTGGCCGATCAGCGGAAGCGCAGGGAGGGCAAGGAGGACGATCGCCCCGACTCCGCACGTGTACTTGAGCGGGTCGAGGCGCCGGTGGTCGCGCAGGAAGAGGATCACCCCGGCGAAGAGCGCGACCCCGCCGACGACCCAGACGCCTTGCCGAAACGCCTGTCCCGGCTCGATCCGGTAGATCATCGTCAGGCCCGTCGCCGTCAGGAGCCCCGCGATCGGGAGGAGGTAGGGGTCGGCGAGCGGGAGCGCGTAGCGGACGACGAGGTGCGCCGCCAGGAAGAGCGCGAGAAAGAAGCCCGCGTAGGAGAGCGACGTCGTCGAGAACTCGGGGATGTCCTGGCTCGCGAGGTAGACCGAGGCGAAGCCGCACGCGGTCAGAAGCCCGACGACGAAGAGGTTCAGGAGCTCGCGGTTTCGGGCGGTCACGGGAGGCCTTCCGCTTCGAAGCCTTCGAGGCGCGTGCGGGCCGCGTCGTAGGCCATGAGGTCGTGGTCGAAGAGGACGGACCGCTCCTCCGCGGCGAGCTGGACGGCGCGAAGCTCGCTCACGTAGCGGGCGCGGTAGAGCGAGACCCCGCCGCCGAGGTCGTAGGGGACGCCCTGGTAGACGGCGAGGCGCCCGTCCGACTGCGCGCCGACGAAGTGCGCGTTCGCAAGGCCCCAGAAGGCGACGAGTAAGAGGACGGCGATGAGGGCGAGCGCGAGGACGAAGAGGAAGAGCCGCCGTCCCCGGCGCGGCCGCTTCGCCCGCTCGCGGGGCGCCTCCGCCTGCTCGCCGACGGGCTCCCAGGCCGCGGCCTGCTCCTGGGCCGGCGCCGGCGCGACCGCCTCGAGCCCGGTCAGCGTGTCCTCCAGGTCCTGGTCTCCCTGGCCGTTCGTCGGGAGGGCGATCGTCTCTTCGAGGCCGTGCGCGTCGCCCTCCTCGACGCGGAAAAGGATGACCGTGACGTTGTCCTCCCCGCCCCTCCGGTTCGCCGCCTTGACGAGCGCGCGCGCCGCGGCCTCGAGATCGGCGCCCTCGGTGAGGATGCTCGCGATCTCCTCGTCGCCGAGCATCGTCGTCAGCCCGTCCGAGCAGATCAGGTAGAGGTCGCCGGGCTCGGCCTCGACGGCGAACGTGTCGACGTCGACGGAGGGGTCGGTGCCGAGCGCGCGCGTGATGACCGAGCGCTGCGGGTGCGTGTCGGCCTCTTCCGGGCTCAGGCGGCCGCTTCGGATCAGGTCGCCGACGAGCGAGTGATCCTGCGTGAGCTGCTCCAGGGAGCCGGCGCGCACCCGGTAAGCGCGCGAGTCGCCGACGTGGCCGAGCGCGATTCGCCCGCCCTCGACGAGCGCCGCGGTCACCGTCGTCCCCATCCCCGATGCGTGCGCGTCGTGCTGAGCGCGCTCGTAGATCCGCCTGTTCGCCTCCTGGATGATCGCCTCGACGCGCTCCTCGCCGCCGAGGTCGTCGGCCTCGTGAAACTCGCGGAAGGCCGAGGCCGCGAGGCGCGAGGCGACCTCGCCGGCCTGGGCCCCGCCCATCCCGTCGGCTACGGCGAAGAGCGGCGGGTCGACGACGAAGGAATCCTCGTTTCGCCGGCGCCTCCGGCCGGGGTCGGTCACCGCTGCCTTGGCCGCGATCCTCATCCGCGCTCGAACCTCAGCTCCGTCTCTCCGACCCGGACCAGGTCGCCGTCGCGGAGCTTGTGCCGCCCGTCCATCCGCGCGCCGTTCACCCACGTCCCGTTCGTCGAGTCGAGGTCGAGGAGCCAGACGCCGTCGCGCTGGGACTCGATCCGCGCGTGATGGGACGACGCGTACTCGTCGCCGTCGAGGACGGCCGTGTTGTCACCCGCGCGGCCGAAGGACAGGGCGACCGGGCCGGTCTCGAGCACGCGGCCGTGGGTGAGCGAAGGGCTCTCGATCACGACGAGGCGGCCGGCCGGCGCGGGCGCCTCCGCCGGGCCTCCCGCGCGCGCGTGCGCGGGCGCGAGGACGAAGCTCTCCTGCGGCACGCGCAGGTCGCGTGAGGCGGCGCGGATGACGCGCCAGATGAAGAAGTAGAGCAGGACGAGGAACGCGGCCTTGAGTCCGAGAAGGATCGGCTCGACCAGAACGCCCCCTAAGCCTTGAAGACCACGTCGGTGCGCCCGAGGAGGATGCGGTCGTCGTCCGAGAGCTTCGCGCGCTCGACCCGCCGGCCGTTCACCTCGATCCCGTTCGTCGAGCCGAGGTCGACCACCCAGTACGAACCGCCTTCCTGCCTGATCGCGGCGTGGCGGCGGGAGATGTTCGCGTCCTCGATCTTGATGTCCGCCTCGCTCGAGCGCCCGAGGACGACCTCGGGCTTCGTGAGCTCGTGCCGCTTCCCGTCGATCGTGATCGCGGCCGGCGCGCGCGCGAGCCCAAGGCGCTCGGCCTCGGCTGCCGAGACCGCCGCCGTGTCAGGGGCAGGCGGCTGGTAGATGCGCGTCTCGCTCACCTCCGGCTCGGGCGGGAACGCGGGCTCGTCCTCGCTCGGCTCCGCCGTGGCCGGCTTGCGCGGCTGCACCATCCGGTGCGCGATCCCGAAGGCGCCGAGGGTCAGGTCCTCGTCCTGCTCGAAGAGGACGCGCGGAGTCGAGAGGAGCGCGTACCCCTCGCGGCGCGCGTGCTCCGAGAGGTAGTC
>Ga0136617_10004065_pt1 | contig 13076 bp, 9 predicted proteins | sample AntDrymUQ3222106_2_FD_129672 | JGI IMG/M metagenome (GOLD analysis project Ga0136617, IMG submission 129672) | Polar desert sand microbial communities from Dry Valleys, Antarctica - metaG UQ322 (21.06) | ecosystem: Environmental > Terrestrial > Soil > Desert | place: Antarctica: Dry Valley...
CCGCCGTCGCCCCACATGTCCTCGCAGACCGTGACCCCCACGGCGACCCCGCCGACGTCCACCACCAGCGGGACCGTCCCGGCGTGGAAGTAGCGCGCCTCGTCGAACACGCCGTAGTTGGGCAGACGGTGCTTGCGGTAGATCGCCTCGACCCGGCCGTCACGCAGGACGGCGGCGGCGTTGGCCAGCGGCGGGTGCCCGGACTCCTCGCTGGCCACCGGGCGCCAGGCCTCGGGGTCGACGCCGGCCAGGCGCTCGACGAACCCGACCACCAGCGGCACCGGACCGGTGGCGGCGGCCAGCTCGGCGAGCCCGCGCTCGTTGGCGTCCACAAAGGCGGGCTTGCGCAGCAGGTCGTCGGGCGGGTAGCCGGTGACGGCGAGCTCGGTGGTGACCACCAGATCGGCGCCGCGCCCGAGCGCGTCGGCGTAGGCCGCCCGCACCAGGGCGACGTTGCCCTCGATGTCGCCGACCGCGGGGGCGAGCTGGGCGAGCGCGATGCGCAAGGCGACGTCCTCCCTGCCTCGTTATGGGACCGAAACCGCCGGGCAACGGCAAAGGGTTCCTGGCCGCCTACGGTCCCCAGCGTATCGGCCCCGCCCCCCACACCTCGGAGCGATCAAATGGCGGAGGTGCGCGTGGACAGGGCTAGCATCCGTCGTGGGGCCCGCGACGGAGGGAACGACATGGACCGGCAGCAGGAGTACGTGCTGCGCACCATCGAGGAGCGCGACATCGGCTTCGTGCGCCTGTGGTTCACCGACGTGCTGGGCAAGCTGAAGTCGGTGGCGGTCACCTCCTCCGAGCTCGAGGGGGCGTTCCGCGAGGGGCTCGGGTTCGACGGCTCCGCGGTCGACGGCTTCGCCCGCATCCAGGAGTCCGACATGCTCGCCGTGCCCGACGCGGCCACGTTCCAGGTGCTGCCGTGGCGCTCCGACGCGCCCGGAGTCGGCCGGATGTTCTGCGACATCCGCACCCCCGAGGGCGAGCCGTACGTGGCCGACCCGCGCCAGGTGCTGCGGCGCACGCTGTCGCGCGCCCAGGACATGGGCTACACGTTCTACGTCCACCCCGAGATGGAGTTCTTCCTCTTCCGCGGACCCACGGATCCCACGCCGCTGGATGCCGGGGGCTACTTCGACCACACGCCGAACGACGTGCAGCAGGACTTCCGGCGCCAGTCCATCGTGCAGCTGGAGGCGATGGGCATCTCCGTGGAGTACTCCCACCACGAGAACGCGCCGGGCCAGCAGGAGATCGACCTGCGCTACGCCGACGCGCTGAGCATGGCGGACAACGTGATGACCTTCCGCACGGTCGTGAAGGAGGTCGCGATGCAGCGCGGCATCCACGCCACCTTCATGCCCAAGCCCCTGTCGGACCACTGGGGCTCGGCGATGCACACGCACCTGTCGCTGTTCGATGGCGACACCAACGCCTTCCACGACCCGGACGCCGAGTACCACCTGTCGCCCACCGCCAAGCACTTCATGGCGGGCCTGCTCGTCCACGCCCGCGAGATCACCGCGGTGTGCTGCCAGTGGGTGAACTCCTACAAGCGCCTCATCCCCGGTGCGCCGCCGCAGCCCTTCGAGGCGCCCGTGCACGTGTGCTGGGGCCGCCAGAACCGCTCCGCGCTGATCCGCGTGCCCGTCTACAAGCCGCGCAAGGCCGCGTCCACGCGCATCGAGTTCCGCGCACCCGACCCGGCCTGCAACCCCTACCTCGCGTTCGCCGTGATGCTGGCCGCGGGGTTGAAGGGCATCGCGGAGGGCTACGAGCTCCCCCCCGAGCAGCCCGACGACATCTATGCGATGACCGACGCCGAGCGGCGCAAGGCCGGCATCGCCAGCCTGCCCCGCAACCTCGATGAGGCGCTCGGGGTCATGGAGGAGTCCGAACTGGTCGCCGAGACGCTCGGCGACCACGTCTTCGAGTACTTCCTGCGCAACAAGCGCGTGGAGTGGGACGGGTACCGCGCGCAGGTCACGCCCTACGAGCTGGACCGCTACCTGCCCACGCTGTAGATGAGGCCACCGCCCGTCCCGCCCGCCCGCGAGGCGCCGGCCTCGCGGCTCGCGCGGCTGGGCCTCGGCGCCGACACCGGTCCCCGGCTGCGGCGTCTCGGTCTGGCCGGGCACGACCTCGCCGCGGTGCTGGCCCAGGGCGCGGACCCGCCGGCGGCGCTGCGCGCCTTCGAGGCGCTGGCCGAGCGCTCGACCCCGGCCTGGCAGGCCCTGTGCGACGCCGCCGAGCGCCATCCGCGCGGCCTGGCGGCGCTGAGCCAGGTGGCGGTGCTGGCGGGCGCCAGCGACGCCCTCGCCGGGCTGCTGGTGACCGACCCCGGCCTGCTCGCGGTGGTCACCGGCACCCTCGCCCGCCATGACGCCGCCCGCACCCGAGCGCTCGCGGCCCTCGCGCTCTCGTCGTCCGGGGAGCACCGCGGCCGCGCCCTCGCGCGCTCGCAGCGCCGGGGGCTGGCACGGATCGCCCTGCGCGACCTCACCGGCCTGGCTGAGGCCCCGCCGGTGGCCGGGGAGCTCGGCACCGGCTCGGCCGGGACCCCGCCCGTCGCCGGCCAGCTCGTCGCCGGCGCGACGGGCACCCCGGCCGTCACCGGGGAGCTCAGCGAGCTCGCGGAGGGCGTCATCGCCGCCGCACTCGACGAGGCCCGCCGGCGCCTGGCCACCGATGTGCCGCTGGCCGTCATCGGCATGGGCAAGCTCGGCGGGGGCGAGCTGAACTACGTCTCCGACGTTGACCTGCTGTTCGTGGGCGAGGGCGACCTGCCGGCGGCGGCCCGGCTGGCCGAGGCGACCTTCCGGCTGGCCGGGGAGGTCACCCCGGCGGGGCGCGCCTACGAGCTGGACGCGAACCTGCGTCCGGAGGGTCGCGACGGCCCCCTGGTCCGCAGCCTGGACGGCTACCGCACCTACTACGAGCGCTGGGCGGCGACGTGGGAGTTCCAGGCGCTGCTCAAGGCCCGACCGATCGCGGGCGACGCGGCGCTGGGGGGGCGCTTCGTCGAGCTGGTGACCCCGCTGGTGTGGCCGGACCGGCGCGGGGCCCAGGCGGTGGCCGACATCCAGCGCCTCAAGGGCGTGGTGGAGGGCTCCAAGGCGGTCGTGCGCTCGGGCGGGCGCGAGATGAAGCTGGCGCCCGGCGGCCTGCGCGACGTCGAGTTCTCCGTCCAGCTGCTCCAGCTCGTGCACGGGCGCCACGACCCCTCGCTGCGGGCCCGCGGAACCCTTCCGGCCCTGGCGGCACTCGCCTCCGCGGGCCTGGTGGGCCCAGCCGATGCCGCGGCGCTGGCCGACGCCTATGTCTGGCTGCGCACCGTCGAGCACCGCCTGCAGCTGCGCTCGCTGCGCCGCACCCACGCACTGCCCGCGGACCCCGCCGCCCTGCAGCGCCTGGCCCGGACCCTGGGCTACGCCGACGCGCCCGACGCCACGGCCGCCGAGCGCTTCTCCGCCGATCTGCGGAAGGTGCGCGCCGAGGTCCGGCGGGTGCACGAGAAGTTGTTCTACCGTCCGCTGCTGGGCCGCTTCGCCGAGGTCGGCGCCGGCGACCTGGTGGCCGCGCCGGCCGATGGGCTCCTGGATCGCGACGCCGTGACCGACCGCCTGGCCGCGCTCGGTTTCACCGACCCGGGGGCGGCGCTCGCCGCGCTGGAGGCGCTCACCCGCGGGACAAGCCGCCGCGCGCGACTGCTGCGCGTGCTGCTGCCCGCGGTGCTGCCGGCGATGGCCGCCACCCCGGACCCCGACGGCGGCCTGGCCGCGCTGCGCTCGCTCAGCGAGCGTCTCGACGCCTCGCCGGCACTGCTCGCCGTCCTGCGCGACCGCCCGCCCGTCGCGGAGCGCCTCGCCACGGTGCTGGGGCGCAGCCCGCGGGTCGGGCGCTGGCTGGAGCGCCAGCCGGAGGTGCTCAGCGGCCTTGCCGACGATGCGGCCCTGGAGGCGCGGCGCACCAGGGACGACTACCACCGACTCGCCCGCGGGCTCGTCGCACGCCACGACGACGAGCCCCGGGTCGCCGACGCGCTGCGCCGGGTCGCCCGCCGGGAGGTCGCGCGCACGGCCATCCGCGACGTGCTCGGGTACGCCGACCCCACCGATGTCGCCGAGGAGCTGTCGGGGCTCGCCGCCGCCTGCCTGGAGACCGCGGTCGCCACGGTGACCCCGCCGGACGTGACGCTGGCCGTCATCGGCATGGGCAAGCTCGGCGGGCGCGACCTGGGCTACGGCTCGGACCTCGACGTGCTCGTGGTCTTCGAGCCGGCGGACGCCCGCGAGGAGGCGCTGCGCTCGACGAGCCGGCTGCTGCGCCTGCTGTCCGACCCGACCGTGGAGGGCCGGGCGTTCGCGGTGGACCCGAACCTGCGCCCGGAGGGCCGCGACGGTGCGCTCGCCCGCACCCTCGGCTCCTACCAGACCTACTACGAGCGCTGGGGGCAGCCGTGGGAGCTGCAGGCCCTGACCCAGGCGCGCCCGGTCGCGGGTGACCGGGCACTGGGCCGGGCCTTCGTCGAAGTCCTGGCCGCCACCGTCTACCCGCCGGTGGTCCCCCCGGAGCGCCTGACCGCCGTGCGCGACATGCAGAGCCGGGTCGAGACGGAGCGCCGGCGAGCCGCCGGCGGCGAGGTCATCGACCTGAAGTTCGGCCCCGGCGGGCTGACCACCGTCGAGTGGACGGTGCAGCTGCTCCAGCTCGCCCACGGGGGCCGCCTGCCGCGGCTGCGCCGCCGCGGCACCCTCGCCGCACTCGCCGCCTGCGAGGCCGAGGGTCTGCTCGACGCCGGTGAGGCGGGGGTGCTGCGGGAGGGTTACGCGCTGGGTGTGCGCCTGCGCAACCTCACGTTCCTCGTGGGCCGCCGCCAGGCCGGAACCCTTCCCACCTCCGGCCCCGAGCTCGCCCACGTCGCCGCCCTACTGGACCCCGCCGACCCCGACCCCGCCGCCCTGCTCGCCCGCCTCACCACCCTGCGTACCCGCGTCGTCACCGTCGCCGGCCGCATCCTCGGCGACCGTCTCGGTTGACTGCTGGGGACGGCGTGGGGAAGGTTGCCGACCAGGGCCCGGTGGGACCGGCCCTCGCCCGCCCTGCCACGCCGCCGGGTTTGCGCTGCCGGCGCTCAGGTGACGCTGGTGCCCATGGATGTGACCCTCACCTACTTCCTCGTGGTCAGCGACCAGGACCGGTCGCGTGACTGGTACCGCGACCTGTTCGATGGCGAGGTCGTGCGCGAGCGCGACCCGGTGATTCTGCAGGTCGCCGGCAGCACGCTGATCCTCAACACCGGCGGGGGGCCGACCGCCGACAAGCCATCCGTCCGCCTGGAGGTCCCTCCTGACCCCGACACCGTCAGCGCGTTCCTCAACGTCCGGGTCGAGGACATCGCCGAGGTCCACCAGGCGTGGACGGCCAAGGGGGCGGTGTTCCTGACCCCGCCGATCGACCGGGGCCCGGAGCTTCGCTGCTACCTGCGCGACCCCGACGGCCACCTCATCGAGGTTGGTCAGTCAACCGGGCGCTGAGCGCCCGCTGTCGAAGCGCCGGCGCTCAGGCCGGTGGCAGCCGCCTCATCATGATGGTGGTCGCGTCGAGGCGCCCATCCGGCGTCGCGGAGTGCTCGGGGACCACACACACCTCGAGCAACCGAGCCGGCGGTAGAACCGTTCGGCGTCACTGCCGGGTCGGGGTGTGAGCAGCAGCAGGGTCGCTCGCGCCTGGGCGCCCGGCAGCGCCGCACGCCAGAACTCCTCGGCGTCACCCGCCGTCAGCGAGGGGAGGAAACCCACGCTGGCGCCCCCCTGGACGCAGTCGACCAGCACCGCGGCGAGCTCGGGGACAGCAGCGTCGAAGCGGTCGGCTGGCAGCAGTGCGATGTGCAGCGGTCGGCCTCCCACGTGCGAGTGGCCGCCGACCCGCGGTCGGCGGCCCCCTCGAACGGCGGTGCTACAGGTCGTAGTAGAGGTTGAACTCGTAGGGGTGCGGGCGCAGGCGCAGCTGGGAGACCTCGTTGTCCATCTTGTAGGCGATGTGGGTCTCGAGCAGGTCGGGGGTGAACACCCCGCCCTCGAGCAGGAACTCGGAGTCGGCCTCCAGGGCGACCAGGGCCTCCTCGAGGCTGGCCGGCACGCCGGGCAGGTTCTCCAGCTCCTCACGGGGCAGTTCGTAGATGTCCTTGTCGACCGGGTCCGGCGGCTCGATCTTGTTGCGCACGCCGTCGATGCCGGCCATCAGCATCGCGGAGAAGGCCAGGTAGGGGTTGCAGGAGGGGTCCGGGATGCGGAACTCGACGCGCTTGGCCTTGGGGGAGCGCGAGATCAGCGGGATGCGGCAGGCCGCGGAGCGGTTGCGCTGGGAGTAGACGAGGTTGACCGGCGCCTCGTAGCCGGGGACCAGGCGGCGGTAGGAGTTGGTGGTCGGGTTGGTGAAGGCCAGCAGCGCCGGGGCGTGCGCCAGCAGCCCGCCGATGTAATAGCGCGCCATGTCGGACAGCTGGGCATAGCCCTGCTCGTCGAAGAACAGCGGCTCGCCGCCGTTCCACAGCGACTGGTGGGTGTGCATCCCGGAACCGTTGTCGGCGAACACCGGCTTCGGCATGAATGTGGCGGTCTTGCCGTACTTGCGCGCCACGCTCTTGACGATGTACTTGAACAGCATCAGCTTGTCGGCGGTCTCCAGCAGCGTGCCGAAGCGGATGTCGATCTCGGCCTGGCCCGCGGTGCCGACCTCGTGGTGCTGCAGCTCCACCTCGACGCCGGCCTTCTCCAGCTCGATCACCATCTCCGAGCGCAGGTCGGTGAGGTGGTCCATCGGCGGCACCGGGAAGTAGCCCTGCTTGTAGCGCGGCTTGTAGCCGAGGTTGGGACCCTCCTCGCGACCGGTGTTCCACGCGGCCTCGACGGAGTCGATGTAGTAGTAGCTGGAATGCTGGTTGGTGTCGTAGCGCACGTCGTCGAGGATGAAGAACTCCGCCTCCGGGCCGAAGTAGGCCGTGTCGGCGATGCCCGTGCCCTTCAGGTACTCCTCAGCCTTCTTCGCGATGTAGCGCGGGTCGCGGCTGTAGCTCTCGCCCGTCAGCGGATCGCGCACGAAGCAGTTGAGGTTGAGGGTGGGGTGCTGGCGGAAGGGGTCCACCACGGCGGTGTTGGGGTCCGGCACCAGCATCATGTCGGATTCCTGGATCTCCTGGAACCCGCGGATGGAGGACCCGTCGAAGCCGAGGCCGTCTTCGAAGACCTGCGCCTCCAGCTCGTGGGCCGGCAGCGTGTAATGCTGCATCAGGCCCGGCACGTCGCAGAACCGGAAGTCGACGAACTGGATGCCCTGGTCGCTGATCAGCGACAGGACTTCATCAGGTGTGGCCAACGCTGCTCCTCTCGGCGTGCGGGGGAAAGCTCGACGGTAGGCCGGAGCGGTGTCCGACCCGTTGCCCTTGCGTTTCCGTGCCGTTACGTGGGTGGCGCCGGCCCCGACGGCGGTCCCCACGCGCCGGTCGCGACAGGCTGCGCGGGGGCCTCCCCGCGCATGAGGACGGTGCGCTGGTCGGGCAGCTCGAGGCCCTCGCGGCCGAAGGCGTCGAGCAGGCGAGCCCGGATCTCACGGTTCACGTCCCACTGGCTGCCCGGCTCCACCTTGACCACCAGGCGGATCACCACCCCGTTGGGCCCGAAGTCCTCGATGCCCCACAGCTCGGGCTGCTCCAGGACCCGCGACGACCAGCGCTCGTCCTTCCACACCTCGTCGGCGACCTCGGTGATGACGCGGCGGGCGGCGGCGATGTCGGACTCGTAGGGGACGGCGACGTCGATGAGGGCGCGGGCCCACAGCTGGCTCTTGTTGCCCACCCGGCGGATCTCGCCGTTGGGCACGTGCCAGACGGTGCCGTAGACGTCGCGCAGGCGGGTGGTCCGCAGCGAGATGCCCTCGACCACCCCGTTCGCCTCGCCGACGTCGATGATGTCGCCCACGCCGTACTGGTCCTCCAGCAGCATGAAGACACCGGACAGGAAGTCGCGCACCAGGTTCTGCGAGCCGAACCCCAGCGCAACGCCCGCGATGCCCGCGCCGGCCACCAGTGGGCCGAGGTCGATGCCGAACACCCCCAGGACCAGGGCGAACGCCACCCCAACGATGGCGAAGGTGGTGATGCTGCGCAGGACCCCGCCGATGGTCTCGGTGCGGGTCGTGGCCCGCTGCAGGTTGATCGGGCTGGTGGCCGCCAGCGGTCCGCTCGCCTGCAGTGCGCCGAGCTTCTCGAAGCCCGCCTCGCGGACCTTCGCCACGAAGCGTTTGATGCCGCGCTTGGCCAGCCGGTTGGCCAGGAACGCCACGACCACGATGAGCAGGATCTCCAGCAGCCCACCGGCGAGGTTGGCCACCACCTGCTCCGCCGCACCCGGTCCCAGCTGCTCGAGCACGAACACGCAGACCGGGTTCGCGCCGTCGCCGACGCGGGCGGCACCGCAGGACACCGCGATCTGTGCGGGGTCCAGCGCCGGGGCCGGCGCGGGTGGCGGGGTGGGAACCTGGGCGAGCATGGCCGCGACGTCGGACCGCAGCGGGTGTCAGCCCGCGGCGCTGGCGACGTGCACGGGGCGTGACCACACGCCGGCGTCGGTGGCCTGGCGGCCCGCCCGGTAGGAGGAGCGCGTCAGGGGACCGGACTCCACGTGGTCGAAGCCCAGCTCCGCGCCGATCGCGGCGTAGCGCGCGAACTCCTCGGGGGGTGCGAAGCGCTGCAGCGCGAGGTGCTTGTGGGTGGGCTGCAGGTACTGCCCGATGGTCAGGATCGAGACGCCGACGCCGCGCAGGTCGTGCATGGCCTCGACCACCTCCTGCTCCGTCTCACCCATCCCCAGGATCAGGTTGGACTTCGTGGCGCAGTGGGCGGGCAGCTCCTCACGGGCCTGGGCCAGCACGCGCAGCGAGCCGTCGTAGGAGAAGGCGGGCCGCGTGTGGCGGAAGATGCGCCGGACCGTCTCCAGGTTGTGGGACAGCACCTCGGGCTCCGACTCCACCACGATGCGCAGCGAGGCGGGCTTGCCGCCGAAGTCCGGGACCAGCAGTTCCACCCCGCAGCGGGGGAGGCGGGCCCGGATCTGGCGGCAGGTCTCGGCGTACAGCCACGCGCCGCCGTCCGGCAGGTCGTCGCGCGCGACACCGGTGACCACCGCGAAGTTCAGGCCCATCGCCTCGACCGCCTCCGCCACCCGGCGCGGCTCGTCGGTGTCGTAGCCCTTCGGCTTGCCGGTGGCGATGTTGCAGAACCCGCAGCGCCGCGTGCAGTCCTCCCCGCCGATGAGGAAGCTGGCCTCGCGGTCCTCCCAGCACTCGTGGATGTTGGGGCAGCGGGCCTCCTCGCACACCGTGTTCAGCGAAAGGCCCCGCATCGTCTCCTTGAGCTCGCGGTAGTTCGGGCCTGCGAGCGGGACCTGGTGCTTCAGCCACGACGGCTTGCGCTGCGCGATCTGCGGTGCTCCCACGACCGTCAGGCGGGTCGCGCCCTCGGGGATGATCGAGCTCACGGTGCTCCTCGCTGGTGGCGGCGGAGCCCGCAGTGTAGTGCCCCGCGGCCGATCGCCACGGGGCACGGACAGCCTTGCCGGTGCTGCGCTCAGCCTGCGGCGGGACGTCCGAACTGGCCGCTGGGCGGGTAGTAGCTGGACCGCACCACGAGGGTGTTGGCCACCTTGTCGTGCCAGGTCTGCTTGCGCGCGTCGAACAGCATCCACAGGTAGCCGATGAGGAGCACGGCACCGGAGAGCAGGCTGATGAGGTAGCGGATGAGCGATCGCGAGTAGGGGATGGTCGCGCCGGTGTCGGCGTCCACCACGCGGATCCCGGTCACGCGGTTGCCGAGCGACTGCCCGGTCGCGCTGGCGTGCAGGTAGGTGAAGTAGATCGCGCCGAGCAGCGTCTGCAGTGCGCGGCTACCGTCGAAGAAGTTGAAGGCTCCGCTGTCGGTCGTGGCGCCGAAGCCGTTGCCGAACCCGAAGATCGCGGCCAAGATGCCGGTGACGATGCCCAGGATGATGCCGTCGATGAAGGCGGCGCCGAGGCGGATCCAGAAGCCGGCGAGCGCCTCGGCGGGCGGGCCTCCCGCAGCCACGCCCGGGGCGGGCGCGGAGTAGGAGTACCCGGCGCCCGGAGGCGGCGGCGGCGGGGTCGAGTAGTCGGGACCCGGGGCCGACGCCGACCCGGCGGCCGACGAACCGCCGAGGGGGGCCTGCGGCTGCGGGTCTTGGGAGCCGGAGTCGGGGTAGTTGCTCATGGCCGGAGAGTGAAGCACACCCACGCCACGCTGTCGTCGTCCCCGGGCACGGTCCCCCGGTCAGGGGAAATGGGCCGTGGGGAGGAGCCCGAGGTCCGCCGTGGTGACGGGAACGGGCCTGCGCTGCAGCGTGTCGCCCAGGGCGGCGACCAGGCGCCGCCGGACCTGCTCCATGTCGGTGTCGACGCCCAGCGAGGCCAGCGAGCAGACCCCGCCGTCGAGGATCCCGCAGGGGATCAGCCCCGCGAAGTCGTCGAGGTCCGTGGTGACGTTCAGCGCGAGGCCGTGGCGCGTCACCCCGTGCTCGATGCGCACCCCGACCGCCGCCAGCTTGTCGTCGCCCACCCACACGCCCGGGCGCCGCGGGTCCGGCGCCGCCTGCAGGCCGAACGAGGCCGCGGTGCGCACCACCGCGTGCTCGAGCGCGCTGACGTAGGGCCGCACCGCCTTGGAGCTGGCCAGGCGCACGATCGGGTAGGCCACGAGCTGGCCGGGGCCGTGGTAGGTGACGTCGCCGCCGCGGTCGGTCGGCACGACGCGGATGTCACGGGTTCCCAGCACGTTGGCGGCCACGTCGGCGCGCGGGCCCGCGGTGTAGACGCGATCGTGGGTCAGCGTGAGCAGGACGTCGTCGATGGCGTCGTCGGCCCGAGCGGATGCCAGGAGGCGCTGCCAGCGCAGCGCCTCCTCGTAGCGGACCTCCCCGGCCCAGACGGAGAGCAGCAGCGGATCTGCCACCGCGGCTAGGCGCCGATCTCCTGCGCCCAGTCCCAGGTCTCGACGACATTGGCGACCTCGGTGACGAAGCGCGCCGCATCGGCGCCGTCGAGGAGCCGGTGGTCATAGGTCAGGCACAGGTAGATCATGTCGCGCACCGAGATGGAGTCGCCGTTCTCGTCCGACACCACCACGGGGCGCTTCTTGATCGCGCCCGTGCCGAGGATGCCGACCTCCGGGTAGTTCAGGATGGGCGTGTCGATGAGCACGCCGCGGCTGCCCGTGTTCGTGACGGTGAAGGTGCCGCCCTCGAGGTCGGCGATCTCCAGCTGCCCCTTGCTGCGCGCGCGGTTGGCCGCGTCGCCGATGGCGCGGGCCAGCGCCGGCAGGGTCAGGTCGTCCGCGGACTTGATGTTGGGCACGAGCAGGCCGCGCTCCGTGTCCACGGCGATGCCGAGGTTCACGTAGTCGTGGAACTTCACCTTGCCGGCGTCCCAGTCCGCCTGCGCGTTCGCCATCTGGAACTCCGGGCGGCGCAGGACCAGCACCGTGGCCCGGCACAGGAATGCGAAGGGCGACAGCGACACGCCCTCCCGGGCCTTGAAGTCGTCCTTGGCCCGCTCGCGCAGCCGCATGACCCTGGTCATGTCGGCCTCCTGCACGGTCGTCAGCTGGGCCGACGACTGCTGGGACTCCATCATCTTGGCGGCGATGCGCTGGCGGATGCGCGACAGGCTCTCCACCCGCTCCCGCTCGCCCGGCTCCAGCGACACCCGCCGCTCCGGCTGGGGTGCCACCCTGGGCTTGGCCTGCTGGGCGGGTGGGGTGGTGGATGGCGTGTCGGGGGTCTGCACCGGCTGCTCGCGCTGGGCGGGCTGCTCGGCCGGCGCCTCCTGCGGCGCGGCCTCGGCCTGCTGCGCCTCGGCCTGCGGTTCGGTCTGCTGCGCCTCGGGCTGATCGGCCTCGGTCTGACCCGGAGCGGCCTGGCCGCGGCCGGCGATGGCCGCCTCCACGTCCTCGCGGGTCACGCGCCCGCCCTCACCCGTGGGGGTGATGGCGGAGATGTCGAGGTCGTTCTCCGCGACCATCCGGCGCACGATCGGCGAGGCGAGCACGCCCTCGCCGCGGCCGTTGCCCGAGCCGCTGGGAGCCGGACCACCGCTGGCGGTCCGCTCCGCGCCGACCTCGCCCTCGGAGCGCTCGTAGGTCCCGGTGGCCGCCGGCATGCCGGTGGGCTCCGTCTTCTCACCCTCGGACGATTCCGCGGCGGCGCCCGCCGGGGCGTCCTCGGCGGCCGAGGTGTCCTCGCTGTCCCCGTCGCGGGCGACCTGCTCGCGGTCGTCGACCGTGCCCGCGGCCTCGGCGCCCTCGCCCTCCTCCTGGGTGTCGTCCGCGGCGCCCGGCTGCGGGTCCGACACGTCCGGGGCGCCGCCGGAGTCGGCGGGGGCCTCGGCCGCCGCGGGCTCGCCGGCGGTGTCCGCGCCGCCGCTGTCGCCTCCGCCCGCCTCCTCGCCCCCGATCACCGCGACCACGGTGCCCACGTCGACGGTCTCGTCGACCTGCACCTTGATCTCGGTGAGGGTGCCGCTCGCGGGCGAGGGCACCTCGGTGTCGATCTTGTCCGAGGACAGCTCGAACAGCGGCTGGTCGGCCTCGACCTGATCGCCCACCTGCGCGAGCCACGCCGTGATGGTGCCCTCGGTGACGCTCTCACCGAGCTGGGGAAGGGTGACCTCTGTTGCCACGCGCGCGCCTTCTCTCTTCGGGGTGACCTGATCTGGCTGGTTGTCGGGAACCTGCTCGTCGGTGCCCCGGCGTCGCCGCCGCGGTGCTGCCTCGACCGGCCCGCCCGCCCGCCGTCGCCGGCGCGGGGTCTCCTCCGGCGCCGCGTCGGCGTCGGTGCCCCTGCGGCGCCGCCGGTTCGTGTCCGCCATCGTGTCCTCGGTGCTCGTGGTGTTCCCCTGTGACCGACCGACGATGTTCCTAGCCGTGCAGCGGCCTGCCGGCCAGCGCGAGGTGCGCCTCGCCGACCGCCTCCGACAGGCTGGGGTGGGGGTGGATGAAGGAGGCGACG
>Ga0136617_10004066_pt1 | contig 13076 bp, 15 predicted proteins | sample AntDrymUQ3222106_2_FD_129672 | JGI IMG/M metagenome (GOLD analysis project Ga0136617, IMG submission 129672) | Polar desert sand microbial communities from Dry Valleys, Antarctica - metaG UQ322 (21.06) | ecosystem: Environmental > Terrestrial > Soil > Desert | place: Antarctica: Dry Valley...
CATCACCGGCGCGGGCGAGCCGCTCATCGGCCGGCTGCTGCTCTACGAGGCGCTCGGCGCGACGTTCACCGAGCTCAAGGTCCGCCGCGACCCGGAGTGCGCCATCTGCTCGCGCCCGCCCGACGAGATCTCCGAGGAGGAGATGGGCGTCTTCCCCGACTACGAGGCGTTCTGCGCCGCAGCCGGCTAGCGGTCCACTAACCTCCCGCCACCTATGGCCACCGTTCGCATTCCGCCCGTCCTGCGTCCGTCCACGGGCGGCGTCAAGGAGGTCGACGCCGCCGGCGACAGCGTCGGCGACGTCCTGCGCTCGCTCGCCGACGCGCATCCCGACACGCAGTCGCAGCTCTTCGCCGACGGCGGCGAGCTCAACCGCTACGTCAACGTCTACCTCAACGACGAGGACGTGCGGGTGCTCGACGGACTCCAGACCCCGGTCGGGGGCGCCGACGTGCTCGTCATCCTTCCGGCGATGGCCGGCGGCTGACGACCCCACTTGCGACGCCGCTCGCTGACGAAGGCGGCGCGTGCGAGCGCGAGCCTGATCCCTCGCGTGCGTGCAGGATGTCCCACATGGGGTGTAGCTGATATGCTACGGCGCTGGTCATGAGCAACGAGGTCTCCGTCCGCGAGTTGCGCAATCACACCGCTGAGGTGTTGCGTCGCGTCGAGGCCGGCGAGCGTCTGCGTGTGACCGTCGATCGCCGGCCGGTCGCCGAGCTCGGCCCGTTGCCTCAGAGGATGACCTGGGTTCCGCGCCAACGCGTGCTCGACGGCCTCGTGCAGGCTGATACGGCGCTGCGCGACGAGCTTGCCGCGGCGCTGCCCGACACCATCGACGAGCTGTGAGGGGCCTGTTGGATACATCGGTGTTCATCGCCGAGGAGCAGGAACGCGGACTGGCGACCGATCGCTTGCCCGACGAGGCCGCGGTCTCGGTGCTCACGCTGGCCGAGCTCGAGCTTGGCGTACACATGGCAAGCTACGACGAGATACGCGCCCGGCGACTGCAGACGGTCGGAGCGGTGCGGGCAACCTACGCAGCGCTGCCGGTCACTGAGGATGTGGCCTCAGCGTTCGCCGAGCTCGTGGCCGCAACTCGCCGGGCCGGTCGGCGCCCCAAGGTGCAGGACGCGTGGATCGCCGCGACCGCCCGAGCGCACGACGTGGCCATCTACAGCCAAGACGCCGACTTCGAGGACTTCCCGAGTATCAGCGTCATACGCGTCTAGCGGCGGGGTCGAAGACCCGCAAGGCATGCTCGAGCCGTATAGCTTCTGCTCACACGCGTCGGTCCTCAGCGCAGCGAGTCGAAGTCGCCGCGCAGACGGGCGACGACGACGTCGGCGGCGACGCGCGAGCCGGCGTCGTTGAGGTGGATGCCGTCGGGCCTGCGCACGATCGTGGCGCGCCCGCCGACCGGCATGGCGGCGCGGTAGCGCCCGCCCGGGGTGAAGAGGGTCGCCGTGTCGAGCACCCGGACGTGGGCGCGGAACGGCTGCGCCGCGACGGCGATGGCGGCGTTGACGGAGCGCGCGATCCGCTGGCGCGGAGCGTCGCGCGGCAGCGGCAGCGTGAGCCAGTAGACGCGCGCCGCGCCGCGACGCCGGTAGGTCTCCATCATCCGGCGCGCGCGGGTCGCATACTGCGCCGCCCACGCCGGACCGCAGCACTGCACCTGCCGCCCGCCGGTCCCCGGCAGCGGGAAGCCCTCGTTGGCGCCGAGGAACATCACGACGGCGTCGGGCCGGCGCTCGCGGGCCTGCAGCGCCGAGAGCTGGCCCCAGTCGACGAGGTCGCTCTTGGAGATGCCTGTGCCGAGATGGGCGTCGCGGACGGTGCGCACCCCCTGCGAGGCCAGGCGCCGGGCGAGCTCGACGTCGAGCGGCTGGGCGAGCGAGTCGCCGGTCACGAGCAGCGTCCCGAGCTTCGCCAGCCGCTCGGGCCGCTCGCCGAGCGCGGCGGGATCGAAGGACTCCGAGGTGATCGGCGCCGTGCCGCCCGCACGCGCCGTGGCGGCGTCGACGCCGGCGGGCGGGGTCCGGAAGGCCCCCGGCCCGCCGCTGAGCTGCTCGTCGGGCGACAGCCAGCCGGTCGCGCGGTGGACGCCGTCGGCGAGCGGCAGGCGGTCGGCGAGCCACCCGGCGGGCCTGCCGACCGCGAGCACGACCGTGCGCTGCAGGCCGGGCTCCATCCGCTCGCCGGAACGGCGGATCGACCGCCCTTCCAAGAGCGCCAGCAGCACGACGGCGACGAACACGCAGACGATCGCGTCGCGGGCGCGCAGGCGGCGGCCCGTCGGACGGTCGAGGATGAAGGGGTCGCGTTCGGTGGCGGACATCAGAACTGGAAGTAGATGAACGGTGGCACGCCCTGGCTGGACACCGTCGCGGCTACGAGCACGATGACGGCCGCCATGCTCGCGCCCAGGGCGGCCGGGTGCAGGCCCTCGAAACGTACGCGCAGCGCATCCATCGGCCGCGCCGGCAAGAGCTGCAGCCCGATGACCGCGACGACGACCGCGACGACCGGCACGGACCACAGCGTCGCCGGCCCCGGCTCGACGAGGCGCGCCAGGAAGCTGCCGGCGAGGTCGAGGGCCGACGCGCGGAACGGGATCCACGCGAGCACGACGACGTGGAAGACGACGAGCCACTTCAACCAGCGCGGCGGCGAGATGCGCCCGCGGAAGACGTTCTCGACGACGAGCGCGCCGCCGTGGATCGCGCCCCACAGGACGAAGCCCCAGGCGGCGCCGTGCCACAGCCCGCCGAGGAGCATCGTGATCATGACGTTGCGCGCCTGGCGCAGCCTGCCATGGCGGCTGCCGCCGAGCGGGATGTAGAGGAAGTCGCGCAGGAAGCGCGACAGCGTCATGTGCCAGCGCCGCCAGAACTCGCGGAAGCTCGCGGCGCGGTAGGGGCGGTCGAAGTTCTGGGGGAAGACGTAGCCCATGAGCAGCGCGAGGCCGATCGCGATGTCGGTGTAGCCGGAGAAGTCGCAGAAGATCTGCACGGCGTACGCGTAGGCGGCGAGCGCGACGTCGGGCGCCGCGTAGGCCTGCGGCACGCCGAACACGGGGTCGACGACCTCGCGCGCGAGGAAGTCGGCGATCGCGACCTTCTTCACGAGGCCGATGACGATGAGCGCGACCCCGGCGCCGACGGCGACCTTGCGCGGGTCGCGCGGGCCGGCAAGCTGGGGCAGGAACTCGCGCGCGCGGACGATCGGGCCGGCGACGAGGTGGGGGAAGAAGCTGAGGTACAGCCCGACGTCGATCGTCGGCGCGGGCGCCAGCAGGCGGCGGTGCACGTCGACCGTGTAGGAGGTCGCCTGGAAGACGATGAAGCTGATGCCGACCGGCAGCGCGATCGCTGCGAGCGGCAGCGGCAGCCCGAGGCCGGCCTCGTCGAGCACGGCGTTGATCTCCTCGGCGAAGAACCCGTAGTACTTGAAGACGCCTAGCGTCGCGAGGTCGAGCGCGACCGCGATGCCGACGATGAGCCGGCGGCGGCGCTCGTCCTCGGTGCGGTGCACGAGCTTCGCCGCCGCCTGGTTGCCGAGCGTCACCCCTGCGAGCAGCAGGCAGAACTTCGGGCTCGCCGCGCTGTAGAAGAGGTAGCTGGCGGCGAGCATGAACGGCTTCCAGACATGCTGGCGCGCCATGAGCGCCCACGAGAGCGCGAGCACGATCGGAAAGAACACTGCGAACTGGATCGTGGGGAAGACCACTGCTGGCGCGCCGTCGTGGCTGGACGCGGCCGGACCCTACCGGCCACGGGCGGCGGCGCAAGCGGGCGCCGCGCCTCACGGCGTGGATCGGGCGCTACGGGCGCGGCCCCAAGATGGCGCGGCGGAGATGGAGACCAGTGCGTCACACGTGGCTACACTCCGTGGGTCATGGGCCTTCCGCCGCTCCAGAACCGCCCATGCGGCGGTCGCTACGGAGACATCGTCCAGTCGATCGGCAACACGCCCCTCGTCGTGCTCAAGCGCCTGAGCCCCAAGCCCGACGTGCGGATCTGGGCGAAGCTCGAGTCCGCCAACCCGACCGGCTCGGTGAAGGATCGCGTCGCACGCTCGCTCATCGAGCACGCCGAGGAGAACGGGCTCATCAGGCCCGGCCACACCATCCTCGAGCCGACCTCCGGCAACACCGGCATCAGCCTCGCGATGATCTGCCGGCGCAAGGGCTATCCGCTGAAGGTCGTCATGCCCGACAACGTCACGCCGGAGCGCACGCAGCTGCTGGAGATGTACGGCGCGCAGATCGTCTACAGCCCCGGCAGCCAGGGGTCCAACGGCGCCGTGGCGATGGCCAACGAGATGGCGCAGGACACCGACACGTACTACATGCCCTACCAGTACGGCAACGAGGCCAACCCGCTCGCGCACTACAACGGCACGGCGAAGGAGATCCTCGAGGAGCTCGACGAGATCGCCGTCTTCGTCGCCGGCCTCGGCACGGGCGGCACCCTCATGGGCAACGGCCGGCGCTTCAAGGAGGAGTTCGGTGACGCGGTGAAGATCGTCGCCGCCGAGCCGATGCAGGGTGAGCCGGTGCAGGGGCTGCGCTCACTCGACGACGGCTTCATCCCGCCGATCATCGACCTCAGCGTGCTCGACCGGAAGATCTTCGTGACGAACGCCGACGCGATCGTCTGGACGCGCAAGCTCCTCGAAGAGGAGGGCATCTTCGCCGGCGTGTCGTCCGGCGCGATCGCACGTGTCGCGGTACGGCTCGCCAACGAGATCGACGAGGGCAACGTCGTCTTCATCGTCTGCGACGACGGCTGGAAGTACCTGTCCTCCGGCATCTACACCAAGCCGCTGGAGGAGATCGAGAACCTAGACTCCACCGTCTGGTGGTGAGCTCGCGGGCGTGCGCGCCCGCAGCCCGGCCAGATATTCGGTTCCCGACAGAGAGGCTGGCATGGACATCGACGGCTTTCTGCGCGACCCGCTGTCGCGCAGGCGCCTCTTCGGCATGGCGGGCGTGAGCGTGGCGGGTGCCTCCGCCGTCTTCCTCACCACCTGCGGTGACGACACGAAGGACCGCAGCGTCCAGACCGCCCCCGACGAGTCCGACGCCGCCGACGTCGAGATGCTCAACTCGGCCCTCGACCTCGAGCTCATGGTCGTCGAGGCCTACAAGACCGGCGCACGTCAGCTCTCCGGGCGGGCGCTGCAGATCGCCAAGGGGTTCCTCGAGCAGGAGCAGGAGCACGCCGACGCCCTCGCCGGCGCGATCCGCGACGCGGGCGGCATGCCGAACCGCGCGAAGTCGTCGTACGACTTCCCGCGGCTGCGGTCCCAGCGCGACGCCCTGAGGTTCGCCGTCGAGCTCGAGAACACGGTGATCGCCGCCTACATCGACGCGCTGCCGAAGCTCTCGCAGGGCGACCTGCGCGCCACGGCCGCGGCGATCGTCACCTGCGAGGCCGAGCACATCGCAGTCCTGCGCGGCGTGCTCGACGAGCCGCAGGTGCCGGAGGCCTTCGTCACCGGACAGGCGGCGTAGCGGCGATGGCGGGCGACGCGCGCATCGTCATCGCCGACGGGCACGCCGACACCGGGCACGTCGCGGCCTTCGAGCGCGACCGCCGCGAGCTCATCCGCCGCGGCCTGGGCTTCGGCGGCGCGGTCGTGGCGGCGTCGACGATCCCGCTGCTGCTGGGCGTCCGCAACGCGTTCGCCGAGAGCGACACGGACGAGAAGATCCTCGACAAGGCGATCACGCTCGAGCGCGTCGCGGTCCTGGCCTACGACCGGATCATCGGCGGCGGCCTGCTGGAGGACCGCGTCGAGCGGCTCGCCCGGTTGCTGCGCGGGCACGAGCGCCAGCACGCCGACGTGCTGACGACGGCGCTCACCGACCTCGGTGGGACGCCGCCGCCCGCGCCGTCGGGGCTCAAGGACATCGATGCGGTCGTCGAGGGCCTCGGCGACGTCTCGACGCAGGCCGACGTCCTGAGCTTCGCGATCGAGCTGGAGACCGCGGCGGTCGCGGCGTACTTCGAAGCCCACGCCAAGTTCGTCGAGGCCAAGCTCCTGCAGACCGGCGCATCGATCATGGCCAGCGAGGGCCAGCACCTCGTCGTGCTGCGCCAGGCGGCGGGCAGGCCGCCGGTGCCCAACGCGCTGGAGACCGGCGAGTAGTAGTCGCGGACTCTGGGCGCGCAGCGGTGGGCCGCGCCGGATCGCCGATGCCGTCCGGCGGTTCGCTCAGCCGGCCGGCGCGCCGGTGTCAGGCGGAGGGCGCGTCGAACTCGCCGGCCTTGGCGCCCCTGACGAACGCGTCCCACTCCCGGCGCGTGTAGATCAGGACCGAGCCGTCGGGGTCCTTGCTGTGGCGCAGCGCGACGCGGCCGTCGGGCACGAAGGCGGTCTCGACGCATTCGCCCGCGCTCTGCGAGTAACTGCTCGTGCGCCAGCTTGCGCCGCTTGAGTCCGGGAGGCCGCAGCCGTGTGTGGGCCGTTCGGTCAGGTGAACTCCCTCCGCATGGCGGCGATCATAGCGACCGACTTGCGCTGGGGAAGGGTGGCGGCGGTCAGACGCCGCAGCGCTTGGGCGAACGGCTCGATGTCTTCGAGGTAGAAGTCTCCGCCGCGCGTCTCGACGGTGGCGATGTCCTGGTCCTCGCGGAAGCGGAGGATCCTGAACGGGCCTGTCACCCCGGCGTGGGCACCGGTCGCGAACGGCAGGACTCGAACGTCGACATTCGGCTGGGCGGCGATGTCGACGAGGTGCTTGAGCTGGGCGCGCATGACCTCCGGCCCCCCGACCGACAGGCGCAGCGCTCCCTCTCCGATGACGGCCGCGAGCTGGAGCGGGTCGTCGTCGGTCAGCCGCCGCTGGCGCGCGATGCGCGCGGCCAGAGTGCGGTCGATCCAGAGCTGGTTGTTGGCCGGATCCCAAGCACGGAGCAGCTCGCGGGCGTAGTCGGCGGTCTGGAGCAGCCCCGGCACGACGCTGTCCTGGAACTCCTCGACCTTCCGCGCGCGGCTCTCCAGCCAGGCGTAGTCGGCCACCGCGACGGACACGTCGACCTCCCAGTCCTCGCGCTCGCGGGCATCCCGCGTGGAGCGCAGCAGCGCGTTGCGCTCCGCCCCGTCCACGCCGTAGAGCTGGAGCATGAAGTACACGTCGGGCACGCGCGGGATCAGGGCGCCCGTCTCCCAGCGGCTCAGCGTCGAGTGGGCGCGCCCCATGCGCTTGGCGACCTCCTCGCCGGTCAGCCCGGCGCCGTCGCGCAGCTCTCGGAGCCGGGCGCCGAGCTGGCGGCCTCGCAGCGTGGCGCCGCCCGCTCCGACTCTGACGGCGACGCGCTGGCTCACGGAGCGCAATCCTATGTCGGCGATGGGTGATGGCCGAGGCATTTCTGGCTTCTGCCGCACGCAAGTTGCGTAAGACAAAAACGATAGCATATTCTGCTGTTGCGGGATACCCTGCCATGCTTGCGCTAGCTACCTGGGAGAGACGTCGTGCTCGGACGCGATCCGTGAGCTCGTTCGCGCGTCGCCGGAGCGCCGACGACAGCGCGCAAACGCATCTCGTTGGCGCTACTGCACGTATAGGGCTAGGACGGCCTCTACCATGAGGCGACCCCAGCACTAGGAGCGTTCGAACATGCCATTCAACATCGGACCGATGGAGCTCATCGTCGTCCTCGTCATCGCCCTGGTCGTGCTCGGGCCGAAGAAGCTCCCCGAGGTCGGTAAGTCGCTCGGCAAGGGGATGCGCGAGTTCAAGGACTCGCTCTCGGACATGTCCCGCGACGATGACCGCGACGACTCCAAGCGCCTGAACGCGTAGCCGTCCGGTCGCGCGGCCCGCGCGACCGGTCATCCATCTAGCCTGTCCCGAATGAGGATCGCCCGTGCCCTGCTCGACGACATCGTCGCGCATGCCGTCCGCGACGCGCCCAACGAGTGTTGCGGCGTCGTCGCCGCTCGTGACGGGGCGGCGACGACGGTCCATGCGACCGAGAACGTCGTGGCGAGCCCGTTTCGCTTCGAGATCGACGGCCCGCAGCTCATGCGCCTCATCGACCGCTTCGAGGCCGACGGCGACGAGCTCGCCGCGATCTATCACTCGCACACCCGGTCGGAGCCCTATCCCTCGCAGACGGACGTGAACTTCGCCGAGCTGTGGCCCGGCGTCGAGTGGCTCATCGTCGGCATCGCCAAGGACGCCGAGCCCACGGTCCGTACCTACCGGATCGACGGCGGCACGATCTCGGAGGCCGAGCTCGAGGTGACCTGATGGCCTCCAGTTCCCAGCCGCTCGTGTGTCCCAGCTGCGCCGAGCCCCACCCGCTCGACGCGCGTTTCTGCAGGCTCTGCAACATGCCGCTCGTCTACGCCGGATCGCTCGGCGTCGGCGGCGCGATCACCGAGCGCCACGAGCGCGCCCGCAAGATCAAGCCGCAGTACGCCGAGGGCGACCTCGTACGAGCCGCCGGCGCCCACAACCAGGCCGAGGCGGAGTTCATCCAGGGCCTGCTGCTGGAGGAGGGCGTGCCCTCGACCCTCCAGCGCACGCGCGGCTTCGACGTGCCGGACATGCCGGCCGCCGGTCCGCGCGACGTCATGGTGCCGGCGTCCGGCTACGCCGCGGCGCGCGACGTGCTGCTGCAGGCCGAGTTCGTCAGCGACGAGCGGCCGGCCTCGACGCCGCCCGCGCGCCTCCTGGCAGGGCTCCTGGCGGGGTGCGCGATCGTCGCCCTCATCGCCTGGATCGGGACGGAGCTCATGGGCTGACGGCGCCGTGGCAGCGTGTTTGCCGTGCAGGACGCCATTGCCGGCAGGTTCCTCGATCATCTGAGGACCCTGCCGGGTTCTGGCTTCGACCTCAGCTGGTGCTAGATCACGATGATCAAGATGATCACCAAGATCAGCGCCAACTCGGTGAGCAACGAGCTTGGGACCATGACGCCTCCCAGGTAGTGGATTCAATCCCGGAGAGCAACAGCCCCGGAACCCGACGGGGGGGACCGTAGCCGACCCAAACTGCCTGTTCAAACGACGACGAGGTGCCCCGCTTGCGCGGGGCACCTCGCCAGCTGTGGGTCAAGCACGAGGGCCTGACCCCTAGCTCGTTGCTCGGCATGAATGGTACCGCTATGAACACCCCCAAGCGCACGAAGTGGCCCACTATAACCCCATGCAGGTGCATGAACAAGGACTTTGGCGTACCAGAGGAGTACACAAATTTGCTGGTTCGTGCTATCCATGCCATACATGGTGCGCCCGAGGTCGAATCCGCGTAGCAACGATCCTCGGGTCCCGGTGCTGAACGCGGTGCTCGCGACCGGCGGGCGTCAGACGCCACGCAAGGCACTCGCAGAGGTCGCTGGGGTCTCGCCACGCAGCGTGATGAACGTGATCCGCGAGCTCAGCGAGCTCGGCGTCCTCGAGCGAGATCCCTTGCGGTTCGGTCCTGGCTGCGGGTTCGTGCTGTGCGTCGCGCTGGGTAGCGAGAGCATGCGGGGCGGACTGCTCGATGCCAACGGTGACCTGCACCACAAGACGACCATGACTGCAAAGCCTGGGCAGCTCGACCTGTCCCCTGATGAGCTGCTTGAGCGCGTGCTCAACCTCGTCACCAAGATAATGGCCAGCGGTCTTGCGGATCGGTCGCTGCATGTCGGCGAACGACGTGCGCTCAGGATGCTCGGCGTCAACGTCGCTTGGCCGTCTCCGATCGACCGCCGTGGCTTTGCGCCAGGTCGCGCCCTCTCCTCACCCGATTGGCTCGTGCCGCGACCGGGCGAGGCCGAGCCACGCAGCCTGGGCGAGCACGTCGCGTCGACGCTGGGTCCTCCGTTCTCCGACAACGCCGAGCGCGTGAGCGCGATCAACGACGCGAACGCCGACGCCTTGAGCGTCGCGTTCGATCACGCGCGTGCCCGTGCGTTCGAATCCGATGAGACCGATGCATCGCGTGTGATCCTCACGGTCCGCGTCAGCGGTGGGCTCGGCGCAGCCATCATCGAACTGGCCCCGCACAAGCGCAATGCGCTGTCTTCCTTCATCGACGCGCGACTCATGATCGGCACGAACGGGTATGCGGGGGAACTCGGCCATCTGCCGATCAGCCTGGCCACGGTCCAGGACATCACGAGGGCTCCGCCCGAGGGGCTGGACCCCATCGAGTTCGATCGTTGGGCGTGCTCATGTGGCGAACACGGCCATCTCGAGGCGCTCGCGAGCGGGACCGCTTTCGCTCGCCGCATGGATGCAAGTGGTCACCACGAAGTCATGGGCGATGACGCACGAGCGCGCACTCAGGCGCTCATCCGCGATCGCAGCAACGCACCCGCTCAGCGTGCACTACTCGACTGCGGGCGCCTCATCGGCCGAGCGCTTGCGAACCCGATCCTCATGCACGATCCACACACTGTCGCGCTCACCGGCTTCTTCGCCGACCAGCGGATCGTTCGTGGCGTCGAGCTCGAGCGCGGAATCTGGGGCAGCACGATCGGCGACACGGTCGCCATCGAACATCTCAAAGCCGATGGCTACGCGTACAATGCCGTTCGAGGAGCCGGGCTCGCCGTCGTCCGCCACCGGGTCATGCGAGAGCTACCGCGCTTACTTCGGCATGAGACCGTCGAAAAGCTGACGTTCCCTTTCGAACCCGTGCACCTCGAGACGATGCGGCGCTCGAGCGGGTCACGTCGGTAGTCCAAGCTCGTCTGCTCTTTCACGAGTCGATGCAACAAGGTGGGCGCACCGAGCGCCAGCACGACCGCGCAAACGATCGGATGCGGTCGCGCTAGGGAGCGCTCGGGCGCGGACTCTGCAGCTCGTTGTCAGCTTGTGCGCGCTTCCGCGCACTATCTGACATTCGTCTCTTCCGCCCGGTCTCACAACCACCTGATCTAGCGTTCCGCCATCCGCGACAGGTGCGCGCGCCAGGTGTCCGCGGTGTGGACGAGCGCGCGGCCGTGGAACGTCGAGACGAGCGCCTCGCGCGGGCCGCCGCGCGGCAGCGAGCAGGCCAGGCGTACCGCGGTGTGCTCGCCCTCCTCGCGGGCGACGAGGTCGATGATGGTGCCGCCGAGCAGCGCGGCGTCGCGCAGGCCCGGCGGGAAGTCCGGGCGCGGGCCCTCGCGCAGCCGGCGGGCGATCGCCGGCCGGGCGTGCGCGGACTGGCCGGAGAACCACTGCGCCGCGCCGGCGACGAGCCAGGCCCAGCGCACGGCCCGGTGGATGCTGCGTGCCGTCCACGGCGGCGGCAGGCCCGGGTTGCACTCCGCCACGACGAGCTGGACGTAGAGCGCGGCCGGCGTGAGCAGGAGCATCTCGCGTGACCCCTCGACGTTCGCCGCGCGCTCGGCGAGCAGCCGGGGGGCGAGCACGTGCAGCGTGCCGCGGCCGGCCCAGCCGGCGAGGTAGCGCCGCGCCGCCGGGGTGGTGATGCGGCGCATGATCGGCAGGAAGGGCTGCGCGAGGTCGAGCTCGGCGCGGCTGGAGTGCACGACGACCGCGACCTCCGTCGGCAGCGCCGGGAAGGCGTCGGCGAGCCGCTCGCGCGTGTCCTCGAGCAGTTCGAGCACGCCGCGGACGTCGGTCGCCTCGTGCTCGTCGTGGCGGGCGGTGAAGTTGCGCGAGCTCGACTCGACCCAGGACATCTCGCTGGGCTTCGCCGCCGGCGTCCCGGCGCCCTGCCTCAGGACCTATCCCCAGTGGGTCGCGGCGCCGACCGACGGGCGCCCTGCCTCGGGACCATCCCAGTGGGTCCCGCGCCGAATCCGGGCGCAGCCTACGGCCGCGGCCGGTGCCCCTGGACCTCGACGGCCTGCTGATAGGTCGGCCGGTTCTGCCAGCCGATCATCGGCTGCGTCGCGCCGCCGATCGCGCGGAACGCGATCGCGTCGAAGCAGACCTGGTCGCCGGGCTTGCCGGCCTTCGCACACGCCGCATCGGCGTAGAGCGAGGCAGGGTCGTCCTGCAGGGCGCGCGCGAGCGCGTCGCGCAGGGCGGCGCGGCAGCGCGCGCGGCTGCCGCCGCCGCAGTAGCGCTTGGAGTACGGCCGCGCGACGCGGCGCCCGAGGACGCGGCGCAGGTCCTTCGCCGCGTAGCCGTACCAGCCGGTCTGATAGGCCGAGCCGAGGTGGCCGCCGCCGGTGTTCGGCTCGTTGTCGAGCTCGTGGGCGGCCGCAAGCGCGTCGAAGAGCTTCGCCCCGAGCGACGGCTCGAACTCGGCCCGCATCCAGCGCGGCCAGAACGCGTCGAGGATCTGGATCGCGTCCCCGTGCTCGTAGCGGCCGTCGCCGTCGCGGTCGCGGCGGTGCGATCCGTCGGCGACCCACGCGCGCAGCTTGGCGACCGCGTCGGCGAGCCGTGGGTCGCGCGGGCTGCCGATGACGTCCAGCGCGAGCGGCAGAACCTGCTCGGCGCGCAGGTCGGTCGTCGCCGCCTCGCCCATCGCCTCGACGAGCCCCGGCAGGTCGACCTTCCGCGGGCCCGCGATGCGCGCCTCGATCTCCTGGTCGAGCATCTGCGAGCGAAAGACGGAGGAGTAGAGGTTCGTGTCGGCACCGGCGTAGCCGCGCGCCTGCTTGTTGTTCCACGACGTGATGTACGGCTGGCCGTCGATCGCCTGCGGATGCTGGGCGAACGAGGTGTAGGCGGCGGTGTTGCGGTCCGGATCGAAGCCGCGCCACGGCAGTCGCGCCGGCGCCGGGAGCTGGCCGGTGATCCCCTTCGCGCGTTGCGGGTTGTTGCCCGAGTTGAAGTAGGCGATGTCGCGGTCGTCGGCGTAGAGCCAGTTGAACGTGTAGCCGATCTTGCTCGCGGCGCGCTGGAAGGCGCGCGCGTCACGCATCTTTGCCGGGTCGTTGAAGTCCGAGAAGCCGCGCGAGGAGTCGACCTCGTGCAGGTACGTCGAGCGCAGCTGCGTGTAGACGACCGGCCTGCCCGCGATCGTCGCCCGGCCGGTGACGAGGCCGAGCTTCGTGCGTTCGGTGCGCAGCGTCTGGCTGCCGGCGGGCGTCGGGTCGGCGACCGTCGGCTTCCAGTGGTTGACGCGCTCCAGCGTCTCGATCGGCTCGCAGCGCCCACGGAAG
>Ga0136617_10004067_pt1 | contig 13076 bp, 6 predicted proteins | sample AntDrymUQ3222106_2_FD_129672 | JGI IMG/M metagenome (GOLD analysis project Ga0136617, IMG submission 129672) | Polar desert sand microbial communities from Dry Valleys, Antarctica - metaG UQ322 (21.06) | ecosystem: Environmental > Terrestrial > Soil > Desert | place: Antarctica: Dry Valley...
CCGAGCCTCCAAACGCGACCGCGCCGGCGATAATTTTGCTCGCGATATTCGCCCATTCGCTCTTCCGGGCGGTGATGCGAATTTCATCCGCGGCGAACGAAGGTGGCGGCATTGCGTTCTGTGCGGCCGCGCCGAGCGAGGCGGCAAGTTGCTGCCGGATTTCCGCTTCCCTTTCGTTTGTCCGGGAGGGCTTCCTATTTTTTCCGGCAATCACCGCGAGGCCGACGAGCACGTTCAGGAGAACGAGAGCAATCGCGATGGTTGCGATGCGGCGTCCCAAGCGCCCGCCTCGTTCCACTGTGGCTGGATCTTCATCCGGCACGATCACTTCGCGCGAACCGCCGCTGCTGCGATGGATTTCGCGCGCGATGTTGAACTGACGCCGCAGCTGCGGGTCGGACATGAGCTTTTCTTCGAGTTGCTCGCGATCAGCCGGAGAAAGCTTGCCGTCGAGATAATCGAAAAGCTTGTCGGGATTCATGGTGGGGGACGACGGTCATCCCTGCGAACGGTCGGTGCAAATGAGCCGCGCGATCGAAATCGCGTCGTAGCGGCGAATGCTTATCAGGCCGGGTCCGTGATTTCGTAGCCGATCGGCTTGAAGCTTCCGTTGTTCGACAGTGCGGCGGAGCATGCGGTCAGGCCGACAATTAAATCCTGCTCCGCGCGCAGGGTGAGCGCGTCGCCGGCCTGGGAGCGTGGCGGCAGGATCTTGAGCGTGCCGTCGCTCGCCACTTCCACATTCATGAAGATGTTGAGAGTCGTCGAGATCGCATCCGGGGCGATCTCGAATTCCGCGAGATTGCGCCAAAGATTCTCGAAACAGCTCGGGTGCGGGTCCGTGTTTTTGTAAATAATCTCGAAGGTCTCCCGGCTGCAGGGCGTGAGGAGGAAATCGTGCCGGCCGACGTCGTCCTCCAGGATGGTGAACATCGGGCGGCTGCGATTGGAATAGAGGATGTGACCCTTGGTGAGGTAAATCGTGTTCGCGTAGTCGATGCTGCGGCCGGAAGAGAGCCACTCGCTCGGGTCGGAGCGGGCGAAGGCGGTCAGATCTGCAACTTGCTCTCCTTCGAGGTCGATGACGCGCAGGGTTTGGCCTCTCTTGAGTTCGAAGGCAGTGCCGGTCTGGGGCTCAAGACGGGATTTGGTCATGCCGCATTGTTGCCACGCCCCTGTGGGGCGTGCGAGCGCCGGCTGCGATACGAGTCCGCCCCCACACGTCCCGCAGGGACGTGGCTACATTCAGTGATGGAACGGACACTTCCTGTTCGGGGCTGGTTTCGCCGAAACGAAGGGAGCATGCCAATCCTTGTCGACAGCGCGACCGGAGTATTGACGGGCCTCACTCGCTTCGCCGAAGTCGCCCAGCATCGGATTGATGCTGCCTTGAAGCTGCAGATCGCGCTCGCGGATTGTCTGCTGCATTCGTTTCCACTTTCCATCCGCGCGCAAGCGTTCGAATTGCGCGTGCGGATTGAAAATCATTGTCGGCCAGCGAAAGCGTCGCGCGTCCCGCGAACTCTTCGGGTGCATCCCGATGACGTAGAGTGCCCGCCCCGCAAAGCTGAAAGAAAACTGCGGATCGGTGGGATCGGACTGGACGCTCGGATCCCAATCGAACTGCGCGGCGTCGGCGCGGTTCAGGGCTTGCAGCTGTTGCAAAACAAACCGTCAAAGTCTGTTTCGTCGATTTCGAGCGGACTCCGGAATACGGCGACGAAAGTGGCGTATTCGCTTTCCTGAAAAACTGCGGACCGCGTGAAGCGGAAAAGCTCCTCACCGAGCGCGGCCGTAGTCGCTTCCGAAGCCAGCGCGTCGAAAACCGAAAGCTCGTAGGTGCTGGAATTGAAAGCGGCCCGCGCGCCCACGCATGGAAACTCGGGCTGCAGCACAAAATTGCGGAAAGCGTCGTGCGCTTTGTCGGGAGATAGGTTTCCTGCCATTGCGTATTTACTGAAATACGCAGTAAACCGCGGCACCGGTTGCTCCTATCTACCAGACGCGGGAGCACGCTTCGCCGGAAAGAGGGGCGGCAGGTTGCTCTTTACCCTCGTGGAAATAGATTAGCGCCCTCGTGGATGAAAACGGACCGGCTCCCGCACCACCCCGTCGTCTCTGGCTCAAACGAGCCGGACTCGCGCTGGGCGTCGTCGTGCTTTTGCTGGTCGTTTTTCATCGGCCGCTGCTCCAGACGGTAGGGCGGCGGGTAGCGATCCATTTCGCGGCGAAAGAGAACCTGAAGCTGGATTTCCGCCTCGAAGGATCCATCCTGGGCGGCGTCGTGCTGCGGAATGTGCGTGCGGTCGCGACGGGACCATCCGCGGTGCAAGCGGCCGATGTCGACTTCGTGCGCGTCGACTACACCCTCTGGGGTTTGCTGACGGGCGGCATGGCCGAATTCCTCAAGAATGCGGAAGTGCGGAATGCGACGGTCGTGCTCGACCCGGCGAAGGCGCCGCCGCAGATCGACGAGCTAGAGAAAGACAAGAAGTTCACTGTCCCGGCCTTCTTTCCCGATCGGCTCATCTTGTCCGACATCAACGTGAGGCTGATCTCCTCGCCGCGCGATTTGCTTGTCGAGCATCTCACGCTCGAGCTGAACCCGACCGGCCCGGGCACGCTGCGGATCGCAAAGGTGCAGATTCCCAATGGCCGCGCCTGGAGCAACATTGCCGCGACCACTTCCTACGAGAACCGGAATCTTTTTCTACGCGATCTCGTCCTGGACGAGAAAACGAGGATCGCGATCATCAACCTGGACGCGTCGCGCGCTGCGGCGAATGCGTTGGACCTGAAGGTCGAGGGCGTCGTCGCCGGAGCGAAAATCTCCACCTCGATCTCGCTCGGAGAGAAAGCGGCCGCGATGAATGCAGGCATCGACTTCGTGGCTGAGAACATGTCACTGGAGGCGCTGACCCGCTACATCGATCCACCCGACCTCGAGGGCGCGGACGTGGACGGACCAGAGATCGAGCTTGCGGCCAAAGAATCATTAGTGCGCGGGGACGTGCGCCGCCTTGCGATCAAAGGTACCGGGCAATTGGAGCGGCCGAAGTCGTGGAGCGGTTCGGTCGTTGGAACAATCGACAATCTCGCGGCGGGCGGGGTTGTCTTCGACAGCGCGGCGATCGATGTGAGCGCGGCGAACGGCGTGGCCTCGATCAGGGCGGTGGAACTAAAGCAGGGGCCGAGCAATATCACTCTGCGTGGCTCGGCGGAATTGCCCGAGACGATCGAAGGCTTTGGCCGGAATCCGGCCACAATCGAACTGCGTGGCCTTGCGCCCGACCTCGCTGCCATCACGGCCGGCATGGCTCAGCCAATCGCCGGCTCGGCGGAAGTGAACGGTCGCATAAACATCAAAGACGCCACGATCTCCGCGGATCTCAATCTCGCCGCCGGTCCGATCGATTTCGGCAAAGGCAGCGTGCAGAAGGCGATCGTGAACATTCGCGCCACGAAACAAATGCCCCCGGCCGAACAGGAGAGACCTTACTTCGAAGGTCTTACTTCGGAGATCGGGCTCGATATCACAGACGCGCGCGCGAGTGGGTTCGCGATCGATGCGATCGCCGGCGAAGTGCGCACGAGCGGGCAGAACGTGATCATTGAGCAGCTGATCGCGAATCGCCGCGACAACCGCCTCACGCTCCGCGGCCAATATCTGCTTCCCACGGATTTCTCGCGCGCGAAATTGCAGCCCGGCGCGGTCGAGGTCTCGCTTCTCGCCCCGGAGGTGGGGGATTACTGGGAAACCGACTCGCCGGACCGCGTCACGGGTGCGCTGCAGTTGTGGGCGGAATCTAATTTTCGTGGAGGGCTCGGTGACGGCTGGTTTGCGGTGGACGGATCGGACTTGCGCGCGCGCAATCTGATCGTGCAAGAACTCAGCGCGAGCGGAGCGACGGCAGCCGACGTCGTTTACCTGAATGATCTAACTGCGCGGCTGAATAAGAGCGATTACATCAGCGCGCAGGGCACGGCCGGCATCAACGCGCCTTATCAATACAGCGGAAAACTTGCGCTCAATGTCGTGGATCTTGGCACGTTCGAATCCCTCCTGTCCGCGGCGGGAAAGAAGACGGAGCTGGCGGGTGCGTTGGTGATCAATTGGGAAGGCAGCGGCGCGATCGAGACCTTCAAGAACACCGGCAATCTCAAGCTGACCCTGAAAGGCGGTCGCTACGCCAATCTGAACAAGCTCGAGGCAACCGTCGATGCAAACTACACCCCCGAAGAGCTGAACGTTCCGATCATCTATGCCTCGAGCGATAAGCTGATGTTCCAGACGATCTTGCAAGCGAAAGGCTCGACGCTGGAGATGACCAAGATTCAGATCATTCAGGGGGAGGCCAAGTACGCCGACGGCTACGTCTCGGTTCCGTTTGTCTGGGCGAACCTCGGCAGCGATCGTCCGCTCTTCGCGGCCGACGGCAAGGTGCTGGTCAACTTTCAGACCGAGAACCTCGACATCAATAAACTCACGAAAGACTTCGGCGCGGAGATACCGGTGGCCGGTTTGGCCAACGTGAAATTCGACGCGCAAGGAACGCTGGAAAATCTCCGCGCGGATTTCGATCTCCAGATGACCGGGCTGCGCTCTGAAAAACTCGAGGACTTCACGCCGGCGACATTTGTGCTCAAGGCGCGGGTTGAGAACAATCAACTGGTCATCGATGGAAAGCTGCAGCAGGCGCGAATCGAGCCGGTGCAGATCACCGCGAACTTGCCGCTCGACGTTGCGAAGATTGTCGAGGCGAAGAAGCTCGACGATCAAACGCCGGTGCGAGCGAAGGTGCAGATGCCGCGCAGCTCCGTGAATTTCGTCCGGCAGTTTGTGCCCGCCTTGCAGCGCATCGATGGCAATGCGGCGCTCGATGTGAATGTGGGCGGAACGATTGCGAATCCTGCCTTCAGCGGCTCCGCGGACATGACAATCAACACGGCACGCTTCAGTAATCCGACCCTGCCGGCGTTGACGAATTTCAACGCGCGCCTCGTTTTTGATGGCAACGCACTCACCCTCCCGCAATTCCGCGGCGAGCTGGCAGGCGGACCATTCACGCTCACCGGCCGGATCACGTTTCCGAAACTGACCGAGCCAAACTTCGATTTACAACTCAAAGCCGATGCCGTTCTGGTGGCGCGGAATGACGACCTTACGGCACGCGTCGACGCGAACATCCGGGTCGCGGGGCCGCTCGCGGGAGGATCGGTCACAGGCGACGTCGCGATCACGAACAGTCAGTTTTTGAAGAACCTCGACCTCATCCCGATCGGTGTGCCGGGCCGCCCTCCGCCCGCTCCGGCGCCGCCCGCGGCGTCGACTGATCTTTCCTTCCCTGAACCGCCGTTGCGCGACTGGAAGTTCGATATTGGAATCAAGACGAAGGATCCGTTTTTGATCCGCGGTAATCTCGCAAATGGCGGCGCGCTTGTGGACATGCGGCTCACGGGCACCGGGCTGAAACCGTTGCTCAATGGTTCCGTGCGGCTGCAGAATGTGGAGGCCACGCTGCCGTTCAGCCGGCTGGAGATCAATGAAGGCTTTATCTATTTCAACCCGGAGGACCCCTTCAATCCCGGGCTGGATTTGCAGGGCACGTCCCTCATCCGCGACTACACGGTGCGTGTTTATATTTACGGCACCGCGAATGCGCCGGAAGCGGTTTTCACGAGCGAGCCGGCGTTGCCGCAGGAAGAAATTATCTCGCTCCTTGCGACCGGCGTGACGCGCGAGGAGTTGACCAGCGGCGGCAATGTCCTTGCCGGTCGCGCGCTTCTCTTGTTAGGACAACAGCTCTATCAGAAGGTTTTCAAGAAGGGCCAGCAATCGAAGCCGAGTAATTCGCTTTTCGATAAATTACAGGTGGACGTGGGCGGAGTGGACCCGCGTACCGGCCAGCAAACTGCGACCGCGCGTTACCGCGTGACCGACAAGGTGCAGGTCATCGGTGAGATCGGCGTGCAGGGTGATTTCCGCGGCACGGTAAAGTATTTGATCCGGTTCCGATGATGAAGGGCAGCTCAGGAAATTCCTGGCCACGGCGTCTCTCGCGCAGCGCTGCGCTTTTGTGCAGTCTTTGCATCATTCTGAACGCGCACGCGCAGCGCGAAGTCGATCCGGCTGGCAAAGCTGAGAAGGAAAAAGCGCAGCGACAGGAAGAGAAGACGAAGGAGAAGGTCGCGCAGAATGCCAACGTCGCGATTAACGGCGCAACCGCCTTTAAAGAAGAAGAACTTCGTTCACAGCTGAAAGAACAGATCACCTCGATCGCCGAACTGGGCCTGACCGCCGCGCGGGCCGATGACGCCGCGTTTTTCCTCGAACTTTTCTATCGCAAGAACGGTTACGAAAAAGTCGAGGTGCGCTACTCGATCGCGGGCAGTCGCCTCCGTCTCGACATCAATGAAGGTCCGCGGATCACAATCGCGAATGTCAATTTCGTCGGGAATGACAATCTTGCTTCGGACAAGCTCTTCGCGTTTGTCATCGGGCCCACGCGCGAGCGTTACGGAAAGACGGAGAAGACGCTGCCGTTCGTTCCTTCCGATCTGGAGGAAGGGGTCGAGCTCGTGCGCCGCCTTTACATCTCCGAGGGCTACCTGAACGCGATCGTGCAGGCGCCGAACTACCGTTTTGCCGCCGGCGGTGCGCAGGTCGATGCGACGATCGCGATCGTGGAGAGCCGGCGCTATTTTTTCGGCAGCGTGAGCTTCGCGGGGCGGACGGTTTTTAGCGCGGAGGAGTTACGCAGCGAGATGGAGGACATCTTGCAGGAACCTTATACGGATCGGCGGCTGGCGGACATTCCGCGGCGTTTGCAGACGTTTTACAAGGCGCGCGGTTATTACGACATCAAGGTGGATGCTGCGGGGGATGCGGCCGCGGCGAGCGGAGGGCGAGTGCCGGTGCGGGTGACAATTTCGCCCGGTCCAGTCTATTCCTTCGACGGTTCGACAGTGAATGGATTGCAGCGTCTACGGCCGAGTTATGTGACGAAACGATTCAGCAAACTGAGCGGGAAGAAATACAACCCGCAGGTCGTGGACGAGAAATTCCGCGAGATGATGCAGACCGGCCTGTTCAGCGTCCTGCAAATCAAGCCGGTGCAGGTGAACGGAAACCAGCTCCGCCTCGACGTCACGGCGGAGGAAGCGAAGAGCAAGGAGTTTGGGTTCTCGCTGGGGTTTGGAACTTACACCGGCGTGATCGTCGGGGCTTCCTACCGCGACCGAAACCTTTTCGGTTATGGCCGGCCGCTGACAACGTCGGCCGAGTATTCCAGCCGCGGCTACAAGGGCGAAATTTTGTATGAAGATCCGTATCTGTTCGACACCGAGATCGCGTCGAAGTTCCGCCTCTCCGCGCTCACTTTCGATTTCGATGGCTATTCGAAATTTGAATTCGGCGGGCGAATCGACCTGAGCCGCAAGCTAACTAAACAATATGAAGTGGGCGCGAATTTCTCTGCGCGCCGCGTCGATGTGACGAGCGCTTCGATTGACGACGAGTTCCTCGGCCCGACGACCTACCAGGTAAACGCGGTCGGCGTGAGCCAGACGCTCGATCTGCGCAGGAGCCCGCTCGTCTCGCCGCGCGGCGTGGTGATCGATAATACCTTCAATTACGCGGGCGAAACGCTGGGGAGCGAGATCGAGTACCTCCGAAGCACCGCGCGCGTCAGTTATTACCTGCCATTTGCGGAGGAAAAGAAGGTGATCAGGATCAATCCCAGCGCGGATGAAGAAGAAAGCGGCTGGGAACGCTGGTTCCACCAATCACTCCTCGCGGTCGGCGGGCGGGTCGGTGTCATCCAGGGGATCAACGGCAGCGAGATCCCGATCGACGAGCGCTTCTTCAATGGCGGCGGCACAACGGTGCGCAGTTTCGCCGAGCGCGCACTCGGCCCGAGCGATGGCGGTGATCCGATCGGCGGCGAATTCTTCAGCGTCTTCAATATCGAATACACCTTTCCGATTTTCGGAGAGCTGCAGCTCGCCGTCTTCGGCGATGCGGGCAATCTGCTCCCGAGCGCGGAGGACATTGGCTTTTCCGAAATGCGTTTTGCGGTCGGGCTTGGTTTGCGTTACGCGCTCCCGATTGGGCCACTACGGATCGACTACGGCGTGAATCCCAATCCCCGAAATGGAGAGGCGTTTGGTGCGTTTCATTTCAGCTTCGGCTTTGCATTCTGATTTTGGAGCGGCGGTCTCCGACCGTCGAATCGTGGTGCGATCAATCTGTCCCTTGTTTCTCGGATCGGCGGTCGGAGACCGCCGCTACAGAAGATGAACCGCTGCACCTATCTGCTCCCGATTCGACGGAGCGCTTTCTCCGAAATGGAAGCTGCGGAATTCGCCGAATATTTCGCGACCCTTCGCACGGCCGGTTGTGAGCTGATCGTGGTCGACGGGTCGCCGCCGGAAGTTTTCTCGCAGCATCAGCAGGCGTGGTCGGCGGTCTGCAACCACCAACCCGTCGAACGCAGTTTCGGATATCTCAACGACAAGGTGAACGGCATCCATACGGGCGTGCAGCTCGCCTCCTGCGAGAAAATCATCCTCGCAGACGACGACATCCGTTACACCGCCGCGGACGTTGATCAGATGTGCGTCTTGCTTGAGGAATATGAGATGGTCCGGCCGCAAAATTTTCTTTCGCCGCTCCCGTGGTGGGCGCGAATGGAATCGGCCCGGATGCTAATCAATCGCGCTACTCTGCGGATTGGCGATTACCCGGGCACCTGCGCTTTTCGCCGCTCCGCCATGTTGCGTGTCGGTCACTACGATGGGGACGTCCTTTTCGATAACGAAGAGATCGTGCGCCATTTCGCGAAGTCAGGAGCTGCGATCAATTATGCTATCGACTTCTTCATTCAAAAGCGTTCGCCGACGCTAACAAAATGGCGCGAGCAACGACCGCGACAGGCCTACGAGGATTTCGGGCTTCGAGCTAAGACGGCTCTGTTTCTTGCGCTGCCGATCGTCGTTATTTTGAGCGCGGTTTTTGGAGGGTTCCCCGGGCTTCTGCTCTGCCTTGCGTTGCTCTCGATTTTTTCCATCGCGCTCGCCTGCGCGGGCGGAGCACGTGGCGAAGCGAGCGTTTATATTCCTTCTTCGAGCTGCCTTTATGCGCCTCTCTGGATTCTCGAGCGGTCGCTGAGTACCTACTGGGCGGTCTACTGGCACTTCCGCCATGGCGGTTATCCTTTTGGCGATAAGCTTCTCACGAAAGGTATCGGGCGGGACTGGGTCGAAGGAGGACGCGTCGCGGCGCAGGCGGCCGCACAACGACCAAAACCATGAGCGCTGAGAATGGGAATGAGGGATTAGGCGATCTCCCGGCGCAGGAATTTCGGAAACATCTGCACGAGATCGCCGATTGGATCGCAGATTATCGGGAGACAATCGCGGAGAAGCGGATTTCTCCCGTTGGGAAAGCCGGTGCAATTCAAGCCGCCTTGCCGGCCACCGGTCCTGAGAATGGTGAACCGATCGAGGCCATCCTGTCCGATTTCGAACGCCTGATCATGCCGGGCGTGACGCACTGGGCGCATCCGCAATTCATGGGCTACTTCGGCTCGACCACGACCGCTCCCGGCATCCTGGCCGAGATGCTCACGGCCGCGCTGAACATCAACGCCATGACCTGGCGCACCTCGCCTGCGGCGACGGAGTTGGAAACCGTCGTGCTGAGATGGCTCCAGCAGTGGCTGGGCTTGCCTAACGAGTTCGACGGAGTTGTCTACGACACGGCTTCCATCGCGACGATGCATGCTCTCGCGGTGGCGCGGGAAGAAGCGAGCACGTCTGTACGAACGCTTGGTCTTTCCGGGCGCTCGGAGTTGCCGATCTTCCGCATTTACGCTTCGGATCAAGCGCACAGCTCCGTGGAAAAAGCGGCGATCGCTTTGGGCTTGGGCGAACACAACGTCCGCCGCATTCCGAGCGACAACGAGTTCAAGATGGATGTGAAGGCCTTACGCGAAACGATCGCGGCGGATCTGCGGAAGGAATTCATGCCGCTCGCGGTTGTTGCAACCGTCGGGACTACCTCAACGGCGAGTGTTGATCCGGTGAGCGAAATCGCCGCGGTTTGTCGCGAGTATCAGATGTGGCTGCACATCGACGCAGCGTATGGCGGTGGCATCGCGCTCCTGCCGGAATGCGAGTGGGTGAAACAAGGTTGGAACGAGGCTGATTCGCTCGTGATAAATCCGCACAAGATGCTCTTTGTGCCGTTTGATTTCAGCGCGCTCTTCGTGCGCGAGATCAAACGCCTGCGCGATGTCTTTACCCTCGTGCCGGAATATTTGCGGGGCGACGCGGCCGGCGCGGAGATCAACTACATGGATTACGGCGTGCAACTTGGCCGCCGTTTCCGCGCGCTCAAAGCCTGGATGGTCTGGCGCAGTTTTGGGCACGAAGGAATCGCCGCGCGCATCCGCGAACATCTGCGGCTCGCGCAGCTCTTCTCGAAATGGATCAAAGAAGACCCGCGTTTCGAGCTTTCTGCGCCGACCGTGATGGGAGTCGTCTGTTTCCGCGCGAAAGCGGCCGACGACGCGATGGCCGATCGTCTCAATAGCCGTCTGGTCGAGACCATCAACGCCGCGGGCGAGACGTACTTAATGCAAACGAAACTGCGTGGCCGCGCGGTCATGCGTCTCGGACTGGGAAACATTCTTACGACCGAAAAACATCTCCACCGGGTCTGGCAGATCATCCGCGATGCGGCAGCGACGGCATTGTAGGGGAAGCTGTTAGCTTCCCCAGTTTCAAAACCCAAAAGACGGGAAGCTAACAGCTTCCCCTACAGCGCCGGCTCGCGCGGTTCTTGTTTGCGCTCGCGCCAAGATAGCCCGGCAGACGCTTTCCGGCGCGTGCAGCCCTCCAGCGCGTGCGCCGTTTGCTCTCGACGATGGGCCACGAGTTTATGATCATTTCACCTCAGCGACTTTCGGCCGACGCATGTCCTCCGAACTCAAATCAGATCTGCACCTCGAGATCGTCCATGTCCTCTTCGTGGACCTGGTGGGTTATTCGAAGCTCCTGGTTAACGATCAGCGCGACATCCTTGCGCAACTTAATGAAGTCGTCCGGGCGACGCCGCATTTCCGCGAAGCAGAAGCGGCTGGCAAACTGATTCCGCTCCCCAGCGGTGACGGGATGGCGCTTGTCTTTTCCGACAGCCCGGAAGCGCCGGTGGAATGTGCCTTCGAGATTAGCAAGGCGTTGCAAAGCTACCCACAAATCCAATTGCGGATGGGGGTGCATAGCGGGCCGGTGAGCGGTGTGAACGACGTGAACGCGCGATCGATCGTGACCGGCGCGGGGATTAATATGGCCCAGCGGGTGATGGATTGTGGCGATGCCGGACACATCCTGCTCTCGAAGCGCGCCGCCATCGACCTGGCGGAATACCGCCAATGGCAGCCGCATTTGCACGATCTCGGCGACTGCGAAGTGAAGCATGGCGTCGTTCTTTCGCTGGTGAATCTCTACACCGGCGAACTGGGGAATCCGGAAGTGCCGCGAAAGTGCAAGCAGGCCGCAATCGACAGAAAGGCGAAGACGGCAGTTTCCGAACCACTCGGAAGATCAACGGTTCCGAAATGGGCAATGGCCGGCGTGGCACTCCTGGTCTTGTCCGTAATTGCGCTGGGGCTTCTCTTTTTGCGGCAGATAGGAAAGGAGCGGGGTGCCGCCCGCGCCACTGCTGCCGAAGAAAGGGAAGGCCCTGGCGGGGCGTCTCTGCCAATCCCCGAAAAAAGCATTGCCGTTCTGCCGTTCGCGAGTCTGAGCACGAACCAGGAGAACGCATTTTTCGCGGATGGGGTGCAGGATGAAATTCTGACCCATCTCGCCAAAATAGCAGATTTGAAAGTGATCAGCCGGACTTCAGTGATGCAGTACCAGACCGGGGCGAAGCGCAACCCGCGCGAGATTGGAAGGCAACTGGGCGTAGCGCATCTTCTGGAAGGCAGCGTGCAGCGCGCCGGAGATAAGGTCCGGGTCATTGCGCAGCTGATTGACGCGCGCAGTGACGGGCATCTCTGGGCCGAGACTTATGATCGCGATCTCGCGGATGTCTTTGGCATTCAAAGTGAGATCGCGAAAGCCATTGCAGCCCAGTTGCAGGCAAAACTTTCCCCAAGCGAGCGCCGCGCGATCGAACTACCACCCACCGCCGATCTGATCGCGTTCGATCTCTACAGTCGCGCCCGGACGCTTTCTTTTTCCAACATTTTCAATCAAGCCTTTCGTCAGGATCTGGCGCAAGCCGCCGACCTCTTGGACCAGGCAGTCGCGCGCGATCCGGCCTTCTTTCAAGCCTACTGCCTGCTCGCATCTACCCATGCCAGTCTCTATCTTTACGGGGATCACACCGAGGCGCGGCTGGCGTTAGCCGACGCTGCGATCAAGGCCGCGTTACGGCTGCGACCTGATGGCGGCGAAGCGCATTTGGCCCGCGCAGAATACCTTTACCGTGGACATCTGGACTACGAGGGCGCATGGGCCGAGCTCGAGATCGCGCTCCGCACTTTGCCGAACGACTCACGAATATTCTTTCTGAGGGGAGCGATCCGGCGGAGGCAAGGGCGGAACGAGGAGGGACTGCAAAATTTTCAACGCTCGCTTGAGCTTGACCCGCGCAACTTCTTCATGCTGCAGCAAATCGGAGTCAGCTATGAAATGTTGGGCCGTTACCGCGACAAAGCTGCTGTCCTCGATCGTGCGCTCGCCCTCGAGCCCGGCGATGTCGGCACGCAGGTTGAGCGTGCCTATCTGGAACTCGACTGGAGGGCGGACACGCGCCCGTTACATCAGGCGATCGAGTCGGTTCGAGCCAAGAATCCCGCGAAACTCCAAAGCGTCGCCAATACCTGGCTGGAAGGCGCGCTGGCCGAACGTGACGCCGTGGCCGCCGAAGCGGCCCTGGCAGCGTTGGGCGAAAACAAATTGGGCGGAAATACGAGATTCCCTCGCAGTTTCGGCGAAGGTTTAGTCGCACGCATGACGAGCGACGACGAGAAAGCGCGCGCTGCTTTTACCGTGGCGCGCGCCGA